>OOCH01000158.1_pt1 | contig 75727 bp, 57 predicted proteins | sample 1671641 | NCBI WGS metagenome assembly OOCH01 (sample SAMN06348177, study PRJEB24527) | human gut metagenome | biome: human gut; feature: ankylosing spondylitis patient; material: feces | host: Homo sapiens | place: China | collected 2015-10
TGTAGGCAAAGATACAATTTTATCAGAATTACTCCTCAGGTTTTTACGTTGATCCTTTTGTATTTCAAAAATAATATATATATATTTACAAACTCAATCAGTTATGAGAATCATAGCAAGAAGCAAGGTTGTTGAATACTATACAGAACATCCAGGCGAAACTTTCAGAACTTCTTGGGTTAGCCCATCACGTGTCAGCGATTATTTGACAGGTCGTTGCGAACAGCCTTGATTTTCAACAGGCTGCATCGTGCGTTCGTTGAGCCCGAATCGTGCGGTCGTTGAAGCCTGATCGAGCGGTCGATTGAGCCGGATCGTGCGGTCGTTTCCGGCCCGTTGAACGGACATTGTGAAAACGCTCTCCAAAGACTCCCGGATTCCTTTGCGGAAGTTGTGAGGGCGGTGTGCCTGCCCGTTTGCGAAGAAGGCTGCTTCCACCTGAGCGGAAACAGCCTTGTTGAAACAACGGAGTTTACTTCCCGGACAAATCCGGAAAATCTCTTGAATTTATTTTAAGGGAATACTGCTTCTTACTGCTGCGGCAGAACTGGAAGAAGCCGATACCGACTTGCGTGTGCAATAATCAAATTCTGCTGATTTTTCTCCGCTGAAAGAGTTCCATTTTAATGTCAGTTTCACGGTCTTTCCTTCGGTGTCCGGCAGGCGGTCCAGATTGAAGGCTACCAAAGCATCTGCTTCTCTGCCGTATATATCGCCATAGGCGTTATGACGGAATTCTACGACATACGGATTGTCAGCTTCCGGAACGTGGAGCAGATTGACAAAGTGTGCCTTTCCCATGTCGCTTCTCAGAGTGCGGAAACGGAGGGTTAAATAGCCGTCTTCTGCCAAAGTAACCCAGTCGTTGACTATTTCTACCGGGTCGGTTCCATATACGGCATCGTTGTCTGAACCCAGCAGGGGAGCGATCGGTTTGGTCAGGATACTGTCTATCCAGTTGATGTGTACGGCCTTGCTGTAATTGCCGTGTGCCTCATCGGTCTCAACATAGTTGACCAGTGCCCGCACTTCCTTTTCTCCGAATGGGGAAGTGGCCAGATTGGTAGGAAGCAACGTGGTGCTGTCATCCAGTTGCAGGTAGAAGGAATTGTCTTGCTGAGGCTTGACCGTTACCAGTGCATTGGGATATGGTAATACATAATACGAGTAATTGTCTTCTTTGCATGACTGAAAGCCGAAAGCACAGCAGCATGCGGTTAGCCCGACGATCCATTGAGTTAGTTTAGAACAGGTTTTCATACGTCACGTTATTTATCATTAAACTTCATTCTTTGTCTAGTAAATGGGATTTGAATGAAATACTGCGTAATAAATTGTTAAATTCAACCTGTTGCAATGCATTTATTCCTCAGGTATTCCCAGAAAACGGAGAATGTCACAGGCTTCGTCAGCGATGAAGTCGGGGGTGTATGCTTCCAGTTCGGTACGCGGACGGAATCCCCAGCTTGCTCCAATGGTTGTTACTCCGGCATTCTTTCCGGTTTCCATGTCCACGCAGGAATCACCGATGTAGGCTACGTCTTCCCGGGACACATCGACTTTTTCCATAATTTCCAGTACGGCCTGCGGATCCGGTTTGGCTGGAACTCCTTCCCGCTGGCCCAGCACTTCAACGAACTGGATGTCCGGGAAATATTGTGCAATCAGTTTGCAGGTAGCTGCCTGGTATTTGTTGGAAGCCACTCCGATCAGAATCTGGTTTGCCTGTAAGGTGTGCAGCACCTGCTCAATTCCCGGATAAGGCCGGCTGAGGTCTGCATTGTGTATATTATAATAAGGTATAAACTGCGAACGGATCTTCAGGACATTGGCTTCTGTCCGTTCTGTTTCGGGCAGGGCACGTTCGAACAGTTTGTTGATGCCGTTGCCTACGAAATAGCGGTAAGCATCGGTGTCGTGGGTAGGATAGCCGTAATGTTGCAGGGCGTGGTTGGTGGCGGCAGCCAGGTCGGCGATGGTATTCAGCAGCGTACCATCCAGATCGAATATCACAAGCTTCTTCATAAAATTCTGTTTTTGTGACCGCAAAGGTATAACAAACTTTGTTACTTTTGCAGGCGAATCTAAAACTTTTACGTATGAATTTCCTTGAATTAACCCGCGCACGTTATTCCGTACGCAATTACACAGACCGGTTGGTTGAGCCGGAAAAGTTGGATTATATATTTGAATGTGTCCGTATGGCTCCTTCTGCTGTCAATTATCAACCCTGGCGATTTGCCGTTGTTACCGATCCGGAACGTCTGGCAGCTCTGAAAACAGCCTATCCCCGCGAATGGATACAGACAGCTCCGTGTATCATTGTGGCTTGTGCCAACCATGAGGAATCATGGCACCGGAAATCGGATGGAAAAGATCATGCTGACATCGATCTGGGCATAGCCGTCGAACATCTTTGCCTGGCAGCAGCGGAACAGGGACTCGGCACCTGCTGGGTTTGTAACTTTGATGTTTCCCGTTGTCGGGAAGTGATGCAGTTGCCTGAAAACCTTGAACCTGTAGCTTTGATTCCTCTGGGCTATCCGGCCGACCCGTCTGTGGCAGAGAAGAAACGGAAAGTTCCGGCAGAACTCTTTCTGTGATGAAATATTTCTTTTTTAACGCGAATTATAACAAAATATTGTTCGAATTCTTTAATTTTGGGCGATTTTTTAGTTTTGAACTGAATTATAGCATATAATAACATGGAAAACATTGGAACAGGATTGATGCTGATGGTGGTCGGTATGGCTACTGTCTTTGTGATTCTCCTTATTGTAATCTGGTTGAGTCAGTTTCTGATTAAGGTGGTCAATAAGATTGCCCCTGAAGAAGAAGTGAAAAAGAAACCTGCTGCCAGCGGTCCTTCTACGGATGCCGGAGCAATGGATGCCATCAAGTCGGCTGTGAATATTCTTACAGCAGGCAAGGGCCAGGTTATCAAGATCGAGAAATTATAACAATTCTGAAAATTAGAAAAACACATTACTTACTACAATGGAAAAAGAAGTAAAGTTTAGCCTGGTCTTTCGTGACATGTGGCAGAGTGCCGGAAAGTATGTTCCTCGTGTAGACCAGCTGGTAAAAGTGGCTCCGGCCATTATTGAAATGGGCTGTTTTGCCCGTGTAGAAACAAACGGGGGTGGTTTTGAACAAGTTAATCTTTTATTCGGGGAAAATCCGAACCGTGCGGTGCGTGAGTGGACCAAACCTTTTCACGAAGCAGGAATTCAGACGCACATGCTTGACCGTGCACTGAACGGTCTGCGTATGAGCCCGGTTCCGGCCGACGTCCGTAAACTGTTCTATAAAGTCAAGAAAGCTCAGGGTACAGACATTACCCGTACATTCTGCGGACTGAACGATGTCCGTAACATTATTCCTTCTATCGGTTATGCGCATGATGCCGGAATGATTTCCCAGTGTTGTCTTTGCATCACTTATTCACCGATCCATACTGTTGAATATTATCTGAATATGGCCAAGCAGCTGATTGAAGCCGGCTGTGATGAAATCTGTATCAAGGATATGGCCGGAATCGGACGTCCGGTGTTCCTGGGCAAGATTGTGGCTGGCATCAAACAACTGAAAAAGGACATTGTCATCCAGTATCACTCTCATGCCGGTCCCGGTTTCAATATGGCTTCCATTCTGGAAGTATGCAAGGCAGGTTGCGACTACGTGGATGTAGGTATGGAACCGCTGTCATGGGGAACCGGACATGCAGACGTAATCAGCGTGCAGGCCATGCTGAAGGATGCAGGCTTCAAAGTGCCTGAAATCAACATGCAGGCTTACATGAAGGTACGCTCCATGATTCAGGAATTTATGGACGACTTCCTGGGATTGTATATCAGTCCGAAAAACCGTCTGATGAACTCCCTGCTGATCGGACCGGGACTTCCGGGCGGTATGATGGGTAGTCTGATGGCCGATCTGGAAACGAATCTGGAATCTATCAATAAATACAAGGCTAAACGTAACCTGCCGTTCATGACACAGGATGAACTGCTGATCAAGCTGTTCGATGAGGTAGCTTACGTATGGCCGCGGGTTGGTTATCCCTGTCTGGTTACTCCCTTCAGCCAGTATGTGAAGAACCTGGCTATGATGAATGTCATCCAGATGGAAAAGGGTAAGGAACGCTGGGGAATGATTGCCGATGATATCTGGGATATGATTCTGGGCAAGGCCGGTCAGCTGCCGGGCAAACTGGCTCCGGAAATCGTGGAAAAGGCAGAACGCGAAGGCCGCAAGTTCTTTACCGGCAATCCTCAGGACAACTATCCTGACCAGTTGGAAAAGTATCGTCAGATGATGTGGGAGAAGAAATGGGAAACCGGACAGGACGACGAAGAACTCTTCGAATATGCCATGCATCCGGCACAGTATGAGGCTTACAAGAGTGGAAAGGCGAAGGCTGACTTCCTGGAAGATGTACAGAAGCGCCGTGCTGCCAAGGAAGAAGTCCATATGGCTAACGATACGACTAAGGTGCTTACGGTTGACGTGAACGGTCAGGCATACCGCGTGACGGTTGCATTCGGCGATGTCAATCCGGCTACCCTGGCAACAGCTCAGGGAGCAGCTCCGGCCCAGTCGGCTGCACCGGTGGCTTCGGGTGAAGGAAAAGAAGTGCTTTCTCCGCTGGAAGGCAAGTTCTTCCTGACCAAGGGAGCTCAGGAAACTCCGCTGAAGGTCGGCGACAAAGTCAACCAAGGCGATGTGCTCTGCTATGTGGAAGCCATGAAGACCTACAATGCCGTTCGGGCTGAGTTTAGCGGAACAGTGACCGCCATTTGTGTGAATTCCGGCGATGCCGTATCAGAAGATGACGTTTTAATGAAAATATTATAATGGAAGATATATTTGCAAGATTATATGATATGACTGCGTTCAGCAACATTGTTGCCGATCCGCGGTTCCTCATCATGTATGCCATTGCGTTTATTTTGCTGTATCTGGGAATCAAGAAGCAATACGAGCCTCTGTTGCTTGTACCGATTGCTTTCGGCGTGTTGCTGGCCAACTTCCCCGGCGGTGACATGGGCGTGATACAGGCTGACGAGAACGGCATGGTGATGGTTAACGGTGTGATGAAGAACATCTGGGAAATGCCGTTGCATGAAATTGCCCACGAACTGGGACTGATGAACTTCATTTATTACATGCTGATCAAGACGGGATTCCTTCCGCCTATTATCTTTATGGGAGTCGGTGCACTGACAGATTTTGGTCCGATGCTCCGCAATCTCCGCCTTTCTATTTTCGGTGCGGCAGCCCAGCTGGGTATTTTCGCTGTATTGCTCGTGGCCATTCTGATGGGATTCACTCCCAAGGAAGCAGCTTCACTGGGTATTATCGGTGGTGCCGACGGCCCGACTGCGATCTTTACTACCATCAAGCTGGCTCCTCATCTGCTGGGCCCGATCGCCATTGCAGCTTATTCGTACATGGCTCTGGTGCCGGTTATCATTCCGCTGGTTGTCCGTCTCTGGTGTACCAAAAAGGAACTTTCCATCAATATGAAGGAGCAGGAAAAGAAATATCCTTCAACAACTGAGATCAAGAATCTGCGGGTGCTGAAGATTCTGTTCCCGATTGTCGTGACTACCATTGTCGCTCTGTTCGTGCCGAGTGCCGTGCCTTTGATCGGTATGCTGATGTTCGGTAATCTGGTGAAAGAAATCGGATCCAATACTTCCCGCCTGTTTGATGCGGCTTCCAACAGCATTATGAATGCAGCAACGATCTTCCTGGGTATCTCTGTCGGTGCAACCATGACGACTGATGCTTTCCTGAACTGGACAACCATCGGTATCGTGATCGGCGGTTTCCTGGCATTTGCACTGTCTATTTCCGGCGGTATCCTGTTTGTCAAGATATTCAATCTCTTTACAAAGAAGAAGATCAATCCGCTGATCGGTGCAACAGGCTTGAGCGCTGTGCCGATGGCCAGCCGCGTGGCTAATGAGATTGCCTTGAAATACGACCCGAAGAACCATGTGCTCCAGTATTGTATGGCAAGCAACATTTCGGGTGTCATCGGATCAGCCGTGGCTGCCGGTGTGCTGATCTCATTCCTGGGATAAAAAGGCCTCGGGCTTTTTAAAAAAGAATTCGGCGTTTGCATGAAAAGACTTCGACGTTTTCATGTAAATGCCGAAGTCTTTTTTTACTCTCTCATTTTGATGGAGTTCAAAATATTTCATGGAAGAAAAAGCCTGTGTTTAAGGATTTGTTTGTATCTTTGTGGCGAATATATAATTAAAATAAGTATGAGTTATAATTTGCTAAAAGGTAAAAGAGGTATTGTTTTTGGTGCATTGAACGAACAGTCAATTGCCTGGAAAGTGGCCGAAAAAGCTGTTGAAGAAGGTGCCATGATTACATTGTCCAATACCCCTGTGGCAGTACGTATGGGTGAGGTTTCTGCATTGGCAGAGAAGCTGAACTGCGAAGTGATTCCGGCTGATGCTACTTCTGTGGAAGATCTGGAAAATGTATTTAAGCGTTCAATGGAAGTGCTGGGAGGAAAGATTGACTTCGTTCTGCACTCAATCGGTATGTCTCCGAACGTTCGTAAGAAACGTACTTATGACAACCTGGATTATGACATGTTGAGCAAAACTTTGGATATTTCTGCTGTTTCATTCCATAAAATGATCCAGTCAGCCAAGAAGCTGGATGCAATCAATGAATACGGTTCTATCGTTGCTTTGAGCTATGTTGCTGCACAGCGTACATTCTATGGTTATAACGATATGGCTGATGCAAAGGCTTTGCTGGAATCTATTGCACGTAGCTTCGGATATATTTACGGACGTGAACATCATGTTCGTATCAATACGATTTCTCAGTCACCGACCATGACCACTGCCGGTTCAGGAGTGAAGGGTATGGACAAGCTGTTTGACTTTGCCAACCGTATGTCTCCGCTGGGTAATGCTTCTGCTGACGAATGTGCAGACTACTGTATCGTGATGTTCTCTGACCTGACCCGTAAGGTGACCATGCAGAACCTGTTCCACGACGGAGGTTTCTCCAGCGTTGGTATGAGCTTGCGTGCCATGGCAACTTATGAAAAGGGACTGGATGAATACAAAGACGAAAACGGTAACATCATCTACGGATAATCAGCGTATTCATGCGTAGATGGATATTCATATTGATAAGCATTCTGACACTTTCTGCCTGCCATTCCGGCGGGCAGAAAGACGATGCTTTGTCTGATGTGGATATCAAGGTGATCCGTTACGACCGCCTGCAGTATGAAGCTTTTGCCTTGAACAGTTTCTCGGCCTTGCAGAAAATGAGTACCGAATGTCCGCAGGCCACCAAGCTGCTGATTGAAAGAGTGCTTGACATCGGAAGAGCAAAAGATACGGATATCAACGAGCGGTTGTGTGCATATTATTCTGATTCCATCCTGCAACGGATCATGGAAGATGCCACACTTGTGAAGTTCAAGGATATGAAGGATATCGAGAAGGGACTGACCGAAGGCTTTCGGAAGTTGAAGAAAGAACTGCCTGATCTCGTGATTCCTCAGGTCTATTCGCAAGTTTCGGCTTTAAATCAGTCGGTGGTGGTAGGCGACAGTCTGCTGGGCTTCAGCATCGACAAGTATATGGGAGCGGATTATCCCCTTTACAAACGCTATTATTACAATTATCAGCTTCGGGCGATGAATCCTGATTGTATTGTGCCCGATTGTCTGATGTCCTATCTTTACAGCCAATATCCCTTTCCCTGGGAAGAAGGTAATCGCACATTGTTTGATATCATGATTTACCATGGCAAAGTGGCCTGGGTGATGGATAAGATTCTGAATTATGATACGGAAAGCGGAAAGTTGCTGAACTATACGGCAAAAGAAACGGAATGGTGTCAGAAGAATATTTCCAGTATCTGGGAATGGATGAAGGAACGGAATCACTTGTCTTCTACTGATCCCATGCTGATCCGTGCTTATACACACCCTGATCCGAGTGTGATTTTTGGCGGAAAGAAAGTTCCTCCGTTCCTGGGAACATGGATGGGAGTACAGCTGGTGGATGCTTATATGTCGCAGCATAAGGAGGTAACTGTGCAGCAGTTGCTTCAGCGGAAAGACTGCCACACTTTGTTGCAGGAAATGGATTTTAATCCCTGATTAAACATAGTCTAAAGAATTCTTTATGGAAACAGCCTTATATTTGTTGCCCGTGACACTGGGCGATACGGCCATTGACAAAGTCTTGCCGGCTTATAATGCCGGTATCATTCGTGAAATCAAGCATTTTATTGTGGAAGATGTCCGTTCGGCACGTCGTTTTCTGAAAAAGGTAGATCGGGAAATTGACATTGATACTCTTTCTTTTTATCCGCTGAACAAGCATACTTCACCGGAAGATATTTCGGGATATCTGAATCCTTTGGCGGAAGGTCATTCCATGGGCGTGATTTCAGAGGCTGGTTGTCCGGCCGTAGCTGACCCGGGAGCAGATGTTGTGGCTATTGCCCAGCGCAGGAATCTGAAGGTTGTTCCGCTGGTAGGGCCTTCTTCCATCATTCTTTCCGTAATGGCTTCGGGATTCAACGGACAGAGTTTTGCTTTTCACGGTTATCTGCCAATTGAACCGAATGAACGTTCCAAGCGGCTGAAAGAACTTGAAGGGCGGATTTATTCGGAACATCAGACGCAGCTTTTCATTGAAACTCCTTACCGGAATCATAAGATGCTGGATGATATACTGAAGGCTTGCCGACCGCAGACCCAATTGTGTATCGCAGCCAATATAACTTGTGAAGGAGAGTATATCAAGACGCGTACGGTCAAGGAATGGAAGGGTACAGCTTTGCCTGATCTGAGCAAGATTCCTTGTATCTTTTTGTTATACAAATAAGGGAGAGCAGAAGTTTGTATTCCGGTAATGCAGAAAAAATGGTTTACCGGAATCGGATCAGCGTAGTTTTTTCTTTATCACCGGTGGAGTGCCCATTTCTTTCCAGACGTCGCTGACCATCCAGATTTGAAGCAGTTCTTTATAGAGGCGTTCTGCCTTGGGAAAACTTTTTTCCATTATTTTATCAATCGGAACATATTCTCCTCCGGGAACCGTGACGTCGGAAATATTCTCTACCGGCAGGATATACAGCTGTGTCTTTAATGGAAAACAGTCGGGATTGGGATGAGATGCCGTGTACGACTGGACCATCATCAGGGGGATTCTTTTTTTGTAATGCAGAAAGTCTTCCACTAATCGTTCTGCAAACGAATCAGCCTTTCTTAAAGCTCCGTTGTAAGTACGGATCACTGGCAGGTCCCATTTATTGTCTTCACGGCGTACCAAAAGCAGTTTGTCACAGCATAAAGGTGCGATGCGAATGACAATTTTCAGTATATCGTATTTGGCAGCCATCCGGATACCGGTAATATTTGCAATCAGGCAGAGAATATAAATAGATACAGGAATTACATTTCCCATAAAGAATCTCCAGTTCTCGCTGAGCGGTGCATGACGGGAGATCATGATTTGCAGAATAATCAGATGGATGGCAGACAACGCGAAAATGGTTCTGGCTTCCAGTATGTATGAGAACCGGGAAGTCAGCCGTAATTTCTTGAGCAAGAAAAAATAGATATCGGGGGCAATGACGTGAATGGAGGCAAAGATCAGTAGCATGAACTCCAATGCAGGGGTTATTCCATTCAGAGGAACATACTGATAGCCATAAAATACTCTTAAGAAGAAGCATAGGCCGATACCGATGGTTCCTTGAAGCAAAAAGAAATTCAATCCTTTTAGGTGAAAAATATCGTATAGAAGAGCTGTAATACTGATAACCAGTCCGACTCCCAGCATTTCTGTTGTAGGAAAAAAATGCAGACCGATCAGCGTTATGATGGTTGGCAACAGGCCAAAAGATACGATTTTGTCTTTATGCTTCAATAAAAATTCCATTCGTTTTTCCTTTTATGAATGTAACAACAGGAAAAGCTTGTTTGTTTATGAAAAGTGATAAAAACAATTCGGATAATCTGGAAATTTTGCAGTTGGAAGACTGCTTCTCCGGATTATCCGAATCTGTTGTCAGAAGTGTCCGATTTTGCAGACACTATTTGTTGATCTTCAGGAAATGTTTCTCTGCATGATAGGAAGAACGGACCAGAGGACCGCTTTCCACAACTTCAAATCCTTTAGAGAGTCCTGTTTCTTTATAGGCCTGGAACTGTTCCGGAGTGACATATTCCGCCACCGGATAATGGTTTCGGCTGGGTTGCAGATATTGGCCGATAGTCAGGATCTTGCAACCGTTTGCCAGCAGATCATCCATGGTTTCTTCTACTTCCTCAACCGTTTCTCCAAGTCCGACCATAATTCCTGATTTGGCAGTGATGCCACTTTCGGCAATCTGTCGGATTACTTTCAGGCTTGTGTCATAGCGGGCTGCACTTCGTACCAGCGGGCTGATTCTTCGCACAGTTTCCATGTTGTGCGAAAGAATATTCGGCCGGGCATCTGTAACCAGTCTGATCAGTTCCGCTCTTCCCTGAAAGTCGGGGATCAGTGCTTCCAGTGTTGTGTCCGGATTGGTTTGTTTGATGGCGGCAATAGTACGTGCCCAATGGGAAGCACCCAGATCTTCCAGGTCATCCCGGTCTACGGAAGTAACTACGGCATGATTCAGTTTCATAAGCCGGATGGAGTCAGCCACTCTTTCTGGTTCCTGCGGATCCAGTGGCAGAGGTTTTCCAGTCCGGGTGTTACAGAACTTGCAGGACCGGGTGCAGATTTCTCCACCAATCATAAATGTGGCGGTTCCTTTTCCCCAGCATTCTCCAAGATTCGGGCAACGTCCGCTGCTGCAGATTGTATGCAGTTTATGGGTGTCTACAACTTTCTTGGTTTCCGTATACCGTTCGTTGGTACCAATGCTGATCTTCAGCCATTCCGGTTTCTTAACGTGTTCCATGCCTTTCAGAATAAAGAGGTTTAAAGATTCTGGATGAAGAAGTTGGCTACCCGGTTCATCAGGTGTTCTCGGGTTTTTCCGCCGAAGATACCATGATTACGGTTCGTGTACACCTGCATGTCAAACTGGATACCTGCCTGTACCAGCGCCTCACTGTATTCAGCACAGTTCTGATAATGTACATTGTCATCGGCTGTACCATGGATCAGCAACAGGCTTCCTTTCAGTTGCGGAGCACGTTTGATGGCAGATCCGGCGTCGTAGCCTTCAGCATTTTCTTTCGGAGTGCGCATGAAACGTTCTGTATATACAGTATCGTAGAAGCGCCAGTCGCTGGGTGCTGCGATAGCTACTCCGGCCTTGAAGGCGCCGCTTCCGTCACTCATTGACATAAGTGTATTATATCCTCCGAAGCTCCATCCCCAGATTCCGATTCGTTTACCGTCAATGTAGGGCAGTGTACCCAGATAGCGTGCAGTTTCCACCTGATCTTCGGCTTCTTTGACACCCAGTTGCAGGTAAGTACATTTTTCGAAAGCAGCTCCTCTTCCTCCGGTTCCACGGCCGTCTACACAAACCATGATGTATCCTTTATCGCACATATAAGCTTCAAACAAGCCTCCGTCGCCGAAGCTTCCGATTCCCCAGCGGTCAATAACCTGCTGAGAACCCGGTCCGCTGTATTGATGCAGGATGACCGGATATTTTTTGTTGGCATTAAAATTGGCAGGTTTCATCATCCATCCGTTCAATTCCACGCCACTGCTTGTACGGAAGGTAAAGAATTCCTTCTGCGGCATATTCAGCTGGGCTGTCTGTGCTTTCAGTTTGCTGTTATCCAGCAAAGTTGTCAGTTCTTTACCCCGATTGTCATTTAAGGTAATCAGTGTCGGTGTGCTGATATTGGAGAACGTATTGATGTAATACTTCTGGTTCGTGCTGAAGATTGCACTGTTGCTTCCGGTACGGGTAGACAATTTAGTCTTTTTACCTTTTCCGTCTATTTTATAGATTGCGGTACGGAGCGGGCTTCCTTCGTTGCTGGCATAATAAAAGACATTGGCTTTCTGATCCCATCCCAGGAAAGAGGTAATCTCAAATTGTCCTTTTGTGATCTGTTTTACAAGATTTCCGGCAATGGTGTACAGATAAAGATGGTTGTATCCGTCTTTCTCGCTCATCATGACGATGTGTTCCGGATAGAATTTAATGTTTGAATAAGCACTTTCTTTGATATACTGTTCTGCTTCATCACGGATCGCTACCTTGCAAAGGCCGCTGCGTGGGTTGGCCATGTACAGATCCAGACGGTTCTGATGGCGGTTCAAAGTCATGATTGCCAGTTTTTCCGGATCAGATGTAAACTTGATGCGGGGAATATAGCCGTCGCTGTCTATCTGCAAATCCATTTTGCGAGTAACGTGACTCTTGATATCATAAGTATGTACGCTGACTTTGGAGTTTACTTCGCCGGCTTTCGGATATTTATATTCGTATGCTCCCGGATAAGTGGCATAGGAAGTCTTTTCCGGTGCGAGTCCCTTATACCAGGGGAAAGAGAACATAGGAACGGCACTTTCATCAAAGCGTACGTAAGCAATCATTTTGCTGTCTGCGCTAAAGTCGAAAGCCCGGTTGAAGCTGAATTCTTCTTCGTACACCCAGTCTGGAATACCATTCAGTACATGATTGTATTCTCCGTCTTTGGTGACTTGTGATTCACTGTTGCCGAAAAGCAGTTTCACCAGATAGATGTTGTTGTTGCGTACAAAGGCAATCTGGTTACCGTCCGGAGAGAAAAGAGGAACTTGCTGAGGACCATTGTTGGAAAGCGGTTCCATCTTGTTATTCTTGACATTGTAGATATAATATACCGCAGTGAAGGAATGGCGGTAAATAGGTTTGGTTTCTGTCTGGATCAGAATCAGTTTTTCGTCGGGAGAAAGAATATAATCATCGAAGGACTTCAGGTCGCAGTCGCGTGCCGTGGTCACATCGAAAAGGGTTCCGACTTCTTCTCCGGTCTTGAACGAGTATTTGACAATTCGTTTGTGATCGCTGCTGATCTGGGTGTAATGCTCGCCGTCCAGCATGGGTTTCAGTCCGCTGATACCCTGTGCCCGGTAAGTTCCCTGAGCGATGTCCCGCAATGTTACTTTTTGTTGTGCCTGTATGCCTGTGACAAAGATGGCCAACAACAGCAAGGTGAAAAATCGTTTCATGGTTTTGTTTGGTTTTATCAGTTATACTCGGACAAAGATACGACAATAAAATGAGAGCAACGACATGTTATGTCTTTAAATGCGGGTAAATTACATGTTGTTGCCTTATTTCAAAGGGAGTTTTTCCGGGATAACGGCAGGCCGGGGAGGAATAAACAGGGGCTGAGGCTTTAACCATCCTAATTTGAACACGGGGCGTACCGGTTGAGGCTTGGCAGCCGTGTCCGGCCGTCTACGCCGTGAAGACGGAGTTGCAACAACTTTCTCTTCCGGAACCTTGAACGATACAGGCAGAGAATAGCGGCATCTAACCGTAGTACCATGATCTTTGCCGGCAGTCCACCGGGGCATTTCCTGAATTGCTTTCAGCGCCAGGGTATCCAGTGTTGCTTCCAGCGGACGGACTACGTGAGGAGTTGAGATACTTCCGTCTTTTTCCACGACAAACTGAATGATGACAATACCTTCCGTCTTGTTTTTCTTGAGAGCTTCCGGATAGGTTATTTTCCGGTCCAGATATTCCTGAAAAGCTTTCATGCCTCCGGGATATTCCGGCATTTCTTCTACGCTTGTGTAAATGCGGTTTGAGCCTTTAGGTTGCAGACGAATCGGATAAGGTTCGGAAGTATTCTGTAAGAAAGGCTGTATAGAAAGAGACAGGTTCTCCATACCGTCAGCACGTATCGTTATGGGATGGCTGAAATCCGCATCGAGACGGAACAGTCCGATTTCATCGGTCAGGGCTTTTCTTCCAGTACCCTGAATGCTGACTACCGCACCTGTAATGGGTTTTCCCTGGTTGTCCAGTACATATCCTTCAATCGGATACAGTTGTCCGCTTTGTTTGAACAGTCTGCGGTCTTCCGGACTGTCCAGATAGATAATGGTATCTTGAGCTGCTTCGTTCAGCCGGAAGCTCAGTACCGGAGTCTTTTTATCATCGGTGAAAAAAAGATTTGCCGTACGGAAGATATTGTTACTGCTTTCTTCCTGAAAAGAAATGATTCCCTGAGCATTTCCAGTATATTCCTGAGTGCGTCCCATGATTCTCAAAAAGACTCCGAGCTGCGGATCACCGTTTGACTTTTTGACCGTAATGCGATAATCGGTCTTGCCGTTTTGGGCAGGACCCGGAACAGCAGCCTGAATACTGATACAGATCATGCTGATCATTACAGGCAAGATGAAACGACGGCTGACGTTTCCGCTTCTTAACTTCTGGAGACGTTCTAGGGCATGCCGGCGGCTGAGCATGACTTGCCGGCGGTAAACCAGACAGGTTGTCAGAAAATAAACTCCGGCTTGTATCCATAAGGCCCGATACTCCGGCAAGACTTCCTGCAAGGTCGCTCCCATATTGTTGATTTGTACGAATCCATTGATTCCGAAGGTTGAGGGAAACAGCCAGGAAAATACTTTCCAGAATGATGGAACTGCTGCTCCCGGCCAGGAAATACCCGAAATAAACAGTAACGGGATAGACGTGAAAACATAGACCAGCATACAGGCTTCCCGGTGATGGATGAAAATCGAGCAGGTCATGGCAAAGAAAATGCAGGCCAGCAGATAAGGGAAGATGAAAGCCATCAAAGTCGAAGGCTGGGCAATTTGTACCAGACTGAACATTTGCGGTACAGCACATAAAACATATGCTGAGATCGCAATGTATATCAGTAAATAGGCCATAGACTTGCCAAATACAATACGCAATGTCCCTTCATAATGGCGTCCGATCGGTACCAGATCTTTGAAGCGGTTGGTTTCCCGGGCCGTTCCGGCAGACATACCGATTCCCAGCAGCAAAGTCTGTTGCAGAATCAGCATCAGTACGGCCGGAATCAGAAAGCTGGCAAACCCGTCCTGTGGATTGAATAGAGAGATATCTTCATATTCAATAGGAGCCGTGCTGACCTCATCCTGCCGCTGGGTTGTATTTCCCATCCGTTGGATTTTTATTTGTTCATTGACAGTTAAAGAGGCATTGGTCGCTGATAGCAGAATGGCTTTGTAATACAGCATACCACTCATATCACAATAAATATTGACCTGAGTCTGACGACCTTGAGATATGTCCCGGCTGAAACTCTCTGGAATATGGATAACACCATATACCTTTTTTTCTTTCATAAGACTTTTAGCTTCTTCCATGTCTGCGCAATAAGACTGGATCTGCACATCGGCACTTGCATCCATTAACCGTAAATATTTCCGGCTAAGTGTAGAGTTGTTGTCATCCACAACTGCGGCAGGAACTTCACGTACCACTTCGTTGGTATAAATGAAAGCATACACCAGCGGATAGGCAAGAGGTACCAGCAGGAAAAAGATGAGTACTCCTTCATCGCGTACCGTGGCTTTCAGTTCTTTGGCAAAGATGTGGAATAATCCAGCCAGGCCGTTTCGGATAATATCTGAGAATGAACGTTCTTTCATGAGGTTATCGTGTTATTAGGGGACATAAACATATTGCAGCAGAATAGTCCGCAGTTTCTTTAATATCAGGAAAGGAAGGAGCAGGAATACAAGTAAGGCTGCTACTGCCTGCCATGCGTAGATCAGCGGATAGCCGTTCAAAGCAAAATTGACATAAAGCAGGTAATAATGCCGCAGAGGGAACAGGACACACAATGCCTGCAGGGTCGGATGCATGGCCATAACCGGAAATGTAAATCCGGAAATGGAGAACGAAATGACTCCCCATAAAGAGGCGGCGCTCAAGGCCAGACGGAAAGATCCGAACAGCCCGAAAAGGAATACACCGAAGGCCTGTGAGGAGAGTACCAGTAAAAGTCCGGCCAATAACATCGGAAAGATTCCGCTGTGGCAGGGATAATGTAAATATCCATATAGATATACATTATAGAATACTGCAATGACAAAGAAAACAAGGGTATGTGGGAGCAGCTTTCCGATCAGTACTTTGGTGATTGAATTATCAGCTAAACGCATCAGTTCTCTGCCTGTTCCGTTTTTCACTTCTTCTCCCAGGGTATAAATGGTGGTCAGGAATATAAGTAACATTAAAATACCCGGAAACAGCGTGTTGCAGAGATAAACCGAATAGTTAAGCCATGGATTATTCAGCGCGTGAGTATCTATGACAATCGGTTGCAGAAAGGCCATGGCCTGGTCTTCCGTAGCTCCCTTTGCATACAAGGTTGCCCGTCCGACAGCTCCGGCTGCCAGTTCGGAAATGGTCCGCTGATCCTTGTAAAGCAACGAGCCGGCAATCAGATAGGAATAATTGACATAAAAAGAAACTTTAGGCTGTCGGCTGGCCAGGGTTGCTTCTGTAGTTCCTTCGGGAATATAATAAAAAGAATAAATTTCACCCCGCTGGATAGCTTTTCGGGCTTCCATGACACTGGGATAGTGTGCTACGATATGTGTCTGCTGAAAGGCATCCAGATTCCGGATAATATTTCGCGTGGTAGAAGTATTGTCCAGATCCACAACACCGGCAGGCAGGTCTGTCGGCAGTCCGTTCGCCATCAGGGTGGTGAAGAACAGATAACAGAATACCGGCGCAATAATCATGCAAAACAGATACAGCGGCCGGACGGCGATGCGCAGAACTTCTCGTTTGGCAATATTGAGCAGACACATAATTTCCTGTTTATTTATTGATCGTGCAGATTGCTGACATACCAGGTCTCAGGTTTTCAACAGCTTGTACGGGCTTGGCTTTCACTTCGAATGTTTTCAGATCATACTGTCCGGTTGTCTTGGTTGCCTTCCAGGCAGCATACGTTCCCAGATCTTTCATATAAGTAACCTTAAAGGTTGCTTCTTTTTCCAGGGCAGGGATATAAGCCTTGATTTCACCTCCGACGGAGAATTGCTTCAGGAAATCTTCACGGACATTAAATGTAACCCACATTTCGTTCAGGCGGGCTATATTCATAATCGGAGCTCCGGTTCCCACCAGTTCTCCTTCTTTGGGAAACACTTCGGTTACTTCTCCATCAGCAGAAGCCAGCAGATAGGTTTCGGCAATATAGGAAGCCACTTCGGCAACGGCTCCTTTGGCGCGTTCCACCTGTGCTGCTGCCATGGCTTTATCTTCCCGTTGTGCTCCATTCTTGGCCATTGTGTATTGAGCATGAGCTGCACGTTCGGTTGCCGCCATGGCATCATATTGTGCCTTGGCTTCATCGCGTTTCTGGGCAGTCATGACTCCCTGTTCAAACAGACGGTTGACGCGGTTGTAGGATTTTTCAGCAATCTCCAGACCAGCTTTGGCCTTTTGCCACATTTCAAAGGCAGCCTGCAACTGTTCGGCACGTGTGCCTCTGATTGCTTTTTCGTTAAGTGCCTGCGCTGCCTGTTCCGCAGCCTGTGCCTGCGAAAGTTTAGCCATGACGTCCGGAGCTTCCAGAATTGCCAGTGTGTCACCGGCTTTCACCTGGTCGCCTTCCGATACGAAATATTTTAAGATCCGGCCCGGTACTTTACTGGATACCCGGTATTCAGTCGCTTCTGCCTGGCCCTGGATGACTTCCGGTTCAGTTCCTAACGTAAAGAAGCCTATTGCGCTGACTACGGCAACTACGGCCACTAAAGTAATGAAAGCCAGCAAAACATTGTTGCGTTGAGTTTTTTCAGCCATATCTGTTTGTTATTTTAAAGTTCCCATTGATTTGTTTAAATATACTTCACTCATTTTTAAATCGATCTGAGCATCAATCTTTCCTGATTGAGCTGACAGCCAAGCTGTTTGTGCTTCCAGTACGTTACTGGTGGAAATTACTCCTTCCTTGAAGCCGAGATTGGCGTAACGCAGGTTCTCATTGGCTTTATCCATGTTTTTCTCGGCCATAATCAGACGCTTGGACGCTTCGTTTACTTTGTATGAACTTTGAGTAACCTGAAGCTCGACTTTCTCTCTGACGTCTTCCAGCTGATAGCGGGCAATGTTGGCTTCGGCTTTGGCTGCTCTTACCTTATAGATACCTTCTCCCCAGTGGAATACCGGAATCTTGACAACAACTCCGGCAGCCCACATTCCGCGGAACTTGTTTTCAAATCCGTTTATTAATGAAGGATTGGTGACCAGATAATTGGCGGTGAATGCAACAGACGGAAGAAAGTCTGCTCTGACTACATTGACCTTTTGCCGGTAGATCTGTGAAGCCAGTTCCAGGCTGCGCAATTCTTCCCGGTTGGCCAGGGCCGTATTTACATTGCTCTCCGTATATACGTTGGGCAGGCTGAGGTTCTCCATTTGTTCATCTGCCAGTCTTATTTCACTGTCTAAAGGCAGACCGCATAACTGGCAAAGCACCATTTTGGAAAGACTCAGGCCGTTTTCCACCTGTGTCAGAGTCATTTCTGCTTCATTGACTTTTACTTTGACGCTCAGTCCGTCCGCCTGGGTTGCAACTCCTTCTGCCACCATCTTTTCTACATCTGAATCCAGCTTGCGGACCAGTTCAACGTAACTCTCAGCCAGTTTTTTCTTATTGACCAGAGAAATGACCTGCCAATAAGCCTGATCTGTGTTTAGAATCAGATCCTGCATGCCTGTGGCATGTTGTGATTGGGCCAGCTGTTCTGCATATTTGGTGATCTTGTTGTAGGCGATGATCTTTCCTCCCATGAACAGCGGCTGCGTCAGTGTAGCGGTTCCTAATGTCATGTTTCGGGTATCCGTTCGAAAAGCATCCACGATACCTTGTCCTATGCCATTAAGTCCGGCACTGAGTCCGGGGATCATTCCGGCAAGAGGCTGGAGCAGAGATCCCAACATCGGGTTTGAAGCCCCCAGTTGCTGCAAGGCCTCTTGCAGCTGTGCTCCGGTAGCTGTTCCTATGTTGCTGATTGTCTGTTTCTGTTCGTCACTTAACAGAGAGATTTCTTTCTGCGTACGCATATACGCTCCCATGACATCAATCTTGGGCAGAAAATTGGTGAATGCCGCTTTCTTCTGATAGCGGGCTGCATTGATCTTTTCCTGTGAGATGCGTAATTCCTTGTTGTTGGCAAGGGCCAGCGTTCTGCAGCTGTCGAGAGTCAATACTTGCTGTGCATAGCTTCCGATAGCTATGCCAGTAAAAACGATGAGGCTTAAGATTCGTTTCATGGCCAATTGGGTCTTTGTGTTCTTTTGGTTGCTTATGCAACAGTGCAAATGTATGACATTCTAACAAACTTCCCAAGCATTTTGTTGAAAAGAGTGTCAATGCAACCAAAATTTAATGGAAATTATTCTTTGCCAGTTTCGGCTTTTTACTGATCGAACAATGGGTTACCTCTACATTCGGATTGGAACGCGTTGTCTCTGTGGCTGTGTCTTCTCCGGCAGGGAAGCTTCCTGTTGCCATTCTTGTGAATACAGGTGCCAGCAACATGTCTTCTGCCGTACCCAGCTCTCCAAGTTCTCCTGCATAGTTCTCGGCGAGTTCATAGTCCGGCTGCAGTCCGTTGTCAAAATAATCCTGGAATCCTTCGGCATTGCTGAGATACGCAGTTGTCAGCCACAGCTCCAGTTGCGGGCTCTGTTCATCGGTAAATAAACTTTGTGCCACATTCTTGCCGAAAGTTGCTGTACCAACCTGCAAAAGTCTTTCTTTCAGATAAGGACGCAGACAGTTTATGACTATTTCAGAGGCCGAAGCCGTATTGTTTGAAGTTATGATGTATAGATTCTCGTAGGCGAGAGGTGTTCCTCCGGGGATGAGCGAAGGTTCGAAAAGATAACTTTCCGTTTTCGCAATTTTGTCATTGTAAGTCATGTTCAGAAAAGTCTGTCCCATGGCATTCTGGGGAGCAAGCAAGGTACTCAGCAATTGAGATGTGCTGACATATCCGCCCGGATTGTAACGCAAATCAAGAATGATGTCATTGGGCTGGCGGGCAGCTATCTCAACGAACATATTCTGCAATGTTTCGGTATCATCTGCGCCGAAACTGTTGTAAAGAATATAGGCAGCAGTCCGGTTTCCGGCCGTGATAAAGCTGGTCTTCATCAGGTTGGTTTCTTCAATATACCGGGGAGCCGGAATTTCAGTAACTCCCAGTGTGTCGAATCCTTCTCCGTTATAGTTGCCTAAAGTGAAGGTATATGATTGAGTCGGTGCAGATACATATTTGCTGTAATCTCCGCTTCCTATCTTTTTGTTGTTGGCTGCAATGATCCAGTCTCCTCTTTTTAATCCGGCTTCTTCAGCAGGAGATCCCGGCTGGGTGTAAAGCACCCGTATGGCGTAGTCTCCGCTTCCTGTCCGTATCAGGGCTGCTTCATATCCGAATGTAGGGCTGCTGCTTAAGGCGCGGGAGACATTCACCGAGTCAATGTGAGAAAACAACGTACCGTTTTTCTGATCCCTGCTGGAGGCTGCATTTTTCAGGAAGTTCTCCGGAGTCTGGAAAAAGTCGAGGCTCTCTTCAGCAGGAATATCTTCATAAAAGAGATAATTCTGCTGCATGGTTTCGTAAATCCATGTTTTGCTGGCAATCAATGCATAATATTCTCCCGAGCGGTCTTCTCCACATGCCATTAATGTCAGGGAGATAACCGTTCCATAGATCAGACGGTAAAAAGCAGTTCTTTTCATGCGAAATCTTATTTCATGCTGAATGAACCTTGACCGATCATATTTCCGTCGGCAAAGATGTATACTCTGTAATTTCCAGAGGGAAGGAATTCTTCCACATTCCAGTATACCGTAACGGTTTGTTCTTCTCCGGTGTATTCGATGTATTTTTTGATGGAGTAGCCGATGTTTCTGTCTTCATAAGCAAAAGTATTGGCTTCGCTCTTGGTCAGAATATCATTGTCCGGTTTGGCGATCCGGATATACAATGTCTTGTTTCCTGTTTCAGCCGTAATATTCTTTACGATTGTAAACTGGATGGAGATCTTTTTGACGTCTTTCACTTTTCTGGCAGTCTTGCCCCGTTTGTTCATCGGATTGACGATAATATTGGTAGCATCCAGCTGTGCTGCAAGCGAGACTTTTTCGTTCAGACTTTTCTTTTCCTTTGAAAGTGTGCTGATCTGTGCTGTTGCTGCCGAATATTTATTCTTGACTTCCTGATTTTCTTTGGTCAGTTCTGCATTCAAGCGGTTCAGAGAGTCAATCTGTATGACATAAGTACGCAATACGGCACGTACTGTTTTCAATTCCTTCTTCAGACGCATGATTTCAGCGGCATTGCTGCTCTTGACCTGACGTAATTCTTCCAGCAGACGTTGGGTCTTCAGTTTTTCACTTTCCAGTTTTTCCCGCAAAGAGTCATTGTTGATCTGAATCTGCAGCTCGTCATATTGGGTGGCAAAGGTGCTGTATTCATTCTCCATTTCCTCTTTTTCTACAGCAAACAACTCGCTCATTTCCTTATTTTTCTGTGCTTCATGTACAGCAAAGAACGAAACTCCACCAGCAATTACCGCCAGAATGATAATAACTATAATCAGTTTTTTGTTTTTGTCCATATTGTATGAATGCTATGATTTTTGGCAAAAATACAATAAATCATTGAATAAACGAATAAAACCTTCAGATTAAAAACGTTCTAAACTTCCGCCGGTGAAAATTGGAAGCAGAACCGGGCCCTCCGCCGGGCTGTCGTTTTCTTGCCGGATACCTTGGACCGGTGTTGTTTTGTCCCAATTGTACAAAGCAATTTTGCGTATATTTCGCTTGAAAACTAAGGATATTCTGATCAGCTGACATGAGAAAGTTGATTGATTACCTGATGGAAATCAATCAACTTTCATTAGGAAATTTATCGACTTCCTTATGGAAGTCGATAAAAAGCTGAAGAATGTTCGATAAACTTTATCTCATGTTCGGACCTGATCCGTTCGAGGGTTTGAGAGATGGATCAGTAATCTCTGTATGTTTCCAGGCTGCAAGAACGGCAATGGTCGGCGGCCTGTCCCGGAAATTCAGCTTATAGAACCAGAATGGCAGGAGGAGAATCATTGGATTGCCAGGATTGGAATTCCAAATTAGGAAAGAGAGATGCTCCTTGTCCGGTGATCCAGTTATTGAGAAGATTGGTTATTTTATAGGATGTCTGGTCTGTGAAATAATACGTTATGTTCATAATAGTGCCAGATCCCTTTTTCCCGATTCTTGTTGTGCCTTCGGGGTAGTAGCAATATTCGATGGTACATTTGTTTATTGTCTGATAGCAGAATGCATAGCATGTGGTTTTTAAACCTATGCAGTAACAATTGTAAATATTGCCTGAATTGCATGAGTGACAGAGCATGCCCTGCGTTTTGCTTCCCAGATCACAATTGGCACTGTAACTGTTGAGAAGAAATCCCTGGTTTACTCCAATAAGTCCTCCAATGTGTGCCACAGAGGCTTCTGTGTAAAAATCTTCCGTGGTACAATTGGCGATATATCCTAAATTATTGGATGCAATGCCTCCAACTTCTTTTCCTTCTGCATTGGCTGTTTCTGTGATAGATACATTTTTAACGCTGCAATTGGTGATTGTTCCCCAGTTTTCTCCAGCAATGAAGCCTATGCCTGTTTTTTCGCAAATGTGAATGGAGGAGTTCTGTATATGCAGGTTTCTAACGATACCGTTTTCTCCGATGCTTCCGAATACTCCAAACCGGTTTCGTTCTTCCGGAGTAGTTAAAGTCAGATTGGATAAGCAATATCCTTGTCCGTCAAAGATATCTTCAAATGATGATTGTTTTTGTGTATTGCGATATGCGATTCCAATTTCCATCAGCTGACTGCATTCTTCCGGAGTAAATTCAATGTCTGCACACAGCCTGTAGATGTTTCTTCCGTTTTCTTCGGTCCGGAATTCATCCAGACTACGTCCTTCGTAAGCCTCTCCGTTGATGAGATGGGTAAAGGCGATGAAATCTGCAGCCGTATGAATCCCTTGTGTGTCAGCATTCGAAAGAATGCGACAGGAATACGACGTACCTGCGGCGAAATGGCTTTCGGGCATGGATGTTTCATAGCTTTTTCCATCAGTTGTTTGTATGCAGATGTCTATTTTCAGATGTTCTGAGGGAGGAATGATCAGTGAATAGTTTCCGTCTTCGGCTTTGTTCAGTGTGACCGACTGCGGATTTTCTGTTGTTTCCATACTCAATGCTCCCGTCCGATGGTTCAGACCGGTTATGAGAACTGAGGGACGGAACGTAATGTTTTGCAGGGTTTGGTTGATTCCTGCTGCTACATGAAAGGTGATACAGGCAAAAAGATGTTTAAACGTCAGGTTGATCCGGTCACCTTTCCGGCAATTTTGCCGGTCGTACAGGATATCTTGCAGCTGTCCTTTGCCGTCATAAAAAAGTTGAGGATCCGTGTCGATATAAGGTGTATAAACGGTAAGTTCGGCTGCATTTCCATTTTCATTCCAGACGTCGGGCAACTCTCCCTCCCAGAATGTACCGTTGTAAGTCATGAGAACGTTGTCGGCTTCCATCCCTCCGGTGCTGAACAGGGAAAGCCTGCTGCCTGCAGGAAGTGTTGCGGCGGAGGTTCGTGATTCCAGGAAGCCGGAGTATTGGTTGCCCGAAATGAGAATGGATGGCGACGGAGTGAAACTTTCATCACTGGAGCATCCGAAAACCAATGAAAGCAGAAACAGGCAGAAAAGGCAGGAAGGTTTTATGGGAAAGTAACTTTTAGGGCATGTCATAAGGCGTTTTTCTTTTAAAAACGCAAAGCCTTATTCAAAGATACCTTTCAGGCTAAAAAAAACGTTGCCGGGCTCTCACAGCCAGGCAACGTCTATGATTAATACAAATACAACTAAACGAGAATCTTCTATACTATATTAAATAGAAAGGATTATACAATACCCTGAGCCATCATTGCATGAGCAACTTTCATGAAGCCTGCGATATTTGCACCTTTTACATAGTTGATGTAGCCGTCAGGCTCTGTACCGTATTTAACGCATTGCTCGTGGATATTATGCATGATCTGATGTAATTTCTGATCAACTTCTTCTGCCGTCCAGCTCAGATGCATGGCGTTCTGACTCATTTCCAGTCCGGAGGTTGCTACACCACCTGCATTGACTGCTTTGCCCGGTGCATACATCATCTTGTGTTCGATGAATGCGTCGATAGCTTCCGGCGTACATCCCATGTTGGAAATTTCGCCTACGCACAATACTTTGTTCTGGATCAGCTGAGCAGCGTCTTCTCCGTTCAATTCATTTTGAGTTGCACACGGAAGAGCGATATCTACTTTAACTTCCCAAGGACGTTTTCCGGCAACAAAAGTAGCACCCGGGAACTTTTCTGCATACGGAGCTACGATATCGTTGCCCGAAGCACGCAGTTCCAGCATATAGTCAATCTTTTCACCGCTGATACCATCCGGATCATAAATGTATCCGTCAGGTCCTGAAATAGTAACCACTTTGGCTCCCAGCTGGGTTGCTTTCGTTGCAGCTCCCCATGCTACGTTACCGAAACCGGAGATTGCCACCGTCTTGCCTTTGATGTCAATACCCTTTTCGTCAAGCATATGTTTCACGAAATAGAGTCCTCCGAATCCCGTAGCTTCCGGGCGGATCAGAGAGCCTCCGAATTCCAGTCCCTTGCCTGTGAAGGTTCCGGTGAATTCGCGGGTCAGCTTCTTATACATTCCGAACATATAACCAACTTCACGGCCTCCAACACCGATGTCACCGGCAGGAACATCCATATCAGGACCTACATGACGCCAAAGTTCCAGCATGAATGCCTGGCAGAAGCGCATGATTTCCGCATTGCTCTTTCCACGTGGAGAGAAGTCTGAACCGCCTTTTCCGCCGCCCATCGGCAGAGTGGTCAGTGCATTCTTGAAAGTCTGTTCAAATCCGAGGAATTTCAGGATAGAAAGATTGACGGAAGCGTGGAAACGGATACCTCCTTTATAAGGGCCTATGGCATTGTTGAATTGTACGCGATAACCTAGATTTGTTTGTACTTCACCTTTGTCGTCTACCCATGTCACACGGAATGTAAAGATACGGTCCGGTTCTACCAGGCGTTCAATGATTTTTGCCTTTTCGAATTCCGGATGCTGGTTGTAAACAGGCTCGATGGAGAGCAGAACTTCCTTTACGGCTTGCAAATATTCCGATTCACCTGGATGTTTGGCTTCCAGGGAAGCCATGATTTGACTGATGTTCATACGTCGTAATGTTATAAGGTTTAACAAAATGAAATCTTTTGTATCTGCAAAGTTATGCTTTTTCGTCGCATGACAAAATGTTTCGGCCGGTTTTTGTGCTAAATAATGATAAAATGTATAGTCTCTCATTTCGGTATTGCAAAACTCACGGGAATTTCCGTTCTTTGCATAGAATAAGCTTAAATCCTGCTATATGCTCACAAAATTAAAATTGAACCGCTTCAAAGATACCCAATTCGCCAATCTGATGACGAAACGTATCTTTAATGTCTTGTTGGTTGCCAATCCGTACGATGCATTTATGCTGGAGGATGACGGTCGGATAGACGAAAAGATCTTTATTGAATATATGAACCTCAGCCTGCGTTATCCGCCGCGTTTCACGCAGGTTTCTACGGAAGAAGATACCTGGAGACAACTGGGAAATACAATGTTTGATCTGGTAATCTGTATGCCCGGATCCGACAACAGCGATACGTTTGATATCGGACGTCAGATCAAGGAGAAATATCCGCATATTCCACTGGTCGTTCTGACTCCTTTTTCCCACGGTATCCGGGCGCGTATGGAACATGAGGATCTGAGTATATTTGAATATGTATTTTGCTGGCTGGGAAATACGGATCTGCTCTTGTCCATCATCAAGCTGATCGAGGATAAGATGAATCTGGAGCATGATATCAATGAAGTTGGCGTTCAGATGATCCTGCTGGTGGAAGATTCCATCCGTTTCTATTCTTCTGTCCTGCCGAATCTTTATAAGTTTGTCCTCACCCAGAGTCAGGAGTTTGCCACGGAAGCTCTGAACGAACATCAGCGGACGTTGCGGATGCGCGGCCGTCCCAAGATTGTACTTGCCCGTTCGTATGAAGAAGCAATGGACCTCTATGAAAGATTCAAAAACAATATTCTGGGAATTATTTCCGATGCCCGTTTCCCCCGTGAAGGGGCCGTTGATTCGCTGGCCGGCATTAAACTGTTGGGAGAGATCCGCAAGAGTGATCCTTACATGCCGCTGATTCTTCAGTCGGCAGAGGAGAGCAACCGTGCCTATGCTTCCCGGCTTGAAGCTTCTTTCATCGATAAGAATTCCAAGAAAATGAATATCGATTTGCGGGATGCTGTTTCGCGGAATTTCGGTTTCGGCGATTTTATTTTCATCAATCCGCGTACGATGGAGGAAGTAGCCCGCGTTCATAATCTGAAGGAATTGCAGAATGTTATATTCTCTGTTCCGGCTGAGTCCCTGCAATACCATATTATACGCAACCATGTATCCCGCTGGCTTTATTCCCGGGCTATTTTCCCTGTGGCCGAATTCCTGAAGCAGATTCGTTGGGAAGGTCTGCAGGATATCGACGCTCACCGGAAGATTATTTTCGAAGCCATCGTGAAATACCGCAAGATGAAAAACCAGGGAGTGGTGGCTGTGTTCCAGCGCGACCGTTTCGACCGCTATTCCCATTTTGCACGCATTGGTGACGGATCGCTGGGAGGAAAGGGACGTGGTCTGGCTTTCATCGACAACATGGTGAAGCGTCATCCTGAATTTTCGGAGTTTGAGAATGCTTCAGTAGTTATTCCCAAGACCGTGGTGCTGTGTACCGATATCTTTGATGAGTTCATGGATACGAATCTTCTTTATCAGCTGGCTTTGAGCGATGCCGATGATGATACCATTCTGAGAGCCTTTCTGAAAGCCAAACTTCCCGACCGTCTGGTGGAAGACTTCTTTGCTTTCTTCGATGTGGTGAAAGCTCCGATAGCCATCCGTTCGTCCAGTCTTCTTGAGGATTCGCATTACCAGCCGTTTGCCGGTATCTATTCCACCTATATGATTCCTTATCTGGAAGACAAATATGAAATGCTCCGTATGCTGAGTGATGCGATAAAAGGTGTGTATGCTTCGGTTTATTATCGTGACAGCAAGGCTTACATGCAGGCCACCAGTAACGTCATCGACCAGGAAAAGATGGCCGTTATTTTGCAGGAGGTAGTCGGAACCCAGTATGGCGACCGTTATTATCCGGCCATATCGGGAGTGGCCCGTTCCATCAACTATTATCCGATCAATGACGAAACGGCTGAAGAAGGTACCGTCAGTCTGGCACTGGGACTCGGCAAGTATATCGTTGACGGCGGACTGACTTTGCGTGTCTGTCCGTATCATCCGGACAAGGTGCTTCAGACCAGTGAAATGGAAATAGCCCTGCGCGAAACGCAGACCCGTTTCTATGCGCTTGACTTGAAGAACAACGGACATAACTTCTCGCTTGATGACGGATTTAATCTCCTGAAGCTTACCGTAAAGGATGCCGAAAATGACGGTGCCCTCGATTATATTGCTTCCACCTACGATCCGTATGATATGGTGATCCGTGACGGAATCTATCCGGGCGGCCGTAAGCTGATTACTTTTGCCAATATCCTTCAGCATGATGTCTTTCCTCTGGCACGCATTCTTCAGCTTGCCCAGCAATACGGACAGGCAGAAATGAGGCGTCCTGTAGAGATTGAGTTTGCTGTTAACTTCGATGCGCGTACCAAGAGCGGTGTCTTCTATCTGCTTCAGATTCGTCCGATGGTCGATGTGAAGGCCGGACTTGATGAAGATCTTACCCAGATACCTGATGACCAGTTGCTGCTGAAGAGTGAAAATGCCCTGGGACATGGTATTATGGAAGATATCAGCGATGTGATCTACGTGAAGACGGAAGGCTATTCGGCTTCCAATAACCAGTTGATTGCTTATGATATAGAGAAGCTGAACCGCCGTTTCCTGGATGAAGGGAAGCATTATGTGCTGGTAGGGCCCGGCCGGTGGGGCAGCAGCGATACGTGGCTGGGGGTACCGGTCAAATGGCCGCATATCTCAGCGGCCCGTGTCATTGTGGAAGCCGGACTGACTAATTATCGGGTAGATCCCAGTCAGGGAACTCACTTCTTCCAGAATCTGACTTCATTTGGAGTGGGGTATTTCACCATTAATGCCTATATGAATGAAGGTATTTACAATCAGGAATTGCTGAACTCCATGCCGGCTGTGGAGGAAACGAAGTTCCTGCGCTGGGTACATTTTGACCGTCCGCTGACTGTGAAGATGGACGGCCGCAAGAAACTGGGAGTCGTGGTACTGCCGGAAGAAGAATAAGAACGAAAGAAGCTGTTATATAATAAGGAGGCGGGCAAATGTCGGTGGATGTTTGCCCGCCTCGGGCTTTTAAAAAAAAGACTTCGACGAATGCAATAAAACGTTTCGGCGTTCGAAGGAAAAGAATTCGACGTTTTTTAAAAAGCCCGAAGGGGAACAGGCACCGTGAAAAAGTGTATTTGGAATAATTTTCTAAAATAAGAAAAAAAGATCAAAAAAATGTCCGTAATTTTTTGTCTGTTTTTCATATGATGTGAAAAATAGAACAAAAGTCGCAAGAATAGACCTTGTAGGTGTATTTATTTCCCTCTTACTTTGCACCCGATTTGAAAAGGAATAACTATTCATTAATTATTAAACATTATTTCATCATGAAAAAAACATTATTTATTGGCTTATTCTCTATTGCTTTGGCCGGAGGTGTGCTGACTTCCTGCAGCAACGATGATGATTCATCTGTCGTATCTCCGATCACACAGACTAAAACTTATGCGGATGCCAGCGGGCTGACTCTTACATATAGCGGTGCCCCTATGCTGGGCAAGCAGGTTGTCTTTACACCGGATGCAAATGACATTACCAAGGCAACGTTGACTTTATCAGGTGCTCAGACAACTTCTCCGTTGAGTGATAATGCTTCCGGTCTGGCTACGGCAGGTGTCATTCCGGGCGAAGTAAGTACTACCATTGATGTAGACCTGACAATTAAAAACGATACGGTAACCTTTGCCGGAGAAGAAAACCGGGGAGGATATACTTTGAAATATCAGGGATCAGCTACCGATGCTTCTTTGAATCTGGCCTTGAATGTGACTTTTGTTGAAACTGCCTGGACCAATACTTCCTGGCAATTGCTTCCTCCGGGAAATCTGTTCAGTGGTGATCCGATGCAGCCTATTCATATAGTATGGGATGCAGAGCCATTTGATTTTAATGGATCTCCTTATGAAATTCAGTCATTGATTACTTTGGCTATTAGTATGACTCAAATTGAAGGAAACACCATTCCTAAAATGCTTTGTGGAGTATTAAATAAGGTAACTTTTCTTTCTGACGGAAATGTTCAGGCTGAATACAAGGATTCGCTGAATGCAACAGAGTGGAAGACTTCACCTTTGAATCTGGCTACTTATACTGTGCCTGAACCCAATAAGATCCGTTTGTTCCTGAATCCGGCACAAATTGCAGCAACAGCTTCCGGTAAGAGCCGTGCCGGTATGACGGATGTTCTTTCACAGCTGATGGCTGCTGTTACTCCGATGCTTTCCGAAGGAATTCTGATTACTTTGGACAAAGGTGAAGAAGGTGTGCTGAAAGCTTATCTGGATACAGAAACTCTGCTCCCGATTCTGAAGATCGTAGCACCGCTCTTTGAAGATGAAGCAGCAGTGGAACAGATTCTTTCTATGTTGAAAGCTCAGGCTGGTGAGATGGCCGGAATGGTTGATGTATTCTTGAAGCCGGCTCTGGTTGCGATGCCGCAGATTATTGGTTCAACAGAAACCATTCAGATTGGTATCAAGATGCAGGCCGCTCAATAAAACAATAAGAAAAGACCGCAGCCGTTTCCGTTTGGGGAGAGGCTGCGGTCTTTTTTGTATTCTTACGTGTCGGATCTTTCTGCTCAGAAAGCATATCCGAATCCGAAATTCAGATAAATGGGATACATGGCGAATGAGATTGTCTGGAAATCTTTCTGGAAAATATCATTCAGTCCCCATGTCAGGTCGGCGAAAATTTTCAGATGCTTGAATGCTTTCCAGTCAGCACCAGCCTGTACACCCCATTGAAAATGATTCATATCATTATGGAAATCATATGTTGCAATAGCACCGTCCGTGAATACAATCTTCTGTCCCGTAGGGTTTCCTTCCCGAAGATAGCCTTCATATACTTCACCGGAAAAATCCCCGTCCATCAGATACGAGAAATAAGGGCCCAGCTTGACACTCCATCTTTCGCCGAATTTGTGGGTGGCCAGTAAAGGAATGGTTACCAGTGAACTTCTTAATTTGGTCCGTACACCGCCGGTCCAGTTTCCTTTCAACCGGTTCCCGTCGCTGCCGATGATCTCCATTCCGTAGTTTTTCACCGTAGCCCGTGTCGTCATGTTTTTATTTTCCAGTCTCAGTCCGGTGGTCAGTCCCCATTTCTTTTCTGCCCCGAACCATTTGATCGCATTTCCCTCCAGCATGATGGCAAGCGTGGGATTATACGAATCAATACTTCTGATTTCAGCTGGCAAAGGCAGGGGAGAACTTCCTCCGATACTGATACCTGCCCGGACTTCGTATTCCCATCCGTGCAGGGCTGCATTCAGTAACGTCTGATTCTCGTTCTTTTGGGCATAAAGACAGCTTCCGGCAGTAATTATGGCAGCTGTCAGTGCAAGTAAATATCTTTTCATATTCTTGTCAGATTCTGTTTTATGGATCTTGAGTGATCCGTCCGTTTATTCAAAAATCAGTTCCATCTCGTCAATAAGCAGCGTACTTCCCGGTGCACCTTCAAAAGAAGCCCCGTCTTTGCTGGAAGACATGACAATGCCCAGACTGTATTTCCCTTCGGCCAGTTTCTGTGCATCTATTCCCTTTCCGAAGGAATCATAATCAAAGTTGAGGCTGAAGCTGGTCCATTCATCCGTCTCGTGAGCATCCTTGATGCGTGCCACCGCTATCATATCCGGATGAGTATATCCGTTGGAAGGCAAACTTCCGTCGAGCATGCTTGTTCCGTTGCTGTTGTCAAAGAAGAACGCATAGATGTCAAAAACATCTTTCTGATCCGTATATGCGCCATTGGCAAAGAACTGTTCGCCCGCCTTATACTTATAATATCCTGTCAGGCGGATCGGTTTGCTATAGAAAGGTATTCCGAACTTGGTTGCCTTGAGCGGAGCAGTCAGAGCGTTTGTCAGGTCAAACTGCCCGATAAACAAGTTTCCGGCTGCGATCGGCATGCCCACAAGGCTTCCCAGGCTTCCTGTACTCCGCGTAACCAGTTTCAGGCATTTCCCGTTCCATCCGTTATCATTCTGTGTAGTCGGATAATCTTTAGCCGCAGCCTGGCTGACTGCCAGAGCATATCCTCCGTTTCCGCTGACCCAGGTAAGCGAATGCTCTCCCTGCTGTTCATAGAATACATAATAATTGCCCGAAGTCTTGACATTTTCAAAATGATATACCGTCGGTATGTTGGTCGAAGTCTGTTCCGTGACCGACACACTGTAAGTGCGGTGCCATTGTCTGTCTTCCGAAGTCACGGTATATCTCACTGGGGAAGAGAAGTCATGAATGCTCCCGCTTTCCGGACTGATGGTTGCCCCCGGAGTCAGTTCAAAAGTCGGTGCGAGGCTGGAAAGGTCAGTACCTTCCTTCACTTTTATTTCTATGGGATAGGCATTCAACTCATCACTGTAAGGCAGTCCAACCTCAATGGTATTGCTTGCCAGACAGTCCACAGGCAAGAGTGAGCAGGCCGTGATGTCAGCTTCTGCATTGGGAGCCTCTTCCTGGATACAGGAGTTCAGCGTCAGTCCCAGCAGGAAGGTTCCGACCGTTGTTACATACGTTTTTTTCATAGTTTAATCTGTTAGTCTGTTTAGTTTATCCATTATTGCGATATTCCAGTGGGCTCATACCCACGTTCCGCTTGAAATACTTTCCGAAGAATGACATATTTGCAAAGTTCAGTGAATCTGATATGTCCTGTATGGACAGATTAGTAGATTTCAGCTGCGATTTGGCATCCATGATTACCATGGATGAAATGATGTCCACACATGTCTTTCCGGTAACTTGCTTCACAGTCGTGCAAAGGTGAGCATGCGTGATACCCAGTTTCTCGGCATACCAAGCTACATTTCTTGTCTGGTTATAATGTTGCATGACCAGCTGTCCGAAGTTCCGGCAGATTTGTTCACTCTTTGAAACAGGACTCTTGTCCGTATTCTTATTCTTATATAATATGGATACACCTTTATGTATATCCGCATACAGATTGGGAGCCATTTCCGTTCGCATCTTCTCGGGAAAAGTCTCATACATCCGGATCAGCAGTTTCAGGTAATCCTGCATAACGCTTGCTCCCTCCGGTTTCAGCGAGAGGACAGGATGCCCCAAAGTCAGATAAATGGAATCCAGCATTGCTCTGGTCTGATTGCTTTCCTCAATGTATTTGGAAGAAAAGCCCAGAAAATAGATTTTCAGATTCCCGTCCACACGATAGATCTGGAAGATACTTCCCGGAGTAAGCGTAATGATGTCGTTGGGGCGTACCTCAATACGGTTCAGGTTCACTGAGGCATCCACTTCTCCGTCCATGCAGAGCACAAAGATTTCACATTTCAGTCTCACCGGGTAATTGGTGTAGAGGCTGAGCAGTTCCTTGCTGATGTCCGTACCGATCAGCCAGGGTTCAGGTAAATCTATTTTAGGCAATTCTTTTTCCATGTCTCTTTTTGTTTGAAAATATTTCATTTGCAAAGTTAGCCAATTTGAAATATCGGCTATAAAGTAATGCTATAAAATAACATAAAACAGAGAAAATCGGTGTGTTATGTCTTTCTTGAAAAGGTAAAGATAAAGAATAGACCAAAAATAAAATAAATTGACCTTGTGAGGGTGTGTAAAAAGCCGTTACTTTGCAGCCAGATTCAGATGCTGTGGAATTGGTATTTTACAGTGGTAGTTGAGACCAATTAATTAGAGAGATATAAATGAAAACAATAAGAATGAACAAAAATTATTTAATGTTGCTGGCTTTGGTTGCATTGGGATTGTCTGCATGCCGAAGTGACGAACGTACTCCCTCAGGCGGCGGTTATCTTGCTGTCAGGGTGGCAGCTGATAATGAAGTGGTTTCTGCCGCTTCACGTGCAGAGGGTGATGGAATTCCAGATGTCGGAGACTTCAGTTTATCCATAGCCAAGGAGAATGGAGAATTGGTTAGTAAATGGGATAAATTCAGTGATTACGATGCAGAGGCTACAGTCGTTCCGGTAGGAACTTATACAGTTTCTGCTTCTTATGGAGATGCAACAACTGAGGGCTTTGACGGATTGAGCTATGTCGGAAGTACGACTGCCAATGTTGCTGAAGGCGAAACTACTGATGTGACTATTGACTGTACAATCAATAAAGCCAGAGTCAGTATCTCTTATACAGATGCATTCAAGAGTTATTTCACTTCTTACAGTGCTTATGTTTCTTCTTCTCGTGGAAATAAAATTGATTATACAGCTGACGAAACCCGTGCAGCCTATTTTACTCCCGGGAATCTGGATGTTTATCTGAATGTTACTCGTCCGGGCGTTTCCGGTTCAGTGGCTTTGAAGGTTAAGACGCTGGCAGCGGAAGTAAAGCATGAATATCGTCTTACCATGGATGTGGATGCCGGAACTTCCACTTTGAATATTATCTTCAATGATGATCCGGAGAGTACACAAAATGTTGAATTTAATATTTCGGATGCTGCGCTGAATGCACCGGCTCCCACTATAGTTGCTCATGGATTTACCTCTGGTGAGGCTATGGAAGTAGTGGAAGGTGGAAGCGTAGAAGGTACTTTGCAGGCTTATCTGAATGCGCCTTCTGGTTTGGCCGGTTGTGAATTGGTTACCTCATCCGCAGCATTGAAAGCACAAGGATGGCCGGAAAAGGTTGATCTCATGGCGTTAAGTGCCGAAGATCAGCAGAAGCTGACTGAACTTGGTCTCGTAATGAAAGGTTTGGGAAGTACTCACGATAAGATTGCTACGGTTGAGTTTCAGAATGTAGTACCTTATTTATATTGTACCGGAGACGGAAACGAAGAACACTCCTTTACACTGACTGCTACCGATGTATATGGAAAGACAACAGAAACTCCTTTGGTGTTGAACGTAACGAGCCGTAACAATGGTTTCGCAGTAACATTGCCTGAATCTGTACCTTATGGAAGTAATACGATGAGCTTTACAATGAATTTGGAAGGCGATGCTTCGAAAGTGAAGTTCTATTATTATAATTTAGGTGCTTTTCAGCTGTTTACATCAGAAAATGTCTCAATCTCCAGTGAAGGTACTACACATACTGTTACCTTAACTTATCCGGATCCTTTGATTGATACAGAAAGCGATGTGAAGTTCAAAGCTGAATATGGCTCAAAGACTATTGAAAAGGCTTTTAAAGTAGAAGATCCTGAACTTACTTTGTCTTTGAAGAACGGTGATGCAGATGTGTGGGCAAAGCATGTGAATTTTCAGGTAAGTTCTAATACCGATGATGGTTGGGTTGCTTCTGCAGATAATGTTATTATACAATATATGGATAATAAAGCCTGGAAGAATGTAAGTTTTACTTATAGTACAACAGGCTATGTAGTAACAGGACTTTCTTCTGGTCAAAGTTATACATTCCGGGTTATTGGTAAAGATGATCAAACAAAGACTTCTGCCTTTGTTGATATTACAACTGAATCGGAGTTATCTGTTCCTAATGCAGGAATGGAAGACTGGTATTATACTCGACCAAGTGGTGTTGAATATTGGGAAGTGTGGTATGCTTGTAAAGATGGAGAACAAGCCGTATGGAATACAATGAATCAATTAACGACCTCTGAAGGTGGAACCTCTGGAGGAATAAATAGGGATAAATATCGTTATAATGCAAATTCTGGTACAATACGTGCTGAAGGTAAAAATGGAGGTTATGCTGCACAGATAAGAGCTGTAGGATGGGGAAAAGGTAATAGTGCAGTTGGTTCTGCCAATGCGAAATATGGTACTGTTGGTGAATTGTATCTTGGTTATTATGATTCAGAAGCAAAGAAGGCTGTATATGATGGAATTGAATTTACATCAAGACCTAAATCTTTATCGTTTGATTATAAGTATACTCCAGGAAAAGGTGGTGATCAATATTATGCTGAAATAGTAATATTGAATAAACAAGGAGATGTTGCGACTGAAATCGGTCGTGGATTGCTTCGAAAAGGTGATTCTGTACAGGAATGGTCGTCTACTAGCGTTGATATTGTATATACGGAAGAAGGAAAGAAGTTAAAAGCAACAAATATGTATATTGTCTTTAAATCTGGAGATAAATCAGATAATAGTTCTTTTAATACTGTGCCTAGTTTTGGAAACCTTTCTAACGGAGAATATGTAGGTAGTGAATTCTTTGTTGACAATATTGTTTTAAATTACGAATAAAAAATAAAGCCTATAAATATGAAGAATATATTTTTAATCTGTTTTACGCTGATGGTCGTACTCTTTACATTTAGTGCGTGCCATAGTGAGAAAATGGAAACAGGAACAACAGATGTGACAGGGCAGTTGAGTCTGGCTTCCATGAAGATGGAGGTGGATTTGAAAGTTGATACAGTATATCCTCAATCCCGTGCAGGAGTTGATGTAAGTAACTTTCTGCTGACTATCAAGAACAGTCAGGGAGAGCAGGTGGAACAATACACTTACAGCGAGATGCCGGAAATTATTTCTTTACCGGTTGGTACCTATACTGTTGTGGCTTCTTCTGCAGAGGCAGCTACCAATGGTTTTGATGTTCCTTTCTATACAGGTTCAACTGAGCAGTTTACAATTAAGGAAAATGAATTGACAGAAGTTTTTGCATTAACTTGCAGATTGGCCAATGTAATGATCTCAGTTGAGTATGATGAGGAACTCCGTAAACTGATGGGAGAAGATGTGGTAACAAATGTTAAGATTGGAGATAATTCATTGGATATTCCTTCTTCTGAGACCCGTAAGGCTTATTTGATTGCTCCGGCTTCTGCAGGTTCAATGGATATTACATTGAAAGGAACAATTGATGGAGAATCTGTGACGGAAGTAAAGCGTGTGGATAATGTACAAGCAGGACAGTATAATATTATTAAGTATGTACTTAATTCTGTGGATGATGGCACAAATAGTAATGTCGGGGGAAATTTAAATATTGCTATTAATATAGACTCTTCCATGACCTCTTCTGATGAAACAGTAGGAGTTAATCCGGGAGAAGAACCGGGCATAGATGATTTCCCGACAGATGGAGGAGAAGAACCTGGTGACGGAGATGGTGATGGAGAAGGAGGAATAACAAGCGATATTTCTATTACGGGTAAGGATCTGGGAGGAAGTCCTTTTGATATAGATCAGACTCAGACAATTACTGGGGCAACAACATTGATTGTTGGTATAGAGGCACCTGCTGGTATTCAAAATCTGAAAGTAACAATATCATCGGATAATGAGGATTTTGGGTCTATTGGAGCAAGTTTTGGCACTTTTGATTTGGCAAATCCTGGTGATAAAGAGAGTATGATTGCAGAACTGGGACTTCCATATGGAACAGCTGTTAAAGATAAGACAGAGTTAGATTTTGATATAAGTACTTTTACTAGTCTGTTAATACCTTTTGATGGTACTCATACTTTTAATATCGCAGTAACAGATAATCAGGGAAAAACAGAAAGTAAATCATTAGTTATCAATGTTCCAAAGAAATGAGTATTATGAATAAGGTATATAGAATAGTAATTATATGTATGTCCTTGCTCTATCTTGGAGCATGTAAAGAGGACAGAGATATTGCCGGGGAACAAGGTACGTTACAGTTGTCTGTAGGTATGTCTGACAAGATAACTGTTGCATCCCGTACGTTGAGCAGTGAAGAGCAGACTCAACTGGAACAGGCTTGCAAAGTCCGTATTTATAATGAAACCAGTCTGGTACGGAAATATGAAGGAACAGATAATGTTCCTTCCAGTATTCCTTTGATGAGCGGAACTTATTCAGTTCGTGTTACTGCAGGTGATTCTGTGGCGGCCTCATTCGATCAGCGCTTCTTTGAAGGAAATGAAGAGTTTACAATAACCAAAGGCCAGCAGAGTCCGGTTGAAGTGAAATGTGGTATTGCCAATACTGTATTGGCTTTTACATGGGATGAATCTTTGAAAGAGGCTTTCGAAGGAGATTGTCAGGTTACTGTTACTTCTGCTACCGGTGAACTGGTTTATTCATCTGCCAATGCCGATGCAAAAGGTTATTTCAGCCTGCCTGCCGATAACCGAAAGCTGACATGTAAGTTTACGGCAACTAAACTGACGGGTGGCACGTATGAACAGACTACAGAGTTGACAGATGCACAGCCTGCTACCTTATATAATATGACTTGTAAATATACAGCCACAGGACAAGAGACTACAGGTGGTGCATGGTTGACTTTGAGTGTTGATGAAACCCCATTATCAGAAGAAACTACTACTATTGGGATAAAACAGCGCCCGGTTATCGTTTGTAAGGATGCAGATAATATTGAATATGATTTGGAACAACCGATGTATCTGGCTACAAACACAAAGGGAACTTATTATTTGATTGTATCTACCTCGTCTCCTTTGAAGGGAGCTTTGCTGCAAAATGATAGATTTACAGAGTTTGGAGTTCCGGCTAATAGTATGGATCTGATGAATCTGGGAGGAAAGGATGCCAGTGTAGAAGCTAGCGGAATTTCTTTACATGCTCCAAATGCGATTATGGAAACAGGCGGAACCTGGAAAATCCAGTTCTCAGAAGAACTGATAGCCAAGATGACGGCACAGGAAGGACAGGTAACGACTACTTTGACAGCAACAGATAAGAATGGCAAGCAGCGGATGGTTACATGGAACATTGTTGTTTCGAATGCTACTGTTGCAACCACTGAAGCAATTCCTTATGAAATTTGGACATCCAAAGCTACTCTTCATGGAAAGGTAACCGGTACGTTGGCTTCTACACCGAAATTCCAGTATCGTGTGAAGGGGGCTGGTTCTTCATGGACTACCGTAGATGCGGACTTGACAGAATCAACTTTTAGCAAAGAGATTACAGGATTAACTCCGGGTACAACCTATGAATATCAGGCAATGGATGGAACGCAAGCATCAACTGTTACCTGTGAATTTACTACAGAAACGACTTTCCAGCCGGAAAATGCAAGTTTTGAGGATTGGCATCAGGAAAACGGTAAGGTTATTTGTCCTTGGCAAACCGGAGCAAATTCTCCGTTTTGGGATACCGGAAACTGGGGAAGTACTACTCTTAGTGCAAGTGGTAATATAACTCAATCTACTACAGAAGTCTGGAGTGGTGCTCAGCCTGGAAGTTATGCCGCTTTATTGACATCTAAAAAGATTGTTATAAAGTTTGCAGCTGGTAATATATTTACGGGACAGTATCTTGCTACAGATGGCACGGATGGAGTTTTGGGATGGGGACGTCCTTGTACAAGTCGTCCGAAAGCTTTGAAGGTATATGTCCGTTATGAGCCAGGTTCTGTAGACGTCGGAGGTGACAAAATTGCCAAAGAAGAAACAGATAAAGGTATTATTTATGTCGCTGTTGGAGATTGGGCCGGACAAACATATAGTGACAAGGGAACTTGGCCGTTTGTTGTTCAAACCAAGAATGCTTCCAGTTTATTCAGTACTGAAAAAGGTACTTATTCCGGTGATGGCATTATTGCATACGGAGAAAAAACTTTTGATGAAGCTTATAATGAAAATGGTGGTTACAAAGAGTTGACAATTAATTTGGATTACGATAACTTTGGTGGTAACCAACGGAAACCGACATCTATCATTATTGTAGCTTCTGCAAGTAAGTTTGGTGATTACTTCCAGGGAAGTACCTCTAGTAAAATGTGGCTTGACGACATGGAACTGATTTATGAATAAACTTCTAGTAAGTGAGTAAGTGAGAAAATTAATATACCTATTATGCTTTGCGTGTTGCGCCTTGGGGGTGCACGCGCAAAGTTCGCAAAAGAAACTTCCGCCTAAAGTCTTTGTTCCTAAAGGACAATGGATAGTCGGAAGTTCTGTTTCGTATTCGGAACACACGGAAAACAACTACGATTTTCTGATTGTAGAGAAAATAAATGCGGATGGCTATTCCTTTAAAGTCAGCCCGATGTTTGCGTATGCATTGAAGGATAACATGGCATTGGGAGGCCGTTTTAAATACGGACGTACCCTGGTAAGAATGGATGAAACTCAATTGAATCTGGATGATGAAAACCAGTTTGACATCAATAACATTTATCAGTTGAAGCATTCTTATTCGGCCATGGCGATTTTCCGGAATTACATACCGCTGGGAGACAGTAAACGGTTTGCTCTGTTCAGTGAGACACAGCTGGAAGTTGGAGGAAGTCAGTCAAAGGTTGCCAACGGAGAAGGAGAGGCACTGACGGGTACATATTCCAAGTCTACGGACTTGGGATTTGGAGTCGCTCCCGGTCTGGTGGCTTTCATTAATAACTATACGGCTGTGGAAGTCAGTGTCGGTGTACTGGGAGTCAATTTTGGAAAGAAAAGACAGGTCACCAATCAGGTAGAGACGGGAGAACAGTCGTCTACTTCTGCCAATTTTAAGATTAATATTTTCTCAATAGGTTTGGGAATTGCATTTTATTTGTAAACATGATGAAATTTTTATATAGTTGTTTCTTTTTGTTTGCGTGTCTGAGTTGTCTGCATACTCATGCTCAGGAGGCGGATTCCCTGACTGTGGTCCGGGGAGACTCTGCGATCCGTTATAAGCTGGTCGTTGTCCACGATACGGTTTATGTTCCGATTCCGGAAGCACAAATGCCGGTTGACTCTTCGCGCATTATCCGTACGAAGCCAGTAGGGCGGTATGACCGTGGTATCATTAATTACCGTTTTGTCCCCAAGCACAAATGGATTGGTGGTGTCACGGTTTCAGTATTTAATTTTGAAAGTGACAACAGCCGTCTGTTGTTCTCCTTGCTCAAGGATATTGATCTGGATCTTCGCACGCTGTCAGTGAATCCTTTTGTCGGATATGCAGTAGCTGATAATGTGGTCGTGGGTCTGAAGTTTGGTTATTCACGTATTTCAGGCGGTATCGATAATCTGGCATTGAATATTGAGGATATGGATATTTCATTGAAGGACATTCGCTATACGGATGACTCTTATTCGTTTAATTTCTTTCATCGCTCTTATGTCGGTTTGGATCCGAAGGGACTGTTCGGTTTGTTTAATGAAACGACTTTGGGATATAGTACCGGATCTGCCCGTTTTTCCCGGGGTAAGGATGAAACATTGAAATATACGGATTCAACAATCAATCAGCTTCGGGTAGGTATCAATCCCGGTATTGCTATTTTTATCATGCCGAATGTGGGAGCTGAAGTTTCTTTCGGTGTTGCCGGTTTTACCTACAACTGGGAGAAGCAGAAGAAAAGCAACGGAGAAGAGGGCAAGCGTACGAACAGTGGTGCAAACTTCAAGATCAATCTGTTTAACATTAATATTGGTATAACTGTCTGTATCTGATGAGTATGAAGAGAATTTCAAGAATATTGGGATATTGGGCATGCCTGGCTGTCTTTTTGCTTTCGGCATGTATCGAGAATGATTTTCCCTATCCGACAGTGAAGTTATATCTGACCGGACTGACCGTAGAAGGGCAAGTGGGAACAACGTTGCTTTCCAATGATGACCGTACGGCAACGGTGGAATTGGATGAGACAGTAAATATCCGTAAGGTACATATCCAGAGTCTGGAAGTTACGGAGGGAGGAAAGGCTTCCATTCCTTCGGATACAGTAGTGGATCTGACAACTCCGCTTCAGATTACCTTGTCTTTGTATCAGGATTATCCCTGGACTATCATAGCCAATCAGACGATCGAGCGGATTTTTTCAGTAGAAGGACAGATTGGGCAGGCTTATTTTTATCCGGATATCCGGGAAGCTTCTGTCAACCTTCCGAAAGATAAAGGACTGGATGTGATTTCAGTAACTGATTTGAAACTGGGACCTTCAGGAGCAACTTACAATGGTGTGAATGGAGTTCCTGAACTTCAATGGGAAAAAACAAAGAATTTTGCTTACGCAAAGGTTCAGGTGAAATACAGCGACTTTGTGGATGAAGAATGGACTTTGTATGTGAATCTGTCGGATGTCAAGGTGGGAGTGTCATCGGTTGATGCATGGACCAAAGTGGCCTGGGTCAATGGATTCGGACTTGAGGGACAGGACAACGGCTGTGAGTATAAAGAGGAAGGTGCGGAAGAATGGATACGCGTCAGCTCATCGGAAGTTACACATGACAAAGGAAGCTTTGTTGCACGTCTTACTCATTTGTCGCCTAACACGAAGTATGTCTGCCGCGCTTATTCAGGAAATGAAATGGGCGCAGAGCAAAGTTTTACGACCGGAGAGGAAGCAACTTTACCTAATGGAGGATTTGAAGACTGGTATCAGAACGGTAAAGTGATCTGTCCATGGAAGGAAGGTGATAATTCATTCTGGGATACCGGAAACTGGGGTAGTACCACACTTTCGGCTGAAGATAACATTACAAAGTCGACTACAGATGTCTGGAGTGGTGCTGTGTCCGGAAGCCTGGCCGCTGTACTGGGATCAAAATTTGTAGGTATCGGATCAATCGGTAAGTTTGCTGCCGGTAACTTGTTTGTCGGGGAATACCGGGCTACGGATGGAACCAATGGTATTCTGGGATTTGGACGTGAGTTCACTGCCCGTCCGACAAAATTGAAGGGACATTTCAAATATACGACAGCGAACATTGCTTATACAGATAACGCCCATGCAGATTTGATGGGAAAACCGGACACCTGTATCGTCTGGATTGCATTAGGCGACTGGAGTGAACCTGTGGAGATCCGGACAAATCCGAAGAATTCAAAGTACTTCGATAAGAATGATCCGAATATCATTGCTTATGGAGAAATGAATTGCGGAGAGACGGTGTCCGGATATCGTGAGTTTGAAATCGAACTGGATTATCGTTCCACGAGCCGTGTTCCGAAGTATATTTTGCTCGTCTGCTCGGCAAGTAAGTATGGAGATTACTTTACGGGGGGACCGGGAGCAACCATGTGGGTTGATGATTTCAGCCTGGAATATGATTATGATTAGAGTTCTCTAATTTACTTTCGGATAATGGAAATTTCGATGAGATCCAGGTGTTTTGATTGAACCGGCAGCCTGCTACCTTCGCAGGTTGCGGACGATAAGAGAGTTTCGTGCAAAGGAAACAGTTGTTTTCTCTGCACGAAACTTTTGTTTTATGCTGACAAAACTTCTGTTTCGACAGGGTGAAACTTTTGTTTTCTCTATATGAAACTTTTGTTTCCACTAGGTGGAACAAAAAGTTTCACTCAGTGGAACAATTATTTCCACTCGTCAGAACACTTGTTTCGTTTCGTTGAAACCAATGTTTTGTTTCGTCGAAGCCGGATCTTTCCTTAGTCGGTTAAGTTGAAATATACGGTCGGTTGAGGCAGATCAATATTTCCACCATGGATTGTGATACGTGGAATTTTAAGTAAACTTACTTTTTTGCCGATTCCGTGAAAAAACGTATCTTTGTGCTTGAAAATCTGACGAAAGATGGACAATAGCATGCGATATAACGATTTTGCCGGTTTCCTGGCCGGAGAGTTCCCGTTCAAGGTACAGAAGATTTCGGTCAATGCCGGTTTCACCTGCCCCAACCGTGACGGAACGAAGGGTTTTGGAGGGTGTACGTATTGCAACAATCAGACTTTCAACCCGGCTTATTGCAGGGACGACCGGAGCGTTACGATGCAGCTGGAAGAGGGAAAGCGTTTCTTCGCACGCAAATATCCGCAGATGAAATACCTGGCCTACTTTCAGGCATATACCAATACTTATGGTGAACTGGAACTGCTGAAGCGCATGTATGAGGAGGCGCTGGCGGTGGAAGGAGTCGTGGGACTGGTGATCGGGACGCGTCCCGACTGTATGCCCGACAGCTTGCTGGATTATCTGGAGGAAGTGAACCGCAGGACGTTCCTGCTGGTGGAATATGGCATCGAGAGTGCGGACGACCGGACTCTGGAGCGGATCAACCGCGGGCATTCCTTTGCATGTACGGAGGATGCGGTGCGCAGAACGGCTGCAAGGGGCATCCGTACGGGCGGACACGTGATCCTGGGATTACCGGGAGAGAGCCGGGAAGATCTCATAAAGCAGGCGGAACGTCTGTCGGAACTGCCGCTCACAACGCTGAAGATGCACCAGCTTCAGCTCATTCGCGGAACGCGCATGGCGCATGAGTATGCCTTGCATCCGGAGGAATTTCACCTGTTTTCGGCTGATGAATACATTGATCTGGTTATCGATTATGTAGAGCATCTCCGGCCGGATCTGATTCTGGAGCGTTTCGTTTCGCAGTCGCCCAGGGAATTGCTGATTGCGCCTGACTGGGGACTGAAGAACCATGAGTTCACCGACCGTGTCAAGAAGCGCATGAAGGAACGCGATGCCTGGCAGGGAAAGGCATACCGGAAAGCGGACGGGCATAAAAACAGTTAGTTAACAACAACAATATATAAAAGAAACAGAAAGATGGAAATTAAAGGTAAAGTACATTATGTAGGTGTGAACGACCGCACAAAAGCGTTGTTCGAAAATCTGTGGCCGTTGCCGTACGGCGTATCATACAATTCTTATCTGATTGCAGATGATGACATGGTAGCGCTGGTGGACACGGTAGATGTGGCTTTCTTTGAACAGTATCTGAAGAAGATTCGCAGCGTGATCGGTGACCGCAAGATCGATTATCTGATCATCAATCACATGGAACCGGACCATTCGGGAGCCATTGCGCTGATTAAACAATATTATCCGGAAATCGTGCTGGTGGGTAACAAGAAGACTTTCGACATGGTGGAAGGTTACTATGGTGTGACGGGCGAACGTTATGTAGTCGGCGACGGAGACTTCCTGAAACTGGGCCATCACAACCTGCGCTTCTATCTGGTTCCGATGGTTCACTGGCCGGAAACGATGGTGACATACGATGAAACAGAGAAAATCCTGTTCTCGGGTGATGCCTTCGGTTGCTTCGGTGCGCTGAATGGTGGCTGCATCGACCGCAACATCAATACGGATATCTACTGGAACGAAATGCGCCGTTACTATGCAAATATCGTGGGCAAGTTCGGCAATCCGGTACAGAAGGCTTTGCAGAAATGCAGCGGACTGGACATCCAGACCATCTGTCCGACTCACGGACCGGTGTGGGAAGAAAAGATTCCTCAGGTAGTGGAAATGTATGACAAGCTGAGCCGTTACGAAGGCGAAGAAGGTGTGGTGATTGCTTATGGTACCATGTACGGCAATACGGAAGAACTGGCTGAAGCCATTGCTGAAGAACTGAGCGCACAGGGCATCCGCAACATCGTGCTGCACAATGTTTCTCATACGCACCATTCTTATATCCTGGCTGATATATTCAAATACAAAGGTCTGATTGTGGGATGTACTACTTACAACATGCACCTGTATCCGGAAATGGAGTCACTGCTCAGCAAGGTGGCTGCCCGTGAAATGAAGAATCGTGTGATGGGTTACTTCGGTTCATATACCTGGGCAAGCGCTGCCGTGAAGAAACTGGGCGAGTTTGCCGAGAAGCTGAAGTTTGAACTGGTAGGCAATCCGGTGGAAATGAAGCAGGCCATGAAGCAGGACAACTATGCGCAGGCTAAGGAACTGGCCAAGGCTATGGCTGATCGTCTGAAGGCTGACCGCAAGTGAGAACTGCCGGAAAGGGCGTGATATACAGACAGCGGGTGCATCACTTTTAGCGATGCACCCGCTGTTCGTCTTTTTATTAAGCGTTTGTCTGTTCCTGTCAGTTCATCCGGTTAAACTTGTATCTGAGTGAGATCAGGAAATAACTGCGCAACTGTTCGGCATAACTTTCATAGAAGCCGCTGGAACTTGCCGAGCGTTGCAGGCTTTTGCGCTGGTTCAGTAATTACTCCGTTAATGAGAAATTAGAGGTCTGATTGTTTGTATCTCATTCTTTTCATAATTCATGGCATAAATTAAATTATCATTTACGGCAAAAGAATCATAGATAATTCCCGGTAACTTATAAATATATATTGGAGTTAATCTGCCTTTTGTTTCCAGTACCAGAATATGATTGACTGAGTATTGGTTCTCCCAATCTGCATATAATATGTAAAGCTTTCCATCTGCATAATATACATCTTTCAAGAAAATGTAAAAACTCTTAGGAGATGATGTGTTTCTGCCAATGGATGACCAAATATTGCCGATGCAATCAATTTCAGACAGATCAAATGTATCCAATAGTTTTTCACTACCCAATTCATACCTTTCAATGACTGGATAACTTGAAGGTATGGCATACAAACACCCTTCTCCTTTCACCAGATGACGTCTGTTACGGATGATGTTCATGCCCGGATCATCTGTTATATGTAATGAACTTCCATGCAGTTCAAGCCCGTCATTTGTACCACGTTTCCAGGATGAAGAGGTCTTTACATAGCTGGATGTGTCAGTTGCCAGCGTCAGATAAGTTTTGTTTCCTTCGGTAAAAAAGCGGTTATCACTACCGGATGGAACATCATAAGATGTAACAAAACCAGATTCATTATAAATTTTCAAACTCAGGTTACCTCCATCCAATAAGGCCACATTACCGTTGGGAAGTACTGAAAATCCAGTAGGAGCTGCTACTTCAGTAGGACCTTGCCCAATCTTTCCTACAGTATAAAACAAATTTCCTGAGAAATCATCAACGGCTACATCCCCCCGGCTTTTGTCGAAAAGATATAATTTGTTATTTTGATAATACATACAGGATATTTCCTTGAAATAGGAAGAATCCGGATATTGCTCCATTGAGGACAACACTTCACATTGCACAAAATCAAGAGATGTCTCTTGTTGACAACAGGACACAAGGATAGCTGAATTTGTGACGGCTACCAACATCATAGCAATCACTCCTCTTTTTAAGATATTCATAATAATCAGTTTATTGAGATTTTGTGAATAGGTTGCTTGTATATGAACCAGATATCTGTTGGTTTTATTTTAAATAAGTTTATATCTATGACAAATATACGAAAATTTACCCGATTATGGATCGATTCATAAATACTAATGTAAATATCCGTTGACTATCCCGATTGCATGAATCCGTTTGAAAAGTCACTTTTGTTTCGTTTGTAAAGAATATAGTTTAATCATTTGGGCTTAGCGAAGATACTTATTGCTTGAATACAAGCTACTTTGTTGAGTATAATGCCTTGATACACTCTAATACGGGTAAAAGTAGTCGTTTATTCCTGTCAGTTCATCCGGTTAAACTTGTATCTGAGTGAGATCAGGAAATAACTGCGCAACTGTTCGGCATAACTTTCATAGAAGCCGCTGGAACTTGCCGAGCGTTGCAGGCTTTTGCGCTGGTTCAGGATGTCGGTCCAGGTTGCGGATAGTTCTGCACGCCGTTCCTTGGCAAACTTCCAGGTCAGGGTCAGGTTCCATAACGCTTCGTTCTGTTCTTTGCTGTCCACATAGCTTCCGCTGCGGATCAGGTAGGTGAAATCGGAATCCAGTTGGAAATGAAGCGGAAGCTGGGCTGAGACCAGCGAATTGATGGTATAGTCACGAGTATAGGTATTGCTTCCCTGCAGGGTGTTCAGAGAGTTCCTGAAATGCTGGAAGTCCCATGTGCCGTTGAGGTCAATGTTTCCCCACGAGGGCAGATAGGATACCCCGACGAAGGCATTGATGCCGGAAGTATGTGTTACGCTTTTTTTCAGTTCTTTACCGCCGTCCTCGTTGATCAGTCCCACATTATGACTGTAGTTGCCTCCTGCCCGGCCTGCCAGCTTGAAGTTACCGATCCGCCGTTCATAGTTGGAGTTGCCCATCACGTTCCAGTTTCCGTTGATGTTGACAGGGTAGGTTTCCTGCCCCCCCGTCTGAGGATTGTACAGAGTGGCCTGGGTAATTCCGTTCAGTTCCTGACTGCATGTAACGTAAGTGGAAATTCCTTTTGTATAATTGCTGAACGAGAGGTTCAGATAATGCTGGTAGGTTGCTTTCAGATTGGGATTGCTTCTGCTGATGTACACAGCCGAGTAATACACTGTGGGAGCCATCAGGTCATACAGGGACGGCTGCCGGGTACTTCCGTTGTAGCGGATGCTCAGGTCATAATCATTCTTGTTGTATTGGACAAAGAAGGTGGGCATCCACTCGAAAGAATATCCTGTGGTGTCTATGATCTGTTTCCCGTCATCCTGGTTCAGGCTTCTCCGCTGCAATGTTCCGGTCAGTCCGCCGTATGCTTTCCAGTTTTCTCCGTCATGAGAGTAGTTCAGGGAGAAAGCATGCTTGATCGTGCGGCTGTTGCGGTGGTTGCTCAGACTGTCAATCAGAAAAGGTACATTACCGGATAAATCGTAGGTACTCTGCATTTCCTTTTCATTCTGGAGTCCCCATGCGTATGAGAACTGCAGGTTGTTCTTTTTCGTGATCCGCCAGGTATAATCCGCTCTGATTTCATGGTTGCCTGATTGTCCGGGGGAGTCCTGGTATTGATGTTGCAGGTCTGTGGAGTCCCGTCCGCTGATATCCTGCAGCTGATAGAACGTCGTGCTGAAGGTTTTGTAAGCATCGTTGTCTTGTCTGTTCCGATACAGTGAGTAAGAGATTCCCAGGCTGTTTCCTTCTTCGCTGAACTGGTGGATCATGCTGGCGTAGAGGTTATATGCCTTGTTCTGCAACTTATTGGAGTTTTTTTGCCAGGTTTCATTCATCCGGATGTCGCGGCTGGTCTGTTCAAATCCCTGGAACGGATGCAGCAGATCGAGGTTGGGATTTTCGCTGAATTTGGCTGAATGGGTGTCTGACATGTTTTCCGACCAGCTCATATTTCCGCCTCCTGCTACACGGAGCATGGTCTGCTTGTTGAGATTCCACATCAGGTTCAGGGAAGAAGAGAAACCGTTTTGAAGGTTTTCCAGTGTCCGTTCGGAAATTCCGTACTGGTTCTGGGAAGTCATATACAGCTCATTGCGTGAAGTGGACCGGTCTCCGGTCTTTGAATGATTGTAGCCGATGTTGGCTGAAACCTGGATATCATCTCCTATTTTTCTGGAGATGTTTCCACCGACATTTCCGGCTCTGTTTCCGTCGTATACTGAGGTAAAGTTGCGGTTCCCGAAACGGCCTACCAGCCCGATGTTCTCGCCGTTTTCCTTGAACTGGAATATTTGTGCCCTGGCATCGTATTTATTCTTGCTGCCGTATCCTCCTTCCAGACCTGCCATCAGCGTGCCATTGACGGCTTTTTTGGTCTGAAGGTCCAGTACATAATTTTTCTGGCTGCCTTTTACTCCGGTCATCTCTTCTTCCTCTGTCGCCTTGTCATACACCTTGAGGCGGCTGACGAAACTGGCGGGCAGGTTCTCCAGAGGCACACGGGTGTTGCCCTTGAAAAACTCTTTTCCGTTGACGGTTATTTCACTGATCTTTTCACCTTTGTATTCAATTGACTTGGTTTTCGGGTCGTAACTTAAACCGGGGATGCGTCGGATCAGTACTTCCAGATAGGCTCCTTCGGGAAGTTTGTATGCTTCGGCATTGAATATGGTCGTATCTTTTTTCTGTTCTACGGGCTGTACGAGGGCTGTCACTACCACCTCATTCAGTGTTTTTACGTCTTCCTTCAGCCGGATTGTGCCGGCCTGGATGGCATAGGCTGTTCCTGATATTTCCTGCCAGACAGGAAGGCATCCCGTAAACGACGTTTTCAGCAGGTATTTCTGAGACAGATCGCAGTGCAGGCGCAGGGAGAATTTTCCTTCTTTGTCGCTGGTTGTACCGGCAAGGAAAGTGGAATCGGGCAATGACAGCAATGAAATATTGGCATATTCCACGCTTTCCTGTTTACCGTCTCCCGGGTCCATGACGACTTTTCCGCTAATCTCCCGGTTGATTTTCTGTTCTTGGGAAAAGGCGGACAGGGAAAGCATGAACACCAGTAATAGAAAGGCATATAATTTATGCATACGTCTCAGTCTCGGAATTGTTTTGAATAATCCGGCTCCTAAAGTACTCAAAATTTTCAGATTCAAAGGAACGGAATGAATAAATTTTGGGGTGTGGAGTCTCTTTTCCATATATGAGAGGATAAGCAGGGAGACTAAAAATGTCAAGTCCTGCCGGATCTATTTTCCGGCAGGACTTGAAGAGTGAATCGGATCGGAAAGATCCGACGGATGAATTTAGTCTTGCGCCTGATGAACAGTGAGCTGCGGGAACGGGAAGCCGATACCTTCCTTGTTGAAGGTGGCGTAGACAATGCGGTTCATATCGAACATGACATCCCAGTAGTCAGCAGTCTTGGTCCATACACGTACCTTGATGTCAACGCTGCTGGCAGACAGAGATCCGAGACCGATGAACGGGGCCGGAGTCTGCAGGATACGTTCGTCGGCTGCAATGATGCGTTCCAGTACGGCTTTGACGCGTTCGTAATCTTCTCCGTATTCCACACCGAATACCCATTCGGCACGTCGGGTTTCCTGCTTGCTGTAATTAGTAATGGCGTTGCTGCTCAGGGAACCGTTGGGCACATAAATGATCCGGTTGTCCACGGTGGAAAGAATGGTGTGGAAAATCTGGATTTCTTTTACCGTACCGCTGGCGCCTTGTCCGTCAATATAGTCACCAACCTTAAAGGGTTTGAACACCAGAATGATCAGTCCTCCTGCAAAGTTGGAGAGGTTGCCGGACAGAGCCATACCGATTGCCACACCGGCAGAGGCCAGGATAGCAGCAAAGCTGGTGGTTTCAACACCCAGACGACTTACGATGGCAAAGGCCAGAATCAGGTTAAGCAGAATGCTCAGCAAGCTTTTCAGGAAAGTCTGTACACTGATTTCCAGCTTGCGCTTTTCAAGAATTTTGGCTACCAGCCGGCTGATCTGCCGGATGATGAAGCGTCCGATGATGTAAATAAGAATGGCACCGATGAGGTCTTTTCCTACGTTGATTCCCCATTCAACCAGTTTGTCGATAATCTTGGGAATATCGACCATGGAAGATGCTTTGGTTGCAGCATCAAGTAATGTTAACAGCATAATGGTTTATTTTTATTGGATTAATGATTTTATTCTTCCAGTATTCCTTTCCCCTGACGGATGATTTCGGGCTCGTCGTCACAGCAGTCAATCACTGTGGACGGTTCGATTCCTCCAATACCTCCGTCGATAACCAGATCTACTTCTTCTCCGAACTTTTCGTCAATCAGTTCCGGATCGGTCACATATTCAATATCTTCATGTTCTTCACGCGGCAGGGTAGTTGTAAGGATCGGTGCGTCCAGACTGCGGCATATCTCACGGATAATGTTGTTGTCGGGTACCCGGATTCCTACTTCCTTGCGGTTGCGGAAGATTTTCGGCAACCGGCTGTCGGCATTCAGAATGAAGGTGAACGGGCCGGGAAGGCAGCGCTTCATCAGTTTGAATGTGGCGTTGTTGACGCGTGCATATTCGCTGATGTTGCTTAGGTCATAACAAATAATGGACAGGTTATGTTTGCGCGGGTCTATTTTTTTCAGTTTGCAGATGCGTTCAATTGGCCGTTCTTTCAGGGCGTGGCATCCGATGGCATACATTGTATCGGTGGGATAGATGATGATTCCTCCGTCGTTGAGAATGTCTACAACGCGCTGGATATCATCGGGGTTGTTGTTTTTGTCATAGAATTTGAGTATCATGGCTATACAGTTTTTTAGTTGTTCTTGTTTTTTCTCAGTTCTTCTGCCAGGCGGTAATGCAGGGCGGCTTCACTTTCTTTTCCGGCAGCCATCAGGGCATCAGCGAAACATTCGTGTGCTCCGGCATGGCGGGGTTTGAGAGAAGTTGCCTTGTCAAGATCGCGCAGGGCTCCTTCGGTGTCACCGGTGTGCAGGCGAAGCTTGCCGCGGTTGTAGACCGGCTTGAATTCTGAGGGGCGCAGGGCAACAGCCTGGTTGAGGCATTCTTCGGCTTCACTGACCCGGTCATCATCGAAGAGGGTGACTCCCTTGCGTACCCAGGCATCGGTATATTCGGGATAGAGTTCAAGGGCTTTATCGTAATTGGCCAGGGCAGCGCGTACGTCGTGTGCCTTGGTGATGCACTCGTTTCCCATCAGGTAATATTCATGGGCATATTTTTCCAGATTCTTTTTCTGGGCATTCATGGCCTCTTTCAGCCTTCGGTTTTCTTCTTTCAGCGTATTGATGAGGTTGAGTTTCCGGCGGATGAATCGCTGGATGAGTGGCTTCTCAATATCATAACGGCTGTGAATGGCCTTGAAGAAGCGGTCGAGAAAGGAGGTGAAGTCACCCAGATTGAAAGCCTTGACCGAAGCGGCATACAGTTCGTCGGCCTGTGCCTGTTTCAGTGCCCGTTCGATGACAGCCTGGTTATTGAAGCGCTGGGCGAAGGAAACGATTTCAGGACGTACGAAGATATCTCCCCGGGTGATTTCCCGTTTCAGGCAGATGCCTTCCAGGGAGGTACACCGGCTGAGCGCCACATAAGCTTGTCCGCCAGCAAAGACTCCTCCGGTGAAATCGATAATGACCCGGCTGAAGGTAAGTCCCTGGCTTTTGTGTACAGTGATGGCCCAGGCCAGCCGGACAGGGTATTGGGTGAATGTTCCCAGTTCCTCTTCTTCGATTTTCTTTTCTTCTTCGTTGTAGCGGTAACGGATGTTTCGCCAGCTTTCCTGATGGACGTCGACTTCCTGTCCGCTTTCCGTGATCACATAGATCGTTCCTTCACTGTCCATGCCTGAGATGGTACCGATGGTACCGTTTACCCACCGCCGTTCCGGATCGTTCTTGATGAAGATGATCTGTGCTCCCGGTTTGACGGTCAGTTCCATCAGGGTGGGAAGGCTGCTTTCGGGAAACTCTCCATGGATTTCTCCGGTGAGTGTGACCGGATCGCCCGGCAGGGAAGCGAGTTTCTGCTCATTGATATAGTCCACCGTATCGCGGCGTGTGGCGAGGGTGATATACATGTCGTTTTCACTGTTCTTTACGGGAGCATTGAACCGGGTGTTCAATAGCTGGAGATCGGCTGCACCGGCAGTATTGGTCCGGATATGGTCGAGTACACTGACGAATACACGATCCGTCTGTCTGTACACTTTCGTCAGTTCGATGGCTACCAGTTCCATTTCCTGGAATACCCGTGCCGAAAAGAAGTAAGGGTTGGGATAAAAGCGGTTGATAATCTCACGTTCATCGCTTTTTACGACCGGTTCCAGCTGGAATGCATCACCGACAAGCAGCAGTTGTTTGCCGCCAAAGGGTTCACGCATATTATGGGAGTAAACCCGCAGAACCTTATCAATGAAGTCAATGATATCGGCCCGTACCATGGAAATCTCATCAATAATGACGAGTTCAATGTTGTTAAGCAACTTGCGATGGTCGGCCGAATATTTCAGAAAACTATGCAGTTTTCCTCCTTTCAGACTGAAATTCGGATCATCGGGCAGTAAGGGATGGAACGGCAGTTTGAAGAAACTGTGGAGGGTACTTCCTCCTGCATTGATGGCTGCAATTCCGGTAGGAGCCAGAACTACATATTTCTTTTTGGTGACTTGACATACGTGCTTCAGAAAGGTAGACTTTCCTGTTCCGGCTTTTCCTGTGAGAAAAACGGACTGGCGGGTATACTGAATCAGACGCAATGCGTTCTGGAATTCAGGATTGTCTGTATCGATCGGAGTACGTGTCATGTGCTAATTTTCTTTCCCGACAAAGATAATGAAAAAACAACAGAATCCACGAATCAGCCTCTTTATGGAGGCATAATTCGTGGATTCGTGTCGTAGGATCTATATACAAAAGCTTTTGTGCTCTGTCAGTTCGTTACATGTAAGCTGACTTTTGCAAGTCAGCATGAGTGATCTCTCTTATTTGCCAGAACGTTCGTTCAGCATTACATAACCCCAGATCATGGGATCAGCCTTAGAGATCTTGTTGAAAATGTTTTTTAATTTTTTCATGTTGTTACCCTTTCTTTTTTTAATTAATACCTGAAAACTTTTTTCTAAATCCTCCGGCGTACCTCGCGGTAAGCCTTTGGGAAACTTTTTAATCTAACCTTTAATCTAACCTTATAATTATTCTCTGTTTAGTTAAGTTCTAGAACTTGTTTCCTTTTGATTACGCTGCAAAGATAGGGCTTTTTTAGTTACGAAATATGTTTTATAGCATAAATGTCTATTTTTGTGTTATTTTGTTGATGTAAATCAAAAAAAATGATTATAGGGAAATAAAAGGAGATTTGTGAAGAACCTTTGGCACGCTTATGTTGAAAAACATAGGGAAATGGTGTATTCCATATTGAAGAAACGACTATATTTGTGATATCAAAATAATATCAAATATTTCTTTTTATGAAAACACAGGAATTTGAATTTAAGGGATTTGTAGGTAATGGATTTGCCTTTTTGTTTTTGAACTTGATCTTAACAGCCTTGTCTGTCGCTTCCTTCTTTTTGGGTGATGTTTTAGGGGCAATGGCCTATATTCTGGGAGTAGTCGGACTGGTTCTTACCTTTTTTATATGGGCAGGAGTCAAGCAGCTGGAACCCAATGAAGCCCGTGTGATGGTTTTCTTCGGAGAATATAAAGGAACATTCCGCCGTACAGGGTTCTATTGGGTGAATCCTTTTCTGGAGGCCAAGAAGGTATCACTTCGGGCCCGTAATCTGAACGTGGAACCTATTAAAGTGAACGATAAGGTGGGTAATCCTATTCTGATCGGTCTGGTTCTGGTCTGGCGGTTGAAGGATACTTATAAGGCTTTGTTTGAAATTGATTCACAAACCATGGCCAGCAAATCGAATGAGGCCGGTGCTTCTGTAGCCGGACGAATGAAGGCTTTTGAAGACTTTGTGCGGGTACAGAGTGATGCGGCTTTGCGCCAGGTGGCTGGTTTATATGCATATGATAATAATGAAGGAGGGGAGAATGAACTCACCTTGCGTAACGGAGGAGAGGAAGTGAATGAACAGTTGGTACAGAAACTGAATGAACGGTTGGCTATGGCCGGCATGGAGGTGATGGAAGCACGTATCAATTATCTGGCTTATGCTCCGGAAATTGCAGCAGTCATGCTTCGCCGTCAGCAGGCCAGTGCCATTATCAGTGCCCGTGAGAAGATTGTTGAAGGTGCTGTTTCTATGGTAAAAATGGCCTTGGACCGGCTGGATACAGATGAGATTGTGGAACTGGATGAAGAGAAGAAAGCAGCGATGGTCAGCAATCTGCTGGTTGTATTGTGTGCAGATGAACCTGCCCAGCCTGTTATCAATTCGGGAACATTGAATCATTGATATGGCAAAGAAAGAACCGACGAAAAGTTTTGTGCTTCGCATTGATTCGGAGATGATGGATGCCATAGAAGCATGGGCCGCCGATGAATTCCGTTCGACGAACGGGCAGATTCAGTGGATCCTGGCAGAGGCATTGAAGAAAAGCGGGCGAATGAAGAAATCCCGGAAAGCGGAAGATAAAACGGATTCAAAAGGTGTTTAAAACAGATTTAAGAAAGGATTACGTGATGAGTTTTATACGATTTAAGTTACATTTTCTGCAACGCAGTTCATCAGAAAAGTCAGTTGTTGTGAAAGGGATAGACCGGATGATGGAAGTGGGCGGAATATTTTTAATCTTGCTGATCGCATTGTTGTCGATAGCTTTCTTTGGGGATTCAGACCGGCCTGTCCCTGTTCATTTTGATGCGGGGCTTCATGCTGATGCCTGGGGAGATTCTTTTTCTTATTTGGTTTTGGGAGGATTCGGGGTATTGATAACCTTGCTGTGTTTGTGGGCTTCCCGTTATCCCCGGTTCATTAACTTGCCGGTCGTGATGCATCCTGAAACGGAACAGATGCAGAATTTCATGAAATGCCGCTATGCAAGGGTTCTGACTTTGCTGATCGGGCTGATGTTCTTATCATTGCTTCTGCTTTGCCGTGCCATGCAATTGGAAAAAGCATGGGCTGGGGTAGCGTCAGTATGCTTTGATCTGTTTTTATTGGGAATATTAGTTATTGTAGTGGTCGCTTCGATTCATGTACAACGCCTGGGAAGAAGATAAGTGACGGACGCCGGTATAAACGTAAAAAACGAACAGACGGAAGGTTCCATTTCCTGTATATTAAGGAGTAGGAATCTTCCGTCTGCTGTTATCAGAAGACCGGGTTTAGAGAGCGATCTTCCGGGGACGGATCCGTAAGTTAGACAATTCTGTATCTGTGTGCTGTGAGGGTAATCCCTGTTGTCTGACAGTCAGAGTATGAGATTTACCGCTGACAGCTTCTGGAAGATTGAACTCCTGGCGGTATACTTTCTGTTCCTTTGCCGGACGAAGCAGATAACCAGTCTTTTTTTCAAAACGGTTGTAGAGTCTCAAGACAATCTGGTTCTTTCCTTTTTCCAGCGGAAGAAGGATCTGTTCGGTGCGGAATGTACAACGGTATGGGTTCAGATGTTTCAAAATGGAACGACCGTTAAGATAGACTTCTACACCATTTCCAGCGCCTATTTCGATCAGATATTTTTGAGCATGGGAAGATTCTATTTCCTGCATGACGAAATAGGTTTCCAGAATATTCGCTGGAAATTCATCCTGTTCCTGAGTTGTTTCCTTCCATTGCTGTCCTCTGGCTGGTGGATTCTGAAGGTCTGTCTTCAGAACAGAAGGTGCGTCAAACAGTCCGTTTCCTGGTCCGCAAAGATAACGTTTTCCCCAGGTGACTCCTCCAGTCTGGAGTGAGCGGGTGTTACCTTTGTCGAGTTTGACAGAATAAGTTGTTCCATCAACAGTCAGATCAATGGTTTTTCCTACTTCTTGTTCTGTATAGATCAGATCCATTTGCTTCAGAAGATTCTGTTGAATGTTCCAGCTGTAGCTTACGGTGCTTCGGTAGTTGCTGTAGTAATCAAAGCAGGAATAGCTGTAGTTGGGAGTTGCATTGGCAGCAGTAAGAGTCGTAATACCGGTAATGATATTGGTTGGCCGTGGTTCTACCGGCTGGTCAAAATCAAGAGTCAGAACATGGATCGTCTCTCCGTTGTAAGCTGATGCCGGGAGAGTAATGTCGATTTCATTTCCACGCTGAATGTAGGTTGCCAGTTTTCCGTCTCCTTTTTCCAAAGTTCTTTCCGGAATATTCAGACGGATGTGTCCGTCAGCCGGGTAAGTTCCAGAAAGGATCAGATTCAGGCGTTTCCCTTTTCGGGTGATGGTACCCCATTCAAACTGTTCACGGAAAGGGGACGCTTCTGTGCCGTAGATGGCATCTCCGTTTTCTTTGAGCCAGGCACCGATTTCACAGAGAACTTCTTTTTCGAACGGAACGACAGAGCCGTCACCTTTCGGACCTATATTTAACAGGAAATTGCCTCCGTGGGAAGCAACATTAATCAAACTGCGTAGTTTTTCCATGGCTTTTTCATGTACATCTCCGCGTTTTTGCCACGAACGGTAACTCCACGTTTCATCAAACATGGATGCGGCACTTTGCCAGGGGCATTGTAAGGCACCTTCCGGATAGGCATTGTCGGCCATGACAGCAAAGTCATACTGGTCGTTACCGACTCGACCGCTGACCATACAGTCGGGTTGCAGCTTGTGAACCAGCTGGTAAAGTTCTTGGCTTTGTTCGGGAGTATTGGAACCCATGTCGAACCAAAGTTCGGAAATGAAACCATAGTTTGTTAACAGTTCGGTTACCTGTTGTTTGGAGAATTCATGATGTTCCGGTGTAACGAAATCACAGTTGTGGCTGGAAATCGGATGGCCGTAAGGATAATGCCAGTCAATGATGGAGTAATATAATCCCAGGCGAACTCCTCCCCGCTGGCAGGCATCAGCCAGTTCCTTGATAAAGTCCCGTTTAGCGGGAGTTGCATCGTATGAATTGAAATCAGTTGTTGTCGTATGGAACATACAGAATCCATCGTGATGTTTGGTTGTAATGACGATGGATTTCATTCCAGCCTCTTTTGCCAAAGCTACAATGGAGTCGGCATTGAAAGCTGTGGGATTGAAATGCAAGGCAGTATTTCCGTACCAGTCGCTGAAAATTCCGGCAAATGACTGGATTTGTTCACTGTATCCGCGTGTGACAGGTTTTCCTTCCCACACGCCCCCCAATTCAGAATAAAGGCCAAAATGAATGAACATGGAATATTTGTTTTGATGCCATGTTTTATAGGCCTCTTGGGAGATTTGTGCATGCATGCCCAGTACAATCAGACATGCTGCCAGGGTAGCGAGGATTTTCTTCATGCAAATGTGTGTCTTTTAGTTATGGCTTCAAAGATAAAAATAACTTCTGAAATTCGGGCATTTCATGAAAAAAATAACCATATTTGTAAGGTGATGAGAAAAACAGAAGATTGTAAAAGCTTATAACTTGTTATTTCCATACAAGAATGACATATTTGTATCTATGAAAAAGTGGCTTCAATATATTTGGCCTGTTGCTATTAGTCTGGTAACAGGATTTTCTGCGAGCCTTTTTCAGAAAACGGCTCTGGCAGATTGGTATCCGACATTGGAAAAGTCTGTGCTGACTCCTCCGGCTCTTGTTTTTCCTGTTGTATGGACGATTCTTTATGTTGTGATGGGAATAGCCTTGGGGCGTATACTGGGAAAGAATCTGCAACGGGCTATAGGGTTGTGGTGGATACAATTGGCTTTCAATTTTAGCTGGAGTATTGTTTTCTTTTACCTGACCTCTCCCTGGTGGGGACTACTGGTTATTTTGTTGCTTGACGGGTTAGTATATGCTTTTCTTGATTTGGTTCGGAAGAAAGACCGTTGGGCAGCTATTTGTTTTCTACCTTATTTTATTTGGTTGATCTTGGCTTCCTATTTGAATTTGTATGTCTGTTTGAATAATTGAAGACAAGCAGAAAGGGAGAATTTACAGAAGGGATGCAATTTTTTTAGCGGATTTTTGTAGTTTTGCGGCTTAATTTTAAAACCCGTTAAAAACAATTCATCACGTAATGAAGAAAATTGCATTATTTCTTTTCCTTTGCTGCCTGTTTGCCGGTTATGGTATGGCACAAAATGTTCAGTTACATTATGATTTCGGACACGCCATTTATGAATCGTTGGAAGATCGTCCTAAGTTTACAACTACAGTTGAAATGTTTAAGGCTGATAAATGGGGTAGTACTTATTTCTTTGTAGATATGGATTATGCCAATAAGGGAGTAGCTTCTGCTTATTGGGAAATTTCCCGTGAACTGAAATTCTGGGACAATCCGTTTTCTGCCCATGTGGAATATAATGGTGGTTTGAACTATATCAATAACGCTTATTTGGTTGGTGCGACTTATACATGGAATAATTCTGATTTCACTAAAGGTTTTACTTTTGCACCGATGTATAAGTATATAGCCAAGAATGAATCACCAAACAATTTTCAGTTGACAGCTACCTGGTATCTGCATTTTTGTGGAGGTAAGTATACATTCAGCGGTTTTGCTGATTTCTGGCGGGAAAAACATACTGATGCAAAAGGTGATATGCATGAGTATATTTTCATGAGCGAACCTCAGTTCTGGGTTAATCTGAATAAGTTCAAGCATGTAAATGATAATTTTAATTTGAGTGTTGGAACGGAATGGGAAATTACCTCCAACTTTGCATTGATGGACGGATGGCACTGGAATCCGACTCTAGCCTTGAAATGGTCTTTTTAAATGTTAGGTAGAATATGCTGGAAAAATTATTTGGTTTTGATCGGAATGTAACTCGTGTCCGTACGGAGGTGCTGGCAGGTATTACGACCTTTTTGACTATGGCCTACATCCTGGCCGTTAATCCGAATATATTGAGTGCAACTGGAATGGACAAGGGGGCACTGTTCACTACAACAGTGATTGCTTCTGCTTTTGCAACATTATTGATGGCTTTTTATGCCAAGTTGCCTTTCGGACTGGCTCCGGGTATGGGACTGAATGCTTTTTTTGCCTATACGGTATGTCTTACTTTAGGATACTCCTGGCAGTTTGCTCTGACAGCTGTATTGTTGGAGGGGATTATTTTTATTCTGTTGACAGTCACTAACCTTCGTGAGAAAATAGTAGATGCACTTCCTGTAACATTAAAAAACGCAATAGGAGCAGGCATTGGTTTGTTTATCGCGTTCCTAGGCTTGCAGAATGCAGGTATTATTGTAAATAATGATGCAACTTTAATCAGTTTGGGAGATATAACCTCAGGGTCTGCTTTGCTGGGAATGATTGGTTTGCTGATAACTTCTGTGCTGTTGATCCGACGTGTGCGGGGAGCTTTGCTCTTTGGAATATTGTTAACAACTTTGATCGGTATTCCGATGGGACTAACCAAGTTGGACGGTATTGTCAGTGCACCGCCTTCAATTGAGCCGATATTCTTTCAGTTTCAGTGGGAACATATTTTTACCAAAGAAATGGTGATCGTTGTGTTCACGTTTTTATTTGTAGATATGTTTGATACGATAGGTACACTGGTTGGGGTAACTACTAAAGCAGGAATGGTGGATAAGGACGGCCGTATTCCCCGTTTAAAACAAGCCTTTTTAGTTGATGCTATTGGTACAACTGTGGGAGCAATGCTGGGAACAAGTACAGATAGAACTTGGCCGGCTGTGATGCATCTTTGCTGCGGAAGGTTACTTTCTTGTTTCCTCGTCCCACATACAGGGCTTCTTTGAAATTCAAGGTATATTCTTTTCCGTCAACGGTGACAATACCTTCTCCTCCTACATTAATGACACCGAGTTCCCGGTTGTAAAGAAAGTAGGGAGCTTTGAGAGCGTCAAAAGTATCGAGTGAGAGTTCCTTGCTGACCGGCATGGCTCCGCCGAAAATAAAACGGTCGTACATGGAATAGGTCAGGTTGATTTCATTGGGTGACATGACTTTTTCCATCAGGAAACTGCTGCGAAGGCGTTCTGTATCGTAGGTTTTTACGTCTTGCGGGTTACATGCCGTTTGCATGTGTACATTGATCTGTGCATAGGAAGTGAGGGTTGTCAATCCCAGTGCCATGAGAAATACGAGTCTTTTCATCTGTTTAGTGTTATAATAAGTTGTTTTTACTAAGCTTTTTGTTTCCGGCCTGGTTCCTTACGGGTTCTGCCGGCTGGTTTCCTGGGCCGTCTGCCGGATAATCTGGCGGCGGTTATAAATGGCCATGGCCAGTGTTATCAGTACCAGAACGATTGCTCCGGCTATCTTGAAATGATAGACGAGATGGAAGATCACCCAGGAGAACAGGCTCGAAGCAAAATCAAGTGCTCCTCCCTGAAATCCTTCCGGAATCAGAACGGCACTATCCTGAGTGCGGAGATATACATCCTGAGCTGCCTGGGTAAAGAACGGAGCCAGGTCTGTAACGAAATAGAGTCCGACAAGGATAGCGGTCAGTCCTACCAGAAAAGTTTTCAGAACATTCCCTCTGGTTATGGGGAGTACGGCCGGAAACAGATAGAACATGCCTGCAAGTGAGGCAAGCGGCAGAAACTGGTTTCCGGGAAGGATGACTGACAGGAACAGAGTGGCCGGAATCAGCAATAAGGAAACGACTAGGGTGGTGGGATGTCCGATGACAAGAGCCGGGCTCATACCGATGTTCAGTCCCGAACTGTTTTTGAAGCGGCGGGCAACCAGTTCGCGGGTAGCATCGGAAATGGGGCGGAGTCCTTCGATGAAGAGCGAGGTGATCCGGGGAATCAGCTCCATGACTGCTCCCATTTTGATACCTAATCCTAAAATGGAAGGAATGCCGTTGATCAGCTCCCGGCTGTTCTGACACGCCAGTGCTCCGATGGCACAACCCACCACAACTCCCAGGAACAGGGGTTCGCCCAGAATACCGAATTTGCGCTTCATACCTTCCGCATCGATGTTCAGCCGGTTGATTCCGGGAATCCGGTCAAACAGGTTGTTGACTACGATTGCAAAAGGGACGAAGCCCTGGCAGAAAGGTTGGGGAATAGAGATCCCTTCCAGGTTGTTGTAGTATTGCTGGAACTTCCGGGAGGTGAGATCCGCCATGACCAGTGTGATGATGTAGCAGATGATGGCTGCAAAGAACCCCCACCAGATATTGTCCGAAGCAAAATAGACTACGGCACCGATGAAGGCAAAATGCCAGTAGTTCCAGAGATCAATGTTGACGGTGCGTGTCGTACGTGTCAGAAGCATGAGGATATTTACCCCCAGGCAAACGGGAATGATGAAAGCTCCCACTGATGTGTTGTAGGCTACGGCAGCAGCAGCGGGCCATCCCATATCGAAGATGCCCAGATTGAGTCCGTAGATTTCCGTTACCCGTTTCAGCGGTTCTCCCAGGCTGGATGTCAGCAGGGCAGTCACTACAGACAGTCCGATGAATCCCACTCCTACGAGCAGACCGCTTTTGAGCGCTTTTCCGAAAGGAATCCGGACGCATATTCCCAGAATGGTGAAAATGACCGGCATCATGACCGCGGCTCCCAGGCCGATGATATAATTGAATACTTGTTCCATATTTTTCTGATAGATCGGTTTGTTAAGGTATATCCTTCTGTTTTTTCCGGCAACTTGCTTTCTGCCTTCCGGCGGTTATTCTACGGTTATCCGGAGAGGAGTCTGAAGTTTCTTTGCGAAGTCTTCCAGACAGGCGTTCCACTGTTCCATGGATCCGATGCCTGCTTTGCTCCATCCGCTTCCCCAGTAATAAGTCCACGTGGAGTCCGGCTGATACGTTCCGATGCCGAGAACATGTCCCAGGGCCCCGCCGTGCTGTTTCCTTTCATCGGGGGTGAACCATTGGGGAGCGGCGTGAGACAAAGGCTGGGGGAAGACCATTCCCAGATAGATGATACCGTTGTTCCCGTGCGGATTGTCGGTTGAGTCGGCGTAGGCCACGTATCCTTTATCCGGCTGGCAGACGTAGCCGTCCGGATTCTGCGGGTGGATGACGATGCCGGATGCGACGGGCAGGCTCTGCCGGAGTCCGCCGTAGCTGACTTCCGTACGGTTTAGGTGAGAACCGTAGTCCAGACTGATCAGGCGGGTTTCCACGACGGAAGTGTCGCTTCCGGCAGTGAACGGGGCATATTTCAGCCGTACGGTGAACCGCAGGGGGCCGTTGTCCAGTATCTCATACTCTTTGTAGCAGCGGGGATAGATCAGCATGGAGTCAGCGGTCATCAGGGCTGCCGTACCTCCACCCAATGTAGGCCCGACGCTGTAGCAGTCCATTCCGTTTCCGTGGTCAACGTGATAGGAAATGGCCTGTGCCAGACTGTCGGCCTGTTCTTTTCTGCCTTCTTTCCGCTAGGCACTGATCTTTGCGCGTGCCTGCGGATCGAGTTCGCGTGCATAGCGCATCTCCACAACCGGTTCACTGACCGATTTGGTAAAGACATCATATCCCCATGCCCGTTCGCCGCTTGCTTCCAGCGCCGGACCGTATGCCCGGTAGGCCGCCTTGTCGTTTTCCCAGGCGATATCGTCCATGCGCTCCGGATAATGCCGTCCGCAGGCTATGACTGAGAGGGTGTCGGGATTTCCTTTCCGGATCTGATACCGGGCACTGGAACCGGCTTTCACGCTGGCCGGGAAGATCAGCTTCCCGTCGAATGTGATCTGCGACGGGACCTGCTTTCCCCGGCCGTCCGTTACGACCAGCGTGCTGCCGTTCTCCTGTCCCGCTTCCTGCCCGAGAGCGGAAAGAGGAATCTCCACGATTTCGTTTACGCGGTCGGACGGAAGCGGATTTTCTACCGTGACCTGTGTTCCGGAATCCGGGACGCATCCGGCCGCCAGCAGAGCCAGAAGCCCTGCCGGTATGCTTTTCCGCCGGATGACGGAAGGAAGACTGATGTGCATGTTCATGGGAACCGGAGTTATTTGGGTTGTTTTCCGATATAAGCCAGAATACCTCCGTCGACATACAGCACGTGTCCGTTGACGAAGTCGGATGCTTCGGAAGCCAGGAACACGGCCGGTCCCATCAGATCTTCCGGAGTTCCCCAGCGGGCAGCCGGAGTCTTGGCCACGATGAATGCATCGAAGGGATGGCGCGATCCGTCGGCCTGACGTTCACGGAGTGGTGCGGTCTGGGGAGTGGCGATGTAGCCCGGCCCGATGCCGTTACACTGGATGTTGTATTCGCCGTATTCCGAAGCGATGTTGCGTGTGAGCATCTTGAGTCCGCCCTTGGCAGCCGCATAGGCAGAGACGGTTTCGCGTCCCAGTTCGCTCATCATGGAGCAGATGTTGATGATTTTTCCGTGTCCCTTGCGGATCATGCCGGGGATGACTGCCTTGGAGACGATGAACGGGGCGTTCAGGTCGACGTCGATCACCTGGCGGAATTCTGCGGCCGACATTTCGCACATGGGGATGCGTTTGATGATTCCGGCGTTGTTCACCAGAATGTCGATGGTTCCCACTTCCTGTTCCACGCGGGCGATGAAAGCCTTCACCGCTTCCTCGTCGGTCACGTCGCACACGTATCCGTGGGCCTGGATTCCTTTTTCGCGGTAGGCAGCTAGTCCCTTGTCGACCAGTTCCTGCCGGATGTCATTGAAAACGATGGTTGCACCTGCCTCGGCAAAAGCTGTGGCGATGGCGAATCCTATGCCGTAAGAAGCTCCGGTAACCAGGGCTGTCTTACCTTCAAGTGAAAAGTTTACCATAAGATCAGATATTGTTTGTTTTTTTAAGGGTTGTCTTTATTCCGTCCGCAGCGAGTGGTGTCCGTCGATGGGGAAGGGCTGTCCGCTCCATGCCTTCTGCGAGGTCCACGGCTCGGCGGGATCTGTCCAGAAAGGATGGTCGGCCGGCAGTCCCAGGGGCATGAACACGAGCGAGGTCATATACAGGCTTCCGTTGTTCGTGTAGTAGTTGGCCAGGCCGGGCTGGTGTCCGGCAAAGCCCAGCTGCAGGAAGCCCGAAGAGTTGAAGTTTCCTTCCACGGCAAACATGTTCTTCATGACGGCGGTCAGCGCGCTGCGCACCTGTCCGTTGCTGATTCCTTCGGGGAGTCCGTATTTCCAGGCGGCCATGGCCATGGTCTGGAAGGCTCCCATGCGGTAGACCACGGAGCGTCCGAAAGCGGGGTAGGTGCCTTCGGGGGAGATCAGGCGTTCGAGGAACACGTTGAAGCGCTGCATGCGTCTGACGGCCAGCTGCGGGGTGACGGGGGTCCAGAAGCCGCAGGCCTTGCAGGTTTCGAGCACTTCGATGTACATGGGATGGATGACGTAGGAGTTGTAATAGTCGAGGGCCATCTCCGGTCCGTCGGAGTACCATCCGTCGCTGAGATACCATTCGTTGATCTTGTTGACGGCAACAGTCAGGGCATACTGGTCGGCTTCTTCTCCGATGCTCATCAGGAAGGCTTCGGTCATGGCGCGGAAGAGCAGCCAGTTGTTGTAGGCCGGACGGATCACTCTCAGTTCCTTGAAGCGCTGGATGTAGCGCTGCTGCGTTTCCTTGTCGAGCTGCTTCCAGGTGGCTTCGGGAGCCCGCAGGAAGCTTTCGGCCAGATAGGCTGCATCTACCAGAATCTGCGTGGGGCCTTTCCAGAGCAGGCAGTCGGGGCTTGCGGGATCGACTGCGTTGCGGTATGCCTTCAGCGCCCACTGGCGGAGCTGGCTGCGGCGGCGTCCTTCGGGGGTGTCGTCGTCGGGCAGCGAGAGCCAGGGGGAGATGCCTGCCATCAGGCGGCCGAAGGTCTCCATGTAGGCCACCCGCCTGTCGCGTCCGTCCCAGGTGGGGCTCAACTCCAGCTGCATGTTCTTCTGGAGTTCTCCCCTGCTCATGTTTTCCAGCACAGGCCGGGCGATGCGGTAACAGAGGTCGGCCCACTGCTGACGGGGGGAGGGGGAAGAGTTGTTGGGGGTACGGGCTTGCACGTTTCCTGTCATGGTGCAGGCCAGCAGAACCAGCAGGAATGTACGAATCCGGCTGGTCAGTGTCTGATTTTTCTTCATAGTTCTTTTCTTTAAGGAATTATTTATTAGATGCCTTGTCTATATCATTGCGGCGCTTGAGCGCTTCCATGTAGTAATAGTCCGCATAGTTGAGCGGCACGTCGATTTCGCTGTTGTGGGGGATGCTTCCTACGCTGTGCATCAGCAGAAACAGTCCGTTAGTGCCCGGAGCAGCCGTATAGTCCGGCGAAGTAAGCGATGACATGATGCTGTCGGCGTATGTCCGGTATTCTTCAGCCTGCGGAACATCGAAGGTGCTGATCTCGTAGAGAGCCGAGGCAATCACTGCCGCTGAAGATGCGTCGCGGGGTTCATTCGGAATACCGGGAGCGTCCATGTCCCAGTAAGGAACGCGGTCAGCGGGCATATGAGGATGGTTTTTCATGAAATTGAATGTCTTGAGTGCCTGGTCCAGATAGATCTGCCGGCCGGTCTCACGGTAGCAGACGGTATATCCGTAGATGGCCCATGCCTGTCCGCGTGACCAGGCAGAACTGTCAGCATATCCTTGAGCAGTCTGACGGCTGCGTACGGTGCCATCCTGAGGGTCATAGTCAACTACATGGAAACAGCTTCCATCGGGCCGGAACTGCTCCTTCAGAGTGCGGTCGGCGTGCGAGAGGGCTACGCGGCAGAAGGTGGAGTCGCCTGTCAGTTTGGTTGCTTCGAAAAGAAGTTCCAGATTCATCATGTTGTCTATGATGACGGGACATTTCCATCCCCGTTTGGCCTGCCAGCTGTTGCCGTTGACATCCCAGCTTTGGATTACTCCTGCTGCGGGGCGGAAGCGGGTGCAGAGAGAACGTGCAGCCTGGGTCATGACTTCTGCATAGCGGCGGTCGCCTGTCAGACGGAGGGCATTTCCGAAACTGCAGTTGATGATAAATCCGATATCATGATGCTAGGTCAGGTTTTTGGCGCTTTCCAGAGTTTCGGTGTGACGGATGGCAGGGTTCAACAGGGCTGTGTCTGCCGTCAGTTCATACAGATACCACAGACTGCCGGCATAAAATCCGCTCCGCCAGTCTTCGGGAGAACAGTAATAAACCTTGCCGGACGGAGTGAGAGTGACGGGAGTGCGAACATTTCCGTCACGTCCTGTGCTGTCCAGTGAAAGAGTCAGCTGACGTGTTGCATTTTGAAGTGCGGCCTGAGGCCAGGAAGATTCTTTCTGATCTTGTTTTTGAGGAGCACAACCTGTAAAGCTTGATGCCAACATGCATGCACATCCGATAAGGATTTTGTTTTTCAGTTTCTTCATGGTTTTGGTTTATCTATTAATATGACAATTCTTTTCAGTCGCAATATTAGTGCATTTCCCTGTGAGGGAACTGATGCTATTGTACGGAAAAACCTATGATTTTTTCCATTTCTACTTTCTTTTGTATAATTGTACGATTCCATCGTATTATTTGTAAAAAACGGAAGATCAGTGCAGTGCTTTTTTCCCGAAAGGATTATAGACTCTTGAAAGATGAGAATCTCCTGTCTGTGGACTGATCGTGAAGGTTGTTGGAGTATCGGAATTTCTGATAAATACTTCTTCTCCTTTTTTCAGGTCTATGACGTAGGTATTCGGGGCTGTTTGCTGAGTTTGGAAATTTCGTTTACCTTCAAAGATCGGTTTCTGTATGTCTGTAACGATGGTACAAGGTTCTCCAGCTTCACTCAGAATCCGGATGAATTCCGTTTTTCCATTTGTTCTGCGTGCACTGATCAGAAAAGCTCCTTCTGTACGCCAGTTGTGGAAATTCAGGTTGTTCCACAAAGAGGGAACAGCGGGAAAGACACGTATTTTGTTTCCCCAGCTTTGTAACAACATGTCGTGGACCGACTGAGCTCCGGATAAGGGCGTTTCGATGACAGGGCCTGACTCTTGATAGAGTGTATTTACTCCGAGCAGTTTGTCAAAGAGACTATTCAGACAATCCAGTGATTGGTTTCCTTTTCCAAGCAAGGCATATAGTGATGAGGCCCCGGTAAAGGAAAATCCGCGGAGCCCTTCCGGTTTACTCAGCCAGTGAGTCAGTGAGCGTTCGATAAGTGCTCGCTCTTCCGGATTTTCCGGATTGAGCAGATGAAGCGGATATGCAGACATGAGGTGGGAGAAATGACGATGAGATGAACTGTATGGAACATTTCGTCCGATCATCAGCCCGTCTTGGTTACAGGGAAATGAAGTTAGATTCTTTAGAACGTCCCTCCATTCTTTTTCCTGACAGTCTTTGATGCCTAATCGCTTACAGATCTCGGTCAGAGTCTGGCATCCCCATTTTAAGAGTGCCAGATCAAAATTGCAGTCTTCTGCTGATCCATACTCCGGAGAGTAAGTAACCAGTAGATGCAGCCGGCCATTCTTCCCTTTATAAAGGAAATGCAGGTAATAATTGATCGATCCTTTCAGAACAGGAAACAGATGTTCTTTCAATAACTGATCATCCATTTTATGACGGTAAATCAGCCATAGATTGTGGCAAGTCCAGGTCAACAGTCCGATTTCAGCCGTTGGATCTTTTCCTGGGATTCTTACGGTTTCGGATGCACATTCCAGATCGGAAGTTCTTCCGATGCCTAATGAGTTATAACGGTAAGGTTCCGGAATATTTGTACGCAAGTTTTCTATGTTGCCATAGATCGCATTTTCGAGTGATCGGGCGAGATCCAGATGATTGGACGTATTTAAAGGCCAGTAAGTCAGTTGGACATTTAAGTTCCACCACGCATTAGGCCAGGGAGTGACGGTCAGCCAGGGACCTGTATTGTCAATTAATGCCCCGTCGGCACGTGTGGCTGAAGCAAGTTTGTACAGTTGAATCCAGTAGAAACTTTCTTTAATGCCGTCGTCAACAGAGAAGAAACTGGCCGGATAGAAGTTATGCCACCATTGCTGATGCGTTGTCCTGAGTGAATTCCATCCTTGTTGTTGTGCACGAATGACTGTTTCTTCGGCTACTTTGCATGCATTCCTTTCCGGATAGGAATGTGCTACATTGATCCATAGTTCATGCCATTCGGAAGATTTGTCTGTTTGCCAGTATATGGCAGTTTCTCCTCCGGCGGGTAAGGTTTGCAGGCTTATTCCTCCTTTTGGGGAAAGCTTTACTTTGGCCGGAGGATTTTCGGTGTAACTTTCAGGCATTGTCATCCAGCTTCCGGCAGGAGTTAGTCCGTACTGGTAGCGTGGACTATTGGCTGAGGCCGGTATCCATTTTATGGAAATGTTTTCTTCTTTCTGTAATTTCCATCTTGTTTGAATAACAGGAGTGGCGGCATTCACCATAGCTTCCAGCTGAAAACTTCCTTCAGTTGTCTGTATCTCAGCTCTCATTTCCGCATTCCATAAGTCAAGCCGTATGGTTCCTCCAGTTATTTTCCCCTGAGGCTGAAGCAGGAAGTGTCCTGTCAGAAGGCGTGGATTGCCAAATAGTCCCTTTTCCGGACGATGATCATGGACCAGACTGTTTCCGGTTTCCAGCCGGATGGCATTCAGCTTGGGTTCATACCAGACCATAAGTCCCAAAGTTCCATTCCCCATGAACGGAGCTTCATACCATGCCTGGGGAAGTACTTCCCAGATCATATCCTGCTCGCTCATAAACTTTGCCCAGTCTATATTTACTTCCAGAGCAGGAGAAGAAGACTTGGAACCAGAGGCATGAATCCCTGGGAAAAGGAGCAGGCTCAATAAGGTCAGAAGAATCAGTTCACGTTTCATTTTTCTACTGTTAATTATTTGAGTGTGCAAGGTACTTCCTTTCTTTTTAAGCAGACTGCAATATTGTACGTGAAAGGTGACAGGATTGTCCATTGGACTTGTATTTTGCTCTGTTTTAACCTATTTGGTCAGTAACAAGGAAAATATGTCTATGTATTGAGGAAGATTTTGATAATGAATATGGTTAAATGGAGATACTTTTGCTCCCGGAAAACTTCACATAACCGGGACAGGATGCGAAGTTGATATTCCATATTATCCTTTGGAGATAGAGTAAGTTTGATTTATAAAGACTACTTCAAAAAAGAATTATGAAGAAAATAAAGTGGATATTGCTTCTGGGATTGTTCATAGCTGTCACAGGATTTGCGAAGCCGGTTTCTCCGGTGGAAGTTGCGTATGCTCTGATCGAACGGGTAACGCCCGGTTATGGTGACCAGTTTGTTCTGGAACTGATCAGTGCGCAGGAAGAAGAAGATGTCTATGAGATCTCGTCAAAAGACGGAAAGGTTGTGCTGCGGGGAAACAATCCGGTGGCATTGGCTACTGCTTTCAATCAATATTTGAAGTATGTCTGCAAGGTACATATCTCCTGGCTGGGCGATCATCTGGATTTACCGGAGAAGCTGCCTTTGCCTTCGGAAACAGTCCGTAATACGATTCACGGGAAGTATCGGGTTTACATGAATTATTGCACACTGAGCTATTCTGCTGCCTGGTGGAACTGGGACAGATGGCAAAGGGAGATTGATTATATGGCAATGAATTCCATCAATATGCCTTTGTCAGTTGTAGGCCTGGAAGCAGTGTGGTACAATACACTTCTCAAACATCGGTTTACGGATGAGGAAGCCCGTTCTTTTCTTGCCGCACCTTCGCATGCAGCATGGCAATGGATGCAGAATTTGCAAAGTTATGGAGGTCCTTTGCCCAAATCATGGATTGATAAGCATGTAGTTCTGGGACAGCAGATCATCAGACGGGAGCTGGAACTGGGAATGAAACCGATCCAGCAGGGATTCTCCGGATATGTTCCCCGTGAACTGAAGGAAAAGTATCCTGAAGCCAAGATACAGCCGCAACCTTCCTGGTGTGGATTTAAGGGAGCAGCGCAACTTGATCCTACGGATTCTCTTTTTCAGGTGATAGGAAGAGATTTCCTTGAAGAAGAAAAGAAATTGTTTGGTGCGCATGGAGTCTATGCGGCAGATCCTTTCCATGAAAGCCGTCCTCCTGTAGATACGCCGGAATATCTGTCGGCTGTCGGACGTTCTATTCATACTCTTTTCCAGGAGTTTGATCCTCATTCCTTGTGGGCTATGCAGGCCTGGAGTCTGAGAGAACCGATCGTGAAGGCGGTGCCTGAAGAACATTTGCTGATACTGGATCTGAATGGCAGTAAATGTACGCAGCGCAATGCCTGCTGGGGATATCCTGTTGTAGCCGGTAATCTTCATAATTTCGGCGGACGAATCAATATGCACGGGGATTTGCCTCTGCTGGCCGGTAATCAGTATGAAGCGGCGGTCAGTCTTTCTCCGAATGTTTGCGGCAGCGGATTGTTTATGGAAGGCATTGAGCAGAATCCGTTGTATTATGAACTGGCTTTCGAAATGCCTTTACAGAAAGGAAAGGTTGAACTCGACGGATGGCTGAAGGAATATGCCTTGCGCAGATACGGCAGCAAGTGGGAAAACACTCATAAGGCTTTGTTGCTTTTGCTGGAAGGTCCTTATCGTCCGGGAACCAACGGAACGGAACTCAGTTCCATCATTGCTGCCCGCCCGGCCTTGCATGTCAAGAAGTCCGGTCCTAATGCCGGACTGGGGATTCCGTATTCTCCCTGGCTGCTGATCGAGGCACAGGCTTTTATGCTGAAAGATGCCGGTATCTTGAAGACTTCAGAGGCTTATCGGTTTGATATCATGGATCTCCAGCGTCAGATTATGACAAATCTGGGACAGGCCATTCACAAGGAGGCGGCCAAGGCTTTTGAAGCGGGAGACGAAAAGGGATTTGAATTACACAGCCGGCGATTCCTGGAACTGCTGACGGATGTGGACACTCTGTTGCGGACTCGCCCGGAATTTAATTTTGACCGTTGGCTTGCCGATGCCCGTTCCTGGGGAGATACGGAAGAAGAAAAGAATCAGTTTGAAAGAAATGCAACGGCTCTGGTGACCATTTGGGGGGCAGATGGAGATCCTCTCATTTTTGATTACTCGTGGAGAGAATGGGGAGGACTGATCGGCAAATATTATCTGAAACGCTGGCAGAAGTTTTATGCCATGCTTGCCGGTTGTCTGAAGAACGGAACGTCTTATACGGAAGACAACCTGCCGATGGTTTACGGACGAGAAGCTTTCAGGGCAAATGCTTTCTATTCAGAACTTGGGGATTGGGAACTGGAATTCGTCAATACGCCTCACAAGGTACGGATGCCTGTTACAGAAGGGGATGAAGTGGAAATAGTGAAAGCACTATATTCCAAATATCTGAAACTGGCAGAGGTTTATTATCAGAATTCAGGTGAAGTTGATTACATAGATCGGAAGAATACCTTTGAGAATTTGGGGGAATAAAAAAGGTATTCTGACTCGTTACTGATGTGAATCAGAATTGCTATGAGAAACTAAATCAACTGGTCAGACGGCATCGGGAGGGGACTCCGGGTGCCGTCTTTTTTTAGAAACAGAAAGCAGAAAGGCGAAAAATTCTCTATACGATGCGGGCTCAGAATACGGTCGGTGAAGAGAGTTTCACCTAGTGGAATTTTTTGTTCCACCTAGTGGAAACAAAAGTTTCACCAAAAGAAAACTTTTGTTTCGTGCTGAGAGAACAACAGTTTTCTCTAGGGATAACACTTGTTTTCTCTAATGGAATAAAAGGAAAGATGTACAGAATGTCCAGTTATATCGGACAATTTTAAAGGTTAAACTTCAGGGGAAGAAGCTAAATTTACAGCCTGAAAGAATATCATTTATTAACCTAACAGATGTAATATATGAATCAACGGAAACTGCTTATTCTATGGATGCTTTTCCTGGCATTGGGGGTGCAGGCACAATGTATCTTTGTCAAATCGGATGTACGCCAGTCCATGAGACGGGTGGCCGACTGGCAGATTGCACATAGCCGGGAAGTGGTTCACGGACAATTGAACTGGGTGAATGCGACTTTTTATTTGGGTTTGTCCCGCTGGGCAGCAATAGCTGAGACCGAGAACGGGGATGGAATGTACTATGAATGGCTCAGGAAGCTGGGGGCACGAAACTACTGGCAGGTGGATCAGCGGATGTACCATGCCGATGATGTCTGTGTGGCCCAGATGTATCTGGACCTTTATCGCAAGTATGGCCGCCAGGAAATGCTGATCCCTTCTCAGGCACGTATTGACTGGGTGATCAGTCATCCGTCGAAGGGTTCGTTTGCACTCGACTATGGGGATGCTTCTACGCTGGAACGCTGGACCTGGTGTGATGCGTTGTTTATGGCTCCTCCGGTGTATGTCCGTCTGTATTCCATAACGGGCGACAAGAAATATCTTCGTTTTATGGACCGGGAATATCGGGCTACGTATGATCATCTGTTTGACCGGGAGGAACATCTGTTTTACCGCGACCATCGTTACATCGGACAGAAAGAGGCCAATGGCCGGAAGGTGTTCTGGGGACGCGGAAACGGATGGGTGATTGGCGGACTGGTGGAGATCCTTCGTGAACTGCCGCGCGGACATAAGTCGCGTCCGTTTTATGAGAACCTTTTTGTAGAGATGTGTGAGCGGCTGGTAGGCTTGCAGCGTGCGGATGGTTTTTGGTCGGCCAGTCTGTTGGATCCGGAGTCGTATCCTTCTCCTGAGACGAGCGGAACCGGATTCTATGTCTACGGACTGGCGTACGGTGTCAATGAGGGTCTGCTTTCGCGTGAGCGTTTTTTGCCTGCGGTTGAAAAGGGATGGAAGGCTCTGCTTTCGGCAGTCGAAGAAGATGGACGACTGGGATATGTACAGCCTGTGGGAGCGGATCCCCGTAAAGTGGCGCGTCAGATGACTGAACCTTACGGGCCGGGAGCCTTCCTGCTGGCCGGAACGGAAATCTATCGGATGGCATCCGGGGAAGGAACAGAAAAAAATATTTCTTCTGAACGGGTGCGTGAAATTGCTGCCATGTTGCCCGACAAGCCGCAGGGACTGGGACTGACCTATAAAAACAGGGAGCATTGGAACCAATTGTTGCAGACTCCCGAAGGACAGAATATTCTGAAGCTGGCTTCCGAAAGTCTGGAGAAAGGAATGCCTCCTTTTGTGGATTCACTTTATCTGCACCTGAACAAGACGGAAATCCGTTTGCCGGGCGAAAACATGATGAATGCCCGTTATCAGTATCTCTGGCGGCTCGTACTGGCAGAGTGTATGGAGAACAAAAAGCGTTTCCTGCCGGCCATTATCAGGGGAATGGAGGAACTGTGCCGCCAGAAGCCATGGTCAATTCCGGCCCATGACCGCGATCTGCGCAATTATAACGGTACGGATTATTATGTAGATCTGGTGGTGGCTACGGCTGGCAATACGTTTGCGCAGTGTGTGCGTCTGCTGGATGACCGGTTGCCGATAGAGACACGTGCTCTGGTGAATTGCGCTTTCCGTGAGAAAGTATTCCGTCCCATTCGCCGATGTCTGGAAGAGACAAAGCCGTTTTATTGGTTTACGGTGAAGAACAACTGGAATTCTGTCTGCCTGGCCGGGGTGACCGGAGCAGCACTGGCTTTGCTTCCTGATAAGGAAGAGCGGGCTTATTTCGTGGCAGCTGCCGAGAAATACCAGTCGTATGGGATGGAAGGATATGCTGATGACGGATACTGCCGGGAAGGAGTCGGTTATTATAATTATGGCTTTGGGGCATTTATCACTTTACGTGAAGAGGTGTGCCGGGCTACTCAGGGACAGATTGATTTCTTCCGTTTGCCGAAGTTCGTCCGTCTGGCCCGTTACGGAGAAAAGATACAGATTCAGAATCGGGTTTGCCCGGCTTACTCGGATTGCCGGATCGGGATTTCACCTGATACTTTTGTGACGGATTACTGTAACCGGGCATTGGGGCTGGAAACGGGAGAAGAAACCTGTTCCATTCCGCCGATGGACAATCTGTCTCTGCATTTCATCAGTATGTTTCCTCATCAGGCATGGCCGGTGGAAATGACTCCTGAAATGAACCGGGTGCTGGAAGAAGAGTCGGATCCGTTGCATGCCTGTTATGAAATGGCAGGAATTGTCATTGCACGTCCGGTGGCGGGAAGTTCCTGCCGCCTGGGAGTTTCTTTCAAGGCCGGCCACAATGATGACAGTCATAATCACAATGATGTCGGTTCGTTTGTTGTCGTACAGGGAGATCAGACTATGGCAGGAGATATGGGCGGCCCGTTCTCTTATCCGGGCGACTTCTTCAGTGACAATGCTTATCGTTATCCGATCAAGAATTCATACGGTCATCCGGTTCCGGTGGTGGATGGCAAATGGCAGGATACAGGACGGAAAGCGGAAGGAAAAGTGCTGGAACGCCGGCTGAGTGATTCGACGGATGTCTGCCGTCTGGATATGAAATCAGCTTATTCTTCAGTTGAAGGACTGGGCAGACTGGAGCGTACTTTCGCGTATGACCGCCGGGAAGGTGGAAGTTTTGTCGTCGAAGATGTTTTTGAATGTGAGAAACCTGTCAGCTTTGAAACGGCACTGACCACGCGGGCCCAGTGGAAAGTTGTATCCGGAAATTGTCTGGAACTCTCTTCCGGAAATGAAAAGATGCAGGTGTGGATTGAGTCATCGGCTCCTGTTTCATTTACGAGTGATACGGTGGAAGTGAATTCACCGGCTTACAGCCGTATCGGCATTGTGCTCAAGGGCAAGTCCGGCAAGGGATATATCCGTATGAAGATGATGCCGGTGAAGAAGTAATTTACAGTCAGAAAAAGAGATTGAAATGAGTCATTTGAATGTTTATATCATTACTGTCCACTAAAAATCGCAAATAGTTCTTTGAAATAATTGAATTACAGTTTGTTACAAGAGATTTTCTTGCGCAACGATTTGAAATCATAACTTTGCAGCCTTAACTTAGGCTGTATATGAATAAAGACAAATACGTTTTCGCCCAAATGGTTGAGTTTTTAGACAATTACAAGTTTCTCCGTATCGTAAAGAAGTATGATGGCAACAAGTATGTTAAGCATTTTACTTGCTGGAATCAACTTCTTACTTTGATGTTCGGACAATTGTGTAACCGCGAAAGTCTTCGTGATCTGATTGTTGCGCTGAATGCACATCAAGAGAAATGCTACCATCTTGGGGTTGGGAAACATGTCACTCGGAGTAACCTTGCAAAAGCAAATGAGAACCGGGACTACCGTATCTTTGAGGACTTCGCATTCTATATGATAAGCGAGGCCAGAAAGAAAAGAATAAATGACATATTCAAACTAAACGGAAATGTATATGCCTTCGATTCTACAACGATTGACTTGTGTCTGAAACTGTTTCCTTGGGCAAACTTCCGTACACATAAGGGAGGTGTCAAAATCCATACGTTGTATGATGTAGAGACTCAAGTACCTGCCTTTATCCATATAACCGAAGCAAAGATAAACGATGTCAAGGCAATGGATGTAATACCTTA
>OOCH01000175.1_pt1 | contig 73473 bp, 124 predicted proteins | sample 1671641 | NCBI WGS metagenome assembly OOCH01 (sample SAMN06348177, study PRJEB24527) | human gut metagenome | biome: human gut; feature: ankylosing spondylitis patient; material: feces | host: Homo sapiens | place: China | collected 2015-10
CATCATCTGTCTGAAATTCATAGCTGATACCCTGATTGAGTTTCCAGAGTGCATCGAGTTTTCTGTCAGTTTGTGCAAGGGATGTTTTATCGGCTTTAGATGTCAAATCCACCCCTAACGGATTACCATCAATAGTAAAATACGTTGGGCTTGATACATTTTTCCCGTAATTACCGTACACTGCGAGAATTATACTACTTAATGACGGTTTAGCACTTCTATCTATTGCTATTACACTTTTGATATTACTATCATATACAATAATACCATTTTCGGCAGATAATTGTAACGTAGTCATGCTTTTAAGTTGTCCCATAATATTATTGCTGATTACTATATTTCCAGCGCTGATGACGCATGTTCTTTCTTTTGAGTTAAACGCAATTGGTGTTGGATAATAATTTGGATTACAAGAAAGTATGCCTATTTTCGAAAAATTATTTTCATAATTAATTTCTGCAACCGAAACTCCAAGTAAATTTCCATCTACCGAATAACTATTCGCACAGCTTACAATATTACCGTATCCCATGTATGTTGCAATAATAATTTGATCACCCCCAACAGTGCTATTTTTTATATTTGGCAGCCCTAGAAAAGATTCTTGATCAATATCGTATACAATATACCCATTTTCATATTGTAGCAAAAGTTTTTTTTCTGATATAGATATGCTTTTATCATCTCCAAGCCTAAGAATAGAGTTTGGAATAATTACTTTTTTTTCAATTGTATTGAATTCTATCGGCTTTTGGCAATTTAATAATCCAAATGATCCATTTACATCTCTCATTGAAAAAGGAATCTTTTTGATAGTTTTAACGTCGCCGCTATCATCTGTAGCAAGTATGCAGTTTTTTTCTGACTGTTTTTTATCGACTTTATCTTCCTTTAGTGAATTAGTTATTTCTCCAACTGCGCCTGCATCAGCGGCATATCCAGTCTTCGTGAGAGTGCTATCAAGGTTGATACCTTTATTAAGCTCCATTTTTTGATCAGACCCAAACTCAAGGCAGTTTGTTTCTTCGTTGTAATCTACGCTTACTGGAAACATCGGAACGATATCGCCAGATTCGTTAATTCCGGCAATCTTGCCAGAGTTTTCCGAACCTTGGTTCTTATTCAATTTATTTGATATATCAGCTGACAATTCTGTGATTTTATCTCCGGTAGCCTTTGCGTCAGCAGCTTTTCCAGATACGTTCAGTGTTTTGTCTGTTTCGAAAAGATAATTGTCTGGAATTTTAGTCAAGAATCCAGAGTCATTCTGCAATTCACTGGTTTTGCTTGGAATCTTTGTATCAGCCGGCAACGCTCCAACTTCTTCAGCTGTATATGTCGGCTTGTTCTGCTGTTTTACCCAATCCGCTAATTCGTTTGATTTAATGTAAAGTGACATATCAATCGGGGCGCCCATAGTGTCCCATACTACGCCGTTCCATGCCACATTCATTCCTGCTTCGCCGTAAATAGATTTAGACTCGATATTGTACATATCGCCAATGTCTGGATTTAATGGAAGCAAATCAGCAGTCGCAACTGTACCTCTGTATCTTACAGGGCTATTTAATTTTGCTTCCATATCGGAAATCTGGCGTTTTAATATTGCATATACTTTCTTTGCTGTTAATGCCATATGCGCTTCTCCTTTACAGTTTGTACCATGTATCAGTAGGTTTGTGATATTCGTATAATTCAGAAGTATCAAGGCACAACGCCGAAGAACCACTCTGTACATAATGCGGGAGCTTTGACACGTCTTTTGAAAGTCCCTCGTAATCACGAACCATACCTCTTGCATCTGTACATACCCAACTGCCTAAATCCGGCAATTCATCACCGGGATTGTACTGAATGCCATCAAAAATAATTGTGTTTTCTGCTTTTGCCATCTATGCAATCATCCTTTCTGCCCCAATGGGAGCTACATATGTGAACTGGTTTCCTAAAATATCTCTGGCTGTGCCAATAACAAACTGTCCATAGTCTGCCAGAATATTGCATACAAATTCCTCTGCATCCACCCAATACCGTTTCTTGACCATACGATGAAGTTCTGGCAATAGACCATAACTGAACATCACGCAATGCCCTAGCTCATGAATAAATACACGGTTCAGAAGTTCTCCATACAGGTTATTTGCGATTGAAATAATATGTGTGGAATAATCCGATACTCCAAGTGTTCTATTGCCTGTACGGTCAATTAACACGCTGTCATGCGGAGATACAAACTGCACCCTCCATAGGTCGCCGTTCATGTAAAATTGTCTTAGCATGGCTTATCACCATCCTTTTCTCAACTAAAAAGCCCCTGCTACATTCCTGTAACAAGGGCAAAATTCATTTCATATTCAATTCATCTGCTGTATGAAACGTGTTAAGTCAGTTTTCATCTGCTGTCTGATTGATGCGTCTGCATCATCCCACATTTCTTTCATATTGCGGATGATATCTTCTGTATACTCTTTCATGGAATCGTCCATTTTTCTCTTAGATTCAGCATCTTTGGAATCATGGTAATGTCTGCGATTCTCGCTGTATCTGTCGTAGGTTTCACCATATCTGGATTGCCTATTGTTCATACCGTCCATTCTCATATCACTACGGTCTGGATGATAGCCCATGCGGTACATATTACGTTCAAACTCTGGATTGCTCGGATATTCACTTACCCAGTCGTCATCCTGCATATGGAGATACGGCATATATCCCATTCGGCTTCCTCTGCCTTTTGGTGCAAATCTGCCGTTTGCGTAACGATAGTTGTCATATCCCATGCGTCCAAGATACTTCTCTTCCTGTTCACATTCGTCCATAGCTTCTACGATTCTGTAATCTTTATCTGCACAGATTGCGCATTTTACCGCTTCTAAGCAATCTTTCAGATCATCCCAGTCCTGAGAACTAAGATTGTCAAATCCATGTGCTTTGGCTTTTTCCATAGCCCATTTTCCCATTTCCATTGCAACTTTATGCATTACATTGCCCCCTTTCTGGCAGCCTGTGTAACAGGTGTGTCTGTCGTTGGGGCTGTACCATCAATTGCTGTTAAATTGTTACTTGGACTACAAGCCGGATTTCCTAACATCTTGAATACTTCGCCGGTTGCACTTGTAGCTACTCTGGTTGCGTACTTTGTTCTGGTTCTTATTCCGCAAGCCGTAACCTGTGCGCAGCAACGATTCTCTAGCGGATACAAAGTTGTTCCTGTTCCTATCTGAATCATTACCGGAGCAGTAATTGTAGTGGCTTCCGGTATGCTTTGCGCAACAACAATACAATATTTCTCTCCATTGTTGTAACTGCCTGCCGGAAGTGTGATTACAAGATTGCCTCCTGTAAACGCAACGGCTTGGCTGATTACAAGATGGTTGCAGAGCTTACAAACATTTTTACAACTCATATCTTTACCTCTCAATCAAAATAAGAGGTGAGCCGCAACCCACCTCTTAGAATTAGTCAACCTCTAAGGGTGAGTTACTTAGCAGCATCCGCTGTTACATCCGCATCCACCGTAATAGGTATTCGGATTCGGAACAACATATGCCGGAATAGCCGCCGGATTAATTGCATTGATTAACTGCTGAGTCTGTGAAGCCATAGCAGTTGTAAGCAGTGCAGACTGACGATCCTGAGACGCAGCACGTTTCAGATCAGTATTTTCTGCCTGTAATGTTGCAATCTTATCGTTAGTCAGGAAGTCAAGGATTGCTCTTGTGTTGCTGTTCTGGTTTTCCAGAAGATCTCTGGTGTTGTTGTTCATTGTGTTCTGGAGAGCACAAGTGTTGGTAGCAAGGTTGTAGTTGATACCCTGTATAGCTTCTCTTGTTTCACAGCAACAGTTTGCTAACTGAGACTGTAATGCGTTGGTATTCTGCATACCGGCTACAGTATCAGCATTGATTGCCTGCTGAACGCCGTTGAAGCCTTGAAGCATTCCGACATTCATACCATTAAAGCCACTCTGCATGGTATTGTTAAGAGAATACGTGCTGTCGCAGATACCCTGCTGAATACCTCTGATACCATTCTGAATATCATTAAGGGCGAATTCCTCATTAATATCTGAACGGGTAGCCCATCCTTGGAAACCGGCACCGTTCGCACCGTTTCCACCGTTACCGCCAAAGCCGCCGCCCCAGCCGCCAAAACCTCCCCAGCCGAAGATTGCGAAGATCAGGACGAGCCAGATAAGTGAAAAGCCATCACCGCCCCACATATCATTGGCGCGATTATTAGAGCCTGTAGCGGCAGCAATGTCGCTAAGACTATAATTTGAACCATTCATCATGTTTTTAGTCTCCTTAAATTTTATTTACAATAGGAGACATCCGCGGCTGTCGTCCCGAATTGTAGCGATTTTTAATCACCCAATTGTGGGGAAGTGTTATAATCCAAGGAATTTTTGTATAATTCCATCTGGAGATAAGTGCTTTTCATTAAATACATTTTGCTGTATTTGATGTAACTGGTCTGTATCACCTTTTTTATATAAATCCAAAGCATTTTTCAATGTTGGATTGTTACCTGCAAATTTGCTCATATCGTTCATCATGTTGTCAACACTTCCGAACCTCTGAGAGATCATTTTCTCAAATTGCTTTTTCATCATGGCGTTTGGATTGAATGTCATCTCTGCCTACCTCCATTCTGCTTAGGTTCCGATGTCCCCGACATCTGCGTCGGAAACATATTCTTTATTTCAGAAATCTCCGAACAAACATCATTCCGAAGCTGATTAAACATTGCTTCAATATCAATCTGCTTTTCATCTTGCTTAGATTGCTGTTCATCTGGATTTACGAGTCGGTAAACAAAAATTCTGCTCCTTCCATCGGATTGAAGCTGTTTTCTGTAAATTTCAGTTCCGTCTGTTTTTGGATAGTAAACAGGATTGCCGGACATATCCACATCTTTAGCCTTTACAGTATCAATCCCATCCACCATCTGTCCTTGAAGCATAGGTGATTGTGGAACCGGCTGTAACTGTTGCATCTGTATTTGACCATAAGGCATTGCCTGTTGGTAATTATTCTGCAATTGCGCCAGCCTGTCCTGATACGGCTGTATCTGTCCGTATGGATTGTTTATTATTGGTTGTTGCGGATAATACGGATAACCTGCCATAATCTGTTCCTCCTGTCCGGGATTCAAGAATCATATCCATATCATCTATAGAACGATGCTTTTCCCATATACCCTCGTAAGGGTTTCTTAACATAATCATTGTGTTTTCTCCTATGATTATATTATATAGGAAGGAACTCTGTTTTTGAACGTCACTATTTCGCCACGTTTTCGCCACAATACAAAGAAAAGCCCCGACAGTACATCGGGGCAACTTTAGAAATTTTCTTCTTTATTCTTTTATTAATTCGGTCTATGGTTCTTGGACTATACCCCATAAGTTCAGCTGCTTCCCATAGTGTTTTCTCGCCATAAACCCGTAAACGAAACAGTTTTTCTTCTCTGGAATCGAATCCTGCTTCTTTTAAGTAAAATTTTCTTTCATCTTCTGAAAAGTCTGTATAATTCATATTTCCACCGTCCTCCCTTACAAGTGGAATCAAACTGGAAGAATGCCGTTTAACATAAATCCGATAACCGCGCCGACAATTGCCGTAATAACACATACAATAATTGTATCATAGCGCTTTCCTGGAACTGCCATGAGAGTCTTTATATTGTTATTCATCTCATCCACAGTTGACTTGATATGGTTCAAGTCATTCTCACTTAATGCTGTCTTTCTTTCCAGTTCCCCGATACGCTCATAAAACTCTTTATGGCGGTCGGATTGTCTCTCTTGCATCTGTCGAAGACTATTCTCTAATTCTTCTATGCGGTGTTCATTAAAACATTCATGTTCACATCCCATCGCCAGTTCCTTTCTTCACTCCCTTAACATTTGCTTTTCCCTACTGAATATAAGCAACCCAGCGGCACTCCGGGAGGACAAAAATACTGTGCCACGTGACCCAACCATCTTATTAAATTAAACTTCCTGCAAACGGAAAAACGCCATGATTGATATATATTTCCGTTTCGGATTCCCATTTTCGACTTACTGAATTTTCAGAGTGCGATTCTTGGAACTCGGCCCCCTGTTTCACAAGGAAATAGAGAGCCAGATCAAATATGCAATCATAACAGTATTCCATATCGGTATTGATTTTTTCATCTGTATATCCAGACGGATAGTTGCGTTTCTTTTTGAACGAACGAATTGCACGCTTCACAGACAAAGAAATCATACCGTCAGTTTCCGCATCATCGGATAGATACTCTTTCAGATCATTTACAAGCCGTTCGTCCATTTAAGATCACCTACCCTTGCTGAGATAAAATTTCTGAGATAATACCAGCCTTGTTTGTCGATGTCAGGGCATAGCCATTGTCACTTGCGAGCTGTTTCAACTGAACCACTGTCATGCTTGACAGCTCGCTTTCTGTATACTTGTGTTTAACACTTGCTACAGATGGTGACTGGCTGTTCTTGTCGAGACTATGCCCGTTTATTCCCCCGCTTTGGTACCGATTACGATACCGCCATTAGCTTTTGCTGCTACTGGAACAAACATACCGGATGCTTTTGTCCATACTGCCACAGGGTCTGGAGTGGCCCACATAGACAGTGTTACGAAAGAACGGTTCTCTTCTTGTATAAACTGTCTGTATTCAAGTTCCTCTCGTGTTACGCCCCAGAGTCCAGTACCAAATGAACCGTTTGGCTCTGCTTCATACAGTGTGAATACATCTTCTTTGAAGTATCTTCCTGTTTTGAGAGAACCATCCGCTTTTCTGAATTTGAATTTCTCGTCGCAGCGATCAATTGTGATTCCGTATTCCTGCATAAGCAGATTAGCGAGTTCCTGTTTGGTCAGAAGACGTTTGTTAGCTGCTCCTAAAACTGCGGTCTGCATTGCAGTGTTATTTCTCATATAGTTAATCATTTTGAGAGAGGTAAGGGCTTTGTTTACCACAAATCCATTATCTTCTGCAATAGCGACCATCTTCTGGATATCACCCATGATATCTGCATCTGGTTTAGACCAGTCTGTCATTTCTACTTTTGCATCGGACGGAACGCCATAATCAATGCTCATATCCACATTGTTTTCTTTAATTTTTACAACACCTGTGCTAAGAAATTGGCCTTTCATGACATTTGCTCTAGCAACAACTCCTTCAAACAGATTAGCTGCATCATCAAATACAAATTTCTTTAAATTCTCATCATCCGGCACACCATTTTCAATTGCCTGCTGTAATCTCTCAGACTGATTGATTTTTCTCTTAATAAAGAGCTTTTCAGTCAGGACTTTTTCGAAGCCCGGTCTTGTTCCGATTTCTGCTTCAGTATCAAGTGCATGAACGAATGCTACCTCTGGAAGTCTCTGTCCAGCCATAAGTCTGTAGTATTCAGCTTTCAGAAACTGTGTTTTGACATCCGGGAAGATGGTGTCAAGAATGCCCGGCCTTTTTACGCTGAAATCCTGAGAAAAGTTAAGTCTTTCTTCCGGTGTGATTGATTCTAAAATATTAAATGGCATCTGCTGTACCTCCTTAAAATTCTGGGTCTGTAGTAGTCACAAAAACGATACCTGCTTTTTCAAGCTCTGTTTTTGCAGTGGTTTCTACTGTTACCGGAAGTCTTTTTTCAAGAACACGTCCTGCAACAATAACGGAAATCGGTCTCTTAGCATCGTCTGTCATATCAACATCTTCAAACACGATGCCTTTAGCACCAGTTGCGTTTGTCGGATATACAGAACCTGCTTTGATAATCTTCTTAGTTCCAACGGTTTCAGCATTTGTCTGTTCTGCTGTATAGGTTTTAAGTACCAGTCCTACCTCAGATTCGAGGATATTAGGTGTGGATTCGTATTGCTCTGTTTTCATAAAAGCCATAATCTAAATCTCCTTTTCTTAAATATTTACTGGGGCATTATCGTCTGCCGGTTTATTTTCTGGACACATTTTTGCTGAGTACGCTTTTGCGTATTCAGATGCTTCGCTTTTCTTTTCTGGTTCTCCACCAGATTTACCGCCACCGGGATTAGGTGTATTTTCAAGTGCTTCTTTCTCCCAAGCTGCTTTTGCGGTATCAAGAGCGTTTTTATTTTCTACGGAAATTCCATCGACAAATGTCTGGGCTTCTTTGAGAGCATCCTCTGCGTTCATGTTGGAAAACGCTTTGATTGCTCCTGCATAGGCATCTCCTTTCATTCCTGCATTAGCAAAAATAGAAGTAATTTTGCCTGTCAGAGCTTCTTTCTGGGAAGTTGCAAGTGCAGATTCAAGGTCAGAAATTCTTTTTTCGTTTGCAGCTTTTTCTTTCTGACGTTCCAGTTCTGCTTTCTCAGCTTCAGTCATGTTCTGTTTTTTTAATTCTTCCAGTTCTTTTTCCAGTGCTTCTGCTTTATCAGCCTGTTCTTTTGCTTTCTGGGCTTTTGCTTTCTCTTTAGCCACATCAGAATTTGACTGATTCAGAAAAGAAGTAATCTGGTCATCGGTTGCATCTGGAAAAATCCTTTTAACATCTTCTCTTGTCATTGAAATCTCCTGTCACCAATACGCTTTTTTACGCTGTTCGCTCAGCTCAAGGTGTCTCCCATGATTACGCTATCGGGGTGCATATTTTTTTAATAAAAAAGAGACGATTTTACTCGTCTCTAAATTAACTGTATTGAATTGAGCACCGGCAATTCACAATCTCGTCTGCCGAAGCTCCTAATGAGGTATCTTTTGGAAATTGTAGCAAGCTATCTCCAACTGAGAACGGTTCGCCAATCGGAAGCGTGGTTCCTCCGACTTCGAGGTGTGTTTTTCGTTCTCTTTTGTCTCCTACGTCAATCCATTTCTTTTTGGTCTTTCCTGATTTCACAGCTTTCGAATACTGTCTGTAGTTCAGCATCGAATTAGCTTCGCACTCTGAAATAAACATTGCCCGGTCATTTGACAGGTAATAATCATCAGTAATGCTTTTATCTTCAGAAGAAAGCCTTTCGAATGTTATATCAATAATTTGCTTTGTTATATCAGTGGCATATTGCTTGATATATGTATCTATAAGCATATACGAAGCAATTACATCCAGATATTTGTCATAAAATTGAGTCTGGATGTATTCTCGTTTCGTTTCTCCGCTTTCTATTGTTGTTTCTATCAGTGCCAAAATATAAAGGACAACTTCTTCCATTTTTTCGGAAAAAGCTATCCTTTCTTGTTTTTCTTTATCTGATATCGACATTTTGCTGAAATATTCTTTATACGGTTCGCTCCTGCGGTTGCCGAGTTCTCTGACGTTTAATTCGTCATAAGAAGCTATCTTACTCATTCTTTGACCACATCCTTATTCAGAGAAATTGGATTAAAATTCCCTAACAGTTCTTGTGCTTTTTGAAGCTCTGAGTTTGGGTCTGCTAATTCAGGATAAATGGTCCCAAGATATGGCAAACTCATTTCGTATACTTTTTGCGGATCACTAAATAATCCGCAAGTAATCAACGCAATAAGCGGATGAATTTTATTTTTAAACAGATAATCAAGTGCTTGCGCTTTAACAAGCATATTATCAGTCGGGTTTCTAGTGATTTTTACATCAAAATCTCTGGTTGAAATATTTACATCCATTGAGGTTTTTCGAATGATATTCAAAATGATTCTGGCAGATGCCTTTTCAGCTTCTTTTGTGAACGCTTCTACCAATTTTGCGTCTCTCTCTGCGAAATCCCAACCATTCCTCAGATATACTGCATTGCCTGTATCTCCACCGGTATTGCTTTGCCGGTTTGGCATCGCTTCAACAATCAGCATATTATTGTAAATGTCGTCTTTTGCAACCTGGCTCTCTGACTGATTTAGTTCGGCGGTCATTAAATCAACGTCTGATTGTGTTCCGTTCCCGACGTCTTTTACAGATACAGCACCGAGTTTTATCATTTTTACAAATTCGGCTTCATCAATCTCGCAGTTTTTAAATTTCATCAGGGCTTGCACGAACTGTTCAACCCCATTCAGTCTGTCAGATTGATATTTGTTGATTGCGTCGTACATTGTAATCGCAATTTCAATGTCGGAAAGTCTGTCGTGATTATTCGGATATTCAATGATAGGAATACCGCCAAAACCATTGATTCCAGATTCTGTTACCGCTCCATTTTGAATTTTGAAATACTGTCTGGAAGAATAACACTGGTAATACTGCTGATTGTCCTCGTCTTTTAAAATCTGGACGGAAAGCACTGGTTTGCCAGTAACGCTTGAATAAACAATATATACATCCTGCGGTGATGGGATAAATATTCTGAAAGGCGGTAAGTCTCCATCCTTTGTCCATTCATCCTCTCTCAGGATTGCTTTATATGCAGTTCCTACTGCACTCTGGTATATCCCAAGTTGAATATTTCTGGCGTCTGCATTGGCTTCGTCCAGATAATCATTAAGCCGGTCAACTTGTTCGTTTGTTTTTTCACTCGCTTTTTTCTTCTTGCAGACATACTGAATAGGTTCTCCGTATATCTGTCCTGCCTTAAATTTGACTGTTTCAAGGGCATGATTCTCAACAACTTTATTGTTGACCTCTGGGCGAACAAGTTTTTCACGATATAAAATTGGCTGATCGCCTTTGTAATATCTGTAAAGATAATCCATCAGGGTTCTATTCCTGTTATGGATTCCGATTGTATCAGAAAGGACCTGTGCCACGTTCTGGGGAGTAATCTGGTCTACGCCAGTATAGGCAATTTTTCTGCCAAACTCGCCTTGGCATAGGTCAACAAAGTTTATTTTGTTTCTCCCCACTGCCTATCCTCCTATTTTTCTGCATGAAAAAAGCACTGAGTTTCCTCAGTGCTACATTATTACATTTTATATTATACAACGTTTTTAAGTATGTTTCAGTATGGAATTAAGATTCGAACCCTTTTATTTTTTTCACCGCTGCTATTGCGGACAAATGAAGTTCTTTAGTCCTCTGATATGAATAACCTACTTCATCGGCGATTACATCAAGTGACTTTCCTTCTGCATATCTTTTAAAAAGAATATCATAAAAAACAGAGTTAGTCACGGAATCAATTGTTTTAGTAACTTCAATGCGAACTTCCAGACACTTATTTGTAATTTCGATAATATCATTTTTTAAATCTACGATTTTAGCTACTGTTTCTCCAATTTTGTCGCATGGTCCGGATGTCTGGACTCTTTCAGAATCATATGAAAAAGATTTTATCCCTTGTGCAAGAGACTCAAGATATTCAAGCTCTTCGAGCTTGTTTCTTCTGATTTTATCATATCTTTGGATTTGATTCAAATATTCTCTTGTGTCCATATTATCTCCTTCCCCAAAATGGATTGTGCATCGCTTTAGCTTTACCGCCCAACGGATTTTGAACGTATTCCGACATCATAGCCAAGCTGTCAGGACCATCATCATGTGCTACTTTTGCCCTTGTGGTATATGTGGTTACATTCCCCATAAATAGCCCATAATCAGACTTCGGTTTATACTGGCTTGGATGTAAAAAATAAAAATGATTCACAATATAATTTGAATTGACAAGGATTTTCGTCTCTTTGTTTGCCTGAGTAGGTCTGGTTTCTATTTCTGCTCGGCATTTCCCATCAATGAGTTTTTGGACGTCATGAGCGACACGATTTCCGACGTTATTTGATTCAAAGCGAATCATATGTGGGTTGTGTTTAGTCAGTATGTCTGCGGTCTTTCTGTCCAAAATATCGTAATCTGTGGTATCATCGAATACGGCGTCTACAATAAAGAATTTATCGCCATATTGATATGCAATCGGTAATGATTCAAAGTCGGTTCCTTTGTCTTTTGTATCGCATACTGCCCATATCGCATCTGCTTCTCTGTCTGGTATAATTGTGTATTCGTCCGTGCATCCATCGGGCACGTCTTCTCTGTCGAAGAAAAATCTTTTTAGCTTATCTGGTGGAAGTAGCAATCCTTCACGTTCTACCGGTTGTTGCTGGTAAAGACAGTTATAAGAGATTTCGTCCATGGACTCTTTAGCATCGTTGAAATATTTCTCAGAGAACCCATTTACTGTGAACAAGAAATTACTTTTGCCGTTCTCGTCAAGTGCCGGTACTGCTATAAACCTCGCTCTTGGATTTCCGGCGTATAGCTGCTGTAGCTTTCCGATAGGGTCATGCACTGACCATCTGGTAGCAATGTAAAACTCTTTGCACCCTTCAAGTCTACGGGAACGCAAGTCATTTACTACTTTTGTCCATAAGGTGTCAAGACGATTCTTATTCAGTGCTTCTTCAATTCCAGACACAAGGTCGTCGGCGGTAAGGAATCGGTTGCATCGGGTCGCACCAGTCAGAGAACCATCAATTGAACGGAACGTCCAAGTTTTAAAACGTCCGTTTCTTTCAAGATTTACTGTTGTTTCTTTTGCATTTGTTCCCTGTATTTCTACATTCGGAAAAATCTCATGCCATGTATATTCAACAGGGTCGTTGATAATCTCCAATACTCCATCATAGAGAGAGCGAGTCAAAATACTACTATGTGCAGATGATAAATTAAAATCATTGGGGAACCACCCGCCAACAAGTGAAAGAAAGAAATCTTCAAGAGTCGATTTGCCACAGCCAGGAGGTACGCTCAATGCAAATATATCAAGCTTATCGTCCATCAGGTCTTGCAACGAACTTATAATATTATGCTGCAAAAACACATTTCTTCGTGGTTCATAAAATCGTTCTTTTGGAATTCGATTCTTTTCAAGGTAAAGCAATCCACTGTCAACTTGATAGTTCTGTGCTTCCAACAGTAAATATTTCCAGTAAATATCGTCAAAATCTCCACTTCCAGTAATAGCAGCTTGCCTTTCTGCGATATTGTGTGCGTACTGGCTTACCTTTATTCCCATCTGTTGCGCATTTGGATTATCCTTGAAAGGAAGATCAATATTCATATTTAACAGCAGATCAAGGCAATCTTTCTGGTTTTGATAGACCGTCATATCGTCATTAATGATTTGATTTAGGATTGCCCGATACCATTCAAGCGAACCTTCTGTGAATTTTTGCATAAAAATAGAGCCAGACCTCCTTTCTTCTTAGGATTTAGTCTGGCTCTCATGTGGCTCTTTGACTGGTTATTCACTTGCTTTAAAGTTATATATAGGTTTGATAATATCAACTATTTCTACAGTATCTTTGATATTATCAATAATTTCTTGCGGTGGTTTGTAGGCCATAGGGCTTTCATCAATTGTGGATTTCTGAACGGATGTTGTGTATATCCCATCCATAGACTCCTTAAATTCTTCTAACGAGATGTTTTCTTTTGCTTTTGATCGGCTCATAATGCGTCCTGCACCATGCGGGGCCGAACAGTTCCAATCATCGTTTCCTTTTCCAACTGCAATAATACATCCATCTCGCATATTCATTGGGATAAGAACTTTTTCGCCATGTCTAGCTGATATTGCGCCTTTACGAACAATGTTTGTATCGTGGTCAATATAATTATGAATTGTATCAAACCATGTGTTTCTTTGGAGCGTCCAATTCATAGTGTAAAATATAGTGCTCTGTATACATCGTCTGTTTATTCTTGCAAATTCTTGACAGATTTTCATATCATGCAGATATTGTTTTCTGTGTTCTCCTGTCAAGTAACACAATTCTTTCGGAATACCCAGTTTGTCTGGCTTCCATTTTCGTTTTAATTCGTCAATACCATGTTGGATTTCCTTGCGTCTGCCAGAACGCTTGTATTCTTTCACCAATTTTTGTATTTCAGTTTCGAGCTTGTCTGTACCTTGCATGTCTTCTATGGCAATTTTTTGATATATTTCAGCTACTTGTTTCCCGAGATTCCGGCTTCCAGTGTGAATTACAAGATAATTTACCCCTTTTGAATCAGTGTCAACTTCAATAAAATGATTTCCACCCCCAAGTGTACCAAGGCTCCTGCGAATCCATTCAATATTTTTGAGTCGAGAAAAACAATGAAGTTCTTCTAATTCTTCAAAATTTATGATTTCGTCACGTACGTTTCTTCCTGCCGGAACATTGTTTCTTATTACTTCGTCGAGAATTTTAAAATCTATTGTTCCAACGTCAGCAGGGATTTGTGTTGTAAGCATTCCACATCCAATGTCTACGCCAACAATGTTCGGAATTACTTTATCTCCGAGATCAGCAGTAAAACCAATTACACATCCCGCTCCTGCGTGAACATCTGGCATAATTCGTACTTTGCATTCAGAAAATGCAGGCTGTTTTATCAATGTATAAATCTGATTTAATGCTTCTGGTTCGATATTATCTGTAAATATCTCCAAGTTGCTCATAATGGCACTCCTTTCTGGCTCTCTGACTGGTTATTATTCCCACAGAAACTTATCTGTTTCTTTCAAATTATTAACTGTTCTTTTTAAGATAAGTATTCCGCACTTCTTGCAATAATACGGATGGAAACGTTGATTGGAATCGCGTAATTTGAATTCCTTTAAATTATAATTATACGGATTAAATATCTCGCATTCTTCAAAATCGTGGTCGCATTCTGGTAGCTTCATTCAATCACCTCCAATCTGGAATCCCTAACTGTTTATAAGTAAATATGGCTGTATATTTTTTCCCACATTTGTAGCAAGTTTCCGTAATAGTACAAGTCTTTTCTTTGTCGTTACATTTTGATTCTGTATCCGAACTTTTGAACTTGCATCCACCTGTTAAAAAGCATTTAATCCGTTTTGTGTTCATCTTGTTCTCCTTGCAAAACTTTTCTGATACAATTCTCAACAAGTATAAAGTCTTTATATGACATACGCATCTCGCAATTGTAAAAATGCTTTCCAATTTCATTTACAATTAATTTATAAATTCTAAACTTGGTTTCTTCCGAAAGTTCGTCCAGTTCCATAGGTTTAGTCTTTTGAAGTTCTTCCGCATCGCTGGCAACTGTTTTAATAACATCTTCATCAGGCGCTTTTATAGAATCAATAGCTTTAACAATGTCCAGAGTGCTTTTCGGATATATCCCGAAAAATCCGCTGTCCATTCCTTTGAAAAATTCTTCTGGAATTACATCTGGATTATACGAAGGTAATTTCCGATATATTGCGAAGTATTTCTCTTTTTCCTCAGGAGTAAGTACTTCTAATGCAGAAAATCCACTTCGTTTTTGAAATTCATTGCATATATCTGGCGCCGGAAGTGAGAACGGGACGCAAAAATGCTTTGCACAAATTCCACAAATAAGGAATCTGTGGTTGCCGTCTGTTTCAATTTTTGAACACGCACAATCATAACAAGTACTCATACATTCACCATAAACTCTTTCTTGCAGTTGCTACCCTTGCATTTATACGGCATCCGATAAATCTTTGTGGTTGGGAAAATCTTTAAGGCTTTCTTTCCACAAAACGGGCAAATCACCCACTTTGTACCATTTTCCATTTTAATTTGTGCTGAGCCGTCCCATGGTTCAGGCATATTCATATATTCAGAGAAGTCGACTCCTTCTGATTCAAGTGCTGTTTTAATGCTCATTTCCCGTTATCCTTTCTTACTAAGGTGAAAATTGTTTCGTAGTTATCTCCGATGTAATCCGAACATTCTGGATTTTTATGAAATAAAACAGTGTTTCCTGCCAGAAGCACATGCTTGTCTGGATAAAATCTGGTCGGGATGTTCATTCGATGGCATTCTCCCTCAAGATTATATACAGTATCAAAAAATCCAATATCGGTACCTGAATAATTAATTCTCATAAGCGAATATGTCCCTATCTGGTCGAACTTAAAATGATTTTATTCTTACACTGCGGGCAAATGATGTATTTTCTCTTGTACCCGAATCCAGATGGCATATTTGTAGCAAAATGATTCTCTATATTTTCATCTTTCACATCTTCGGACTCGTCATAGCTCAATACTGCACCGCATTTGTTACAAGTTGCTTCTTTTAATGTACCAGGTTTCAAAATCTTAATCATTTCTCTCTTTCCTCCCTGTGCTTCATCTGGCACTCGATCATCTTTGCTACATTTTCACGTTCCTGTTTTATTCCATGTCCTTGACGGAACAATTCACATTCAAGGATATTTCCACATTTAGAACATTCGTCTTTAATTTCTTTTCCTGCTATTTGCATTCCCATCCATCCTGTACCATTCTAGGTTTGTATATTTTTTCAGTATACCCTTCGCCGTTGCATAAGTCGCAAGTGACTTCTTTTTCTACGTAATCAGCACAACATTCCCAGTATTGCGCACGATTTACTCTTTTGATAATAGTTCCACTTCCGCCGCACTTCGGACATCTGTGAATTTTGTTTCCTTGCATTAGTTTCACAAGGTCATCAAGAGTCGTTTCTCCACCATATGTATCTCTCAAACATATTGCCTCATAAATTTTCATTTTCTGCGTCCTCCCAAAATTCGCAAACACAATCTGGTTCCGTAAAATTAGCGCAGTGTTCACTGTCACCGTTGAAACATACCCATGTAAAATCGTCATGTTTCCTACATGTTTTACAACACTTTTCTTTTTGCATAATTAACACCTCAATTAAAAAAAATCCAGTGTGCCGACTTGAACGGCATAAATCTCCCAACGAGAAACACTGGAACCGAACGAAGTAAGAGAAAAAGATTCCAATGATTGCAGTTCATTGGAATCGGAAAGGCAGGAATCGAACCTGCGACACATAGCTTACAAGGCTATTGCTCTACCACTGAGCTACATTCCGTACCGCCTATAACGGCCAGTTCTCCGAAAAGAAACTGGGTTGATTCCCACATCACATGCTTTCGGACCGGATGAAAATATCCAGATAAGCATTAACCTTTCCATCGTAAAACGCATTAACTAGATGGTTCTTTTAGAATTGCCGACTATCACTTCTCACGGCCCGTGGTCTCATCTCTCTAAAAAGTTTTTTACGCAAACGCCTAGTGAGTTGTACGTTTACGCTCATGCGTAAATCCACCTGAGACATAGACCGCCTGTATACGAACAGCTTAACTCTAAGCGGATTAAAGCGGAACGCCCGGAATCGAACCGGAGACTAGGCTACTCGTCCCTATCAGCTTTCCACTAGCTGCACATTCCACATAACCCGGAAACTCCGGGTTAGCAATATGTTTATCGTGTTATGCTTTCCACTAGGCTGTTTTATGCCGTGCCAGCCCCACGGAGTTGTTTTCGGATTTGGATATTAATGTCTTTGTGTATAACAACAAAACCTTTTATATGTCTCTTGAAAACTTCCTGCCCTCAATGCGCGCTTATTGACGACAATTTAACTCGGAGACTGTGTAGAACGGGGAATTATCTTCATCGAACAGGCTGTGCCGTTACACACCTTTCATGAAAATAATCCACATACACTCATTCAACAGTTTTTTCTGTCCATAAAACGGATAGACAGCATATGGAAGAAATGGAAACTACAGGACTTGAACCTGTGACTTGTCGGTTATGAGCCGACCGTTCTGCCAACTGAACTAAGTCTCCTAAGCAGAGGGTTATTGCAGTTCAAGAGTAACTTCCTCTGCTGTTGCGATTCTTGCCCTCTCAGTCGCAACAAAGGGTCCGCTGCTCCACAAAATGTGGAAACCATCCGGGACGTTTGAAGCCCCTTTATTCATCCCCTGATGGGATAGATGGTATTTCAGAGGAACTATATCATGCCAATGATATAGCTAACTAGGCTAGTGGGATTCGAACCCACGAATTCAGCAGTCAAAGTGCTGAGCCTTACCGCTTGGCGATAGCCCATTACTTTCCGGGTTGGCGTTCCCGGAAATGTGATATATTCTGGTGGTTTTAGAAAGCATCATAGCTATTAATATTGTTAAGTCCGCGCCAGTTACTTTGCAATGGGTGGGAAAAAATTATATTATATTCCATTGAGTTTCACCAACGCAGACCTAAGCTACTCTGGATGCCTCGACCTGTCAGATTCAAAGGCTTTCCCTAACCTGAGAACGGCAGGTTTCTGATTTTCTTGTATTTTCACCCGTTCAATCAGTATAGTGAACAGGGGAATTTGTATTGTGAATGCTAACCACATTGGGTTCTCCTTATAATCTAAAAATCACAACTGCATTAACTGCGAAACATATTTCCATTAATATAAATATTGCTGAAGCTATTGGATTGCTTTTCTTTTCGACTTCGTCCTGTGATATAAGGAATGCCAAGACCAATGTGAAAAATGCAATATCTAACATGGCTGCTACGAATTTTGCTAAAATCATTCTCTTTGTTCCTCTCCGATCATGAAATCAAGAATCTTACCGGCAGTTTCTTCTTCTGGCTCGAATGGTAAACCACAGGTACAATACTTCTCAATTGCTGTTTTAAGGCTTGCTTTGAATCCATTATAAACTTCTCCGTGTGTCATAAGTTCGTTCCTTAAAATGGCTATCGCGTGCGTAATAGTTGTAGAATTAGTATTGCTCATTCTTCAAGTCCTCCATTTCTTTCACGCTAATCCCGACTATCCCGGCGCTATCCTTGCTGTCTGTGGCTTTAAAGTGTGCTTTAGGGTGTTGTGGGTACATGAACTCAAACATAAGGTAATTTGCCGCATCCACAAGGTACTCTGTATTCCCAGTGGAATTATATTTTTCAATGCACCGTTCCATTGTAGGAAGCGCCTGTACGTTTCCGGTCTGAAAGTTTTTCTTCGCTGGACCATATTTATAAAAGCTGGTTTCAACTCGATTCTTCCGAAGCTGGTCGAAACGTTCACTGTATTCTTCTGAAATCATCCCTCTTCTACCTCTCCGAAATACTTCTTGTACAATTCATAATCGTTTTTCCCGATTAGGGATTTAACTGTGATTTCTTGTTCTATGCGAAGATTACTATATGTAAAGATTGTTTTTAAAACCTGTATACGGTATTCGCCAACATCAGTGATTCCACTTTCGTTCTCAGTTTCTACTTCGGCAGAAAACCAATTCCCATAGGGAGTTATGAAATAAGCTCTGCATTTTGTTCTACCAAACGTGATACATTCTAAACTTGATTCGTCTGTAAAAACTTTTTTTGCTGATTCCGTATCATACAGTTTTCCGTCTTCCAGAACAGCTTTCTTGTGATGATATTCATACACTTTGTCACACTGTAAAGGTTTTTCAAGCGGATGTGTCTCAAGTTTTTCAGAAAGTCCTTTTTTATTTTTGAAAAATTTTTCAAGTATCGACATTTAGCTACCTCTTTCGAAAATATTGTTCCAATGCTTCTCTGGTAATTTGCGACACACTCTTACCGGTTCGATTCTTCTCGACAATGAGCTTTTGTTCTAACTGATATGTGAGCCGGATTCTGATTGATTCGCCCTGAGAGTTATTCTTTTTCATAGGCAGTGTCCATCTTTACTGAAAGAATCGGTTTGTCTCCTGCTTTTGCCAAAAGCGTAATGCCTTTATTATCATCCCAAGAAGATGTTAGTAACTGAATATTCGTGGTTCCTGTTTCATTGCAAATATTTAAAAGCTGGTTAGCTACGTCCATTAACGCTGATCTCAGGTATCCATCATTATTTACGATCTGTTTCATTTTTTCGCCTTTCTTGCATATCAAATATGAACCTTTATAATTCTTTAAGTTTCTGATTGGCAATCTCAACTTGGAAAGCCAGCACGCTAAGCGTAACGTCTCTTATCAGTAATTCATCAAGAGTCATATTCTCTTTTTGAAGCAGTGCTGGAGCTGTAATTACGCGAATCTCTACTTCGAGGTCGCGAATCTGTCTCCATGTATCTTCGATTTCATTCCTGGTACTTCCAATATCATCCACTCCACAGACAATAAGCAAATCTCCCTTTTTCATTTTGCAACAAAGAGCTTTAAAATTTTCTTCATCTTCTAAGTCGCGGACAAGTATATCTACATTCTCATGTGAGAGAATCTTTTCCTTATCCGAAAGTGAAAACCAAATTTTTGAGTTTCTAGCATACCCTATTCTCATGTTTATACCTGCCTTTCTGATATCGCCTTGTTATTTATGGCAGAGAAACCATTAAGGCTTATGGCTTGTCATGTTGCAATCACTATCTCTGCCATGGGGAACTCTTTTTTTATTTTTTCGAAATTTTTAAGCCTTGCTGTTGGAGAAGGCTTTTTTAATTTTTCGGGAACTCGGAGTACTTACTCGGCGTGTGTTGAGGCTTATGTAGACCCCCTCCCGGTATCCATGCCGGACGCTACCAGGGAAGCCCGCCGCCCCATGGGTTCCCGCTCTCCTGGCTTAACGCTGACCATCAAAGGCCTGCGGCGGTGATCAAGGAAGTGCGCGTAGGGGCGCTATTCAGCACGAACATATGTATCTATACAACAAACTTCAGTTTCTTATATAGATTGACATACACATTGTACAAATACCGCTTGTATAAATTGTGCATGATATACAGTTTGCACAATTTATATGAATTTATGCCCTTTTGTCCGCAGTTCACGAACGTTTTCCACGTTTTATTGTGTTACAACTCCGGCTTTTCCATCTCTGGAAGCTCCAGCGCTGCCCTGTGCTTGTCCGCGATCTGCTGCGCTGTCTGCTTTGGCTTTCCATTGTTCTCTTCTGCACTCCGTCCGTTTGGTGCGTTCCATCCAAATTTAGAATTGAGTTTCATTGCCACGCCTGTGTTATTCTTGTCACTGATTCCAATGTTTGCAAGTGAATGTTCGTCATTCGCATTTAATTTTTTAATTAGGTCAAGGTGTGATGTGCTTGCTATCTCCCTATACTCCCCTCTCTTATTCAACTTCCACTCCTGTATATCCTTGATAACATTGCCGTCTGTATCTATATATATCTTTGTCTTATACTCTCCATTTATCCAGTTGTACATAGTCTGTTCACTAATCTTAATATATTTAGCAAACCCTTGTATATTTGACTCCTTGTTATATACGCCACATATAAATATATAATAGTCGAGTATGTAATTGATCAGTTCTGCATTATCACAATCTAATATAGTCTGCCTGTTGTACTTGAGCGTTACGTTTTCAGGCTTTAGAAATATATGATCCCCTGCATAACTAAGAGCTGATTCAAATGTGTTCTGAGGCGCTTTCATAAGGTCTTCAATACCATATTCAGCGCAAAATATATCTAAGTATCTCTTTGTATCCTGTTTAAACGTATCTAACACGCTGTTATCTGTATTCTGCACTGTATCACCTCCAGATAATTAATATAAATAAAAAAAGCCTGGACCTACTACGACAATACAAACATACATATCACTTATGTGATCGTAAAAGTAAAGTCATAGTAAAACCAGACTCGGTAGCATAATTAAAAGTTATAATAAATTATTCTGTTTTTCTCTGTATCTCTGTTATAGCAAAGATAATATACCTTTGTCAATACCATATTTTATTTTCTTTTATTCTCTTATTACTCCCCATAGTAATTATATATATTATATCTATACAGTACTGTATAGCATATATATATTAATAAACTCTAGGTATTTGGAATCTTGGAGGGGATTATATATAGTTATTATATATTTATACACCTTGTAATACTGTAATTTTCCGGTTATTAAACACAAAAAGCCAGACCTTCCGGCACCTTGTCCGGCGTGATCTGGCTGCTAAATTCTTATTCTTTTCGCGCTCTGGCTATCGCTCCCCTCCTGAGTTCCGTCACCTGTCGTTGCTTTAATTTTATCCACATTGGTTTTAAAAATCAAGCCCCAAAATAAAAAAAATTTGCTTGACAACTTCGACGGTTTTGTGCTAAATGTATTTTAACAACTTCGGCGGCGGGGTTGTTCCCCCTCATATTACGCCGCCAAAATAAGACAATAAAAGCCCCGGGATTATCTCCTAGGGCTTGTTTTTATTTCCAACGTTTTACGATGTCCCCATCGTAATGATTGGGCGCGTCTTCATCTGGATTGATGCTTTCCAGCACGTAAAACGCCGTTCTATGTTTCTTTTCGCACCTTGTTAGATGCTCCCATTGTCCCTCCGCTTCCTGAAGGGCTTCTTCTTTGTCCTCAAATTCATCGGTGAAACAATCACCGTCTGCATAATCCATGATTATATACTTCATTGCTCTGCCTCCTAGTTAATCCCGATAACTTTGACTCGGGTCTGTAAAATATCATCCGCAGGTTCCAGAATCTCGAAGTCAACAATATATTCCTCCCCGTCCTGGTACACGGCGATCGCTCCAGACTCTAGCAGTTCCTCGCCGTCCCCGTTTCCGTCCCAGAGCTGTCCGAAATAATATTCTTTGCCAGCTTCAATTGTGTTTTCTGCTCCGAGGACGTACGATAATGTGTTTAATTTCATTTTATTTTCCTCCTATCCGCCCCTGCCCGGGGCTGTGATTGGTTCAACTCATTCTTTTTAAGATTTCTTCTTTTAACAGTCTGGATTCAAAAAAATCATTATTAGTTGCATATTCATAAAGCAACTTTTCGTTTGAAAGCTTCAGCATATCGTAAACTTCTTGCTTTCTCTTTGATATTTTTTCTTGATCTTCCTGTACCCTTTTCAACCTTGCATCAACTACTTTTAATGTTTCGAGATTGTACAAATATTCACCGTTCAAAATTCCGGATTTTATTAATTTGTACTCTGCTAAATACATTTTATTTCGAATTTCGTCATAATACAAACAATCTGATTCATCAATAACTTTTACAATTTTAAAATCAAAGTCATCATTTTTCAAAATATCTTGTTGTATTGACCTGTTATTGTGTTTTCCTCTTGTGATTTCTCCCTTATGGACTTCCGCACGCTTTTTTAATTGTGTAGAAGAACCTATATATTTCTTTCCGGTTCTTCTATTTGTTATTGTGTATACTCCGCATTGGTCTTTATCTGGAATATTGAATAAATCGCTCATTCTGTAACCACTTCCTTTCTATGGTTACAGTATAGCATTTATTAAACTATGCGTCAAGTAATTTATTAAACTATTCTTCTAATTTTTCATTCTTTCCAATTCTTTCTGTATGCACTCCAAAACGAATGCAGACATCTTGACTCCTTTTAGATCGGCTGCTCTTTTTACGTCTTCCTTGGTTCCCTTTGGTGCCATTACTGTTATACGGTCGTACTTGTCTTTTTGATATTGTGCAATATATGAAAGTTCCTTTTCTTTATCTTTAAATGCCATTTATTAACCCTCCTGTTATTGTTTGCTTTGATTATATCATTTATTAAACTATGCGTCAATCGGCTATGGGTTTTTATTTCGATATTTTTTATTTCCTATTATATGTGGAGAAAAAACACTATTTTAAAAATAATACATTTATTAAACTATGCTATTGACATCATTATTAAACTATGCTAATATATAACCATCAACAGAGAACAAGCAACCCGGTCATCAAGCCGGGAGAAAGAAGGAGAAAAAGCATGAGCAGAGAAGAAAGAATATAAAGAGTAATTGAGTTATTAAACAGCTATGATGAAAATATCCAGGGCGCCGCAGAATGTGGTATTTCCGCAGAGGAATTGTGGAGCACACTTTACGCGCCACACATTCAGGCAATCATGGAAGAGAATAAATAAGGAGAGAAAAACATGATTAAATTTTTAGATTTATTCAACACAATGCACTGCGATTTCTTCGAAATCCAGAAAGACAGAAAAAGCGAATTTGTAGAGTGGGAAATGAGTGGCAAAATGCTTCAGACCTGCAAAAAATATTTTGATGATCGAGTGATTGATTTCTATATCACAAGATCAAATAAGAATAACGAGTTAGGGCTTGTTATTAGATTGGAGGAAATAAAAGAGTGAGATACAACAGATATCTGGGGCTGATTGAAAAAGCCCACACAAAAAGAAAATTAGAGAAGCTCCTGGACCTGATCGGGAGCGACTTCGCCGGGATTAACGGCAGGCAATATGAAGCCCTCCGGTTTCTGATTAGCTCGAAAATGTATGCTGCATAGAAAAAGCCCCAGTAAAACGCTGGGGCTCCTGCGGATATTAAATATTTGCTGATATTTTAATAAACGTCCGTAAAACAATTATAACAAGCGAAGCCGAGGAAATCAACCCCGGCTTCGCTTTTCTTCCGCCATCTCTAAAAGTTTATTGAACCCGTCAGGACCGTACAAGTCAAAAATATCTATTTGATACTTTGTGCCGCCGGTCAACAATGCGTCTAAATCGACTTTTTCGATATTTTCCGATGTAAGCGGTAAATAGTCCCGACTTGCAGGTTTGGACAGTTCTGCGAGCATTTCTGGGGCTTGTGTGGAGGTCTGCCGTTCTTCCGCCTTGTTAATTACATCTAATACACAATTAACAATAAATCCGTTTAAGCTGTCGCCTGCGGCAGCTCTTATGCGTTCCTCGTCTTCTTTTTTAAATCGCACTAAGGTTTTGAAATAATTATTTTTCTCATATTTTGCAGTTGCTTTCATGTGTGCTTTTGTCGTAGCCATTTTATACCCTCCCATCATTCTATATTAACACGTTATCATAATATCGTTATCGTGTCAACATCCATTTATTTCAGAGCATTTCGGAATAACACGTTATCGTAATATCGTTATCGTGTTATATATTGCACAAATTTGTATTTTCAAAAAGTCTTGATTTTATGCACTATTCCGTCTTGCAAATGTATCGCTAACGTGTTATTATAATCACATAAAGAACGAGGGAGGAAACAAAATGGCAAAAGTGATCAATTTCCCGGTTCAACAGTCAACCGGATTCAAAAATTTAAAAGGCTTCTTTGAGGTTGTTACCTCGTTCGAGACCTGCGACTTTTATTTGGCAGTTGCAGAAGAAATGAGAGTATCCGGGAAGATCACAGAAAACGAATTCTTGACACTTCGAAGAATCGGACGCCAGAAACGGTTTTCGCTAATGACTGATTAACACCTCCGGCGGCGGTCAAGCCGTAGCCCCAACGCAACCGCTGGATTTCAAAAAATAAAAGGAGAAAAGGAGAAATAAAGCCATGACAAGAAAAGAAGAACTCGAAAAATTATTAGATAAGGAATGCCCGAAATATGAGGATAACTGCGGAAGCTGTCCATACTCTAAAGAATGTGAGGAATACCACAGATTAGCAGAGAAATGCTATAAAACAATTCCATGTTGCGGTTGCGTAGATATGGAAGTCTGCACAAAAGAAAAAGAAACAGAATAAGCCGAAACGCCCCATTTCAGGGCGTCCACCGCGGAACGGTCTCCCGGTGCTGATGATGGCAGACCAGAAAGGGAAAATATGAAAAAATTATATATGTTAGAGAAAAACAAGTTACATTTTTGGGTTTGTAAATATACAGACCTGTACACAATTGACCGCATAACAAGCGGATTTGGTGGAACTGTAAAAGCCGCCGACACTCTCGAAGAAATCGAAAAATACGCCGCTGAAAACGGGTTCATATTGTTAAAAAGTAGCATTATGAACATCTGTGACATCAAACCGGCGTTGGAAAAGCTGGAAACTCTGGAAGTCGCCGCAGATGCCACAGAAGAAGAAATGATGAACGATGTTATGAACGATGATAAAGAAAAGGCTTTTGATGAAGCCTACAAGAAACAGTATGAATGTTTTATGAATATTTCGTGCGCACTCGTTGAGCTGTCCGGCGGGAAAATCACAATCGCAGATGCTCGCGCAATCGTTAACGGAAAACGTGAGCGACTTAAAGAGATTTTTAAAACTGCATAATCAGGCCGGCAAGCGTACCGGGGAGCATTTCCCCGGCGGCCTTTTAAAATAAAATCAGGAGGATTAAAAACATGAAAAAATTAACATTAGTAGAATACGGATGTACAGGAACAGGCTATAGAAACGGCTCAGACGTTCCAAATTGCAGAGTTCGCGCAGAATTTGACACGCTGGACGGCCTGCACGTTATTGCGGATTTTGGAAGCTACCAGAGGCGCGACGCAAATAAAAAAAGATGTCCAGTGGTACAGTCTAACGCGTTACATGTCGACGGAACATATTACGACGCTGAGGGTTGCGGACGTTCTTACGAATATAGGCTTGCGCAAAGGGACTTTGATTTTACCCGCTTCGATTTCACAAAGTCCGGAATCTTGGCCTTTGTAAATGAGGTAACCGGAGAAAACTATACGGAAACCGAGTTTATAAAAAGGGTTTAGCTTTCAGGTGTAACGGTTCCCGCCGGGTTCAATTCCCGGCAACGCCTTTAATAACCCGGCTCCCATGGGTAAAGGGAAGAAGAGAAATATATGTGGAATGTATACGAAGTAAAAAGTGATCAGAAATGGTTTTTTAAGTGTCTTGGCAACGATAAATTTACCGCTGAAGTACTTTTTGATCATTTGCAAGCTGACTGGTCAAACGGTCATCATTTAACAACATTGATTTTGATTTTTGAGGAGGAATGAAAAGATGATCACAATCAGAAAAGCCACGCAAAAACAAGCTATCACCGCTATAAAAAGCGGTGATTTTTCTGAAGTAAACAGAATAAAAGAAATTGCAGAAAAGGAATCCAGGCAAGTATTTGAAGCTGTTTCTTCCGGTGCTGTCCCGCTGATCTGGTACGACTTACCGCCGGTGCGCTGTCAGTCTGGAGTGGTGTCTGTTATGCGGTACGCGCTGCATAAATCTACTAAAAAACAACTTTCCTGTGTGGAAATAAAAAATGGTCGCGTGATTTCAACGTCTGACCGCCAGTACAATATTACTGACGGCGGTTTTTCTGAGTTCTTCCGGGACTTACCGCAGATCACGAATATAAATTATTTAGAGCAGTAAAACGCTGTTCTTTTTCTGGTGTCCTGCATCCGCTCCGGGCGGCGTTGGTTCGTGACCTGTGTGGGGATTTCTCCGGGGCTTATGTCCTGGCTTGATGCACGTTGACAATTATATATAGCTGTATCGGCTTCTGTTCGACGTTTTAACGGCTTTTAGCGTGATTCTGATTATTTTATCATAAGTATATAAAAGCGTCTTAAATCTTCTAATATCAAATTGCTAACAGGGATTGACGGCAGAGTGCGACGGGGTTATTATTATTTTGTATAGTTGCGCGGACGCTTCGCCCGGTCTGGTCTTTATGCTTCCGGACTGCGCGAAGCTATGCGGGCTTTGTTTGTGATCGCTCCGGCGGTCTTATTTCTGTACGCTTTTAGGCGTTTTGCTTAGACGGTTGTGCCTTAAATACTCATATAACGCCGTATTTGGATTTTTGAGCGCGTTTTATGCGATTTCTGTATATTTTACCATAACTGCGTAAAAACGTTTTTAAACGCATTTACAGCGTTGCACTAGAATTAGCTTTGGTTCTGGCGGTGTCTGGCGCTGGCTTTACGCTTCCGCAGCTGCTCCCGGCCTGCTTCCGGGTTATCCCCGGCGGGCTTTCGCGGGTTCCTGTAGTGGTCCGTTGCTGATCGGCTGGCGGTTGCCGGGAACATCCCGGGACGGGATAAGGACACCAAGGGAATGTACGACAAGTCAGAAGCAGCATCAAAACCGGTCCAGCTTGAACTGGGAAAATCTGAAAAAAATCGCAGAAATCTGAAACTAATTCAGACCTGCGACTTTTTATTTTTTGTGCATTCTGTATATAATTTTCTATAACGTAGCTCGGCGTGATGTAAATTTTTACTTCATTACATTCAATTCATCTTTTCCAGTCATGTTTCTTCGCCCCACAATACTGAAAAGTCTGCTTCGGCGCTTCTTCTGCCGACCGGTTTCTTTGTTTCTTCGTTTTGCTGATCCGCTGCTAACTGTTCCCATGGTTCTTCCTTTCTGAACATCTCTTTCATGTTCTGGCTACGCGAATTGAGGTTTATAATTGGTACATCCACATTGAGTTCGTCCGGTACGATACCAACGATCACAACTTTTGTTGGCTCAATTACCTCAAGCATTTCCTTGAAATTCTCACAAAATTCCAATCTGGCAGACTTAGACCGCACTCTCCCATTGGTACAACATGATACAGTGCTCCTGTGCGGCGTACCATCGAAAATCCACGGCATTTCCTTTGGACTGATAACATTTACTGACGGTATTATATTAACGCCTAAAATCGCAAAATAGAAGCCTAGAGCATGATTCCTGTATAGGTTGTATATATTTAGTGCCGTAGGCATCCCGGAAGCAATTGTGAAATCTGGGCCGCAAACTGAATGAAAGCATTTCAGATGCTCAATGTACTGGTCTGGCTGATTCCATATCTGTAAGAAACTCTTGTCGTCAATATAAAAATTCACCGTCAAATCCTTGTGCCCTTTTAATGATCTGGATTTTGAAGAAACAAAGTCTATGCTTTTCTTCGGTACCAGCTGTATCGGCGGAATAACCGGTATCTGGTACGGACCATCCAACTCTGCGCCGGTTATCAGATATTCTTTCATTACATCGTATGCGGTATGTATCATACTGTCTCACTCCTTTGAATACATTATACTGTATTCATTAAAAAAGTGCAAAAAAATAATCGCCTTTCAGCGATTTTATCTGAGGCTTTCTTATATCTCACATACAAGATTCCTCCATGTCTTATTATCGAATATTTGTTTGTGTTCCCTAGGGTGTTCCCTTGCGGATTCCAGAAGTCCCGAAACCCGCATAAAATCAAGGTTTTCTTAGCAGCCAGTACGGGAATCGAACCCGTTTATAGGACCCTTATTTTCCAGTAAAATCAAGGGCTTTCGGGATTTTCAAGGTGTTCCCTTTTGTTCCCTAGCTGTTCCCTGCCAGTAAAAAAACAACCATACTTTAGATCAGATTTTTATTTTGCTATAACCGAAAATTCCTGAATATTATCCATGATTTCCTGCTTTTTTGCAAGTGTTTTTCTGTCTCTGTGGTAGAAATTCTCGGAACATTTTATATTTGAATGTCCCATCTGAGATATTACCATCTGGTTGTCAATACTGTGATCGAGAAGAATTGAACAGTAAGTTTTTCTGATTTTGTGCGGTGATTTCTGAACACATCCTGTTTCTTTGCAAGCCTTGTATAGTCGCCGTCTAAATACAGATGTATTAAGCCTGTGACCATCCATGAAAAATATGTACTCGTAGAATGCTGACATGCATCTTAGTCTTTGCAGAATCCAGACACATCCACGTGGAATTACTATATTTCTCACACCTGCTTCCGATTTCGGAAAGTTCTTCACATCGAAAACTAAATTATGATCAACAGTGTACCGTGTCTCCGTACGGCGTATCTTTAATATGCTTGGACTTTCCACGTTGCTGCTATAAACCCAGTCTTCCCACTTTAGCGAACTTAATTCGCCGACTCTTATTCCAGTCACAAACATAAGCAGAATTCCAAGATTTACCATATCAAGATTGTCTTTGAGATAATCAACGATTCTTTTCATTTCGGCGTCGCTGAATACCTCTTCTAATTCTTCCTTAACATTCTTCTTAAATTCACGGTCGCTCACGTCCAGATCATAAAAAAGCTCTTCCACGTTCCAATCTATCAGTTTCTTTCTCTTCGCCCATTTCAATGTGCCTCTGGCTATTGTCTTGAGGTTTGAGAATCCCTTTGCTGTCAGATTGTATTTCCCCGTCTGCTCTTCAAGGAAACTACTAAAATCCTCCGAGTCAACATCTCGTATTCTTTCAGTACCAAATTCTTTGAAATGGCGGTCAAAAACCTGTTGGTATCTCTGCTTTGTGGACATTGATATCTTGCCCAGTTCCTGACGGCGTTCAAGCCATTCATCAAAGATTTCACTTATTTTAGGATTCTCAATCTTTTCCTTATAGATTCTGACTATTTCATCTTCCAGGTCTTCCCTGTTTCTCCTCTTAATCAGTCTTCTTTTCTTAGTTTCATCATCATAAATACGGATTTTCCAATATCCGTCCGAAGCCTCCCAAATACTAGCTTCATATTGTTCCAATATGTCCCTTCTTTTGCTCATCTCTATGTTTTCTTGTATGTGAGATAAGTCGATAATACCATTCTCTATAGCATATTTCAAGTCGTCATTATTCATAAAAAATAAGGAGGAACCGGGATATCCTTTCGCTGGCCAGCGGTTCCTCGTTCCTCCTTTCTTTCACACATAATCAAAAATATTCATCTGTCCTTCCGGCATATCATCTTCGAGATTAAAGAATTTACAGGCAATGAAATTTCCATGCCAATCCCGATCACCGCCGTACATCAGACATTTTCCTCTCTTTCCGTCCCTATAGAATCGGCATTCAGCGCATTTATGCTGATATGCTGTTCCTCCAGAACGCTTATACATTTCGCTTATTGTTCTCATGTTCTTCCCTCTTCCATGCAAACGGCGGGATTTTAAAGCTGTGTTGGCAGGTAACTCGAAGCGCACAGCTCTCACATTTATTATCTGTCGCTTTGCAGTAATCCATGATGATGTTTACACACGTTCCTACCATTTCGGGTGTGATGTCATAATCCATATTCACTCTCTCCACCTTTTCTCTTACCACGCTTTAAAATTCATTTCTGTACGCATTCCGTAGGCGGACAGCCTCTTGAATGACCAACAATAAGAATATAATCACAGGTAGCATTCGATATAGATGACGGACTGCTTTTAGAAAGATATACGCATTTCATGCATTGATTACGTTTCAGCTCAACTACTTCCCTCTCTGACATTTCTTTCCATCTTTTTATTCTCATTTTGCTACTCCCATTCCTTGAATCATCTTCATTCTCAAATGTTCCGCGATGTGCTCCCTGACGGATTCTTCCGGAAATGGAATTTCAAGCGACCGTTCCAGAATCCTATTTGTGATCCTCTCATCGTATTTCAATTCTGATATCTGGCAGTTACTTGTGAATATAGTAATTTTCCTATCGACATACCGTCCATTAATAATGCTATAGAATCTTTCATTAATCCAGTCCTTGCCAGAATCGGCACCGAAGTCGTCAATGATAAGGACTTCTGTTCTGGACAAATCCTCTATTAACTTTCCCTCTGCGTTCTCTTTGGCTCCCCATGTGTTCTTGATTTCATCAAGGATTCTGAGAGACGTGGTGAATTTGACAGGCTTCTGGTATTTTTTCATGATCTCATTTGACAAACTGCATACTGTTTTGGTTTTGCCAGAACCTTTTGCATTTGAAAAAAGATATAATCCTATTCCTTTCTTCTGCATATCAGGAAGGTTTTTAAACCAATAATTTACCGCCTGAGCTGCCTGAGAAAATACTTTTCGACTCTCGGCGTTCAAATATACACTTGACTTCAAATCGTTAAAATTTGAGTCTTTAAACACGTTTGGAAGCTCTGCAAATTTCAATTGATTTTCAAGGATTGTTTTCTTCCTGATTCCGCAAGGGCATTCCTCACAATAAGGAATACCACTTGCATCTCTTACCCATCTCCACCCGCTGTCCCCGCATTCAGGGCATTCAAGCGAACGGGGTGTCTGATTCTTCTCCGTTCCATTCTCCAAGTGGGATGATTGGTTCGACATTTCTTTGAGCTGTGCCAGTTCCATTTCGCATATCCTCCCTGTTATGGTATTTATTTTCGAGTATTTTTAAGAAGTTGTTCGGTTTCACGAACCATTCAAAGCTTATTATAAAATCAGTTTTCTTTCCCATGAGGAAGTCACTGTTTTGTACATTTTTCAACGCTTCCATTACCTTGTCCATGCCGTATTCACGGATTCTTGCTTTCAACATCTGCGTTCTTCTTGCTGTCATTCTTGCAATCGGCTGAATACCGAACTGCTGAAGCTTATTCCATTCATCGACTACTTTCTGCACATCACCGGGCTTGACTAAATCTTTTTCGCAAGAAATTTGTTCTGGAATCTCTTCTTCCGACAATTCTTTCTGGCGCTTTCTATGCTCAGCAACTCGTTTTCTTGTCTGCTCTCTGATTTTTTCAAGTCCATCAATGTTCTGGTGTTCTTCCCATCCGGGAATTGAAAGCATTGTTCCGTCTCTGGTTATCATGCCGAACTTTTCAAGAATTGTAAGTGCAAGTTCGATCACGCTCTCGTCAAAGTCCAGCTCGTCAGCCAGCATCTTGTTTGTATATGGAATATTCTCTGTCAGAAAAATAATTCCGTTTGAATTACAACGCCCTGCCATTGTCAGGAGCATCATCCAGATCAGCACGATATTGTTTCCCTCTGGAAGTTTTCTGATATGCCGGATTTTCTTGTTGTCGAACATATCTATTTCTAATCGAATCCAACTCACTTTTGTCATTTAGCCACCTTCCCGTCTAGTAAGGGCGTTTCCACCCTTACCACATTGATTTTCGAATGAATTTCTCCATTAAAGAGTCCATCCAATTTTCTGTGTGCTTTTCACAGGTATCATCTTCCTCTATCAGGATGCCTTTGCGGTCACACAGCCCGTTATCGTTTTCAATGCAAGTTTTGCATATTTTGTCTCCCATATCTATTTCTCCATTCTGTCAAGTATTCTTTTCTGCTTTCGTTCAATCCAGTTTTTGATTGAGTAATCCGGAATATTGTAAATTTGTTTTAATATCTCAATACATATCAGTACGTCTGCGATTTCTTCTGTCATATTGTTTTCATCAAACTTTCCGCGCTTTGCTTTACTGATCGCCTGTATCAGTTCTGCGCATTCTTCCATACAGACAGTGCCCTGGATTTCCGCTCCGTAATGCTTGATGCTTTTGGCAATAATACTTTCATCAATGTTGTACGCCATCTTTTCCGCTCCAATCTAATCTCTGTCCACACTTATTGCAATAAAAATCCGATTTATAAAGTCCCTCACTATTACAAACTGGGCAGTTACCTTTTGTTGCATAATATCTGCCAGAAAAATCGAAAATAGTTTTCATGTTATTTGGTTTCATTGGGGTCTGATTTTCTAACGCTTTAACTGCTAATTCTAATGCTTCACGGTACTTAATAATTTCTGGTACATTCGACCAGACCTTTTTAGTTAAGCCAATACGTTCCTGTAAGATTTTAATTGCTTCTTCTGGTTTCATGTTAATCCTCCCATTCCAAATATTTTTACTCACTTTCTTCTATCTGCAAAGCTTTCCACAAAATCTACATCTGTACACCCATCCTCTTCTGTGATGATGGTATTTAATCCATTGATGTCTATGCATGTTTTTCCTTCCATTTTCCGCAATAATCATCGAAATCAACTGCTGTTCCATGTAATTCTGGGTCCGGATTCGTGCACACATAATCCAGAAACTCACGAACCCATTTGCGATAAATACATGTTCCACACATTTCGGGAATCTTATTATATTTCATTGACTTAGGCATTTTTAGCATTCTGCATCTCCTCCAGCTTCTTCTCAGCTTCTTCAAGGGTGAGAAATACGTTTTCTCCAAGCCCGGCAATGCTAAATATTCTTTTCTGCCTATTCGTTTTAAAGATAATTCCATTATCAGAAATTTCTACCTTTATTATTTTCTGTTTTGAAACATCTTTACCAACAATGATGAAGACAGAATCGCCAACCTTACACGGCAATCTCACAAGTAATCCCTGTTCTTCTAGGTCTTTGTAAGACTTCAATTCTTCCAACAGCTCTGCAACATCTTTCAACCAAGATAATTCCCCATTTTCAAAACAACATCCATAAGTATTTTGATAATACGGGCATCCAACCGCTTCCTTCCCGCTTATATAATCTCTTAAATCCTCGCCAGTTCCACAGACAATGCGTTTATGCTCATCATTCCTATGCATGAAGTTTTCGTGGCCTGCATAGCAATCACCTATAGTATCCTGGCTGGCAACGCATTTAAGTGCCTTTATCATATCGTCAAGTGTTAATCTCTCCATCTACTTCACCTCTTTTAACTTCTCCACCGCCAGATTCGATGTATCTACAAACATCTGCAATCCGCTCAATAAACTCTCTTGCCGTCATTTCTTTCGTCCCGAGAAGTTCTGAGGCTTCGTAGAAAGTGTAATCTGGCCAAATACGTGCGCAATAAGCAATATCTTTGGTTTTGCAAAATTTTAAAACATCTGGGAACCTTTGCGCTAGTAATGGTTTACAATCGTCTTTTGAATGCCAATGAAACCCCTGCTTTTTAGCTTCTTTGAGAAGCATTTCATTTTCTTCTTTTGTTTTAACCAGAACACATGTATTCGTTAAGTTAATCATCTGCGTTTCCTCCTGTAATTGCATCAATGCACTGATTCCAACCTGCTTTTATACTGTTCCAGTGATCTGTCTGAGCTACTCCAGTCATTTTCTCCGGTAATGGCTTCAGCGGGCACCAATCAGGCTTACATTGACAATATCCATGTTCGCAATCAATTTTCTTCATGAGACTTGCGTCTTCATCATCATCTGAGATTGAACAACATGCTTCAACGCCTTCATCTAATTCATAACAAAATTGACAATCTAAGCAGTTCTCTGGTGTATCAATCACTAATACTGATTTACTCACTCGCTTCACTTCCTCTCAGCATCAGGCTCAAAGTGTTATATCCCGGGCAAGTTCTGACTCCGTTTCTGGTATCTCTTAACAATACACAATAAGGATATAATGCCATGACCTCATAGACGTGTTCTGTGGCATCCTCGCCACGCTGGTCTATGTATTTGAAGCACTTTCCCGGTCTAAGAAAGTATCTTGCGCATACATACGCTTTTGTTCCGAATCTTACGCTTGCGTTACTCATTTGTGTTCCTCCTGCGTTTTCTCACACCGCTCAAATTCTATTACCCAGACCCACGGTGATGCATTCCAGCCATAGCGGCCAAGGTCAGATTTCTTGATGGTGCTATTCCAGAGATTTTCCCATTCTTTTAACGCAATCTCCATATCTCCGCAGTGAACAGCTGCGGAAGAAAGCCCCTCATTGCGAATACCATCAGCAGTGATCTCCTGTAGCCGCTCCACCCTAACATCCGTAACCTTAAGCCAGATACGTGCGGCTTCTTTCGGCATGTGGATGGATGGTTTCCAAGGCTCGCCCGCATCTTCTGAATTTGCCACGCTTGCCTTGTAGCCGTAAAACTCTGCCAAGTGACAGTTTTGTCCTTCTCCTACACGCTTTATGTATTTATGCCATGTTTCTCTCACATAAATGATATCGCCCGGCTGATATGGCGGTTCCAACTGATTATCAAACATACTTTCATTTTCATCATATTCGTAGATTCCTGCAAACAAACCGTCTGCTTTTCTTCTTGTCACATAAAAACCACAAGCATCTTTTCGTCTTGTTTTTACCAAGCGTCTGGTACAACTTTTTTTCCCGTCCAAAATAGCCCGAACCATTTCCGTATTGAATAAAATCCCTTTAACGGCCATCTACTCCACCACCTTTCACAATTTGCATAACCGTCTTATATAGTGCAGCATTTCTTCCAACCAGCTTTGTTATGTATGCATCCAACTGCTCCATAACTGCATCCACATCAAATGCTGTCGGCTGTTTATTAACACAATCAATAAACTCTTTCTGGTCGGAACTAATACTTGTGCCAATTTCCCAAATTTTAATGTATTTAATTAATTCATCAGCATCAATCAGTTTCATAATCCTCACACTCCTCCGCTTCTTCATAAATGTCCATATCATCACATTTGCACTGGCAAGACTCCTGTTTAGTACAGCAGATGCAGCACTGTGTTTCACCGTCCGGGCATTCTAATTTACAATACCCCATTTAATCCTCCTTATATGGCTTTGGAAATATTTTCTTACAATTCGATTGTTTGTTCTTATATTGCTCACTCATTGGAATCCATCTGCAATTAGATGGCTCATAGATACCGTTAACATCTATACGGTCAATCGTAAGGTTATCGGAATATCCATTAGTTAAAGCCCATTGTATAAATGTATTTTTATCATTTTTCCATTCATCGCACACAACAATCCCACGTTTGCCATAAGCATTATAGTGAATGTCTTTTTCTCTATAGCACCTACTCATCATCGCTTTGTAACATCCTAACAATCTGCTTCCAGTCATTCCGTGCGCAATATTATTTTTGCTCATTTCTTTCAGATGCTCCTTGGCTAGACATCCGCATGAGTGATTTCTTTTCCTTGTTAAAACGTCCGCACTCGTTATGCATTCATTCCCACAATCGCAAGTACATCTCCACATGGCATAATGCCTGTTTCCTATTCCAACAAATTCGATTGCTGTTAATTTACCAAATCTTTCACCCTTTAAATTCTTTACTTTCCCCATTTAAACGTCATCTTCTTTCATTGGATTCGGAAGCGGCATCCATGCAATAATATCTGTCCAATCAATTTTATTTTTGCAATTTGTACAATCTGCAAAAATCCATTCTTTTTCAGATGTGTAATATGCCATCCAGCAAAATATGCCATCTGTAACTAAATAGCATTCCTCATAATCCATTTTGATCTCTGGCAATCTTTCACTGACCGGAATCCAGTTAGTAGCTTTTAAACGCTCAATAGTTTTCTCCTGTTCCTCTTTCGAGTTACAATGTATTACAAGGTCATAAGTATCATCGTATGCGCTAAATGTGCCATCTTCGCTCTGAACAAGTGTCATTTCATCGCTCATGCTTTCACCTCTCTTAAATGCTCAACAATCTGTGTCTTGCTCTTCTTGCAATCTGCGAATCTCTCCCAAGCGCCTTCAAGGAGATAATATTCTGTGGTAACGTAATAGCCACCACGTTCTTCCTTCTTCCACCAGTCATCGCCTTTTGTGTGCTCAGTTTCTTTGACAACGATCATCGAGTTATCCGGAAGCGGATATGAATAATACTTTTCACTTACTTGCGGCACAGCAAGCCATAAATTCCATCCGGTATAATCCTCCAGAAACTCTTTGCGTTTCTGATTGTTAGTTAAATCTTTTAATTTCATACTTCATCCTCACTTTCCCCATGTGAGCAACTGACGCGCTATTGTGCAGTCCTCCATGATTTTTCAATATTCAATAAAATCAGACAATTCCATCTGACCATCTAAATTGTCATCATCCATCCACCACCTAAATATATCCTCTCCAGTCTCCCATTGGGTTTCTAATCCTTTTTCTTTTCGAGTATCTAGCATTCTTTCAAAAGCTCTAATATAAGACTGTTTGTACTTAGGAAAATCTGCAAATTCTTTATATCTCTTTTTTCCAGCCATTGGGCAGCCAATACAACCAACTCTGTCATATCCACATTTGTACAATTCACAGGTTTCTATATGCTCTGAATTAATAAACTCCCATATATCAGAATCTTTCCAGTCAATGATGGGGTTAACAACCATTTTGTTTTTCTGCATACAAAGTTCGTTCATTCTGCGATTGGCGTCATTGTCGTTCATTAGCATAATTGATGTGAATTTTTCTTTAGTTGCCTTTGTCGCACCAATTTTTTCAAATTCTTCTCTTTCTTTTCTCTGCCTGCTTTCGGCCCATCTTACGCCAGTAGCAATATATCTATTTGCACACCCTGTTTCTTTAAGGACTTGACAGCAGTAGCGAACTTGTCTTGTTGGTGGCATCAATTTTAATGGAATCAGTTTCCACATCGTGATATGTTCACCTTTATACTTCGGCATTTCTATTTCGCATTTAATTCCTTTTTCTTCCAGACTTTTAAATACCTTTCGTATGTGCCGTACAGTTTGCGGTGCATCTTCCGTGGTGTGACTATTGTGTACCTCAAATGGTATGCCCCCCTACGAAAGAGTTCTAACATTACGTCAGAATCTTTCCCGCCGGAATATGTACATACAAGTGGCTTTCCATAATGTTTCAACGAGAGATCAGATGCAAGTCGAATTCTCTCAATTGCTTTTTGTTCTAAATCCATCCTATACTCCCATCTTCTTAACCAGATTCTTATTCATCTCATCAAATCTTACATCTGTGTTCTCTTCAATGTCCTGTATCATGCTCAGAACGCTCATTTCGCCCCTGTTTGCCATTTCAACATACCCATTGGCAGTTCTTACCACATCCAGCAATCGTTTCGTAGAAAAGCCATATAAACGTCTCAGAGCCATCATAGTTGTGACAGTGTTGATCGTATTGCTCCAATCTTCACCAACGGTAAAACCATCTTCATAGGCTTTCTTTTCCATTTCCTTAAGCTCTTTCTGGCAGTTCTGGATAGACTGCGCAAATATATGAGCCTGCTGATTCGTATACGGAATGAATGCTTTCTTTTTCTGCTTGATTTTTAACTTTCCCAACCGACAGCCCTCCTTATCTTCTGAGTCAGAATGTCAAATTCCATTAACATCCTGCGGTCATTCTTGTTTGAGTATGCGATTGTTTGTTGCCCATCATATATGACCGCATATCTTCCGTTAATGTCATATGCCCCGCTGATTGCCTGCGATATCTGACATCTTGTCTTTCCTGTCAATTCTGATATTTCAGCAAGCGTTAGCTCCCCGATATACTTTGAACCGTCGTATACGTCATACAGTTTCATGTTTCTTTACTCCTATCAGTTCGTATGTCCTGTGCGAACTGGTTCCGTGAAATACGATCAATCCATCGTCCTCGAACTGCCTTAGATGCCTTTGAACTGCACTCCTACTGATATCTAGTTCCTCAGATATCTTCTTGGTTGTTGGAGTCCCTTTGTGAGACATTGCGTATTTACGGATGAAATAATAAATATCCTTACGGTTCTGCATCCATTGCATGTGTTTTTGATGCCTTAATGCGTCCATATTCACGATTCCTTTTCATATGTTTTTTCATCAATCAAGTTCTGGAATTTTTCAAAAGCCCGAATTGATACTTTGTTATTCTGTTTCTCTGGCTTCAAAGAAACTTGCAGGTGCGTATCTATGATATGCGACAGTTCTCTGGCGAGGGCTTTCTTGCCTTGCTGTATGCCGTCCCTATAGCCTTTAGCAGGCTTAAATTCATTTATCTTCTCCTTTCCTTCGCCTTGGCTACCAGATGTTTTGTTGTACCTGCATTGATACCCCTTTTTGGTATATTCCAGAATCCAAAACTGCTCCATTTCATCCAACTTATCCGCTGGATAATGTATAAAGTTAATCATCCATCCATACGGGTTATCTATGCTGAAAAAACCTCGTTTTTTTATAGACAGATCAATATGTTGATAACCTGTGAGGTGCGAGCACATCCTCTGAATTATATGAACTGCCTGTCCGATATAAAAATACTGGATTCCATTTTCATCAATTCTAGTCAGAAAATAGATTCCGCTTTTATTGTCAAGTCTCGGATTGATTTTCAACAGTCTTTTTTTATTCTCAGCTTCAATCGCCTTAGCTTTTACAAAATTTTTATAGTTGTTATTCAAAAACTTATCACCTCGATTCATTCTTTGGTGTATTTTTGATACCATTATGATACCACTATGATACCACTTCAACACCTATATTGCAAGATAAAATGGTATCACTTTGGTATCACTTTGGCATCTAATTGACACCGATAGACAAAAATGCTACAATGTTCTAAAAACAAGGGAGGGATTTCATATGGCTAGCAATTCTGATAAGACCAGAACTAATATCACGTTCCCGATACAGCTTAAAGAACAACTTGAGCAGATTGCCAAGCAGGAGAACAGAAGTTTCAATAATCTGGTTATTACCATTCTCCAAGATTTTGTAAAAAGTGCCGATAAATAGTCGGTGCTTTTTAATTTCCCTTATATGGTTCTGGAAGTGGCTTCTCATCTTCGAAGAAGCTTTCATAATCAAACCATTCATCTTTAATGAAATTTCCGATAATTTTCACTGAATGTCCAAGTCCTTTCATAGCAACTCTGACATGCTTTCCTTTCATTTCTATTAGGTCATCTACGCCAACAACGTCCATGATTCTCATAATCACTTCAAGCCCTGCCTTTGAACCTTTAAAGTTTTCCGAGCCAAGGTAACCATGTCCTAAAACATATCCTCCGAATACAACTCCCCATCCACCGCCAGAAAGAGTGAGGTCAAGGGTAAGTACTCCGTGATCTTTGAAATTTAATGATACATTTGTGATTTCAGCATTTCTTAATCTGTTTCCGTCATTAATAAGTTCTTCTTCTGTCCACTGTTTCATTTTGTTTCCTCCCTGTATGGTTCGTGAATCTCAATTTAACTATTCTTGCAAAAATCGCATTCAGTATTGCATTTTTTCCACTCATCTGAATATTCTTCGTACCCATCTGCTCCGTTCAAATACTTGTATGCAAGCACATTCATACATCTTTCGCAGGCCGTAGAAAAAACAACAAGTGCTTCCTGTAATGTATAATCTCCGCTGTTTACCATTGCCATTATGACATCTTGATTTCCACCTCCAATACTTGTATGAAAGTCAATAAGTGGTGTGGTATCCGTTCCGTAATCCCATTTTCTTCCCCATGGCTGCCACCACTTTCTTGTTTGGCTACACCCACAATTAGTGCATATATGGCCTTTTAATCCCCTTATCAGACCTGTATCCTTTTTCCAATATTTCCGTTTGTGCTTGCACGCTTCTTTCTCAGCTTTGCCATGCACTACATAAACGTGTTCTGTTATTTGTAACGGAAAGCAGGAATGGTACGTTCTCGCTCCTTCTGGTGCTTCACACGCCAAATCATCTTCTGGCTTAATTAAATTTCCGTTTTCATCCTCATACCAAATTCCCAACTTTAATTTTGATTTATCAATTTCCATTTTTTCTCCTTTCAAAACGGGCATAAATTCAAATCAACATTCAGTCCCGGTCTTGCGATCTGCACCAGAACATCATCCCCGGCAACGTCCTGTATCTCATTCTGCATCACTTCCGGATTTCCCCATCCCTCTGACAGGTGACACAGCGTTATGGTTCTGAGTGAAGCGGTCTTGTTCACTCGGATAATCTCTTTTACAGTAGATAAGCTGCTGTGCCCCCGGACGGAGTGCTCAAACTTAAACGAATCTTGTTCCGGTGATTCGTCCAGATGATTGCATTCTATAAGGAAGTGATTTATTCTCATGTTCTTGAATGTGAACGGCAAATATGAGAAGTCTGTCGCATATATCAGTCGCCCGCATTCCTCATGCGATATCAGGTACGCGAAGTTTGGTGTATTGTCGTGTGGGACGTAGAACGGCGTTACCCGGAACGAACCTATGTCCTTTGGTTTCTTTTCTGGCAATCCGATCATCAGCTCCCCAGAGATTGCGTTTACACTCTCAACTGTCTCGTCATTGGTGTAAATCTGAATACCTGCGTTCAATATTTCTTTGTACGACTTCTTATGGTCACCTTAATCAACCATGTTCATGACTTATTAAACACCCCAAAACGTCCGATATCCTATAAGAAATTCCTTTTAGAATTTCCGAGTATCTACATCCGCAATCCAAAAGTAAGATTTCGCCGGATTCGGATTTAAGCGCATAGCAGTTTCCCGGTTGACTGCCTGTGTTTATCACTCTCATGAACATTTTTCATCACCTCACTTTCAATATTCAAATTCCAAATTATTTATGAAATTCACGATTTTTCCATCTTCGATCACTACAAATTCTGTAACAGGTTCATGAACCTGACTAAGGCTAGATTCTACATATTCATGTTTCTTATCATCGTATTTTCTGAACCATCTTTCTACGCTATCGCCAAAAGAAGTATTCTTCATTACAAAATACGGTGTATCTTCCGATAACAGTTCTATTTCACTAGCAATCTTTTCGAATCTTTCAATGATGTGCTCTCTTTCCAGCACCGGGATATTATCTTTGGTGTCTCTGCAATAATTATTATTTTGCTTAATAAAGTCTCTTATTGCATTTGCCACACAGCTCTTATCTTTTATGAAGAAAACCTGTTGTCCAGAAAATTCCCAGCAAATCCTGTCTACCGCATTGTCACAATTGTTAATTTCATTGTTTACTTCGTTCCAAAGAGAAGTATCATGAATGATATTTCTCTTAAATCCATGACTTATTAATTTACTTGGCGGGATATATTTTTCTGTCAAGACATCCCACACAATAGGTGCAAACAGCCATGAATTTCCGAACTCTTCTATAACCTCTCCTTTGTAATCCTTATCAATTCCATATAAACTGCTATAACTCATTTTTTATACCTCTCAATCCTTTGGAAATCTGAATACAATGTTTGCTGGTTCAAATTTCATATCTGGACTGCTAACCATGGTTTTTGAATCATCAAAACCTCTTGCAGCCATTTTTATAAATTCCTCGTAATCGTCATCACTCATTTCAACGTTTTGTGATAAAAACATTCCTGCATACACTCTATTTAACATTTCCATTGCTTTCTGACACTTTTCTCGGCTTTCATAAACTGCCATCACATATGGGCTTTGCTGTATCCCTCCGGCAAATACCGCCTGTATGTAATTTTCCGAAACAATCAATGCTGTCATTTCATACGGAAGATTGATTTCTCCATTCTGAGATATAATCCTCATAGTTCTCACCTCGTTTCTTGAAATATTCTTTTACTGACTCATAGTACGGGCAGTTTTCACACCGCCCGATACAAGCCATATATTTTCCGAACTTTCCTGAGTCGCACCGATCAAAATTGATGCAGTCAAAGTACATCATGTTCGATCATCTCCGAAGAATAATTCTCTCATGTCAACCGGTTCGTATTTCTTATGCAATAACTTCTTATTCTGTCTCGCCCCGTGTGGGTCATTACACATGAAGCTTCTGCATATCTCCGGTCTGACCGGATAAATCTCACATTTATTATTCCTTTTTGAGTCATTCAAAAACGGACAGGTCAGGTCAAGCCCAAGATTCTTGACTGGATAATTGTGTTGCTGTTCCTGTATATGATTCTTTTTGATGTACCGTCTGATTTCTTTTATCTCTTTACCAGAAACCGGGAGTAGGGTGGAACAGCAAGCACCGCACCCTACACATTTTCCATTCTCTGTGTAGTCATAAAGACCATTCTCCATATTTTTGAACGCTTCTGCTAATGTTCCTACCATATTAATGTAGCTTCCCTTCTACATTTCTTCCTGCTTCATAAAATCTGGTATGCTTGGTTCCTGTCCTGCTGCCGAAGCTGGTTCTTTCTCGGCGGTCTTTACGACTTCTGCGACCGTTGGCTGCTTAGGCTGTTCTTCGATTGCTGCCGGCTCATCTGGTACAAATTCTTCCTTGTTAGCATTCCTTTTAATATCTTCTTCAACAGCTTTTTCCAAGTCGTAAACTTTATAATCCGCATCTGCAATTTCGACAGCTTCTTCCGTAGTGTAAAGGCCATTTGAAAGCTCCGGGCAATTCATTCTTGAGAAGAAAGAAGCAGCTCTGTATCTAAGCATTACCTGCGGCATGGTTCTCCATTTTGAACCGTTTTTGCTTGTCCATCCCTCGGCTTTTGCCATGTCCATTGTGACTTTGATTCCTGTTACTTTTCTTCCGTTTTTTTCTGTCCAGCAGGTGCAAGCATACGGGGCGCCGCCCTTGTCAGTTTCTTCATCAAACTGTAACTCGAAATCATATTTTCCTGAGCTGTTAATCATTGCGATCAGAAATGTTGCTCTCCACGCTGGTCTGCCTTGAATTACATCAAGATTCTGCATAACCGTAAGAGGGCTTGTTTTCAGACGGTTTGCCATGTCGATTGCTACAAGACCATTCGCCCAATTGTTCTGGTAATCTTTGGGAACGATTGTTGACGCGGCGAAAGCCTTTGCCATCTGAGTTGCCATTGTGAAGTTATCAGAACTTCCAAATATACCTAAACTGAAATCTGTCATCAGTTTCACTGGTGTTCTCTTTTCCTGATTCTGTGTTACTGGTGTTGTGTTTGTTGTTTCTGCCATTTTTTTATCTCCTTTTCTTGATTTTTATATTTCTCTCAGGTACATACATAGTGAATTGAGTTTTTAGTTTGATATATTCTGCCCTGTTGTGTACTATAATTAACTGTTCTTTCCTGATGTTTGTTTTTTTAGGTGAACCTCAATCCACCGTGAATGTACCTGAAAGTTATGCTCAGTGGCATATGAAACAGGATGAAATAATTTGTCTTTTTCTGTTTTTTCCTTTTCTGTCCTGTTCTGTATTTGCTTGAAATTTTCTATATGTCCGGGCATTCACCCGGATTCATATGCCACCGAAAATGCCTTATTAAATAACAGTTACGTTTTCTGGATTAATGTGATATCGTCCATTTCCGTTTGCTCGCTGTGTACCGATTCCAATATACTTTCCACTGGTCTCGATCAACTGTAAAACTGTCTCATGTGGAAATACAATATCCGGGCAAGATACCTCAATTGTAGTTCTCCAATTATGAAATACATTGCTACTACAAAGAACCGGGCTTGCGCTGATTCCAGATGTAGGAACGATATTGCTCACAACTTCAACACTCTCAAAATTTACCGGGCAAATTGAGCCTGCCATTGAAAGTGAACGTTTAATATCGGTTCCTTTCTTCCCAGTGGAATCCTTGAAGAAAGTAATAAAAGTCTCAGTAAATGCTTTCTTAAATGCCTGTGTCAGAATGCAAGGACGATTATTTTTCATGTATGATTCCCATTCCTCCTGCGTGTAAAGAGAAATATCTTCATCGTGAAATTGAATCGGTTTTTCCCAGTGAATGCCTGTAATCAAGCCCTCCCAAATATTTTTTGACTGGTTGTAGATTTCCGGCATTTTTGTTCCTTTATCGTGTGCCTGTTTCCAACATTCAGCCTGTTCGTAGTAACGGCTTCTCTTATGAAGAATAAGGTCTGTATCACCGATAAGTTCCAGTTTTAATGTTGTTTCTTTTAAGGGTTCGATTGTAAATGATTTTTCTTTCGCCATTGTGTTTTTCCTCCGAAATTTTATGGTTTGATTTATAGTTTCTGTTTGCGCAAACGCTCAAGCGGATTATTCTGCAATAAATATGTATGTAGTATGCTGTTTTGCTTTATTTTGTTCTGCGGTATTCTACGGTACCCTATGGTATCCTGCGGAGTAATCCGCTTGAACCTTTACGCAAATCCCAGATGTACTTAGCAAGTAGTAGAATATGCTGTATTTTACTTTCGTGTGCTGTTCTCTATTATGCAGAGATATAATTTTCTTGGCAGATTCCACTACCAGTTAAATACATCTGTGTTGAATGCTCGGTAGGTAACATGAATTGTTATGTTTTGCGTTATGATATTCTTTGTTTTACTGCTCTGTGTTGTAGCATTTTCTTTCATGCCACCTACCCAATATTCAATTTTGTTTGGAGGACTGCTTTATAGACGATATAAAAGTCATATGTTGTTTTATTATGTTCTATATTGTGCTACATTGTTCTGTCCTGTTTTGTCATGTGCTGACGGTTATACCGCCTGTAAAACAGTCCTCCGTTGAAATGCTGTGGTTTCCTACGCTCATAAACCTGTAAAATTAAGTAAAGGTTCTATATACTTTTCTGATTTGTTCTATGCTATTGTGTCCTGCAATATGCCTTTTTGCCCATTTTACAGGCATATCAACGTAGGAAATTTGCCGCTACTGCACTCATAAACCCATACTGGTAATAACTTATTGTGTTCTGATTTATGCTTTTATATTCTGTTGCATGTTTTCCTGTTCTTGCCAATATAGGCATATCAGCACAGTAGCGGCTTCGATATTTAATTAATCAGTTCCCATATTTCTTCGTATTCTGAGATACTATTGAATTTCTGTTTTATTGCCAGAAGTTCGCTCCTGCAACGCTCTACAAGTGCTTTGTATTCGTCTGGCTTCTTTAAAATTAGCTTTGTTGGTTTATATCCAGACTCGTTATCGGTTTTGTAGAAAACTCTGATCGTTGTCGGCTCTGACTGTTTATCCGATTTCTGTTCGATGATTTTAAGATTCCTTACAATTGCTCTGGCTTCTGAAATTCTCCATTTCTCAGCAGCTTCGGTATCATCCCATGTAAAACACTTGTGAAGTTCAGTGTTGCTGTCTCTGGCTTTTTCAAGAATCTGCTGTGGTGTTGCTGATTCAAGTTCTTCACATATTTCCATAATTTCATCTGCGCATTTCTGCGCATCTGCTTTAAATTTGATTGTTCCCCATGTAGCTAATTGCATTTGCTCACCCCTCTCAAATCTCCGTTACTGCCATATCCCCCTCAGCAACTTTCAAGAATATCAACTGTGCATCTGCCTTAATACCCGCCAGACTGCTGTTGTCCAGTTCTGCTGCACAGTCTACAAATATCGGATAACTCACGCCATAAAACTTCTGCAAACCGTCCATGATGGCAATTTTTCCTTTCATCATCAGGGCTGTATTGGCGTTCCCAATCAGTTTCTTCCAGTTACCGTCCTTGTCCTGCACGTGCCAGATGCAAGCATCTACGACTTCGCCGTTCTTCTGTGTATCGAACAGTTTCACTTTAACTCCGCTAAAATACTGGTTTACTGCATCTTCAAGGGCTGTATTCTTCGCCATGCTCAGGGATTTCAGTTCATCCAGAATCATCTGTGCGTCAGCCTTGCTCTGTGCGTACTGTTTCAGGCTTTCCTGAAGCTTCTCGATCTGTTCGTCAATTCGGACGTTGTTGTTTGCTTCTCCGATTTTTTGATTAACTGCTGCCAGTTCCTGCTTCTTACCGTATAACTGCTCTGAAAGCTGCTTATTTGCTTCTTCGCCATCGTCCAGAGAATTAAGCTCCTGTTCTTTCTCTTTGATTGTTGTAAGAATCTGCTGATATTCGGCGTTTTCTGAGAAATCTGGCTCTTTCGGTATAGCTTCCAGATTCTTGTTTTCTGCGTCCAGAGAAGTCTTAATCTGCTCTAATTCCCCTGCCAGTTTGGAAATCTCAGATGTGAGAGTTTCTTCCTGCTTATGTGCTTCTTTCATTCCGGCAGACGCTTTGTTGCCAGCCTGAATAACTTCATCAAGTTTACGCTTCTTGTCCTGTTCCCATTCTTCCTTAGCTTTTAACTGCTGATTGATTCTTTCCTGCTTCTTCTGCTCGAATCTGCTCTTTAACTGCTCAATCTGCTCTGATGGAAGATTCTGACCGCAAGTCGGGCAAATAGTCTCTGCATCCTTGAATGTCTCAGATTCAATATTTTCCAGAACTGTGTTGTCCCATTCTGCATCCTTGATTTTGGGATATTGTGTTCTAGCGTTCTGTAATTTTTCGAGCAACTCTTTCTTCTGCGATCTCAAACTCTCCAAAGCAGAAGTCTTTCTGTTTAATTCGGCTGTTTTCAGATTCCTTTCTGACTGCAACTCATTGATTTTAATTTGAATTGCAGTTTTTCTCGTTGAGACTTCTTCATATGCTTTTGACTCGAAAGAATATTTCCGAACGCCTAAGTCCGAAAGTTCCGCTCTGAGCTTTCTGATTCGCTCGTTTCCTGCCTGTGCAATCTGCTTTTCAAGGTCAGAAATCTGTTCCTGCAAGGCGTTCTTCTGCAATTCCAGTTCCGCAACATCAGCATCAACTTTTGAATTTTCCATGCCGATAATCTGGTTTGGAATAGCTTTCAACTGTTCCTCTGCTTTTTTCAGTGTCGCGCTGTTCATGGCTTTGATTTCGTCTGCCTTGTAGGTTTCCAGAAGCGGTACCAACTCGGCACAATCTGAAACTGTCTTGGCAATCTCTAAATCTGATTTTCCGGCACCGTCTGACATGGAAAACAGAATTTTTCTGGCATCTGCATCTTTTAAGTCTGTGAAGATTTCCATATGCGACAGCATAAGAAAATTATCAAAGTCAAATCCTCGCTCTTTTAAATCAACTTTAAAATCTCTTTCAGCTTTCGGAACACCGTTGATTTCGTATTTGTTGGATAATGCAACCTTGCCCGGCTTCCCGTCCTTTGGTTTACTTTCTGTGCGCTTCTGGAATTTCGCTACGCTTACTGACTTTCCATCAATTACAAGGTCAATATCGACTCTTGGTAGACATTCTCTACCATCATCAGGTCTGATATCCGGGTTGCTCTTTAAACTGTAATCCTTGTCGCAGAATACCCACATAAACGCATCTGCCAGTGTGGTTTTCCCGCATCCGTTCTTCCCGGAAACGACTGTTCTGTGTCCAAACTCTATTTTCTTTTCCGACTGACCTTTAAAGTCGGTCAATCTAATCTCTCTTACTTCGATTTTTTTCATATTACAAAATCTCCAATCTCTTTACCGATACATCCAGTTCCGTGATTCTCTCCTGTTTCTCTGAACACCATCTTTCTCGGCTCTGGAATCTTCCGAATACCTTTAGCTTCTGTCCTTTTTCAAGGTTTCTAACGGTCTCAGCGTTCTCGTCCCAGACAAGGCATGAAATACAGTCTGATTTCTGGTGCCCGTTACGTCTCTTAGCTCTCTTAACGCTTAACAGAACTCTGGCGAGAATCCAGTTTACTTTTTCTTCTCCCTCTTCTTTTACTACTTTCAGCGGGATAATATTAATCACATCTCCGATCAGGTATACTTCGTTTGCATCCTTTTCTTCCGGTCTGTCAAGATAATCTATTCCCAACGCCGTGACATAATCTACTGTAAGTTTATGGTCCTTCCGGCTTCTCATTTCTCCATACACGGAAACGGTAAAATCAGTTCCTCTTTTCACCATTTCTTCTGTGGTAATTACAGGAATAACGTCGTAAATACAGTTGTCTCGGAAAATGTGCATTTCTCCGGTATACATCTTCCTGCCATTATGGTTTTCATGTGTCTGGATAAATCCCTGCGGAATATCTCCGGACAAAAGAACCTGGTTTTCGCTACGCATTTTCATTTTCCGAATCGCCCTCTTTCAAAATTTTTGTCAGCATTAAGCCGAGTGTTACTACTGTTTCTCTGAGATTCTTGTTTTCGACTTTAAGTTTCTTTCTTTCTTTCTCAAGGTCGGAAATGATCTCGCTTGCAAGTGTTGATGTTTCTGCGTTCTGGATGTGTGTTTTTGACATAAAAAATGCCCTCCTAATTATTTATTTGATAAATACAGGAAGGTGTGTTATACTTGTCCTGTATTTAACTTAGCCAATTAAGTTAGATACGCGGCTCCGTGTGGTATTTCCGGTACCCATGGAGCCAACTTTTAATCTGAGTCGAGACCTAACATAGCGATACAAATTTTCTTGTCAATGATTACGCTCTCGCTAGAATCGAGGTATGCTTTGAATGCCTTTAGTCTGCCAACTAATTCGGCGTATTCCTCGGCTACGGTCTCTGCTCTGAAATCCATCTTATTTTCTTTCTCCATCACAATCCTCCTCACAATACGGACATTTGTTGTCCATCAAAATTTTGTTTAAATGGTCAGTTGCTTTCTTCACATTTTCTTCCTGCTGATAACCGCCCTCTGTAATGCTATACATATCAAACTCTCTTAATGATTCTTTCTTATATATATTGATGTGCAGGCTGCATCCGATCTTGTAGTTTGCGAAATGAAATGCTACCGTTCTACCGGTTTCTTTCTGAACCCGTCTGCATAACTGGTACAGTTCATCTACAGTCTTATCAAAATCATTTATCTTCATTGAAAATCCCTCCAAGCAAACCATCAATAAACGCTGATGCAGCTTCTTTGATTTTTTCTTTTTGAAAAGTTCGAAATTCTTCTTCATTCATTAACCCGATTTTGACTGCTTCGTCAATCTCCTGTTTTGCAGATTCCTCTGTTTCTTTTTCGCCTTCCATAATAGATTCTTTGATTCCCCGAACGATAACAGCTAAGTCAGCTATTAATTCTTTTTTACTGCCTTTGAGTGTAAGTTCTCCTAATCTTGTATTAATCATCTTTCTTTTCCTCCTATTTTCTTTGCTTCATCCGGGTAAATAACCACGAATGATAAGATAAACATTATGATTGCTACTGCAACCGGCTGTGATGCTCTGTCAAATCTCCAGAACGGCAGGTACGGTGACATACCGCCGATCAAAGCTGACAGGATTAATGCTTTTACCGTTTTTATGTCCCTCCGATTTTTTATGTGATATACTCTCCTTATGAAAGGAGGTGTTTTTATGGACAAGTTACAAATTGCTCATGATTTAGCTATTTTGAAGTTAAGTCGCGAATTGGAACATGCTTATTTTGACGATGGTCATATTTGCCAAAAGTATTTTCAAATTCGCAAAGAGTTCTCTGAACTTCTGGAAACACACGATGAACACTTTTTCTTAAATTTGGGAAAGAAATAAAATGTTCATCCAGTGTTTCAAATGCCTAATCTGCGTGCATTAGACAAAACATCAAGGGCATAGGCAAGATATGGTTCATCTATGCCCTTTTTAATATTTTCTTCCACCTGTTCTCCAAGGCTGAACGCCAGACTTGCGATTATATCTTCCAAATACACTTCTTCGCCGTTTTCTTTCCTGAGGAAATACTTTGCGTTTCCAAGTTCGTTATCTCCACGCATCAGTTTTCCTGATTCGAGATTTCTGACAGCTTTTAATTCCGTCACTTTCTCACCTCCTATGCTATTCATTCCCTTTTGTGGTATAATTTCCCCAGAAGGGAGGTGTACAATATGGATAATGCTCAGATCGCTTCTGTTTATGCACTTGCTAAAATCTGCGGATTTTCTGGTTCTTTTAATAATTTCAAGATTATGTACGACCAATACTATTCCGAAGCTATTAAAAATCTTGAAAAGCAGTCTGACAATCACGCAGAGGTAAAAGCTTTCAAGCGTCCATTCTAATTTTTACTTTCAAATGTGTTCTGCGTTGTTCTGGTGATGTAGAGCACATCTTCCTGTTTGAACTGAACCTCGAACCGAATACCTTTATCATCGCTCAATTGAAGTTCTGTAACTCCTGTGCCGTCAAAAGTTATTTCATCGTACACTTTGTATGGCAAATGTAATATGCGACCGTTTTTAAAACAGATTATTGTTTCATTGTCTACTTTCAACTTGCATCCTCCTTTTCAATCATCAGCAATGCTTAAGTCCTCCCTGACCGCAAATGGTTCAGTGACAAACACACCAGATTCTTGAATGATGACATCAATCTCAACATGGTGTTCATTCGTAAACTTCAATGAAAGTGTCGGTTCTTCTGTACTTCCACTTGTGCTTGCTGATATATCGACAAGTTTGAATCCAATAACAGAATGAAAAATTTCATCATTGTCACCAGGTATGTGTAATCGGCTATCAATATTTTTCATTTGTTTTCCTCCTACTCAGCTAATCTTTCTTGCGCGTTGCAGTCACGAATTAGCATTTTGGTATTCGTGCAAGGTTCCCATTCCTTGATATATTCAACTGCTTCCTGATACCTCAGTTTTGGAATGTTATTCCGGGCATTTACATCAAAGTAAGTTTTGACATCCCGGTTGCATTCTGCAAATACTTTCTTCCCGATCTCGTCGTAAGCATTGGATTTCTTGCCACCTAGCGCTTCGATTACTACTCTGGAAACTAAATCTCCAAGATATTTCTGCTGTCCGTAGTCTATGGTCATTGTGTTCTCAAGTTTCTCGATTCGCTCCTCATGGTCTTGATTGCCCTGAGCCAGTAACTGAATCTGTTCTGCTACGGTCATCGGTTTCTGGTATGAACCCGTCTTGCGAATTGCCGGGAGAACTTCGTCCATAACCCATGACTCGAATTTCTCCGCTGACGGAAGTTTTGATTTCATAATCAGGCGGTACAAATCTCCCTCATTTATGTATGACATTGACTGAATGCCACTAGATGTAGGGGTGTCACGTTTCGTTACTCCCTTGCAATGGTCAATAATCGCTTTTCTTGGATTGCTATATCCAAGAGCTTTCGCAACATCAGTTCCCACAAAGTACGGTTTCCCGTCAATTTCTATTGTTCGGATTTCTCCGAACTCTTCTGAGTTAAAAATCTGTAAGCTGTTCATTTATCTCCTTTCGTGTAATATATTTAAGTCGCATTATTGCGACTATGATGTAAAAAAAATATCTATAGCTTCCTCCTTGCTTAAAGGAACTGCATTTACGATTCCGTGGATTTCTCCGATTGTAAATTTCTCTCCGCCATCTTTTAGTTTTCTGTAGAATGTGCTTCTGTCCATTCCAATTGCATTTGCAACAGCTTCCTGAGTGTTTCCACGTTCAACGATTTTTCCTTTAAGTCTAGCTATATTAACAACCATTCGCGTTCCTCCTTTCCAGTAGCATTAATGCAACTTTGTGATTATATATTACACCAAAGTGTCGCATGTGTCAACATATAAAATCGCATTTTTGCAATTATTTTTGTTGCATTTTTGCATCATTAGTGTTATTATGTATTCAGAAAGGAGGTGTGAAAAATGTCGGAAACTGGCGAACGAATAAAAGAAAGAAGAAAACAACTTAATATGAGCGCTGATGAGTTGGCAGAAAAATTGGGAGTGTCAAGGTCTACTATATTCAGATATGAAAAAGGCGATATTGATAAAGTTCCTGCCGAATATATGAATGTATTAGCAAAAGCACTTCGTACGACACCCGCTTGTTTAATGGGATGGGAGGAAAATTTAGAAACAGACACAGATTTTATTCCAAAATTGATGTCAAATTCAAATGTCGTTGAACATGTTAAGTTGCTAATTGAATTAAGCGAATCTGATAAGAAAAGCGTTTTCGACATGATTGAATTTCTTCACAAAAAAGGCAGGGATTAATTCCCTGCTTTTTCTAATATCCCCATTGGCTCTTGAACGAAATAATCATATTGTATAAGAATTTCATAAATTTTTCGCTATCTATCTTCTGTATCATCTCAATAATTTCCTTCTTATAATCCATAAAGCATACCTCCGATCAGTGGTCTCCTGATAACAGTATATGTCCGGCTTGTGGGAAATAGAACCGAACATCAGTTCGTTTTAATCATTATACCACCGATATTTCCCCGTGGCAACTGCCAAATATACACATGGACTTTTGCTATTTCGTAGGAAAACTTCGCAATCTCGAAGAAACTTGTGCTTTCGCGAATATAACATGCGACATTGCAAACTTCCTTGATTTCGCTCAGCTCCTGCATCTGGACGGGCCAAATTTGTTTCGCATCTTCTTTTGTGATCTGCGCATCTCTGCGGTGGTACTCTGCCATATCATGTGACGGTATATGCACCGCACAGAATATTTCGCATAATATCAGGATGAGTACGACTATCCTATATTTGTTATTCTTCTCCATTATTACCAACTCTTTCTAAAAATATATCACACATTATAGCACGAATTTGTGTAGTTTTTCTGGTAAGTGCAAAATCATGGAGTTTTTCTGCAAAAATAATCTACTTTTTTGATATTTTACTATGCACACTTTGTATGAGGTGGTATAATATTGTAAAACTTTTACAAGGGAGGGAAATAGTATGGGCAATAGAGAAAAGAAAAAGGATTCTACCCTAAGTGTGATTTCTTGCATTCTGGCAGGCGTAGCGTTCATTCTTCCGTTGCCAATCATCTTGTCGTTTCCGTTAGCTCTGGCAGGGGCAATCGTAGGACTTGTTGATATTGGTACAAAGAAAAAAGAATACAGGCATTTAGGGGCATGGTTTGGTGTTATAGTAGGAATCATTGAGGTGATTTTTATTACCACACAGTATATGAGTTTTATTTCTTAGAAAAGAGGTTGCTATGAAAAATATAATTTGTTTACTTTTAACTTGTGCTGTTACTTTGAGCGCCTTTCCTGTCAGTGTGAGTGCAGGCAGTATAGATGATGTAAACGCCGCATTTGCTCCGATCAATGGCAATGGCGGGCACGTCGAAGCTTCTGAATGCGTCTTGGATGAAACTTCTAAGGTTTTACACTTAATGGTTGTTCAAAACGAAAACGAGGGCAATGGAGATACCAGCACTTTTTGCGATAACGTCTCGAACATACTCAATAGTTTTCCTAGTCAGAATTGGTACGATTATGATTATGTGATTGAGGATGCCTTAAAAGTCGGATATAACGGAGTTATTGCCACGTCCATTAACGATTTAACAAATGATTCTCGTTCATGGGCTGCATGGGGTACTGCCATCTATGAAGACAGAATTTCCGATGGTCAAATATTAAAAAAAGGTGTTTTGGAAGATATTCAGGAAAGCAGCGAATCTGATTCTAAATCAAGCGATTCTCTTGATGATGTCGGCAGGCTAAATCCAGGTGTTTATATTATTGGCGAAGATATTCCTGCCGGAAAGTACACCTTTTCAATAACCGACGGAGCAGGAATTATCAGCGTATATGACAGCTACGATGATTATAAGAATGATGATTACGAACATTCAGAAGAATACCATGTCGCTTCAAAAAAATATAAAGAAAGTCTTGGTTCTGACTTAGAAAGCATTAATTCTTTATATTCCAGTGAAATTGGTAATCTACCGTTAGAGAATGGAATGTGCGTAAAAATAGATACTGTTTCAGTTTTGTATTTAGCGAAATAAACAAGAGGGGCGGTTGCCCCTCTTTCTCTTTGCCTGTCGTTCTTACAGGCAGTTTCTTTATCCACACATCCTTTCGGACACAGAAACCATATTTTGCGAATTTTGTCAAACTTTAATGCTTTACACTAACAATTTTAAGTGCTACACTTTGTTTGTGGGACAATAATACCACAAACAGGAAGAAAAATGTGTGTACTGTCAAAATCATTGCGTATTTTGACAAAATTGAGACTACGAAAGGAGGGCGCGCATATGAGAATAGCCATATGTGACGATAATCAGCTTGAAGTTGACTTGTTCAAAGAGCACATATCGGGATTCTTGCGGCGCAAAGGAGATTACCGGTATGAAATTAGCGAATATTCGGCGGGCTATCCGCTTGTTGAAGATGTGAAAGAGGGTAAATGGTACGATGTAATTGTACTGGATATGGTTCTGGAAAAGGAGAACGGTCTGGAAATTGCAAACCAGCTCCGGGATATTGGATATGATGGAAAGATTATATTCTGGACAGCCGACGATTCTCATCTACAAGAGGCATTCGATGTCGGCGCTATGCAGTATGTAGTCAAGGGCAAGGAATACGGCAGAATATACCGGGCTATTGACGAGATTCTGTCACAGATGAAGGATGAAACATTGACGTTCAAATTCCGCGGACAGATTAACCGGCTCAAATACGATGAAATCGAGTACGTCGAGAGTCAGGCGAGAGTCTGCCACATTTTCGCTATAAATAACCGATGTTTCGTGACCGCTTGCAAGCTGAACGATCTGGAAGAAAAGCTGTCTGATAAGCGATTCTTGCGCTGCCATCAGAGCTATCTGGTAAACATGGATCACATTCAGTCGGCGGGTGATAATTTCGTCATGGATTCCGGGGACATTGTTCGAATAAGGCAAAATGGAGCAAAGGAAATCAAAGAAAAATATGAAAATTACATAATGAGATAAGCAAAACCGCCAGACCCACAGGGGATTAACGATCTGGCGGTTTTTGTATGCTAAAGGTGAATAATGTATGGAACGTATTTATTATAGCACTCTACACGATATGCTACAAGTGTCATTTGGCCATTTTTGTAATTCTGGTGAATGTTCCTTTTGGAATAAATTCAAAAACGAACCCGTCGTCATTCGGATAAGGGATGCGAATGAAGTACCATTTCAGCCCGGAATCGTCTGTTTCTGTGTACTTCATCACCTCTACAACTGCGCCTTTTTTCAGCTTTGGAAACAGTTTAGATGGGCTATTTTTGTTTGATTTTGTATAACATTTTGTGTCTTTTTTAATCTGTGCAATGTAGGCTCTGGTGTTCTGTTTTTTGACAACTGCATTGTCTGCTGCGCTGCTTTCGGAATATCGCAAAACGCAATCCCACGGGTAATTTCTGTAGCTTCTAATCAGGAACTCTTTTCCTGTCTGGTCTCCCGGCTGTCCGCCATGAGCAGTACCTTTTTCGTTGATACTGGCTTCTACTTCTTTTCCATTTCCACAGTACATTGCGACATGGTGTGTTTCATTAAGTAGCACATCTCCTCTTAAAAGTCCAGAACCAGTTGAACGATTAACTTTGCTGGTCACGTCTTTGAACCCGCATGAAAGAAATACAGTTCTCATATCACCAGTATAGGTGGCTCCTTTTGCTTTGACCGGAACTCCGGCGTTCTGCCACGCCTGAATCACCGCTGAAGAACAGTCAAAATCTCCTTTTTCTCCCCAGCGATAATCCTGATCGTACCCATGAGAGCTGTCCTGTGCCCATGATTCCATTTGTTTTGTTGCTTTTTCTGTCTTGTTCATATTATCTTGTTCCTCCTCTGGAAAATATTTTTTTAACGCGTTATAAACAAATCTCTGCCGGCTCTTATATGCCCCGACCTGGTTCCCTGTATCGGTCTGGCAGGCTGCATAGAGATTATCGAGTGTATATGGTTTCTGGGTCTTTGCCAAAATTCTTGTTACTGCTCCCCGTCCACCTTGGTGTCTAAAGTTCACGCACATAGCTTGCCCTCTAGCGTTCGTAACGCCCTTTTTAAGGGCTTCTTCTGCATAGGTGGCTAATTGTTCGTCCATAAGACTATCTTGGCATTTAATGCCTAAATCGGACGAAATAAGGGCAACTATGGTATCGGCAAGCTGCGAAACTTTGGAAATATTGAAACATTCCCAGTTTGCGGTCTGAACTTGTTCCAAAAGTCTGACCTTGTCTATTTTCTCCCACTGTTCCGGGTCAGCATCGTAAATCCGCTCCAGAAGCGTCTTGGCTTCGGTTGCGTACCATGCTCCTGCTCCAATCGTGATTGCGTGTTCATCTGAATTATTCTCATAGGCTTCCGTGAAGTCCGAATAATCCTGCTGTCCGTAAACCTGTCCACCGGTTTCGACTGCATAAATAATCTTCCTGAGAACTGTTTTCTGTTCGTTTGTCATATCATGTTGCTCCTTTCTGTTAAATGTGCCTTGTAAGCTCCGTATTTGCCCATAAAATCAATTTTTATATATCATTTGAGGATTTTATCGAATCGCACATAAAATCGCTATATGAGTCAAATACGAAGCTGTGATAAAAGCATCTCACTTTGGGCTGAAATGAATTAAGAATGTCAGGGTCAAATTAGCCTAATTTGACGATTAATATATATCTCGTATATATATTAATATATATTCTTATTCTATTTCTTATTCTTATTCTATTGCGTTACATTGCGTTACTGGTAACGTTATTGTAACGTTACATTGAGATATTATGTAAACGAAAATTGCTTGTTGACAGAATATTTATTTCTGAATTTTATTATTTTCTTAGATGATTGATTTATTCTAAAAATAAGCAAAATTTACGTTTACAAATTATTCATTTTTTATTTTTAATATAGTTACATTTTAGTACGGTCAGGGCTTGGATTTTGATGGTTTTTGAGCGAATAAGGGCTTATTTCGGTTGCTCCGCATAATACATTTTGTATATTTAATCCGCTTTTAACCAAGCTTTCATTTCTTCAAGGTTATAGAAAAGTTTTGCCCCGTCTGTTGTTACAATTTTCTTTACATTGCTGACAGGTAGGTAATCGGTATAATATGTATGATGGAATTGTATATAATGAAAATGCAAATTCATAAATGTATAGTTCCCGTTCCAAGAATATATCCCGTCTGAGTCTTTTTTCACTGCGGGTATCCCAGAAAACGAATATTGATCTGGAAGTTGTCCTTTACACGAATCATGTGGAATAATCCAAGGAGCGTCATCAGATACCGCCCCCATTGCAACGCTATAGACATCTGTATCAGGATGTTCTTTCGGCCTATATATCTTAACACAATACGCCATTTTTTTTGGAAGAATAGCGTCCACTGATGCGCGCATGTGATACCCTGCTTCATCAGTGGTTAATACTGGCGGTTGAACAATTCCTCCTATCGGGTCCATAACGTAAATACCTTTTTTAAACAAGAAGCATATGCCATATCTTACCGGTGGTATAATATCGTCTTTTCTCCACAATAAGGTATTCCCGCCCCATATTTCTTTTGTTTCCTTACCTTTGACAGGAAATCCAGTGATTTCCTGTCTGTTTAAAAACGCCTTATATATCATCCATTATTCCTCCTCAAATGTGAAATACAGCGTATCTGTTCGGTCAGTTCCTGCGGCTACCAGAGCGTCATAATCAGCTTTTTTGATTCGCTTCACGCACCTTAATTGCGCTTTTTTTAATTGCTCAGAAGTGCTGCCAGAACCACCAGAGCCGTCTGTAAAATCATCAATCATTGCCGGAGAAAATTCAGAATCCGAACCATCTGTAAACTCTGCATAGCTGATTGTCGGCATTTCAGAGCGTGTAAGATTGACTGTTCCGGATATTTCAGGAGTATATTTTCCCAACTGCTGACTGTTACTATTGAACGGCGCATTGTTGGCAGAATAGGTGTCAATCATGTCTGTAGCGCCGATTTTGAGCGTCCTGCTCATAATGTATGAATGGACGTACCATTGCAGTTCTATAGGCTCCTGATCGTCGTGCTGAATTTGCTTTTTATAGTAGAGTTCAACTGCTTGTCCAACCATGTTCAGCGGGTTTCCTTGAACTTCTGCGGTATATTTTTGCGCGCGATAATATTTCCGCAAATCTTGGTTTACGAATACGCCATAGCAAATTTTCATAATCGGCTCGGCCCTTGAAATACCACCGTATTCGTCGGCATCCCAAACGTAGTTTAACCAGTCCTCGTTTCCTACAAAAAAGCTGTTTCGATTATAATAAACATTGTTCTCGTAAGCTTCCTGCGCCGTATAATCGCCTTGTGTAAATCCGAATGCTCGATTTGGGTCTGGGTCTGTAAAAATGATATTCGGAAACCAGATTCTTCCCTCAGTGGCTTGGAAACTTTTGAATGTGTCAAGATGTATTTCTTCGTTGTTGTAGTATTTATAAATGTTCTGATTACTGGTGGTCTGCCCGTATCTATAACTGTTCTGCCGGAGCTTCAAATACTCAAATTTTCCATCCCTGTTCATCCATCCAAAGCGGTCATTCTGCAAGCATAAATCTTTCAGAATATTTACTACGTTCATCTCATTTGAGTTATTCGTATCAGGGACATAGGTGTCGTCCCAATGCAACTTTGTACTGACCTGCTCGAGTCCCAAAAACTCAAATAATTTATCTCTGAATTGCTTTTGAGTCAGTTTTTTCTTCTTGTCAGTAGTCTGGTTTTTGTACCATCGAGCAATGTCAGTATTTCGTAATTTATACAGATAATCATATGCAATAAAATTACGCGTCAGGGAGTTTGCTTTCCGCTCTGCGCTGTCGATTTCACCTGTAAAAATTTTAATTCTTGTTCCTTTTCTCTCGATGTAAACTTCTATTTTTCCAGAGGGATAAAACTCTTCAGAGGTACCGTTAAACTGGTCGTGGTGAGCCTGAAACGTTATCTGATTGCAGACACAACCGCCAAAAATGAAATACTGTTCAGAGCAAATAGACTCCTGCAAAGTAAGCGTATTCTGGTCAATATTTTCATTTGTAAGGTCAGCAAATTCGCCATTAATCCAGTGTACTGTAACATTGATTGGTTCGGTTTTTTCTTCTTCAACTTCACCAGAGCCGCCGCCAGAACCGCCACTTGAACTATCATCAAATGGGTTTTTCCCGTCGTTCGTGACTTTAATTTGAAAGCTGTCAGAACCAACGAATTTGGAAACTCCGTTGACCGTGGAATTATAAGAAACTGTGATGGTCTTAGAACCTGCGGTGGAACTATCGAAGCCAGAAATATCATAATCTGTAATTTCTTCTTCTGTTCCGTCCTGCCTTACCGATGCAACAGTCAGCCCGGACGGGTCGAATGTTTCTCCGATTTTGTAATAAATCTTGGATGGAAAACTTGTGATTCTTATTCCCGAAAGATCGTATACGGTCACTTTAAAAGTAGCGGTATGTGTTTTATAGGTTACTGTGATCGTCTTTTCACCAACGGAACCGCTATCAAAACCAGATATTTCGTAGCCAGTTGTTTTTATTTCTGATGTGCCGTCGGTATATTTAACAAGGATGGATAATCCGGTGGAATCAAAGCTGTCGCCGGAATAATATTTCAACTTGCGTGGGAGTGTTTCAATTTCAATTCCATCTATATCAATTGCTAAAACGTCAAAAGATGCACTTTGTTCATCGAATTCAAAAGTTATAGTATTATTTCCACGTTTTGTGAGAATGTTCGGAAATGAAGAATCAATACTTCCTATTGGTACCAGTCCAGATGTATTGTTGTTGTAATACGCAGTAACTACAAGCCCTGTACTATCAAAAGCCTCACCAATAAGATATTTAACCTTTGTTGGCATGTGAGTAATTTCGAGTTTTTCCACTCGGACTAACCACGTAATTGTACCTGTGGCTCCCCATGGAGAACCTGAGATTTCATTGGTTTTTTTATTTAGAGCGATATTTGTCGTCACTTTCGTAGAAAAGGCGTTTTTGTCGATTTTAATCACACTCGCAGGAATCAAAACATTGGCAAGCTGAGTATTAGAAAATGCTAACTTCCAAATGAATTTAACGCCGTTTGCAATCTCTAAATTTTTAAGTGAGGTGTCCGAAAATGCACTTTCTTCAATACTTGTAACACTTGCAGGAATAGTAATTTCTGTGATTTTGCTACAGCTCGAAAAACAATATGCTGGTATTCTAGTTATTCCGTTTTCTAGTGAAACACTCGATAATTTTGGGCATGAGTAAAATTGTCTAACTCCATTCAATTTTACACTTCCGGAAAGAGCCAGATTTTCTATTGTGCTATTATTATAAAATGCTCCATTATCTATGGTGCCGCCACGAATAACTGTATTCTTTGCTGATATGTTGTTTATATAAGTGCTTCCACTGGTTGCAAATAGCGCACCATCTCCCCCTATTTCCAAGTGTTCAAGTGTACTCCCTTGAAAACTATATTGCATATTCTTTAATGTGGACGGAAGGGATAATTCAGTAATTAAAGGGCATTCATTAAAAGCTACAGGTGATATAGTTTCAAGTCCCTCGTGAAAGATAACCTTTTTTAAACTTGAGAGATTTGAAAAACTACTTGAACCAATTTCTAAAACTGAATCGGGAATCTCCAGCGAAATCAGCGCACTACTTGAGAAACAGGATTGACCGATTTTTTTTAATGACTGTGGGAACACAATTTGCGTTATTTTTGTTGAATAAAAGTTTCCGTCGCAAATTTCTTCCAAAGTATTGGGAAATGAAATATCTTCAAGATTTTTATTTTCCCCAAATGCGTCAACTGGAATTTTCGTAATTCCATTCCCGATATTTACTTTTTTAATTCTCGTTTTTATTGAATTTGGCGTGTTTTCTATATTAGAAAGCGATAAAAATTCGCCCGTCCCAGTTACTTTTAGGAGACCAGTTTCGAGGTCAAATGTAATGTTTACATCTTCTAAATTTGGGGTTCCTGCCTGAACATTATACGAATCAACTACAGTAACTGCAAGTTCTACAGTCAGTCCAGAATATTCAACTATTGAAATCTTTTCTCCTGCCTCAGATGTATCTACCTGCGATACTGTATATCCACTTGTTAATGTTTTGACTGTTCCATCATCATAAGTTACGTTAATGCTTCTTACCTTTACATTACTTGTCTCCCCGACAAAATAACATGTGTTAGAACTTTTTTTTATTTCAATGCTTATAGGCGTTGCCATAGCTTTCCTCCCATATAAAAATAAAGAGCACATGAGCTGTGACACCCATGCACTCTGGTTGCTAGTATTCGATCAGCGCTATTCTGATCTTGTTATACAAAATGTTATTTCCTACAACTCTGATAGGTTTATACTCAATATCAGGCATATAAAAAACACCTGTTTTGTAGGTGTTTTCCTCGTCGTCCCAGTATGTGACCTTGTACTTCCGCTGTGCCTTATTGACTAAGCCTGATTTGAAAACAGACTGCATCTTTATTTTGTCAGGTAACCACATCGGTCGCGTGTTGAAGTCTATTTTTGTCTTAAAATTCGGGCTGGTATCTCTGTGCAAGAGGTTATTCAAGTCTCTGTACGCTTCTATCTCTGTTCGCTGATTCGGAGTTGCGGAGTAATCATTATAGGCTAAGAATTTGTTCGGGAGAACACTTCCCCCAAACTTTAAAAAATAACCTTGGAAACTGCTTCCTGAAATAAAGTCACTCATTCTATCACCTACCCTTCAAATATTCCGTAGCCATTACGATTTCTGAACTGCTGATTTTCTTCTTTCAGATATCCGATCAGATGTCCGTCTGCATAGATCGCCATGCCGTTCAGAGCGTTTTTGACCGCCTGTCCGATCATCTGGTTATTGTCAAACGTGTTACTGCTGATTGCCATGACTTCTTTCCGAATGTCGTCCACAAAATCATCTGTATCAACAGACATTCTGCTTTTTACTTCCTGATAGGATGTACTCTTTGTAATAATGTCTGCGGATGGTGTGTTAATCTTTTGCACTTCTGCGCTTATGTCATTGATGGTTGATTCGACTTTTGGAAGCATATTTTGCATGCCAATTTGAAATCCCTCAACAGTGAATCCACTGAGTTCCATCATTACCTGTGATGGACTGTGAATCTTAAGGACTCTGCGGAACGTATTTGATATATTTTGAGCGATTTTTTGCACATTCGCATAAAGCTGTTGTGCCGCGCCTACGATTCCGTTATTCAAACCGATAATAGAGTTCCAGCCGATATTATATAAGTTTCCAATAGAACTGCTGATTCTGGTTCGGATTCTTCCAAACCATGTAAATGACGAGGAAAAGCCCGGCTCTAATCCGTTTTGGAATCCTTGACCGCAATATTCTGCAAGCTGCTTGAACCATCTGGATGGAGAATGGGAGTCTACTGCTTCCTGTGCGGGGGCTTTTACGCTGTTGTTCATTAAATCAAGAATCGAAGTCTTTGTGGAATCTTTCTTTCCGTCAATTCCAGACTGTAATCCTTCCGCAATGTTGCTTCCAAGGGTTTTGCCGCTTGATTTCGCAGTTTCTTGTGCGCCTTTTGCAGATGATTGGATTGTTGAGTTGAGTTTTTCAGTGACTTTACTGCCGTTCTGCTCAATTCCGCTACCTACGGCAAGAATCTGATTCTTTCCGAGTTCTGTAACTAATTCAAAACCAGTATTGTTATCCAGAACACCGTTAATTGCCCCTTGCAGAGTTGAATCCATTGTGCTTTGCAGAGTGCCTTCATAGTCAGAAATACCTTTTCCGAACTGTACCATCTGTCCGTTTGCTAAAGTATAGTAACCGTTGTCGTCTGGCTCTAATCCCTTTGCAATTTCTTGATAAATCTGCAATGCTTTTTCGCCGAGAATCTGTTTTCCGTTTTCCCAGATGCCACCCATTTCATCAATTGCATTTGCCGTATCAGTTACCAAAGTAGCAAAGTCTACGGTCTGGATAAGCGTCTGGAATCCTGTAAGTTGCTCTGAGATATCTTCAAACGAAACATTGTTAATCCGATCAGCCATGTTTGAGAACTGATTAGAGGATGTTTCTGCTGTGTCTCCAAGGTATTTGACCGGTTTATTTACTCCTGCTATCGCATTCTCAAAATCTTCTGATGAAACCCCTAGATTATTGAGTTTAAGTTCAAGTTCATGCAATGCCTGTTCTGTGCTATATCCATTGTCTTTTAATTCAGAAAGGAATGTTAATAAAGGATATGCTTGTTCACCCGAAATCTGGCTTGCGTGAACCAGACTAAGAATGGCATCTTCATATTCCTGGAATACTTTTAAGTCGTCCTCTGTAAGCTTATTTCCAACTCCGAATATATCTTTCATCCATTCGTTGATAGCTCCGGTAAAATCCCCTTTTTGATAACCGAATACATTATCTTCCAAAAATTCCCCGAAGGTTTTATCTTCGCCGCCGAACAGATTAACGCTTATCCATTTCCCAAGGTTGAATCCCGCCATTGCAGTGCCTAAGACAACCATACTGTCTGCGAATCCTGCCGCAAGTGTAGAACCGAGTCCAGAACCAAAAAATGTCTGTAACGCACCACTAGCTGTAGATAATACAGAGCCAAGACCGTTGAATATCGTTCGTAGTCTACTAATTGAACTAACCACACTCCATATATTTTTCGAAAATTTAATAGTTCCTTTTACTGCGAAGAAAATTCCAAGCGCATTTCCTATTGCAGATATTGACTCAGGAGAAAGTTTTCCTAACACTTTTGCAAATGCATCCAGTACTTTTACTAATGTATTAATTAGTGGTGCTCCAATGTCATTGAGCATTATGTCAAAGAAATTTATAAATGCGTCTGCGAATCCCTCAGCAAACGGCTGAAATACATCCCATACATCACCGATTGTTTTTACCAATGAATCCCAATCAATATTTTTGATGAAATTCACAATTACGTCTTTGAGATTTCCAATTCTTGTCCATAATCCGTCCCAATCAACATCAATCACTCCAAACTTATCAAGCGCGGCGACGGTAAGTCCCAGCCCTGCCGCTATCGAAGCGTATGGATGTGCCGCTAACATGGTAATGCCTTTGCCTATCACTCCATCTTTACCGAAAATGCCCCCGAACCATGTAAGTCCTTTGAACGCCATAAATGCAGTCAGAAGCTGTCCGAGGAAATAACCGATAGATTGTGCTTGCTTTGGTGAGAATCCCGCGATAAACTCTTTAAACTTGTCAATCAGATCAGGGAGTTTGTTCACTCCGTCTGCCGCCTTGTCAAAGAAATCGTCAAAGAAATCAAGCAATCCTGTTCCGACATTCTCAGCGAATGGCTCTAATACATCCCATAATTGCACAAGGGAAGCATTGATTTTATCCCAGTTAATTTTTACAAGAAAATCGTTAAAAGCATTGATTAATCGTGGTAATCCTTTTTCTCCTAATGTCCATTTCCCAAGTGGTTTTAGAAAATGTTCCCAGAAATCTTTTAATGCTGTCCATGTGAAGTCTCTGAGCTGTTTCAATCCGTTATTCCAGAGATTTTTCAAAGCTTTTGTAGTAGGCTCTGCGGCTTTTGCAAGTTTCTTAAATGTGTCTGTAACCTTATTCGCGAACGCCATGGCCTTATTTTCCATTGAGTTGTAGGCGGCATCCCATTTCTTCTGGTATTCATTCAGAAGCTTATCCAACGCATCATTGAGCATTCCTGCGTCAAGGGCAGATGTGTCAAGAGCAGGCGTTTTAATCTTAGAATTTGCAAGGTTTGACAGAGAACTGTCGTCTTTGCTCATAACCTCTAATTCATCATAGGATGCAAGGAACTGTTTGAGCTTCTTTGCGTTTTTAGTCGCATTTTTCAGATTGTCACTGGTATCTTTTGTAGTATCATCAACATCTGAAAGACTAGAATCGTCTATAGTATCAAGTGCGTTTGAGAGATTTTCACTTCCGCTACCGATAGAACCGAACATATTTCCAATTTTGGTATCAACTCCAAGAAGTGAACCAATGTATGTCAAAAGTCTTTGAAATGCGATTACGAGACCATTGATGTATGGAAGCACTGCCGCAACTACAGGCATAAAGATGTTCCCTAATGCTCTGGCGCAGGATACTAAATTTGCACGAAGTATACGTAACTGGTTGGCTGGCATATTTATCGTATTTGCCATATCCGCCCATGCGTACCGTGTAGAATCCAGTATCACTATTGTCCTCAGCATTGCTTTGCTTGCCTGGTCCATCTTTGATACAGCTGTTTGCAGTCCGAGATTCGAAGCGTATTGCTGTAAGTTTGCCACACGAATATTCGCGCCATATTTATCTACAGCACGGCTCATTCCTACTAATCCAGAGGATAAGTTTTCGTAAACTGTTTTAAAATCAAGATTTTTAACAGATGCAAGGTCTGCGCCGATCATAGTTAACGCATTCGACAGCTTTAAAGCCTGTTCAGAAGTCGTTCCCATAGATGATGATAACTGTGCAAACTGGCCTTGATAATTTAAAAGCATGGACGGGTCCATACCAAGTGACTTACCGGTTTTATTTGAGGTCAGAATCGCATTGTCAGAAACATCAAATCCAGACATTTTAGATGTAAGTTCTCTGGCTCTCTGGCTGAATGAATCTGCGTATGCTTCTGCGGAGTCATACCCTGCTTCCGACCAAGTTTTTCCTGCTTTATCTGCTACCTGACGGAACGCCGCTTGAAAGTAGTTATAATCTTCGAGGAAGTTCATGGAACTTTCAATTGCGCTACCGAATTTTCCAACAACAAATTTCAACGTCCAGAACTTCGCAACCAAGGACATAATGCTAGGTAAGCTTTTTTTAGCTTTACTTCCTACATTTCCAACGGCATTACCGAGTCTTCTAACTTTTCCCGTCGAAGCAGCCGCACCCTGTCCCAGTCTGGAAAAAGCACTCGCAGTAAACCTTGCCGCCCTACCAGCATTTGCCCCAGAGTTTGCCAATTGAGCAATAGCCTGTGTCATTTGAATTGTGCTGTTACTAATTCTTGGAGCAGTACTCATTGTCTGAAAGAATAATTTTAAGCTATTAGCCAAATCATTAAGCTGAGTTGCAGTCTTTCCAGTTTTATCTCCTGCATTTGCCAACTGTGAAATTGACTGAACAAATGTATTAATTGGTTGAGAGATATTACCTATTCCAGAGAACGAAACTATGATTTTTCTGAGTTCTTCACCAAGATTTGGAAGTTTTGATGTAACTGCATCAATAGAGCCACCTGCATTCGCCAATCTTGCCAATGAAGAAACAAACCGGTTCACGTTGTTTGATACGTCTGGAATACTGCTAAGACCAGATAATTCGGAAATCATGTTCTGAATCTTTCCAGACACATCACCTGTGGAGTTTAATGTTTCGTTCAGTCTGCGGATTGCATTTACGAATGAGTTTAATCCGTTGTTTCTCAAGTTCAGGCTACCGAGCGCACTCATAGACTGAACAAACTGTTGCAATTGACTGTTTATCGTTGATAAATCAAGCCTGTCTAATTTAAGTGCTTGAACAGCAGAATTGACCGTACCTACGGAAGCTGAAAAGTCTCTAAGATGCTTGATACTCTCAGACATACGGCTACTCAGACGATTCAGTTTATTGCATAAATCATCAATGGATTTACTTGCATTTGATACGTTACTGCTGACCTCTATCGCAAGGCTATCTATTGTGTTGTCAGGCATATAAGCACCTCCTTTATTTCAAAAAAATAAAGGGCAAGCAAGACTACTATTCATCCTGCTTGCCCTCTTTATTGCCTATTTCAGATATATTTGCATTTGCCTGCCTGATAAGAAGTTCGTAGTAACGTTCTTCTTGTCTTAGTTCTGCTTCTGATTTCTTTGGCGTATTTGGATTGTGTTTGACCCAATTATTTTGTTTTTCCTGCGTAATTGGTTTGCTCGGATAACTAACCTTTCTCGGAAATAATGCGCACGAAATACTCGTCTTGACATACAATCCGGTCAGCCATGCCTGATAGTCCATGTTTATTAACTGCGACTGAATTTCTTCATTTTTTGAGATTCCGTATTGTTCTATACGGATTCTCAAGTCCTTAAGAGTGCTCCTGAGAAATTCTTTTTTTGACATTCCAATGCGCACAGCCATTGGATATAATTCATCCCAGATTATTTCGCTGTAGCTTTTTTCAAATGATCTGTCGGCTTCTTCGGTGTTTTCTTCGCTTTCACAGAGTCCATCGCCGCATTCAAGTTGTCCATGAACGTTTCCAGACCTGTTAACTTGAAAAAACCGTCTTCCTCCATTTGTTCGATGCACATAGAAAAGATACCGTAGAAGTTGCCCTGCTCATCATCTTTATGCTCAGACATATACTGCGCTGCAAGTTTTTTGGCAGTATCTAAATCCGGGACAGTACCATCACCATCAGGATGATTGCCATGATATTGAAGTAATCCGGCATAAAACGCATTGAGTGCAGTATTCGGGATGCTACTCATTCCAGAAACCATCTCCCTGAGACTTTTGTCCGTTCCGCCGCTTGCGGAAACTAACATATTCATCACAGATTTCACGCAATCATCAAACAGTGATGCTTCAATCCCATATTCAAGTTTGTAGTCTTTGCCGCCGATTTTTAAAACTTTATACATATTATTTGTCCTCCCAAATATGTTTAAATGCCGCTGTCAGTTGGAACTATTGCGTCGCCCGGTCCGACGTACTCATTGATAGTAAGAGACATTTCGACGGTTAACAGACCGTTCTGATCTCTTGCCGGTTTAGGAATGATTGTCGGTGGCTCGATTTTTGTGAAGAACGCTTTCTTAAGAGACGGGAAGTACTCTTCATACCACATAGATTTTCCATCTGTTTTTGCTGTTTTGTATTCGCTGATTAAGGTTTCCCATTCAGTGATAGTTTCATCAGTTACGTTCACAGTTACGTTGAATGTGCCACCTGTAGAACCACGTCCTGCAATAGTTCTTTCAACTTCATCTTCAAGTGCGGAAGCGTCGATTGTTTCTACATCAATTTTAATTTCATCAGAAGCATTGATTCTGTGAAGAAGTTTAAAAGCTGTCGGTTTAGTACCTGCTGTTGTTTCAACTGCATATCCGGTAAGCGAACCAACGGTACTTACGCCTGCTATATTTCCTTTATCTGCCATATTCGGCTCCTTTCTGCTTTTCAGCTATAAAATCACAATAAAAAAGAGCCATGTGGCTCTGATGCGTAACCCTGCATCCGGGAGATAAAAGGATCACCGTCCTTTCTATTCATCTGCGCTTGTTTTCAGTTCTGGAAGCCCTGCTACAGATGTAAGCAAGGATAAAACGCCGGAAAGAACGGACGCGGATACGACCATCTTCCAGTCAACGCTTCCAAGGACTGTCGCGGTTCCGATTGTTGCAACTGCTGTCTGAGCAATTGTCTTAACAGCTCTGATTCCCGCAGCTTTCAGCCATTGTAATTTATCTTTACTCATAGGACACTCTCCTTTCTTTTTGGTATAAAAAATAGAAGCTGTTACGCTTCCAATAATTGCCCGGTGTAAATTCTGCTGTACCGGCTTATGATTCGTTTAAAACTCTTTTCAGAGTTTGCAACCTCTTCTGGCCCGTATGTCCGGCGAAATCCCATTGAAACCATAGCCTGATGGCTCTTGCTGTCGATTTCATATGCAGTCGATAAAGCCTTCGTTCCAGATGCGTAACTTTCCACTTGAAACGAAAGAATTGTTGCACATTCGTGACCTTCAAGACTTGTCGACTGCGTGGGATTCCCCATCATGAACAATCTGGCGTATTTCGTTTTGCCAGATGCTATTGTCTGGCTTTTCTCCATGGAAAAATTGCCTTTGCCGACTGCTGGTTGAATATCTTTACTCCACCTAGAAAATACTTCTGATACTGGGTTATTGATCGTGTCTGGCATAGAATCACCTCGCCTGTTCTAACATATTTTGAGACTGTCCTTTAGGAAATCTCTTATTTGAGAATATCCCCATCCACAGTCAATCAATCCGCTAACAAGCATTTCTTTTGATTGAACTGCTTTTAATTCTTCTTCAGTGAGGAAATCTCTCAGATTGTCCTTGGTAGAGATTCCCTTTTCTTCTCTAAGTTGTTTTGCAGTTTTGCCAAACAATGTACGATATACCATATCTGTATATGTCGAATACGCATGACCATGTATTCTCTCATTTTCTTGAGATTCTTTAAGTGCATTGGTCAACGCCTGTCTCACTGCAATGCCTTTGTCTCGTTCTCTTATTTTCCCTAAAAGAACTTTTTCCATTGCATTGAACTGGCGGATATATCCTTCTTTGAATTTCATGGCTTTTTCGCCAGTGTATCCCATAACAAGAAGTGTGAACCCATCTCTTGTCATACAGTACATAGGTTGCTTTTTATTCTGAATACTTGTATATGAGGAAGGCACGAAATTGTGCTGTCCGAATTCTTCACTGCATCCTAATTCTCTAATGTCCTGCAATACTCTTTTATGTTCTTTTCCAAAAGTCTCCGCGACATCTAGGCTTGTGACAATGCTCGTTTCTACTTTTCTGATAATCATTGTTTCTACTAACATGCTTACATTCTCCTTTTCTATGTTTTTGCATGAAAAAAGCACCTGCTTGTTTGCAGATGCTTTTATATGTTATAGTATACCATTTTGAATAGTATGTTTCAGTATGAAGTTTAAGTAGAAAATATCTCTTTTGCGATTTTCCGAATGTTCTGTATGATTTCCATGCTTGCTTTATAAACCGGCATAGTGGCTTCGGTACCATATGATCTTACCCATTCGCCAGTTTCAGACGTGTATGTCCAAGAATCGTTTTTTCCTTTACCATGACCGTAAGAACCGATTGTATATCCAAGTTCCTGCCCTTTCGGGTGCGGGCTTGAGCCTGCCGGGGTATTGTAATGGATTCCGGCACCAAACTCTATGAACAACAGACCTGCGCCCTCACATACTAAAGTTGCTTGTGAGTAATCGCCGAACGAATTGATTTTGATGTAGGTGCTGTGATTTTTATCGGAATCGCCCTGCGACAGTGAAATATTCTGATCAATGACAGGGATTCCAAGTTCAGACAGTCGACGAACAAATAATTCATTCTTACTTTTAAGGCTGTTTTGGTACTGCCTGAGCTGTTTTATTGTGTCCTGTATAGATTTATGCGACAGTTCCATTTTGATAGTCTTATTCGCCATCTGAGCCATCTCCTGTGTACTTAATACCGTATCGTGCCACATTGCCTTTCTGGGTATCGAGAATCTTTTTCAGACGGTAATCTGGCGGAACTGTAGGCTCCCCGCCTTCGCCTAAGATAAGTTCTCCAGATTCGTTCAATTCCGGTTTGCAGTCTATCCAGAACACATCTGCAATTTGCGGTTTGAAGCTACGGTCAAAATTCGTGATGTACCTATCGTAATCAGGGACGTACCCGGCGGATAATTCCTCTGGCGTTCCGGCAGTCGCAGATACGGAGAGGTGATGTAATTCTGACTTTTGGTACGTTTTGATTGTGTCTATCCCGTCAAGGTCTTCAGTTACCCTTGACCAATACACTGCCTGTTTTTGGCGTTTCAATCCTCTCATAGCGATTTCTCCCTTCAAAAATCTTATATTGCATATTTCATATGAGACACTTTTACATCTTCATCAGATACCTTTGCATAGATCATTGTCGTGTTAATGTTGACATGTCCAAGAATCTTCTGCACCTCAGTAATCGGCGTACCTCTTTGAAGCATAAGAGTCGCAAGAGTATGCCTAAATAGATGCGGTGTTAGAGGTCTGTCCAGTTCTGCCCGTTCACCGATTATTCGTACAATTCTTTCAATTGCTTCTTTTTTGAGTACCTTATGTGGTTTCCTTTCACTTACAAAAAGATATTCCGATTCATCATCTCTAATTGCAAAGTATTGTTTTAAAAGTAATTTACAACGAGCGTTTAGGTATGTTGTTCTATGCTTGTTGCCTTTCCCCAAAACAACTACTTCACCTTTGTAAATGTCTATATCTGTTTTCTTTACACCACACACTTCTGTAACCCTGGCTCCGGTACTATACAGAAATTCAACCAGTGCTTTTTCACGTACGGTTTCGCAAGCTTGCCTGATTCTTTCCAGTTCCATATCTGTCAGAGGTTGTTTTTCTATACGCTCATATTTGATATTTTTGATTGATCTGCATGGGTTTTTGCCCACATATCCCTCGTTTGCAGCCCATTCGAAAAATGCATGAATGGCAGTTCTGCGGCTATCAAGTGTTCGATTACTTAGACTTCTGCTTTCCTGAGCATTATACAGATATACACGAATGTCATTTGAGGTAATATCTTCAGCTTTTTTATTGAATGTGAAAAAGAAATCATTCAGATAAAGATTGTAGAGTTCGAGCGTCTTTTTACTCAAACCCTCGATTTTTCTACTTACAATGTAAGTTTTGTAAAAATCCGGCAAATATCCAGTATACTTTACAACTGCTGTTTCTCTTTGACTGATATCAAAATCATTTACATACAACGCCAGTTTGTTTCTGATCGTTTCCAGATACTCTTCCGGAATTTCTCCATACAGTTTTGTCATGAACCCATTCACGAATTTATCTCTCATAAAAAATACCCTCCTTTTGGGTTCACAAAGGGAGAGTACCATGTTATAATAATACTGTACCCTTTGTGGTGTTGGAGTTAGGTTTTTTTTGATTGGTAGTCGGGAACCTAACTCCTTTTTATTATGCTTTTTTGATTGTTATTTTCTCTTCATCATATTCGAGAATTACTTTTCTGTCTTCTTTGGTAACACCTATCATCCGAACTGCTTCTGACGGAAGTGATATTTTATAGTTGACAGATTCTTTTCCTGCGTTTCCACCAGCTTTGTTAATCATGATATTTCTTTCTACTTTTATCGAACTCACCTCCATATAATGAATTTATAATCATTATATATTATTGGTGTCCAATAGTCAATAATTAACGCCCTCCAAGCATGAGCAAGCCTGGTCTTGATATTAAATTCCATTTTGATTTTCTCCTGTTTGTTCAATTTTTTAAACTGGTGTTAATTACTTACCCTCTGGATATTCCTCTTTATACAGCATTTCATATTCTTCTACAGGAAGTTTTCCTTTTTTCACATACTCAATACCATATTCTCTTACTTTATCCTGATATTTCTCAGGAATTGCATCATATGTAATAGTTCCTACGATCAATCTGTTAAAATATACTTTTGCCATCATTTTATTTCTCCTTTTCTTATTCAGCATTCCCAAGTGTTTCAAGCAGTTCGCAGACAGCAATCTCAAGGTCATTGATACGTTCTTCATTGCTTACCACCGTTTCTTTTTTCTCAAAGTCTGATTCAGCCAGACCAAGTTTCTCTATCATTTTCTTCTGCATTTCAGTCATTTTGCTACCTCCGCTAAAGATATTACATATTCCTCTGAGCTTGGTACAGGGATTCTGTAATCATTACCGTTGCTGTTTTTGAACGTCAGTGTACCGCCTACTTCAACTTCAAGAGGTTGTTGGAATGTATCTCCCATAATGTCTGATATATCAATCGTCCTGTCCCCTTTGTGGTATTTCTTTTCCACAAAATCAACAAAATTCCCACTCTCTCCATAACCCTCTAGGTCAAGAATGGCTTGTGGGATTGGATAGGATGTTTTGTGGTATGGTTTAAAATCATCTGCTGTCAATACGCCTTCAAAAATTCCACATTTTTCATAATCATATATGGCAACCTGCGTATCATATGCTCCAAAAATCTTTTTTGCGCCAGTTACTGTAGTTATACTACATCTATCCACGAACCTGTTGCAAGCTCCCTTATCCGTTCTTAAGTTCGTAGACTGCGAATTAGTGTTCGTATTTTCTCCAGATAGAATAATAGTATAGCTTTTCGATTCATCCGGAAATTCGAAAACAGTCTTATCGCTTACTACACTTGCTGCGATACTTACCTTTCCATTCGCTTCATCAAGAGTTCCACCTAATTCTACAATTTTATCCGCAAATGCTTTTCCGCCCAACAAATTCTTTCCTTGCTCCATCACTGCATTCACAGGTGCGCTCATCAGTTCTCCTGCATTGTACGGATAGTAGTCTGCTGGAAACATTGCTTCAAATTCTTCGGGTGTGGATGGTTCGTTACCTGCGCCGAACATCTGGGTGAGGTCAAAAATATTCATTCGCATCGTAACGTTATCCACGGTTACTTTGTCTT
>OOCH01000203.1_pt1 | contig 69312 bp, 58 predicted proteins | sample 1671641 | NCBI WGS metagenome assembly OOCH01 (sample SAMN06348177, study PRJEB24527) | human gut metagenome | biome: human gut; feature: ankylosing spondylitis patient; material: feces | host: Homo sapiens | place: China | collected 2015-10
GGACGCTCCTCCGGCGGCAGCCGGGGCGGCGGCTTCGGCGGCAAGGGCGGCTTCGGCGGCGGACGCCGCTGAGATCCATCCCCGACAATCCAATAAAAATCGCACCTCAGGGGTCCCGGATATCCGGGACCCCTGAGGTGCTTAAAGGAAGAAAGATGAAAGAAGAAAGAGAGAGTAAAAGGGAAATGCGAAATATATCCAGTGATGCTTCCGAAGAAGCCGTCACGCCGTATTAGTTGCCGCGGCCGCCGTTGCCCCGGCCGAAGAAGTAGTCGTACAGGTCGCCGTAGGAATCCTGCTGACCCTGGTTCTGGTTGGGGGAATCGTCCTCGGTGCCGGTGGTCTGAGGCTGCTCGTCGAAGGTCAGGCTCAGGGTGATCTCCTGGCCGCCGCGCCACACCGTCAGGGTGACGGTATCGCCGGCCTTGAAGCCCTTCTTGGCCATGGACAGGTCGCTCATGGAGGTGATCTCCGTGTCGTTGAGCTTGGTGATGACGTCGCCCAGCTGCAGGCCTGCCTTTTCATCGGCGCCGCCCTTTTCCACGGCGTAGACGAACACGCCCTGGGTCACGTTGATGTTGTACTGGGCAGCCATCTGCTCGGTCATACTGCCGGCCTTGATGGCCATGTAGGCCTTATCGGTGACCTGGCCGTTTTCCATGATGTCGGTGATGATGGTCTGGACATCGCTGATGGGGATGGCAAAGCCGATGCCCTCCACCGTGGTGTTGGAATAGCTGGAATACTTGGCGGACACAATGCCCACTACCTCGCCGTACAGGTTCATCAGGGGGCCGCCGGAGTTGCCGGGGTTGATGGAGGCGTCCACCTGGATCATGTTGAAGGGGGTGCCGTCCACGTTGATGGCCCGGTCGCAGCAGGACACGATGCCCTGGCTCATGGAGAAGGTCAGCTCGCCCAGGGGATTGCCGATGGCCATCACCGTGTCGCCCACGTTGACGTCGGCGCTCTTGCCCAGGGTCACGGCCTGCAGGCCGGTGGCCTCGATCTTCAGCACGGCCACATCATAGTCGCTGTCGCCGCCCACCACAGTGGCGGGATAGGTATCGCCGTTATACAGGGTGACGTTGACGCTGCTGGCGCCGGACACCACGTGCTGGTTGGTGACGATATAGCCGTCCTGGGTGATGACGAAGCCGCTGCCGGAGGAGGCGGACTCCACCTTCTGGCCGAAGATGTTGGTGGACACGGCGGAGCAGTTGATGGACACCACGCTGTTCACCGTGGAGGCGTACACCTCGGCGGGGGTCATCAGGGTCTGGCCGTCCACGGATTTGACGCTGACGGCGGAAGCCGTGCGGCCGGACTCCTGAATGGTGGCCTTGCCGCCCCGGCGGGCCAGAGACGCGCCGCCGAAGCCGCACAGGCCGCCGATCAGGGCGCAGCACAGAACCAGAGCCGTGACTTTGGTGCCGGCCTTTTTCCAGAAGGAGCCCTTTTCCGGCTTGGGGGGCTGGGGGTCATCCTGGCAGGTGCCGGTGGTGTAGTCCACAGGCTCCTCCGGGGAGACCGGATCCTCCGGCCGGGATGCCGGCTGCCAGCTGGTCTGGCTGGGGTCGGGCTGTCCGGGCTGGGGCTCCCGGTCCCTGGAATAGCTGTAATGATACAGGCTGTTTTCATCGTTGAAAGCGCCCTGATTGTTCTCGTCGTTGACACCGCTATACATAACTGTGAACCTCCTATTGTCGGGCGGGGCGGAATGTGGTATGATGTGGTATCATGCTCCGCCGCTGTGGTTTTCCTTTCGATGGTTTATAGTATACGCGGAAACCTTAAGCGAAGCTTTAAGAAACGGCGGAAAAATTTGAACATTCTATGAAGAAAGGGGGCGGAAGCCCATGGTCAGGATCGAGGGGCTGAAGCTGGCCCCGGGGCAGGATGAGCAGCTGCTGCGGGGCAAGGCCGCCCGGCTGCTGCGGGTGCCGGAAGGGGACATTCTGTCCCTTCAGGTGCTGCGCCGGGCCATCGACGCCCGGGAGGAGCTGCACTTTGTCTATACGGCGGCGGTGACCCTGCGGCAGGAGAAGGCCGCACTGCGGCGGATCCGGGACCGGCGGGTAACGCCGTATACGCCGGAGGTATACCGGCTGCCGGAGACCCTGGCGGCCCCCGAGACGCCGCCGGTGGTCATCGGGGCCGGTCCGGGGGGCCTGTTCGCGGCCCTTGTTCTGGCCCGGTGCGGCCTGCGGCCCATCGTGCTGGAGCGGGGGCAGGACGCCGTGACCCGGCAGCGGGACGTGGCGTCCTTCTGGCGCACCGGAGTGCTGGACCCGGAGTCCAACGTACAGTTCGGCGAGGGCGGCGCCGGGGCCTTTTCCGACGGGAAGCTGAACACCGGCACCCGGGACATCCGGCACCGGTGGATTCTGGAGCAGCTGGCGGCCTGCGGCGCGCCGGAGAGCATCCTGGTGGACGCCAAGCCCCATGTGGGCACGGATATGCTCCATGTGACCCTGGTGAACCTGCGGCGGCAGCTGCTGGACCTGGGGGCCCAGGTGCGGTTCGGCCACCGGGTCACCGGACTGCGGGTCCGGGACGGGGCCTTGGAGGGGCTGGAGGTGTCGTCGCCGGAGGGGGGCTATGTGCTGCCGGCCCGGCAGGCGGTGCTGGCCCTGGGCCACAGCGCCCGGGATACCTTTGAGATGCTCCACACCGCCGGGGTGCGGATGGAGCAGAAGCCCTTTGCTGTGGGGGTGCGCATCGAGCACCGGCAGGCGGATATGGACGCGGCGCAGTACCGGAGGTTCGCCGGGCACCCGTGCCTGCCCGCCGCCGGCTATAAGCTGTCGTGCCACCCGGAAAATGGGCGCAGCGCCTTCTCCTTCTGCGTCTGCCCGGGAGGACAGGTGGTGGCCGCCGCGTCGGAGCAGGGCCGGGTGGTGACCAACGGCATGAGCGAATATGCCCGGGACCGGGAGAACATCAACGGCGGCCTGCTGGTGAACGTGACCCCGGCGGACTTCGGCAGCAGCCATCCCCTGGCGGGCATCGCCTTCCAGCGGCGGCTGGAGGAGGCGGCCTTCCGCCTGGGCGGCGGAGGCTATGCGGCTCCCTGCCAGCGGGTGGAGGATTTTCTGGCCGGGCGGCCCTCCACGGGACCGGGACGGGTGATCCCCAGCTATCGGCCCGGGGTCCGGTGGACGGACCTGCGGCAGTGTCTGCCGGAATTTGTGTGGGAGACCCTGGCCCTGGCGCTGCCGATGCTGGACGGAAAGGTCCGGGGCTATGCCCAGGGGGACGCCGTGCTGACGGCGGTGGAGACCCGGTCGTCGTCGCCGGTGCGGATCATACGAGACAACAGCGGTCAGTGCAATGTCCGGGGGCTGTACCCCTGCGGCGAGGGGGCGGGCTATGCCGGAGGCATCCTGTCCGCCGCCGCAGACGGCATGCGCTGCGCGGAAAAAATATGGGAGGTATACGGCAAATGAGAAAAATCGCGGTGATGGAGGACTTCCTGACGCCGGAGCGCCGGAAAAAGGTGCTGGATACGGCGGAAAAGTGCGGCTTTGCGGTGGATTTTTACGGGCGGGGCGCGGCCCCGGCCCAGGGTCTGGAGCAGTATGAGATCATTTACGGCTGGTGCAATCCCCAGGACCTGAAGCGGGCCACGGGGCTGAAGTGGTACTGCTGCGGCTTCGCCGGGGTGGACCAGCTGTCCGACGACAGCCTGTACGCCAGCCCCGACGTGGTGCTGTCCAACTCCTCCGGAGCCTACGGTCTTACCATCAGCGAGCACATCCTCATGGTGACGCTGATGCTGCTGCGGCGGATGCCGGAGTTCCAGGACATCGTCCGGCGGCGGGAATGGGTGTCGGAGCTGCCTATGCGGTCCATTTACGGCAGCCGCATCACGGTGCTGGGGGCCGGGGACATCGGCACCAACTTCGCCCGGCGGGCCAAGGCCCTGGGAGCGGGACACATCTGTGGCGTGTCCCGCAGCGGCCGGAACCCGGACCCCGCCTATGACCGGATGCTGCCCCAGGAGCAGCTGGACCTGGTGCTGCCGGAGACGGAGATCCTGGTGATGGCTCTGCCGTCGGTGGCGGACACCGTGGGCATCCTCAGCCGGGAGCGCATTGCCCTGCTGCCCCGGGACGCCATTGTGGTGAACGTGGGCCGGGGCACTGCCATCGACCAGGAGGCCCTGATGGAGGCCCTGAACGCCGGGCGCATCGCCGGGGCGGCCCTGGACGTGGTGGTGCCGGAGCCGCTGCCCAGGGAGCACCCCCTGTGGAGCACCCGGAACCTGCTGCTGACGCCCCACATTTCGGGGAATATGTCCCTGGGCTACACCTGCGACATCAACGTGGACATGTTCTGCCGAGATCTGGAAAACTACGCCGCCGGCCGTCCCCTGGAGCACCGGGTGGACCGGAAGCGGGGCTATTAAAAGCTTGTCCAAAAAGGCTTGCAAGCTGAGCAGGGCCGCCCGGAAGGGCGGCCCTGCTGCTTTATATTACTGCTTTGACGCCTGCTTCATGGACAGGCTGATGCGGCGCTTCTTTTCGTCCACCTCCAGGACCGTCACCTTTACCACGTCTCCCACGGATACGATCTCCGAGGGGTGGCGGATGAACCTGTTGCACACCTGGGAGATATGCACCAGGCCGTCCTGGTGGACGCCGATGTCCACGAACACGCCGAAATCCACCACGTTGCGGACGGTGCCCGTCAGCACCATGCCGGGGGCCAGGTCCTTAATATCCAGCACATCCGTTCGCAGAATGGGGGCAGGCAGCTCATCCCGGACGTCCCGGCCGGGCTTGGCCAGCTCCGCCGCCACGTCCCGCAGGGTGGGCACGCCAATGTCCAGCCGGGCGGCGGTCTCCTCCCAGCCCAGGGCCTTCACCTTCTGGGGCAGGTCCGCCAGCCTCCCGGCGGACACATCCGCCAGCGTATAGCCGCACAGGGCCAGCAGTCCCTCCGCGGCGGCGTAGCTCTCCGGATGGACGCCGGTGTTGTCCAGCACAGACTTGCTCTCCGGCACCCGCAGGAAGCCCGCCGACTGCTGGAAGGCCTTGGGCCCCAGCTTGGGCACCTTCAGAAGCTGACGGCGGCCGGTGAAGGCGCCGTTTTCCTCCCGGTATTTCACGATATTTTTGGCGGTGGCGGCGTTCAGGCCGGACACCCGGCCCAGCAGGCTGGCGGAGGCGGTGTTCACGTCCACGCCCACGGCGTTGACGCAGTCCTCCACCACCCCGGACAGCGTCTCGTCCAGCCGCTTCTGGGGCATATCGTGCTGATACTGGCCCACGCCGATGGCCTTGGGGTCGATCTTCACCAGCTCGGCCAGGGGGTCCTGCATCCGCCGGGCGATGGACACGGCGCTGCGCAGGTTCACGTCATACTCCGGGAACTCCTCCGCTGCCAGCTTGCTGGCGGAGTATACGGAGGCCCCGGCCTCGTTGACCATCATATAGCTGACGCCGCCTCCCAGGGCCCGGATCATCTCCACCGCCATCTGCTCGGTCTCCCGGCTGGCGGTGCCGTTGCCGATGGCAATATGGGTGACGCCATGGCGGCGTACCAGGCGGGACAGCCGGTCGATGGCCTCCTGCTTCTGGCGGGGGCCGTAGGTGGGGTACACCACGGCGGTGTCCAGCACCCGGCCGGTGCCGTCGATGACCGCCACCTTGCAGCCGTGGGCATAGCCGGGGTCCAGGCCCATGGTGACGTGGCCCTTTACCGGGGGCTGCATCAGCAGGGGCTTCAGGTTCAGGCCGAAGTTGGCGATGGCCCCCTCGCAGGCGGCGTCGGTCAGGTCGGACCGGGCCTCCCGCTCCAGGGAGGGGTAGATCAGCCGGTCATAGGTATCCTCACAGGCGGCCTTGATAAACTCCATAGCCCGGGACCCGGGTCGCACCACCGCCCGGCGCAGAGTCATCAGACCCAGCTCCCGGTCCAACAGCACGGTGACGGAGAGGACGCCCTCCTTTTCGCCCCGGTTGATGGCCAGGACCTGGTGCCCGGCCAGCTTGGCGATGGGCTGGTCAAAGTCGTAATACAGCCGGTAGACGGTGTCCTCCTCCGTGGCGGCCAGACTCCGCAGATGTCCCTGCCGGCGCAGCAGCTCCCGCAGGGTCTTGCGGATGGCGGCATCGTCCGACAGCAGCTCCGCCACGATGTCGTTGGCCCCCTGGAGGGCGTCGGCCAGAGTCTCCACCCCCTTCTCCGGGTCCACATAGTCCCGGGCGGCCTCCTCCGGAGCCGGGCAGTCCCGGCCCTGGTCCAGCAGCAGAAGGGCCAGGGGCTCCAGGCCCTTCTCCCGGGCCACCGTGGCCCGGGTGCGGCGCTTCTGTTTATAGGGGCGGTACAGGTCCTCCACCTCCGCCAGGGTGGCGGCGCTGTCGATGGCGGCGGACAGCTCGTCGGTGAGCTTCCCCTGGCCGTCGATGGCGTTTTTCACCTCCTGGCGGCGCTGGTCCAGGTTCCGCAGATAGCTCAGCCGGTCCTCCAGGGTCCGCAGGGCGGTGTCGTCCATGCTGCCGTGCAGCTCCTTGCGGTAGCGGGCGATGAAGGGGATGGTATTGCCCTGGTCCAACAGGTCGATGACGTTCTGCACATGGGCCAGGGGCTTGTCCAGCTCCCGGGCCAGAATTTCAGCAATGGTGGGCATAAAGTACTCCTTTCTTCCGGGGAAAAACCGGGACGGAGCCTGTCCGTCCCGGTTTTTTCACTTGTGATACAGGCGCTTGATCTCGTACCGGGGCTGGCAGCTGACGTGGATGCCCAGGCGCTTATAGAGCTTCTCGTCCTCCTCGGAGATAATGACGGAGAAGTGGGCGTCGCAGCCCCGGAGGTCGTCCAGCTTCTTCAGCACCCGCTCCGCCAGGGGGTTGGTGACGGCGGAGATGGACAGGGCGATGAGCACCTCGTCGGAGTGCAGCCGGGGGTTCCGGTGGCCCAGGTGGGAAATCTTCATGTCGCTGATGGGGGCGATGATGGACGACGGCAGCAGGTCCAGATCCTTGTCGATGCCCGCCAGGGCCTTGATGGCGTTCAGCAGCAGCGCCGCCGAGGGTCCCAGCAGGGAGCTGTTCTTTCCGGTGACCACCCGGCCGTCCGGCAGGACCATGGCCCCGGCGGGGGCGGCGGTCTCCTCCGCCTTTTTCAGGCAGGCCGCCACGGCGGGACAAATATCCGGCGTGACACCGGCCTGCTGCATGATGATCTCCAGCTTGCGCACCACATCGTCGTCGCACTTGCCCCGGACCCGGTCCACCATACCGGCATAGTACCGGCGGAGGATCTCCATCCGGGAGGCCTCCTGGCATACCGCATCGTCCACAATGGCAAAGCCCGCCATGTTCACGCCCATGTCCGTGGGGGACTGATAGGGGGACGCGCCCTGGATCCGCTGGAACATGGCGTTGAGCACCGGGAAAATCTCCACATCCCGGTTGTAGTTCACGGTGGTCTTGCCGTAGGCCTCCAGGTGGAAGGGGTCAATCATGTTCACGTCGTTCAGGTCCGCCGTGGCCGCCTCATAGGCCAGGTTCACCGGGTGATTCAAAGGCAGGTTCCAGATGGGGAAGGTCTCATACTTGGCGTAGCCCGCCCGGACGCCCCGCTTGTTCTCATGGTACAGCTGGCTCAGGCAGGTGGCCATTTTGCCGCTGCCGGGGCCGGGAGCCGTCACCACCACGATGGGGCGGGTGGTTTCGATATAGTCGTTTTTGCCCAGGCCGTCGTCGGACACGATGTGGGCCACGTCCGAGGGGTATCCGGCAATGGGATAGTGGCGATAGCTTCGGACGCCCAGGGCCGTCAGCCGCTTGATGAAGGCGTCCGCCGCCGGCTGCCCGGCGTACTGGGTGATGACCACGGAGCCCACATAGAACCCCAGGCCCCGGAACACGTCCATCAGCCGCAGCACGTCCTCGTCATAGCCGATGCCCAGGTCGCCGCGGATCTTCTTCTTTTCAATGTCTCCGGCGCAGATGGCCACCACGATCTCCACCTCGTCCCGGATGGAGGCCAGCATCCGGATCTTGCTGTCCGGCTGGAACCCCGGCAGCACCCGGGAGGCGTGGTAATCGTCGAACAGCTTGCCGCCGAACTCGATATACAGCTTGTCGCCGAATTGCTCCCGCCGGGCCCGGATGTGCTGGGCCTGGAGGGCCAGGTATTTGTCGTTATCAAAACCGATTTTCATATGTGCTCCCTCTTTCCGGTAATTGCTTCAACCCAACTATTATACACGACCGGGCCCGGGGAGAAAAGGCCTTTTTGCATTTTCCCCTCCGGCAAATTTGCCGGTTTTCGGGGCGGGATTTTGGGCGAAACGCGCCGTTGCGTTTTGCCCCCGGCGGGGGTATACTAAAAGGTACACCACATATGCAGGAGGATGCACACCATGCGCTTTCAGGTTTTGCTGAAAAAGGAAAACGTTCCGGGGACCAATTTCTTCCCCTTTTTCGAGACCGACGACATCCACGAGGCCAAGGACTTCGCCATGCGCCTGGCCTTTGAGGAGTTCAACCTGGTGAAGGTCATGGACACCAAGCGCCAGGAGCTGGTGCGGGACTTTGACGCCGCCATCTATCGGGAGTAACGCGTATACGGACGAATACGGACAAAAAAGAGGCGCTGCCGCGGCAGCGCCTCTTTTCAATTGGTGGATCGGGTAAATCAGAACCACAGGCCCCAGGCCAGGAAGCCCAGGCAGGCCACCACGCCGGTGAACAGCAGAACGATGACCAGATAGCCCATGATATCCCGGGCAGACAGCTTGGCAATGCCCAGAGCAGGCAGAGCCCAGAAGGGCTGGATCATGTTGGTCCACTGGTCGCCCCAGGCAATGGCCATGGCGGTGCGGCCGGCGTCGATGCCCAGGTTGGCGCCGGCAGGCATCATGATGGGACCCTGAACGGCCCACTGGCCGCCGCCGGAGGGAACGAAGAAGTTCACGATACCGGCCGCCAGGAAGGACAGCATGGGGAAGGTGATGCTGTTGGAGATGTTCACGAAGAACTGGGAGATAACGCTGGCCAGAGACACGCCCTGGTCGTTGGCAGCCACCATCATGCCCATGATACCGGCATAGAAGGGGAACTGCAGCAGGATACCGGCGGCGCCGGCAGCAGCCTCGCCGATGGCGTCCACATAGCGGCGCAGGTCACCGTGGAGCAGGATGCCCAGGAACAGGAAGATCATGTTCACGATGTTCAGGCCCAGGGTGAAGCCGTTCTGGACGAAGTAGTAAACGATGTAGGCAAACCCGGCCACCACCAGGATCACCCACAGGATCTTGGAGTGCTCGATGCGGTCAGCGGGGGTCTTGATCTCGTAGGTCTTGTCCTCCTCATCCTGCAGCAGGGTGGGGTCGATGCAGACGGTGTGGGCCTTGTCGGGATGCATGGCGTAGTTGATGAAGGGCATGGCGATCAGGATCACGACGCACATGATGATGTTCACAGGGTGGAACACGGTGGCGGTGATGGGGGCCTGATAGGTCACCTCACCGAAGGCCTTGCCGGCCACCAGGTCCAGGGGGATGGAGCCGGACAGACCCGCGTGCCAGATCACGAAGCCGGAGTAGGCGGAGGCGATCAGCAGAGGATAGTCCACGGTGGGAACGCGGCGGACCACTTCCTTGGCCAGCAGAGCGCCCACCACCAGGCCGAAGCCCCAGTTCAGCCAGCAGCAGATGGTGGAGACCATGGTGGTGATCACGATGGCCTGCATATTGTTGTGGCACAGACCCGCCACAGCCCGCAGGGCCTTTTTGCAGGGCTTGGCGGAAGCCATGGCGGAACCGAATACCAGAACCAGGGCCATCTGCATGGAGAACGCCAGCAGGCCCCAGAAGCCCTTTGCGTCGCCCCAGGCGTTGAGCACCTTCAGCGGACCCATTCCCGTGGCAAACATGGCGCCGATGAAAACGATGATGCTCAGGATGATGGCGAACAGGAAGGCATCCGGCAGCCAGCGATTGACCACGCGAACGCAGCCGTTGGTGAATTTCTTAAACACAGACTCACTCTCCTTAATTTGGGGGCGCGGCGCACCGCGCTGTTTCGTTTTCCGGTCCGCCGCCCTATACGCAACAGACCCGTCTGTGTTAATTCTATAACAGTCACAGAATGTTTACAATTGCCAAATCGCTGAATTTTTAACGAACATTTTGTGAAGTGTTACAGATTTCTCGGATTTTTCATATATCACGCTAAAATATCGCAGAAAAGCATAAAGAATCAATAAAGTAATGGAGTTTTCACGTTAAGTTTTTGGTTGGAGTCACCGAGCGGCAGAGCAATAAAAACGGATGAGATTCTCCACTGCGGCGGACAGATTTTCCCGGCAGGAAACCCGCACCTGTTCAAAGGGCAGGGGCAGAGGATTGATGGGGAAGGCGGCGGTGAGGCCCAGCTCATAGGCCTGGGGCAGGACGGAGATATCCACCGCCCCGGCCAGGGCCGCGCAGGGAACTCCCAGCTCCCGGGCCCGGCGGGCCACGCCGATGACGGCCTTGCCGCCCAAGCTCTGGCCGTCCAGCCTGCCCTCGCCGGTTATGATCAGGTCCGCATCCGCCGCCAAACGGGGGAAATCCGCCGCATCCAGCAGCATCTCCACCCCCGGCCGCAGCCGGGCGTTCAGCAGGGCCGCCGCCCCTGCGCCGAAGCCGCCTGCCGCGCCGCCGCCGGGCATGTCCAGCACGTCCCGGCCCGTGTCCCGGCGCAGCACCGCCGCCAGATGGGCCAGGCCCGCGTCCAGCAGCTGCACCATGTCCGGGTCCGCCCCCTTCTGGGGGCCGAACACGGCGGCAGCGCCCCGGGGGCCGCACAGGGGGTTGTCCACGTCGCACAGCACCGTCACCGGCGGCAGCGGCTCCAGGTTTTCGGCGGAAATGCGGTGAATATCCCCCAGTGTGCCGCCGGTGGGGACAAAGGTCCGGCCCCGGCGGTCGTAAAATTCCACGCCCAGGGCAGCGGCGGCGCCGCAGCCGCCGTCGTTGGTGGCGCTGCCGCCCAGGCCCAGCAGCAGACGCCGGGCCCCATGGCGGGCGGCGTGCAGCAGCAGCTGGCCCACGCCGTAGGTGGTGGCCTCCGCCGGATGCAGGTCCGTTCCGGCCAGAGGCAGTCCTGCGGCGGCTGCCAGCTCCACAACGGCGGTGCCGTCAGGCAGCAGGCCGTAAAACCCCGGCGCCGTGCCGCCATAGGGGCCCGTGCAGGGGCATTCGATCCGCTGGCCGCCGCAGGCCGCCAGAAACGCCTCCACCGTACCCTCGCCGCCGTCGGCCAGGGGGATGGAGAGCACCTGTGCCCCGGGGTCAGCCCGCCCGATGGCCTCCCGGGCCACGGCGCAGAAGTCCCGGGCGGACAGGGTGCCCTTGAAGGAATCGGGGATGAGAATGTATTTGTGCATATTGCACCTCCCGGTGTAGCTTGTTGTCCATAGGATACCCCATCGGGGGGGAAATAACAAGAGGGCGCGGCCCAGCCGCGCCCTCCTGGGGGTGTCCTCCCAATTGTACTGTTTTCGGCGGCAATCCGCCCCCTGCCCCGGCCCGCTGAGGGCAGCGGGCCCTACGGACTTGGCTCTCCCTCTGTGAGAGCTGTCGGCGCAGCCGACTGAGAGGGCCCGCGTCCCCCCCGCCTTTTGTTCACCGGATCTCGATGGCCCCTACCGGGCAGCTGTCCGCCGCCTCCTGGGCCGCCAGCCGGCACTCCTCCGGCACCGGGCCGCTGATGGCCCGGGCGGGTTCCCCGGGGTCCAGGGTAAACACGTCCGGGCATACTGCCGGACACAGCCCGCACTGGATGCACGTTTTTGCATGGACCATAGCCTGCATATTCCGCCCCTCCTTTCCGTTGATCTGCCCATAGTCTGCCCCGTTTCCCGGGGAATTATCGCCTGCTGCCTTGCCCGGGGCAACAAATCATGCTATACTGACAGCATGTATGTATAAAAGGAGTGCGTTTCCATGTCTGATACCATCGCCGCCATTGCCACGGCTCCGGGGCCGTCGGCCATTGGCGTGGTGCGCCTGTCCGGGCCGGACACCTGCGCCGTGCTGGACCGGGTGTTCCGCCCGAAAAACGGCCGCCCCATGTCCCGGCAGGAGCCCCGCCGCCTGGTGCTGGGGGACGTGCTGGACCGGGACGGCCAGGTCATCGACAGCGCCCTGGCGGTGCTGTTCCCCGGCCCCGGCAGCTACACCGGCCAGGACTGCGGCGAGCTGCAGTGCCACGGAAGCCCGGTGGTGCTGGACGCGGCCCTGGCCGCCATGCTTGCCGCCGGAGCCCGCCAGGCCAAGGGCGGCGAGTTCACCCGCCGGGCCTTTCTCAACGGCCGCATGGACCTTTTGCAGGCGGAGGCCGTGGCGGACCTGATCGACGCCGAGACCGCCCAGGCCGCCCACAACGCCGTGGGCCAGCTGGAGGGGGTCCTCAGCCGCACCGTGTCGGAGATCTACGACGGCCTGATGGCCATCGTCTCCCGGTTTTACGCCGTGGTGGACTATCCCGACGAGGACATCGGCGACCTCCAGCGGGAGGACATGCTGGATACCCTCCGCCGCGCCGAAAACCGGCTGGAGGAGCTGCTGGCCACCTTCTCCCGGGGAAAGCTCCTGAAATTAGGGGTCCCCACGGTGATCCTGGGCCGCCCCAACGTGGGCAAGTCCTCCCTGCTTAACGCCCTGCTGGGCTATGACCGGGCCATTGTCACCGACGTGGCCGGAACCACCCGGGACACGGTGGAGGAAAAGGTCCGGGTGGGCCATGTGCTGCTGCGCCTGTGCGACACGGCGGGCATCCACCAGACGGAGGACGCCGTGGAGAAGATCGGCGTGGAGCGGGCCCGGGCCGCCGCCCGCCAGGCCTCCCTGGCCCTGCTGGTGCTGGACGGCTCCACCCCCCTGACCGACGCCGACCGGGAGGCCATGGACCTGGCCCGGCAGGCGCCCAACCTGCTGGTGGCGGTGAACAAATCCGACCTGCCCCGGGCGGTGGACATCGGCCGACTGGCCGACGAGTTCGACAACGTGGTGTCCCTGTCCGCCCGCAGCGGCAAGGGGGTGTCCGTCCTGTGCGACGCCATCGGAGCCATGTACCCCGCCGGGGAGGGCTGCCCCGGGGAGCTGCTGACCAACGCCCGCCAGGCCGACGCCGTGGCCCGGGCTCTGGCCTCCGTCCGCAGCGCCCGCAGTGCCCTGCGCATCGGCATGACCCCGGACGTGGTGCTCACCGATGCCGAGGCCGCCCTGGAGGCCCTGGGGGAGCTGAACGGAAAACACATCCGGGACGACCTGATCCAGACCATTTTCTCCCGCTTCTGCGTGGGAAAATAAAAAGACCGCAAAAAACGCCGGGACAGGGCTTTCCGTCCCGGCCTGTCCCGGATAAAAACCGGGACAAAGCCCGGCTTTTGCGGGACGTCCCGCCTGAAACCGGGACAGCTTTTGGGGAGGTTTTATGGACATGAGTGAGGCAAAGAAAAAGGACCAGCTGCCCGCCTGCCCGGTGGAGACCACGCTGACCTTGATCGGCGACAAGTGGAAGGTGCTGATCCTCCGGGACCTGATGCCGGGCACCAAGCGCTTCGGCGAGCTGAGAAAATCTGTGGGCGATGTGTCCCAGAAGGTGCTCGCCGCCCAGCTGCGGGACATGGAGAAAAGCGGCCTGGTCCACCGGGAGGTCTATGCCGAGGTGCCGCCCCGGGTGGAGTATTCCCTGACCCCGCTGGGCCGGAGCCTGAAGCCCATTCTGGACTCCATGTGGGCCTGGGGCGAGGGATACAAGGCATCCCTGGAATGAAAAAACGCCGTGAAGCGCTTGAAAAAAGAAGCGCTTCAAGGAGCGGTCCAATAAAACAGTATAATAATGTTTTCGGGAAGCGGCATGAGTAATCATGCCGCTTTTCCGTTCATAACGTCATAGAGTAAATTGGCGGGGAGTATGCCGATATAGTTGTAGCTGATCGTCACATCCTGCACTCGGTGTCCGCTGGACTTGTCCGGTGCATGAACATATACGGCATTGACCATATCGTTCAGAATTGTGGGGGTCAGCTTCTCCAAGTACAGGTATTTTTTTGCCTGTCGAATAAACCTATCAACATTCTCCGCTTGATCTTCTTGATTCTGTATTTCGTTTTCAAGCATTTCAATCTTGACTCTCAGGTCTGCCTGCTCCTGCTCATAATCATCAGCCAACATCTGAAAACGAGCTTCGGACAGTTTCCCGTTGACCATGTCCTCATAAATACGCTTGAACAATCTGTCCAATTCAGCCAGACGGTTTTCGGATTTCTGCAGGGTTCGCTTCTTGGCAGAAAGTTCTTTCTTTGCTTCCTCGCTTCTCTTTGCACCCAACGCTCTGCGGAACGTATCTTCATAATCGGCAACACACCGTATCACCAACCTCATGTGTTGGAGTGTACCTTCTTCCAGCACCACGGCTCGGATGAAGTGAGTGTCGCAGACCTCCTTGCCCTTTTTACGAGAAGTGGAGCACACGAAGTGATCTTGTCTGGTTTCAAAACTGTTGCTGGTGCAGTAGTACAATTTCTCACCACAATCGGCACAGCGAACGAGACCGGAGAACATATTGGTCTTGCCTGTTCTGGCGGGTCTGCGTTTGTTCTTGCGAAGTTCCTGCACACGAGCGAAGGTTTCTTCGTCAATAATGGCTTCATGGGTATTCTCGAAAATCTTCCATTGATCGGGAGGATTTTCGAGTTTCTTTTTGCTCTTGTACGATTGCTTGCGGGTTTTGAAGTTAACCATATGACCGATTCTGTGCCTGCTCATTCAAATCCGCCAGATACGTCCACAGTTCACCGCTAAGGCACAGATCATTGAAGCGGACAGGGTTATGCTCCTTGATATAATCTCTGTGCATACGTCCCCACCGACCGATAGGTCTGTTTTCCTCCGGTAAGCGAATTTCGGGAATATAGTAATCACCACAACGAATATAGTTCAGTTCCTGCATCTTATATACCTCCAATAATAGCTTCAAACATTCTGCTAAAGATAGAAAAAGGCGATACCTGGTTGTGAAAACCAAGTATCGCCAATTTTTCTTGTCGCACTCCTGTACGGCAGCTCCCCTATGCCAGTAATGTTCTCATGCTGTCTTATTGGAAGCTACCGCACGGCGGTTTTTGTTATTTTTTCAGCAGAACATAGGTGACGCCCCGGTTTTCGGCGTCCAGATCCCGGTCCTGCCGCAGCTGGGGACACAGGGCCAGCCACCGGCGGGCCTCCTGGTTGAAGATGCTGAACTCCTCCCCGGGCAGAAAGCACAGCTCCTGCTGCCGCAGCCAGGTGCGGCAGGCAGTGCGCAGCCGCCCGCCTTTGCCGGAGGAGCCGTAGCCATGGATCAGCTTCATGGCCGGAGTCCCCATTTTCCGGGCGGCCTCCACCTCCGCCGCCAGGCGGCGGAGGGCTTCCGCGGCGTCGGGCCGCCCCAGCTCCAGATTCAGCTCCCGCACGGGTCTGTCCATGGTTCTCCTCCTATCAGTGCAGCGAAATAGGCAAACAGGGCCTCTGCCCCCGGGGCGTCCGCCCGGCGCAGGCCATAGCTCTGGCGCTCCGGGTGCCACTGGATCCCCAGCACCGGCAGCTGCCGGTGGACCGCCGCCTCCACCACGCCGTCCGGGGACCACTGCACCGCCTGTAAGGGCGGGGCCAGGCGGTCCACCGCCTGGTGGTGGCAGCTGGTGACGGCGGGAGCTTCTCCCAGCAGACGGGCCATCAGCCCCTCCGCCCGGGTGGGGTGCACCAGATCGCCCCGGGGCAGTTGGTGGCCGGGGATATCCCGCAGGGTCCCGCCCCAGTGGACGTTCAGGGCCTGGAGTCCCCGGCAGATCCCCAGAATGGGCCGCCGGGACCGGGCAAAGGAGTCGATCAGAAAGGACTCCGTTCCCGGAAGGGGGCCCCGGATGTCCCCGCCGCCGGGCAGCAGCAGTCCCCCGCAGTCCAGACTGCGGTACAGGTCCCGGCACAGGACCACCCGGGCCCCGGCGCTCTCCAGTGCCGCCAGATAGTTTTCGTATTGACCCGGCACACCGTACAGATAAACAGCAGGCTTCATAGCGTTCCCCTCCCCTGTCTATTATGCGGCGGCGGGGAAAATTATGCCGGGACGGCGGACAAAACAATAAATCCGAACCCACGGCCAATCGGCAAAGGGTTCGGATTCTATTGTGTTGGTGGACCTGAAGGGATTCGAACCCTCGACCTCTCGGATGCGAACCGAACGCTCTCCCAGCTGAGCTACAAGCCCATATGAACAGGGCAGCACACCCTGCTCATCTATTATACACATTTCCCGGCGGATTGCAAGCATTTTCTTCCCCAGCGGGCAAAAATTCGGTTCCGGCGGCGGGGCGGGAGCCGATTGTAAAGCCTTCTGATTTGTGATAAAATGCATGCCGGACCATAAAAGACAAAGGAGGCGCGCCATGGACCGGGAAGCCTTTGACCGGAAATATGCCGCCCGGCTGAACCGCCAGCAGCAGGAGGCGGTGCACGCCGTGGAGGGCCCTGTGCTGCTGCTGGCGGTGCCCGGCAGCGGGAAAACCACCGTGCTGGTGACCCGCCTGGGTTATATGCTGTGCTGCTGCGGCATTGCGCCGGACCAGATCCTCACCATGACCTATACCCGGGCCGCCGCCGGGGAGATGAAGCAGCGCTTTGCCGCCCTGTTCGGCCAGGACTGCCCCCATCCCCCGGAGATCCGCACCATCAACGGCGTATCCTCCAAGATCATCGCCTACTATGCCCAAAATTGCGGCAAAAGGCCGCCCTTCATCCTGGCGGAGGACGAAAGCGCCCTGGCGAAGCTGGTTTCGGACCTGTACCGGGACCTGTGCGGCGAGTACCCCACCCAGAGCGTGGTGAAGGAGCTGCGCAAGAGCATCGCCTATGCCAAAAATATGATGCTGCCGGAGGAGCGGCTGGGGGAGCTGGACACCGGCTTCGAGAAATTCCCGGAGCTGTACCGGGAATACGGCAAGGCCCTGCGGGACAATAAATGGATGGACTATGACGACCAGATGGTGTACGCCAAGAAAATCCTGGAGCTCCACGAGGATGTGCGGACCCATTTTCAGAACCGCTTCCCCTATATCTGCGTGGACGAGTCCCAGGACACCTCCCGGATCCAGCACGCCATCATCCGCCTGCTGGCCGGGAAAAGCGGCAATATCTTCATGGTAAGCGACGAGGACCAGAGCATCTATGGCTTCCGGGCCGCCTATCCGGATGCCCTGATGCAGTTTGAACAGACCTATCCCGGGGCCCGGGTGCTGCTGATGGAGGAAAACTACCGCTCCACGCCGGAAATTCTCCGGGCGGCGGACGCCTTCATCCGGAAAAATCACCACCGCCGCCCCAAGACCATCCACCCCACCCGGGCCTCCGGCGCTGCCGTCCGGGTGATCTACGCCATGGACCGGGCCGACCAGTACCCCTGGCTGGTGAATATGGCGGCCAGCGTCCAGGAGGAGACGGCGGTGCTTTACCGCAACAACGACAGCGCCCTGCCGCTGATCGACCTGCTGGACCGGGGCGGGATACCCTATCGCTGCCGCCGGATGGACGACGCCTTTTTCACCCACCGGATCGTGGCGGACATCCGGGACATCATCGCCCTGGCCCATGACCAGACGGACGCGGAGGTTTTTCTGCGAATCTATTACAAGGTCGGCGGCGGAATTTCCAAAAAGGCGGCGGAGTATGCCTGCCAGAAAAGCCGGGCCACCGGAGGCTCCATCCTCCGGGAGCTGCTGGGCTTTCCGCAGCTGTCCCAATACGGCAGGGACAGCGCCGCTGCCCTGCTGACCATGCTGCCCATGCTTTTGCAGGACACTGCCGCCCAGGGCCTGAGCCGCATCTGGGACGGCCTGCGCTACCGGGACTATGCGGAGCGCCAGAAGCTGGACGGCGGCAAATATGAAATTCTCTGCCTGCTGGCCCGGCAGGAGACCGGGCTGGAGGGGCTGTGCCGCCGCCTGGACGAGCTGCAGGCCCTGGTGTCGGCCCCCTCCCTGCCCTGCGGCGGGGGACTGATCCTGTCCACCGTCCACTCCAGCAAGGGCCTGGAGTATGACACGGTGTATCTGCTGGACGTGCTGGACGGCATCCTTCCGGCGGTGACGGAGCCGAAGGACGCCGGGCGGCAGGACCAGTATCAGGAGGAGCGGCGGCTGTTCTATGTGGCCGTGACCCGGGCCCGGAACCGGCTGTATCTGTTCTCCTGCCGGAATCGGGAGTCCGCCTTTGCCGACGAGCTGCGCCGGGGGCTGCCCCGGGAATACATCGGGCCGGAGGACGTGTTCGCCTCCCTGAATACGGAGCCGTGCGGAAAGCACTATCGCCACGCCGAAAAGGGCGGCGGCGTGATCCGGGCCTGCTGCCGGGGGCAGTGCATGGTGGCCTATGCCTCCGGCGAGACGGAGTTCCTGACCCTGGGCCAGATGGTGGACCGGCGGGCCGTGGCCTGGAGGGCCCCGGACCGGCCGGCTCCGGCGGCATTGCCCCGGGAGCAGGCAGCGCTGCCGCCGTCCGGGGTCCGTTCCGGGCAGAGGGCCGTCCACAGGGTTTTCGGACCGGGAACCGTGTTGTCCTTCCGGGACCCCATCGTGGAGATACGCTTTCCTGCCAAGGGGGACAAGAAATTCGTCCTGTCCGACTCGGTGCAGCGGGGACTGCTGCGCCTTGAGGAGTGAGGGAGTGCCGGCATTTTTCCAGATTCAGGAAATTCCTGCATGATACTGTTCACTATGGGGAAACATAAACAGTGAAAAGGTAGATATGTCAGGGACGTTGTATAAGGAAATTGTATGACACATTCGCCGAAATGTGTTGCATTTTTTGGGGCGTGTATTATAATATGGACATACCCGCAGTTCTATCAGGCAAATACAGACAAGAAGGTGATCAATTATGGAACTTCAGATTCAGGATCTTGTTTCTTCCATCAAAAAGGACGGCATCGACAGCGCAAATCAGCAGGCCGCCGCGATTCTGGCCGACGCCCGGAAGCAGGCGGACGCCATCATCGCCGACGCAAAGAGTCAGGCGGATAAGCTGCGGGACGACGCCAAGGCCGAGATCGAGGTGTTCAAAAACAGCGCCCAGCTCAGCGCCCAGCAGGCCAAGCGGGACGCGGTTCTGGCCTTCCGGCAGGAGGTGCAGCAGGAGTTTGAGAAAATCCTGGCCGCCGACGTGGGCAAGGCTCTGGACCAGCAGACGCTGGCCAAGCTCATCCAGGCAGCCCTTCAGGGAGAGGACGTTTCCGGCTACGCCGTGGAGGTGGGCCAGGTGACGGACGGCATCCGCCAGCAGCTGGCCCAGGAGCTGAAAAACGGCCTGGAGCTCCGCCCCTCCAAGAAGGTGGGCGCAGGCTTCCGGCTGGCCGCCAAGGACGGCTCCGGCTATTTTGACTGCTCCGACCAGGAGATCGCGGAGATGCTCATGCCCTTCTTCCGGGATATGCACCTGTAAGGGGGCGGCCTATGGCTTCCTACTACTATCTCATCTCCAGTCTGCCCATGCTCCGGACCCAGGGGGAGCCTCCCATGGACTACGCCGCGTTTCTGGCCATGTGCCGCTCGGCGGTCAGCGCCGGGGTATACCGGACGCTGGAGGAGCTGACGGTGGACTCGGACAAGGGGCCGCTGCTGTCGGAGTGGGCCGGGTTTTACCGGGCCCTGTGCCGGGAGCTGACCTATCAGCGGAACGTGAAGCTGGGACGGCCCTGCGCCGTGCCCTCCGACCGGGACGCCGGCATTGTCCAGACGGTGACGGCGGCGGTAAACGCCGAAAATCCCCTGGAGGGGGAGCGGCTGCTGCTGGACCTGGAATTCCGCCGCCTGGACGGCATGATCGGCCTGCATAACTTCGATGACCACGCCCTGTACGGCTACGCCATGAAGCTGCAGCTGCTGGAGCGGCAGCGGACCTTCCGGTATGAGTCCGGCAAGCGGGCCTTCGACGGCCTGATGCAGAACATCCGCCAGCAGGTTTCCAGCCTATAACGAAACAGGAGAATCAAAATGGACAAAGTGACAGGATATGTGACCGGAGTGAACGGGAATCTGGTGGCAGCCACCTTTTCCGGCTCCGTCCGAAAGAATGAAGTGGGCTATGTCCTGGTGGGCGATGACCGGCTCAAGGGCGAGGTCATCCGCGTCAACGGCGACACGGCCAGCATGCAGATCTATGAAATGACCAACGGCATCCAGGTGGGCGACAAGGTGGAGCTTTCCGGCGAGCTGATGAGCGTGGAGCTGGGCCCGGGCCTGCTGACCCAGGTGTTCGACGGCCTGCAGAATCCCCTGCCGGAGCTGGCGCAGCAGTGCGGCTTCTTCCTGCAGCGGGGCGTGTATCTGGACCCCATCCCCAACAAGGACTGGGAGTTTACCCCCCTGGTGAAGCCCGGCGACCACGTCACCGCAGGCGACGCCGTGGGCAGCGTGCCCGAGGGGCTGTTCACCCACCTGATCATGGTGCCCTTCGGCCTGAAGGACCAGGGCTGGCGGGTGAAATCCGTCCGGGAAAAGGGCGTGTACAACGTCCGGGACACCGTGGCGGTGCTGGAAAACGAAAGCGGCGAGGAGAAGGAGCTGACCATGGTGTTCTCCTGGCCCGTGAAGCAGCCCATCCGCTGCTATGAGGAGCGTCTGCGCCCGGACGAGACCCTGGTGACCAAGCTCCGCTCCATCGACACCTTCCTGCCGGTGGCCAAGGGCGGCACCTTCTGCGTGCCCGGCCCCTTCGGCGCGGGCAAGACGGTGCTGCAGCACATGGAGGCCAAGAACGCCGACGTGGACGTGGTCATCGTGGCGGCCTGCGGCGAGCGGGCCGGCGAGGTGGTGGAGGTGCTGAAGGAGTTCCCCGAGCTGGTGGACCCCCGCACCGGACGCTCCCTGATGGAGCGCACCATCATCATCTGCAACACCTCCTCCATGCCCGTGGCCGCCCGTGAGGCGTCGGTGTACACCGCCGTTACCATGGCGGAATATTACCGCCAGATGGGTCTGGACGTGCTGCTGCTGGCGGATTCCACCAGCCGCTGGGCCCAGGCCATGCGTGAGATGAGCGGCCGTCTGGAGGAGATCCCCGGCGAGGAAGCCTTCCCCGCCTATCTGGAGTCCGTTATCGCCTCCTTCTATGAGCGGGCCGGTAAGGTCCGGCTGAAGAACGGCAAGATCGCCTCCGTCACCATCGGCGGCACCGTGTCCCCCGCCGGCGGCAACTTCGAGGAGCCCGTGACCCAGGCCACCCTGAAGGTGGTGGGCGCGTTCCACGGTCTGTCCCGCGAGCGGTCCGACGCCCGCAAATACCCCGCCATCCACCCCATCGACTCCTGGTCCAAGTACCGGGGCGTGGTGGATATGGAGCGGGTGGAGCAGGCCCGCAGCATCCTCAAGCGCAGCAACGAGATCAACCAGATGATGAAGGTCATCGGCGAGGAGGGTACCTCCGCCGAGGACTATATCGTATACCAGAAGGGCGAGCTGCTGGATGCGGTGTATCTGCAGCAGAACTCCTTCGATCCCATCGACGCCGCCTGCGACCCCGACCGTCAGATCCACGAGTTCAACGTGCTGTATGACGTGCTGACCCGGGACTTCGCACTCAGCGACAAAAAGGAGATCCGCGCCTTCTTCAACCAGGTCCGGCAGGAGTTCCTGGACTGGCACAACACCGTGTTCCGCACCCCGGAATTTGAGGCCCAGGAAAAGCGGCTCAAGGACTTTTACCTGAGCAAGGCAGCGGGTTGAGAGGGGAGTCAATATGCAGAAAGTTTACACGAAAATTGAGTCCATCGTGGGCAACGTGGTCACGGTCCGGGCCACCGGCGTCCGCAACGGCGACCTGGCCCTGGTGGGCGACAGCTATGCCAACGTCATCAAGCTGGACAAGGACCTGGTGACGCTGCAGGTGTTCAGCGGCACCCAGGGCGTCAGCACCACGGACCCGGTCCGTTTCCTGGGCCGCCCCATGATGGTGTCCTTCTCCGACCACCTGCTGGGCCGCATCTTCGACGGCGCCGGGGTCCCCCGGGACAACGGCCCCGCCCTGACGGAGAACATGATCCCCATCGGCGGCCCCTCCGTGAACCCGTCCCGGCGTATCGTGCCCAACAAGCTGATCCGCACCGGTATCCCTATGATCGACGTGTTCAACACCCTGGTGGAAAGCCAGAAGCTGCCCATCTTCTCCGTATCCGGCGAGCCGTATAACCAGCTGCTCTCCCGCATCGCCATGCAGGCCCAGGTGGACATCATCGTCCTGGGCGGCATGGGCCTGAAGTACGACGACTATCTGTACTTCCGGGACACCCTGGAAAAGAGCGGCGCCATGGGCCGCACGGTGATGTTCATCCACACCGCCTCCGACCCCACCGTGGAGTGCACCCTGGTGCCCGATATGGCCCTGGCCGTGGCGGAGCAGTTCGCCCTGGCCGGAAAGCGGGTCCTGGTGCTGCTGACGGATATGACCAACTACGCCGACGCCCAGAAGGAAATGGCCATCACCATGGAACAGGTGCCCTCCAACCGGGGCTACCCGGGCGATCTGTACAGCTGCCTGGCCGCCCGCTATGAAAAGGCCGTGGACTTTGAGGGCGCGGGCTCCATCACCATCCTGGGCGTTACCACCATGCCCGGCGACGACGTGACCCACCCGGTGCCCGACAACACCGGCTATATCACCGAAGGCCAGTATTACCTGAAAAACGGCCACATTGAGCCCTTCGGCTCCCTGTCCCGCCTGAAGCAGAACGTCAACGACAAGACCAGAAGCGACCACCGGGCCCTGATGGACGGCATGATCCGGCTGTACAGCGCCTATAAGGAGAGTCTGGAAAAGAAGTCCATGGGCTTCATGATGTCCGAGTGGGACGAAAAGCTGCTGAAATACGGGCACCTGTTTGAAACGAAGCTGATGGACCTGAGCGTGAATATCCCGCTGGAGGAGGCGCTGGACCTGGGCTGGGAGATCCTGGCCGAGTGCTTCGAGCCCAACGAAACCGGCCTGAAAACCAGCCTCATCCAGGAGAGATGGCCCAAGCGGTCCGCCGTGGAATGAGGGTGCGCCTATGGCTGTCAAACTTACCAAAAATGAATTGAAGGTGCAGAAGGACCGCCTGAAGCAGTTTCAGCGCTATCTGCCCACCCTGCAGCTGAAAAAGCAGCAGCTGCAGTCCGTGGTGATGCAGGTAACGGCCCAGCTGGAGCAGGTGGAGCAGCAGCGCCGGGCCGCCGTGGCGGGACTGGACGACTGGGTGGCCGTTTTCGCGGAAAACGACAGCTTCCCGGCGGACAAGCGCCTGGAGACCCTGATCCGCCCCCACCATGTGGTGTGCGGCGAGGAGAACATCGCCGGTGTCACCGTTCCGGTGTTCCAGGAGCTGAGCTTTGAGGAGATCCAATACGACGTGGCGGACTATCCCCTGTGGGTGGACACCGCCGCCGTGCGCCTGCGGGAGATCGCCCGGCTGGATGCTCTGGAAAAGACCCTCCGCCGCCAGGTGGAGCTTCTGGAGCAGGAGCTGCGCTCCACGGCCCAGCGGGTGAACCTGTTTGAAAAGGTCAAGATCCCCGAGGCCAAGGAGAACATCCGGGTCATCGGCATCTACCTGGGCGACCAGCAGACCTCCGCCGTGGTGCGGGGCAAGATCGCCAAGAAGAAGCTGCAGGAGGTGAGCGGATGATCGAAAAAATGAAGGTCGTCCACATTGTGGCGGCCGCATCGGAAAAAACCGCCCTGCTGGACCGGCTGCGGACCCTGGGCATCGTCCACTTCGCCGAAAAGGCCAGCGCCGACCAGCGGCATCTGGAGCGCTTCGCGGAGCTGTCCAAGATGGAGATGGCCCTGCAGGAGTACGCCGGCCCGGGCCGGGAGACCGCGCCCATGTCCGACAAGGACTTTGAGCCTTTTTATAAGGAGCTGGCCGACTGCCTGGAGCGCCGCAAGACCCTGCAGGAGAAGAAAACCGCCGCCGGTGCGGCGGCGGAGAAGCTGGCCGAGTGGGGCGATTTCTCCCCGGAGGAGCTGCGGGAGCTGAAGGACCAGGGCTTCGACATCCACGTCTACCGGACGGATAAAAAGACCATGGCCGCCCTTGCGGCGGACCCGGACGTGAAGATCATCCGCCTGGCCCCGGTGGGGAAAATGCCCACCCTGGCCTCCATCGGTCCCCTGCCGGGGACCTACCCCGTCACCGAGTTCCCTATCCCCGATAAGGGTGCGGGTCAGCTGCGGCGTGAGCGGGACGACTGCGACCAGGGGCTTCGCAGCTGCCAGGCCTTCCTGACCGAGGCCGCCAAGCACCTGCCCAGCATCCACGACCAGATGCTCAAGACCCAGAACGCCGCCGAGTACTCCTCCGTCAGCAACACCTCCCAGAGTCAGGACGGCCTGGTGTGGCTCACCGGCTATATCCCGGCAGCGGAGGTGGAGGGCTTCAAGAAGGCCGCCGCCCAGGCCCACTGGGCCTGGGCCATGGAGGACCCCGCCGCCGATGACGACAAGGTCCCCACCAAGGTCAAGTACAACAAGGTCACCCGGCTGATGATCCCGGTGTTCGACATTCTGGGCGTGGTTCCCGGCTACCGGGAGTATGACATTTCCTTCTGGTTTCTGGGCTTCTTCACCCTGTTCTTTGCCATGATCATCGGCGACGCCGGATACGGCTGCCTGTTCCTGCTGGCGGCCCTGGTCATGACCCTGAAAAGCAAGAAGGCGTCCACCGCGGTGCAGCTGCTGTGGCTGCTGTCCATTGCCACCATTGTGTGGGGCGCGCTGACAGGCACCTGGTTCGGCCTGGAGCAGGCCATGGACGTGCCCTTGCTCCGGAGCCTGGTGATCCCCACCTTCGCCAACTATCCCGCCCACTTCGGTGTGGAATCCACCACCCAGCAGAACACCATCATGAAGTTCTGCTTCATCCTGGGCACGGTGCAGCTGTCGCTGGCCTGCGTCATGAACATCCGCCGCAAGCTCCGGGAGAAGGACCTGAGCTGGCTGGCGGACCTGGGCTGGCTGGCCGCCATCGACGCGCTGTATTTCGTGGTGCTGTACCTGGTCATCGGCCAGCAGGTGAATCTGATGCCTGTGGCCTGCGTGGTCATTGCGGGCTTCCTGCTGGTGGTGCTGTTCGGCGGCATGTCCCCGGACAAGAGCTTCGGCCAGGGCCTGAAGGCGGGCCTGGGCGACGCGTTCACGGTGTTCCTGAACACCATCAGCGCCTTCGGCAACATCATGAGCTACATCCGCCTGTTTGCCGTGGGCATGGCGTCCCTGGCCATCGCTCAGAGCTTCAACAACATGGCCCTGGGCTTCAAGGGCCCCCTGGTCATCGCCGCCGTCCTGATCCTGCTGATCGGTCACGGGCTGAACATTGTCATGGGCCTGCTGTCTGTGGTGGTCCACGGCGTCCGCCTGAACCTGCTGGAGTTTTCCGGTCAGCTGGGTATGGAGTGGGCCGGTATTGCTTACGATCCCTTTAAAAAGCACGATAAAATCAAAAAATAAACGGATAGGAGATCAACTATGAATATCGAATTTATTGGTATGGCGTGCGCTCTGGGCCTGTCCGCCATGGGCTCTGCGTTCGGTTCCGGTTTTGCCGCTCAGGCCTCCGTGGGTGCGTGGAAAAAGTGCTACGCCAACGGCAAGCCCGCTCCCTTCATCATGGTGGCCTTCTCCGGCGCACCTCTGACCCAGACCATCTATGGCTTCCTGCTGATGAACTTCATCCGCAGCGCCGTGGAGGGCGGCTGTGACGCGGCTCTGGCCATGTTCACCGGCATTTTCGCGGGCCTGGCCATCGGCCTGTCCGCCTTCTTCCAGGGCAAGGTGGCCGCCGCCTCCGCCGATGCGCTGGGCGAGACCGGAAAGGGCACGGCAAACTACTTCATTGTCATCGGTATTATCGAAACGGTGGCACTGTTCACCCTGGTGTTCAGCCTGCTGCTGCTCCAGTAACCCCGCAAAAGCAAGGGGATCCGGTCCCCTGCCAGACAACGCAAAAACTTCCCCTGCCATAGGCAGGGGAAGTTTTTTGCTTATTAAAAAGGTCTCGCAGAGTTTGTCGCCCGCGGGTTTCGCGCATTTTGGACAAGTATTAGTAATACTTCACCAGCCCCGACAGCAGCAGGGTGGGGAGCAGCAGCAGAACCAGAAAGGCCAGCATGTACAGCGGCGACAGGGCGGCGAAATCGCCGGCGGTGGTCAGATAGTACGACAGCACCAGGCCGCACAGGCCGCCGATCCAACTGAGGATGGTGGACCAGCGCACCGCCTGACACATCCGCTGGCTGCCGATGACGGTTTCCGCCATAGGCAGCAGGCCGTCCCGATAGATCAGGGCGTTGGGGGTCTCCCCGGGCTGGGCGGTCAGGTCCGCCAGGGCCAGCCGGGTGGCCACCCCCGGGTAAATGGGTCGGGCGTTCAGGCGGAATTTCCGCTTCAGCAGATTGGGGGTGATGTTGACGCCCCGGGTGGCCAGCACCGGGGTCACCCGGTTCCGGCGCAGGGCCCGCAGGGCCCACTCCACGTTCCGGGAGGGCAGGTACTTCACCGCGAAGATGGCCGCCAGGCGGCCGTCCACCGTCATGAAAACGCCGGCTTCCATTTTCAGGTCCCGGGGCAGGGCGATGCGGCGCTTTTTCATGAAATAGGCGCTGCCCATGGCCACCGTGGCCCCCCGGACGGTGCAGTCGATGCCGCCATCCTCGTAATAGTGCAGGTCGTGGGCGTCGTAGCGGAAGCTGACCTGGCCGTCCATCAGCTGCAGCAGCAGGGGCGTCAGCTGGCTTCCGGCGGCCCGGCACAGGGCCTCGGCATAGGCCAGGGCCTCGCCGATCTCCTGATCGTATACCTTCAGGCCGTTAAGCTCCACCGTACCCAGGGCGGCGGAGGGCTCGTTCTTCTCCTTGCCGCGCAGGGACAGGACCCCGACCGGGAACAGGTCCTCGTCCGTGACCACCACCCGGCGGGCGGCGGTAATGGCCCGGGCCCCCCTCCAGCCCGCCACGGCGCAGCCGCTTTTGTGTAGGCGGCGGCACAGCAGGGACAGGGGCAGCGTCCCGGACAGGGGCAGGGACAGGGGTACCGTGGCCGACAGCAGCGCCGACCACAGCCAGAGGAAGCGGTTCATCTGGTGCCCGCTGAGGGCTGCCACCAGGGCCAGCACCGTGGCCAGGGCCAGGTACAGCGGCGTCAGAATGGGCTGCCACCGGGCGGCGGGGTCCGGGGACTGCCACATGTGGTAAAAGCCCTCCAGACGCCCCTGCTGCTTGCAGGCTCCGGCGGCGGTGACGGAGGCCACATACGGCGGCGTGCCACCCAGCTGGGCCAGGCGGAAGCTGTCATACCGGGCCCGGGCGGCGCGATATTGGCCGCAGGCGCACAGATACAGCAACGCCGCCGCCGGGGCGGCAAAGGGCAGGTTCGGGCATTGCCCCAGAAACAGGCACTGGGCGCTGTCCGCCAGGGCTGCCAGGCCGCACACCAGAGCCGCCGCCGGGGCGGTGACGCGCCCATGGCCCAGGCTCTCCCCTGCCTCGTGCCACAGCCGGGTGCTCAGCAGCAGGCACAGGGCCAGCAGCCCCGCCGGTATGCCGCAGCGCAGCCAGACGTGGTCATACCACCCCTGGGACAGCAGATCCAGCCCGTCGATGACGGCCACGGCTATGGCCAGCAGGGTGGGCGCCGTCAGCAGCAGACGCTGCCGGTGCAGCCGGGCGCACTGCCACTTCTGCTCCCGGGCGGCGTCGTCCATGGTGGGCTCCGGCTCCGGCGGCTCCTCCGGGGCGTCGTCCGGGTTTTCCAGGTCCCGGGCGGGGATGCGGTCCCGGACCCACTGGGCGGCGGCGGACAGGCGCTCCCTCAAAGGCACCCGCTCCGGCAGGACGCCGTCCTCGTCGTCCTCCTCCGGAACGGCCCGGGGCTCGTCCGGGTCCTCCTGCCGCTGCCGGAAGCGGCGGCGCAGCCGGTCCAGGGGGTTCTCCCGGGGCGGTTCGTCGTCCGGACGATACTCCGGCTCCGGAACAGGCTCCGGTTCCGGTTCGGGTTCTGGTTGTGGTTCTTGTTCCGGCTCTTGTTCCGGTTCGGGGGCCGGCTCCGGCTCGGGGACCGGTTCGGGTTCGGGGATGGGCTCCGGTTCCGGGGCAGGCTCCGGCTCCGGGTCCCTTCGGGACCCACCCGAGCCGAATTCGTCCAGAATGTCGTCTATGGTGAAGTCCATCTCCGGCGGCGTGGGCCGCATGTCTTCGTTACGCATGGTGATCCCTCGTTGTTATCCCCGGCGCTGGCGCACGGCCTCATACAGCAGGATGGCGGCGGCCGCCGACGCGTTCAGGGAGGAAATATGCCCCTTCATGGGGATGCTGACCAGGAAATCGCAGTTTTCCGCCACCAGGCGGCTCATGCCATCTCCCTCGGAGCCGATGACAATGGCCGCCGGACCCTTGAGATCGGCGCTGTACAGGTTGGTGGAGGCTCCGGCGGCGGTGCCGAAGATCCAGACCCCCTGTTTTTTCAGGTCCTTCAGGACGGAGGTCAGGTTGGCCACCCGGGCCACCGGCAGATAGCTGACGGCCCCGGCGGAGGTTTTCCCCACGATGGCGGTGAGCCCGGCGGAGCGGCGCTTGGGGATGATGAGCCCGTGGGCCCCGGCGCACTCGGCGGTGCGGAGGATGGCCCCCAGGTTGTGGGGGTCGGATATCTCGTCGCACACCACCAGCAGAGGCGGCTCCCCCTTGGCGGCGGCGGCATCCAGGATGCTCTGGACGCTGACGTATTCCCGGACGGCGGCCAGGGCGATGACCCCCTGGTGGGAGTGGGTGCGGCTCATGGCGTCCAGCTTCCGCCGGTCCGCCTCCACCACCACCACACCGGCCTCCCGGGCCCGGGAGGCGATATGGCCCAGGGTCTTGTCCGTCTCGCCCTTGGCCAGGTAAATTTTGTCGATGGCCGTTCCGGCCCGCAGGGCCTCGATCACGGCGTTCCGGCCCTCGATGAGGCCGTCGGCCTCCGCCTGGGGCATGGGCCGCCTGTTTTCGTTGTCTTTCATGGCGCGATATCCTCGTTTTCGACGATTTTTCTTCAGTATACCATATTCCATGGACAAGATAAAGCGCCCGGGACACAAATTTTTCGCCATTTTTCCCGGCGGGCTTTCTTGTATCAGGCCGGAAAATGTGGTATGATAAATTATTAAATTAGGGAAGTGCCGCCTTTTTCACGACACGGGGCGGCTGGGAGGTTTCCATTGGACAGAAAGCAAGTGCTTCTCGACGACGGGCAGATGGCCCGCCAGCGGGAATTTACCGAAAAAATCCACGCCATGCACCAGGCCCGGGGCCGGACGCCTCTGGCTCTGGTGGACACCTTCGGGTGCCAGCAGAACGTGGCCGACAGCCAGCACATTCTGGGGATGCTGCGGGACATGGGGTGCGAGTTCACCGACGATGCCGCCCGGGCGGACATTGTGGTGATGAACACCTGCGCCATCCGGGACCATGCGGAAAAGCGGGTATACGGCACCCTGGGCGCCCTGACCCACACCAAGAAGCAGAACCCGGAGCAGATCATCTGCCTGTGCGGCTGCATGGCCCAGCGGCCGGAGGTGGCGGAGAAGGTCCGGACCAGCTATCGCCATGTGGACCTGGTGTTCGGGCCCCAGGCCCTGTGGAAGTTCCCGGAGCTTCTGTATCAGGTGTATACCCGCCGGGGCCGGGTGTTCTCCGTGGAGAACGAGCACGGCTCCATTGCCGAGGGGATGCCCGTGGTCCGGGAGGGCCGGGTCCGGGCGTGGGTCTCCATCATGTATGGGTGCAACAACTTCTGCTCGTACTGCATCGTCCCCTATGTCCGGGGCCGGGAGCGCAGCCGCGCCCCGGAGAAGATCGTGGAGGAGGTCCGCCAGCTGGCGGCGGAGGGCTTCAAGGAGATCACCCTGCTGGGCCAGAACGTGAACTCCTACGGAAAGGACCTGCCGGAGCCCTGGGACTTTGCGGACCTGCTGCGGGAGCTGGACAAGATCCAGGGGGACTATCTCATCCGGTTCATGTCCTCCCAGCCCAAGGACGCCAGCTATAAGCTGTTTGACACCATGGCCCAGAGCCGCCATGTGGCCCACCAGCTGCACCTGCCGGTGCAGTCCGGCAGCGACCGGGTGCTGCGGGCCATGAACCGCCCCTATGACCGGGCGAAATACCTGGACCTGATCGGCTATGCCCGGAAGGTCATGCCGGACCTGGTGCTGACGTCGGACGTGATCATCGGCTTCCCCGGCGAGACGGAGGCCGAGGCCATGGAGACGGTGGACCTGGTGCGGCAGGTGGAATTCGACGCCCTGTTTACCTTCATCTTCTCCCCCCGGCCCGGTACGCCGGCGGCCAAAATGGACGATCCGGTGCCCCGGGCGGAGAAGCAGAAGTGGTTCGACACCCTGTGCAGCACCCAGAACGAGATTTCTGCCCGGCTCCACGCCGGGTATGTGGGCCGGACCCTGCGGGTGCTGGTGGACGGCGAAACCGACGACGCCCGGTGGCCCCTGTCCGCCCGGACGGCGGGGGGACGGCTGGTGCACCTGGTGGGGGACAAGTCCGCCCTGGGCCAGTACCGGGACGTGAAGATCACCGACAGCAACACCTGGGCCCTGTTCGGGGAGATGCTTCCTGCATCAAAAGAACGTTGTTCTTTTGATGCATAAGATACCACGGCCAACGCCGCGAAGCGGGCATATGCCCCATAGAACAATAAGTTTTGCACTTTTCAACAATGTTTTCCACCACCATTCGACAGATCAGCCGCCTATGCGGCAGAAAGCGCGGGTGAAACCATGGCAGAGCTGACCCCCATGATGAAGCAGTATCTGCAGATCAAGGAACAGAATCAGGACGCCATCCTGTTTTTCCGGCTGGGAGATTTTTACGAGATGTTCGGCGACGACGCCCGGAAGGCGTCCAAGGAGCTGGACCTGACCCTGACCACCCGGGATAAGGACAAGAACAAGAGCTTCGAGGAGAAGATCCCCATGTGCGGGATCCCCTATCACGCCTCGGACGCGTATATCGCCCGGCTCATCGCCAAGGGCTACAAGGTAGCCATCTGCGAGCAGACCGAGGACCCTGCCACGGCCAAGGGGCTGGTGGACCGGGACATCATCCGGGTGGTGACCCCCGGCACGGTCATTGACGCGGCCTGCCTGGAGGAGGGACGCTCCAACTTCTGCGCGGGGCTGTATCTGGACGACACCTGCGCGGGCTTCAGCGTGTGCGACATCTCCACCGGCAAGACCCACGTCACCGCCTTCCAGGGTCCGGACCGGGCGGAGCACCTGCTCAACGAGCTGGGGCGGTTTTCCCCGGCGGAGGCGGTGGTGAACCAGGCGGCCTACGACTGCGGGCCGCTGCTGAGTCTGATGCAGGATAAGCTCCACTGCCATGTGGAGCGGCTGCCTGCCGGGCGCTTTCAATTGCAGGAGGCGGAAAGGACCGTCCGCACCCAGTTCGGCGACGAGGCCGCCGGACGCCTGCCCAAGGGGAACCCCGCCGCGGCTTTGTCGCTGGGGGCCCTGCTGGACTATCTCCACGAGACGCAGAAAACCGACCTGCGCCATGTGGACGACCTGGACTATTATCAGCAGGGGCAGTTCATGGAGCTGGACCTGACGGCCCGGCGGAACCTGGAGCTGACGGAGACCCTGCGCAGCAAGGAGAAGAAGGGGAGCCTCCTCTGGGTGCTGGACAAGACCAAGACCCCCATGGGCGGGCGGATGCTCCGCAGCTGGCTGGAGCGGCCCCTGCTGTCCGTAACGGCCATCACCCGCCGCAGCGGCGCCGTGGGCCAGCTGGTGGACCACACCATGATCCGGGAGGAGCTGGCCCTGGCCCTGACGGGCATCGGCGACATGGAGCGCCTGGTGGGCCGCATCGTATACGGCACCGCCGGGGGCCGGGACGTGGTAGCCCTGAAAAACGCCATGGCGCGGCTGCCTCATGTGAAGGAGCTGCTGTCGGCCTTTGACCGGGGCCGCCTGGGGGAGCTGGCCCAGCTGGACACCCTGGAGGACCTGACGGACCTCATCGGCCGCACCCTGTGCGACGATCCCCCCTTCTCCGTCCGGGAGGGGGAGTTCATCCGGGACGGCTTCGACCCGGAGGTGGACCGCCTGCGGAGCATCCTCCATGGCGGCAAGGGCGTCATCGCCTCTATGGAGGCCGCCGAAAAGGAGAAAACCGGCATCCGCACCCTGAAGATCGGATACAACAAGGTATTCGGATACTACATCGAGGTGTCCAACTCCTTCAAGGACCAGGTGCCGGATACCTATATCCGCAAGCAGACCCTGGTCAACGGCGAGCGCTATATTACCCAGGAGCTGAAGGACCTGGAGCACGACATCCTGTCCGCCTCGGACCGGGTGTCGGCCCTGGAATATGAGCTGTTCACCCGCCTGCGGCAGGAGCTGAGCGGCCATGTGGCCCGGATCCAGGCCACCGCCGCCGCCGTGGCGGAGGCGGATTGCCTGTGCTCCCTGGCGGCGGTGGCAGTGAAGAACAACTACTGCTGCCCGGCGGTGGACGAGTCCGGGGTCATCGAGATCCACCAGGGACGCCACCCGGTGGTGGAGGCCATGCGGCCTGACGCCCTGTTTGTGCCCAACGACACCTATATGGGCCGCAGCGAGGACCGGGTGTCCATCATCACCGGCCCCAACATGGCGGGCAAGTCCACCTATATGCGCCAGGTGGCGCTGATGGTGCTCATGGCCCAGATCGGGTCCTTTGTCCCGGCCAAGGCCGCAAGGCTTGGCATCGTGGACCGGATCTTCACCCGCATCGGGGCCTCCGACGACCTGTCGGCGGGACAGTCCACCTTTATGGTGGAGATGACGGAGGTCAGCGACATTCTGCGCACCGCCACCGCCGACAGCCTGCTGATCCTGGACGAGATCGGCCGGGGCACCTCCACCTTTGACGGTATGAGCATTGCCCGGGCGGTGCTGGAATATGTGTGCAAGCGCAAGACTTTGGGCGCCAAGACGCTGTTTGCCACCCATTACCATGAGCTGACCGCCATGGAGGGGCTGGTAGACGGCGTACGCAACTACTCCGTAGCGGTGAAAAAGCGGGGAGACGATATTACTTTCCTGCGGCGGATCGTGCGGGGCGGCGCGGACCAGAGCTTTGGTATTGAAGTGGCCAAGCTGGCCGGTGTGCCGGACAAGGTGGTGCGCCGCGCCAAGGTGATCCTTAAGGAGCTGGAGCAGAACAGCGTGCCCATTGAGTTTAAGGCAGAGGAAGCCATAGAGGAGGAGCCGGAGGAGGAAATTCAGTACAATTTCACCGCCAACGGCACCAACGAGATTTTGGAAATTCTAAAGACCGTAGACATTAACACTTTGACTCCGATTGAGGCTATGCAGACCCTGGATAACCTGCGCAAAAAGGCTCAGGAGCTTAGCTAAAAACGGAATTCATTATAGAAAGGGCGGTGGTTCCATGCCGCAAATTCATATTTTACCCAAGTCTGTGTACCAGCTGATTGCAGCCGGCGAGGTGGTGGAACGCCCCGCCTCTGCAATTAAGGAAATGGTGGAGAATTCCATTGACGCCGGAGCCACCCGCATAACGGTGGAGATCCAGCATGGCGGCTCTACCTATATGCGCATTACGGACGACGGCTGTGGCATCGCAAGGGCAGATGTGCCCAAGGTGTTTATCAGCCATGCTACCTCCAAGATCGCAACCGAGGAGGACTTGAACGCCATCGGTACCCTGGGCTTTCGGGGCGAGGCCATGGCTTCCATCGGCGCAGTGGCGCATGTGGAACTGCTCACCCGCACAGCAGAGGAGCAGGTGGGCACCCGCTATGTAATCGCCGGCGGCCAGGAACAAAGCTGCGACGACGCCGGTTGCCCGGTGGGCACCACAGTGGTGGTGCGGGATCTGTTCTTTAACACCCCTGCGCGCATGAAATTCTTAAAGAAAGACGTGACCGAGGGCAACGCGGTGGCCGGTGTGCTGGACGCGGTGGCGCTGAGCCACCCGGAGATCGCCTTTCGCCTGATCCGGGACGGCAAACAGACCCTGGTGACTCCCGGCAACAAGGACTTAAAGAGCACGGTGTACTCCGTGTTTGGTCGAGAATTGACCCAGTCGCTGATCCCGGTGCATTACAGCTATAACGGTATGGAGCTGGAGGGCTATGTGTCCAGCCCCCATGCCTCCCGCAAAAGCCGGGCCATGCAGTATTTTTTCATAAACGGTCGCCTGGTGAAGTCTAAGACCGCCTTGGCGGCGCTGGAGCAGGCGTATAAAAACAGCATTATGGTGGGGCGCTTTCCCGCCTGCGTGCTGAATATAACCGTTAACACGGCGCTGGTGGATGTGAATGTGCACCCGGCCAAGATCGAGGTGCGCTTTGCCAACGAAAAGCCGGTGTTTGACCTGGTGTATTATGGGGTCAAGACCGCGATTGAGACCGGCGACAGTGTAAAGGAAGCGACCTTTGGCGGCACCCCCGCAGCGGATGAGGTGGGACGCGCGTACCCGCCGGCAGGCAGTCGCAGCGCAAAGATCGACTTCTTCCGCAAAAAGGAAGAGAGCGTGCAAACTGTGCTGCAAACAGCGCCCCGCACAGACTTTTGGCAGACGGCGCAGGCAGGTGTGCCGTACCGTACCGCGCCCCAGGGGCAGATCCCGGTGCAGCGGGCGACAGAGCAAAGCGCAGCGCCGATGGCGCAAGAGCCGGCACCTGTAAAAGTGACCGAAATAAACGCCTCGGAACCCCAGGCTGCGCCGGTGGTACATGTTGAGCGGGAGGTGCCCGCCCAAGCGTCCCCGGCAGTGCCTACGCATGAGAGCGCAGAGTCGGCAGCGTCTGCACCGCTTTCGGCGGAGACAGCACCTGCCCCCACGGTGCAGGTGGTGGACGAGGACCGGAAGACCCCGGCCTTCCGTGTAGTGGGCGAGGCCTTTAAGACCTATATACTTGTAGAGATAGAAAATAATTTATATTATATTGACAAGCACGCCGCCCACGAGCGGATGAATTTTGAAGCCCTGCGCCGGAGTGCGGAGATCCACAGCCAGTTGCTGCTGGTGCCGGTGACCGTGCGCCTGAACAAAGCGGAGCTGTCCGCCGTGGAGGAACATCTGGATCTGCTGCAAAAAGGCGGTTTTGAGGTGGAGATCTTTGGCACGGATGCGGTGTTGGTGCGATCGGTGCCCGCTATGCTGGACGGGGCAAATATTGCCGATCTGATTTGCGAGATCGCAGAGAAGCTGCTGGAGCACAAAACGGACATTGAGCCGGAAAAGCTGGACTGGATTTTCCATTCCACCGCTTGCCGCGCAGCGGTCAAGGCCGGTGATGTGACCAGCCCGGCGGAGCAGCGCCTGTTTGTTGAGAAGCTGCTGTCCATGCCGGATATTCGCTACTGCCCCCATGGGCGGCCGGTGATGATCAAGGTTAGCCGGTACGAGATTGAAAGACAGTTCGGCAGGGCGTGAGTATGAAGACAAAGGTACTTGTGGTGGCCGGCCCCACCGCCTCCGGCAAAACCGGTTTGGGCATTGCCCTAGCGCGGCGGCTGGACGGCGAGATTGTGTGTGCCGACTCTATGCAGATTTATACCGGTATGCCCATTGCCACTGCGGCGCCTACGGCAGCGGAGCGGCAGGCAGCGGTGCACCATTTGGCGGAGATCCTGCCCCCGGACACGCCTTTTAGCGTGGCTCAGTATTGCAAACTGGCAGCGGAGACGGTGGCGGATATTGCCGCCCGGGGTAAGGTGCCCATTTTGGTTGGCGGCACCGGGTTGTTTATTGACAGCTTTATTGACCACATTCAGTTTGCCCATGTGCAGACAAACCCGGACCTGCGCCGGGAGCTGCTGGCAAAGGACGGCACAGAGTTGTACCGTACCTTGCAGCAGGTGGATCCCACGGCTGCGGCAGAGATACATCCGAATAACAAAAATCGGGTGGTGCGTGCACTGGAGCTGTACTATGCCGGTATTACCAAGACTGCACAGAATGCAGCCTCCCGCCGGGAGGACAGCCCTTATGAGGCACTGTATTTTGTGCTCTGCTACCGGGATCGGCAGGTGCTGTATGATCGGATCAATGCCCGGGTGGACGCCATGCTGGCCGCCGGATTGGTGGAGGAGGCACGGCAGGCCTACGCCGCTTGCGGTCCCACGGCACGGCAGGCCATTGGGCACAAGGAGCTGCTGACGTATTTGGAGGGCAGCGAGCCGCTGGAGACGGCGGTAGAACGGCTCAAGCAGGAGACCCGCCGCTACGCCAAGCGCCAGATCACCTGGTTTAAGCGCCGGCAGGGCACTGTGGTGCTGGAGCCGGATACCATGGATACAGAGCGCCTGATCGCCGCAGCGACGGCGCAGGCAGAGGATTTTCTTTATGGCAAAGACAAAGGAAAAAGAGCATAAAAGCCGTAAAAAGCTCAGTCGCACCGCCAAGGAGAACTGGGCCATCGGCATTGTGGCGCTGCTGATTTTGTCTGTGGTGGTGTATGAGTGCTATACTGCTACCCATGTGCGGCTGCAAACCTACACCGCCAAGGAGACCACCGTGTACCGTACCATTGAGACCACGGCACTGGCGGTGCGAGAGGAGCACGCGGTTAGCGGCCCCGGCGGCGTGACGGTGCAATGCGTTGCCGACGGCGAGAAGATTGCCAAGGACGGCAAGGTGGCTCTGCGCTTTCAGTCTGAGGCGGACGCTAAGGCGTACAGCCAGCGCACCGCCTTAAAAGAGAAGCTACAGCACTACCGGGATATGGAAAATAAGAGTACCGCCACTGCCACGGATATTACCGCTGTGGACAATGAGGCGGTGCAGAATGTAAATGATTACATACGGGCGCTGGCTCAATCGGATCTGACCGGGGCAAGTACCGCGGCGCAGGAGATGAACGACACCTTTACCCGCCGCCAGATGATGATCGGCACCAGCATTGACTTTGCGGCGCTGAAAGAGGATTTGCAAAGTCAAATGGACGAATTGGGCTCTGCAGAGCCTATTGGTTCTGTGACTACGGCGGTAAGCGGCGTTTTCTCCGGCTACACGGATGGGTGCGAGAGCGTTTTTGATTATGATCAGGTGACGGAGATGACCGCTGCCGATCTAGATAAAGCCTTAAAGACTGCCGAGAGTGCCAAGGGCGACACCGGCACCTTAGGCAAGGTGATTACCAGCTATGCTTGGTACTTTGTGTGCAAGGCGGATGTGGCGGACCTGCAAAAGGTGCAAAACGGCACGCGACTGGATGTGGCTATTAAGGACAGCGACCGGGTGCTTTCCTGCACCGTGGTCAGCGGCGCGGACACTAAGCCCGGCGCCACGCAAACGGTTTTGGTGCTCCAGTGTGAGAATATGGACTCGGATATTGCCGCCTATCGGGCGGAGGATATAGAAATTCGCACAGCTTCCTATACCGGGATCAAGGCCCCCGCTGCCGCCGTGCATGTAAGCGACGGTAAAAAGGGCGTGTATGTGCTGGTGGCCGGACAGGTGAAATTCCGTCCTGCCACGGTGCTGTATTCCGGCAAGGATTATGTAATACTGGCGTATGACGCCCAGAATAAAGACGGTATTCGCCTTTATGACGAGATCATCACAGAAGGGAAGGATCTTTATAATGGAAAAGTTTATACCTGATCCGGCACGGCTGCAAGCCGTTGAGGAGAACTGGAAGCGGATCTTGGATCGGGTGCAGGAGGGCGCCGTCAAAAGCGGCCGCGATCCCCGAGAGGTTCGCCTGATGGCAGTGACCAAGACCGTGGAGCCGGTGTACATTAACCGGGCGCTGGATCTGGGCGCCGATTTGATCGGCGAGAATCGGGTGCAGGAATACCTGGGCAAGCGGGATGCGTTGCACTTGGATGGGGTGGAAAAGCACCTGATCGGTCGACTTCAGACCAATAAGGTTAAGTATATTGTGGGTCAGGTGGATATGATCCAGTCTGTGGATTCTATGAAGCTGGCCCAGGAGATCTCCAAGCAATCCGTGAAGCACGATGTAACCACCAATGTATTGGTGGAGGTGAACATCGGCCGGGAGGAAAGCAAAAGCGGCATTATGATCGAGGCATTGCCTCAGCTGCTGGAAGAAGCGGCTCAGTTGCCCGGTTTACAGATCAAGGGCTTGATGTGTATTCCCCCCATTTGTGAGACGGAGACACAGGTGCGCAAATATTTTGAGACAATGCATCAATCTTTCATTGACATTAAAGACAAAAAACACCATAATATAGACATGGATATTTTGTCTATGGGTATGAGCGGCGATTTTGAGGCCGCCATTGCCGAGGGTTCCACGCTGGTGCGTGTCGGCTCTGCCATCTTCGGCGCCAGACAATACCGTTAAGGAGAGGCGAATATGGGTTTACTGGATAAGTTCAAAGAGATCATTACCGAGAATGATGATGATTTTGACGATTACTATGACGACGACAACCGGGACTACGGTCTGGCTGCCCCGGAGCGGGCAGAGCGACAGGAGCGCCCCCGGCACGAGCGGGCGCCTAAGCCGGAGCGCCAGGAACGCCCTCGCAGCAGAGGACGGGACGATAAGGTGGTCAATATCCACACCACCACCCAGTTGCAGGTGGTGCTGGTGAAGCCGGAGCGGTTTGAAGAGGCTGCCTCCATCGGCGACAATTTGAATGCCAAGCGTACGGTGGTGTTGAATTTGGAGAGCACCAACCGAGATATTGCACGCAGACTGCTGGATTTCCTCAGCGGCGTGGCGTATGCCAACAACGGCCAGATCAAGCGGGTAGCCAACAGCACCTATATCATTACGCCTTACAATGTAGATGTAATGGGCGATCTGATCGATGAGCTTGAGAACAACGGCATGTTTATGTGAGGAGAGAAGGAGAGAGAATATGATTACACCCAGCCAAATTCGAGAGAAAAATCTGTCTACCGTGCAAAGCGGCGGATATGATAAGGAAGAGGTCAATGCCCTGCTGGCCCAGATCGTCGAGTCTTACCAGGCTGTGTACGATGAGAACAAAGAGCTTTACCGCAAAATGGAAATACTTGCCGGCAAGATTGAAGAGTACAGAAATGAAGAAGACTCTATCAAGACCGCACTGATCACCGCCCAAAAGATGGCGGATCGCATTGCCAAGGACGCCAAGGAAAAGGCGGAGGAGAAGCTTAGCGCAAGCGCAGCCACCGCCCAGCAGACGGTGACGGACGCCAAAGAAAAAGCGGACAAGATGGTGGCCGAGGCCCGCACCTATGCCGCCAACTTTACCAAGGAGAAGCAGGACGCTGCCGAGTCCATTATTACCGAGGCGGAGGCCAAGGCCAATGACGCCATTGACGGCGCCAAGGTTGTGGCTCAGGAAATGCTCAACCAGGCCAAGCAGCTGTCTGAGGAGCTGATGAGCAAGGCGAAGAGCGAAAAAGCCTATCACGAGCAGCTGATTGAAAAGCTGCGCAGCGAGTCTAAGAGCTTTAAGGACAGCTTGCTGTCCCTGTATGAGAGCCAGATGGATCGCCTGGGCGATATGGTGGATTTGAAGCCCCAGGTGGACGAGGATCAGGCGCACATTGACTCTGTGGAGAGCGAGATGAACCAGATCATCTCCAATATTGACGAGATCAACAAACTGCAAAGCCAGACGGTCGACGCACCGACGGAGGAAGCTGCGGCACAGGAGCTGCCGGCAGAGAATACCAAGGGCGACACAGACGATGACCAGGTGGATCAGATCATTGACGAGATCGAGGAGAAGCAGGCGCCCGCAGCCAGCCCGGAGGAGGTCAGCAGCGCGCTGAACGCCTTTACCGAGGACGAAATCACCCCGCTGGACGAGAACGCCCCCACCATCAGCGAGATCGACGAGGAGCCGGAGTTAGAGCAGGTACCCCCGCAGCAGGAGGAAAAGACCTTGTTTGACGACCAGGCTTCTATGCCCTTTGAGGATTATTTTCATGTCAAAAGCGGCGACGAGCGCACCAGCGAGACCATTTCCCTGACCGCTCCGGACGAGGACGAGTATGAGGAGGAAGAGGGCTCTTCCAAGCTGCGCGGTTTCTTTAAGAAGAAAAAATAATTTACATACACAGTAGGAGTAACAAGAAGCATGGATTATAACCAAACACTGAATTTACCCAAGACCGACTTTCCCATGCGGGCAGCTTTGCCCCAGCGGGAGCCGGAATTCCTGAAAGCGTGGGAAGAAAACGACCAGTACCGTCAGCTGATGCAGCACAACGAGGGCAAGCCTCTGTTTGTGCTCCACGACGGCCCTCCGTACGCCAACGGTGATATTCATATCGGCCACGCCATGAACAAGACCTTAAAGGACTTTATTGTGCGCTACAAGAATATGACCGGGTTCCAATCTCCCTATGTGCCCGGCTGGGATACCCATGGCCTGCCCACAGAGCTGAAAGCCAGAAAGCAGGCGGGCATCGGCGCCGGCAGCGACATTTCCGATCTGGAATTGCGCAAGATTTGCCGAGAGACCGCGCTGAGCTATGTGGATATTCAGCGGGAGTCCTTTAAGCGCCTGGGCGTAATCGGCGAGTGGGATCACCCGTACATTACCCTGACCAAGGATTTTGAGGAAGAGCAGATTAAGGTATTTGCTACCATGGCTTCTCAGGGCCATATCTACAAGGGCTTAAAGCCGGTGTATTGGTGCCCGGACTGTAAGACCGCCCTTGCCGAGGCGGAGATTGAGTACGGCGAGGATCCCTGCCATTCTATTTATGTCAAGTTCCGTGTAACGGACGATATGGGCAAGCTCACTGCACTGGGTGCGGACCTGAGCAAGACCTATTTCGTGATTTGGACCACCACCACCTGGACCCTGCCGGCCAACGTGGCCATCTGCGTAGGCCCCAACTTTGAGTATTCTTTGGTGAAGAGCGGCGACGAGTATTATGTGATGGCTACCGACCTGGTAGACGCCGCTATGGCGGACCGGGGCACCACGGACTATGAGACCGTGGGTGTGATCCGGGGCAGCGAGCTGGAGTATATGAAAACCCAGCACCCGTTTATTGACCGCACCTCTTTGGTGATTGTGGGCGATCATGTAACGCTGGAGAGCGGTACCGGTTGCGTACACACAGCACCGGGTCACGGTGTGGATGACTTTATCGTGTGCCAAAAGTACCCGGAGATCCCCACCGTTGTACCGGTGGATGCCGAGGGCAGACTGACGGAGGAGGCCGGACAGTTCGCCGGGCTGACCACCGATGAGGCCAACAAGCCCATTGCGGAGCATTTGGAAAAAATCGGCGCTTTGTTTGCGCTGAAAAAGATCGTCCACCAGTATCCCCATTGCTGGCGTTGCCATAAGCCCATCATTTTCCGCGCCACCTCCCAGTGGTTCTGCTCGGTAGATGATTTTAAGGAGGCTGCTGTGGCTGCCACCGAGGATGTGCAGTGGTATCCGGCCTGGGGCAAGGACCGTATGCAGTCCATGATCCAAGAGCGCGCCGATTGGTGCATCTCCCGTCAGCGTAAGTGGGGTGTGCCCATTCCCGTATTTTATTGTAAAGACTGCGGCAAGGAGATCGTGGATAAAGATCTGATGCTGCGGGTATCTAAGATCTTTGGTCAGGAAGGCTCTGACGCCTGGTTCGCCCACGAGGCGGAATATTTCCTGCCGGAGGATTATAAGTGCCCCCACTGCGGCGCACAAAAGGGCTTTGAAAAAGAAAGCGACATTATGGATGTGTGGTTCGACTCCGGCTCCAGCCATGCAGCGGTGCTCAAACAGCGCCCTTATTTGAAGTGGCCGGCAGATGTGTACCTGGAGGGTGCCGACCAGTACAGAGGCTGGTTTCAGTCCTCTTTGCTCACCAGCGTAGCCGCCGGGCAGCCTGCGCCCTTTAAGCAGATCATCACCCACGGCTGGACCGTAGACGGTGAGGGCAAGAAGATGAGTAAGTCCCTGGGCAACGGTATTGACCCGGCGGACATTATCAACCAGTACGGCGCGGATATTCTGCGTTTGTGGGTGGCTTCTTCTGATTACCACGCCGATGTGCGTATCAGTAAGGAGATCTTGAAGCAGCTGTCGGATAATTACAGAAAGATCCGCAATACCGCTCGTTATTGCCTGGGCAACCTGTATGACTTTGACCCGGACAAGGATATGGTGCCCAACGATCAGTTGGAAGAGCTGGATAAATACGCACTGATGAAGCTGGACCAGGTGCTGGCTACCGCTCGCGGCGGGTACGAGGTGTACGAGTACCACACCGCCGCCCACGCGCTGCACAACTTCTGCGTGGTGGATATGAGTAACTTCTACTTTGATGTGCTCAAGGATCGGCTGTACACTTCTGCGCCGAACAGCGCTACCCGCCGTGCCGCCCAGACCGTATTGTATAAGGTGCTGGACGCATTGACCTTGGTGCTGACCCCCATTTTGGCCTTTACCTGTGACGAGATCTGGAAGGCAATGCCCCATGCAGCGGGCAGAGATCCCCGGTCTCCGCTGTTTAACGATATTCCCCAGCCGGAGTACATTGCTGCGGACGCGGACTTTATGGCCAAGTGGGATCGGATCCATCGGATTCGTGAAGATGTGCAGAAGGCACTGGAGCTGGCTCGTAAGGACAAGGCCATCGGTAAGTCCTTGGAGGCCAAGGTGACCCTGTACGCTGCGGGCGAACTGCACGATTTCTTGCAGAGCGTAGAGAGCCAGCTGCCGGAGATCTTCATTACCTCCGCTGTGGCACTGTCCGACGGTGAGGGCGACTTTACCGGCGAGGTAGAGGGGCTGAGCGTGTCCGTATCTAAGGCAGACGGCGAAAAGTGCGAGCGCTGCTGGAAGTACGATGAGACCGTAGGTCAAAACGCAGAGCATCCCACCCTGTGCGCCCATTGTGCGGCTGCACTGGCAGAGATGGACAAATAAAGAACGACCCATACGGGGGCAGATGCGACTGCTCTGCCCCCGCCTTTTTATATACGGAGGGTTTATGAAGCATAGAAAAAAACACATTTGGGCCTCCATTATGATCCTGCTGATCGTGGCTTTCGACCAGGTGACCAAGCGACTGGCAGAAAGTGCGCTGATGGGGGGCAAGATTGTTACTTTGCTGCCCGGTGCGGTGCAGTTGCGCTATGCCCGCAATACCGGGATGGCCTTTAGCCTGTTCAGCGGTGCCCGGTGGGTGTTTGTGGCGCTGACCGCTCTGGTGTGTGCCGGTGTGCTTTTTTATATGTTTCGCAACAAATGCCGCTCCCTGTGGGGCTACTGGAGCCTGGGGGTGCTGGTGGCCGGCGGTCTGGGCAATCTGATCGACCGGGTGCTGTACGGCTATGTGATTGACTTTATCGAGCCGACTTTTATGCAATTTGCCGTGTTTAATATTGCGGACTGCGCTGTGACCTGCGGCGGCATCAGCTTTGTGCTGTGGCTGGCAGTGGATCTGTTCCGCTCCGATGACGGCAAGAAGGGAACGGCCCATGACGGAAAATGAGCGGCAGCCGGTGCGTGCCTTTACCGTGGACGAAACAGCGGCAGGGGAGCGACTGGACAAGTTTTTAAGCACCGAGTGTCCGGATCTGACCCGATCGGCGGCGGCGCGAGTGATTGAGGAGGGTGGCGTACTGCTGAACGGCTCTCCGGGAAATAAAAAAGATAAGCTGCGCCCGGGCACCCGGGTGGAGTTGCGCCTGCCGGAGCCAAAGCCCATGGAGGTGTTGCCGGAGCATATCCCCTTAGATGTGGTTTATGAGGACGACGACCTGTTGGTAGTGAACAAGCCCAAGGGTATGGTGGTGCACCCGGCACCGGGAAATTATACCGGCACGCTGGTGAACGCGTTGCTGTACTACTGCGGTGACTCCCTTAGCGGTGTGGGCGGTGTGATCCGACCGGGAATCGTTCATCGAATTGACAAGGATACCAGCGGTCTGCTTATGGTAGCCAAGAACGACTTTGCCCATGTGGATTTGGCACGCCAGATTCAGGAACACAGTTTTCACCGGGCGTACCAAGCGGTGGTGTACGGCAACGTGACCGCAGACAGCGGCACGGTGTGCCAACCCATCGGTCGCAGTCCCAAGGATCGCAAAAAAATGGCGGTGACCCAACAGAACAGCAAGCCGGCCACCACCCATTATCGTGTGTTGGAGCGATTTGGGGACTTTACGCATATTCGCTGTGTATTGGAGACCGGACGCACCCACCAAATTCGGGTGCACATGGCCTATATCGGTCACCCGTTGGCCGGAGATCCGGTGTACGGACCGCGGCGTGTAATCACCTCCCTGGGCGGGCAGTGTCTGCATGCTGGGGAGATTGGCTTTATACATCCCAGAACCGGGGCGGAAATGCGGTTTGAAGCACCGCTGCCCCCGTATTTCACATCATTTTTGCACACTTGTAGGGAAAAGAAAAGGTGAGCGTATGAGTCAAAAGGATTTTAGCAATTGGCTGGTGGTGTCAGATATTGACGGCACATTGAATAACAAAGCACGCAAGCTGCCTCGGCGTAATTATGACGCCATTCAGGCGTTTACAGAGGCGGGTGGCAACTTTACCTTGGCTTCTGGACGGCTGACCTCCAGCTTGAAGCGCAACTACGACCGTATCACCCCCAATCAACCGGCGGTGGTACTCAACGGCGCGGGTATTTATGACTTTCAGCAGGAGAAGATGATTTGGCGCAGCACCATTCAGCAGGAGGGGCACGAGTTTGTGCGCTACATCATCAATAAGTTCAGTGACAGCTTTAAGAGCGTGGATGTGGGAATTTATTTTGACGATTATGTGTATATCGTCAAAAACGGCGTTCTGTCCCAGGGCACCATGGATATTGATAAGGCGCACTACGAGGTAACCTCCATTGATAAGGTGCCCAAGGAGGGGTGGATGAAGGTGATCTTTTGGTCCAACCCCATTACCATGAACCGGCTGCGCTATGTAATTGACCGCAGCGACACGGCAGGTATGAACTTCATGGCCTCCTCTCCATGGAGTATGGAGATGCTGCAAAAGGGCACCCACAAGGGTACGGCCATTATGGTGCTGGCAGATATGCTGGGCATTGACCGGAACCATGTGGCGGCCATCGGCGATTATTATAATGACTGGGATATGCTCAAGACCGTGGGATTGCCGGCCTGTGCCGGTCAGGCACCTAAGGCCATTCATGAGATTTGCCAGTTTGAAGCCTGCCACTGCAACAAGGGCTGCGTGGCGGATCTGCTGGGGTATATTATGTCCGGTCAGGCGGAGCAGCACATTGCTCGTCCGACCCTGCTGCGAGGATAAGAGATGTTGATTTTAGGTGCACATTTAAGTGCAAGTAAGGGCTATGTCCACATGCTGCGAGAGGCACAGTCCATTGATGCCAATACCTTTCAGTTCTTTACCCGCAATCCTCGGGGCGGTGCCGTAAAGGCCCAGGATCCGGCGGATGTGGCTGCCTTTTTGCAGGGAGCACAGGCTGCGGACTTTGGTACGGTGCTGGCTCATGCACCGTATACCATGAATTTGTGCAGTGATAAGGAACGCACCCGCATGTTTGCCAGAGAGGTGTTTGCCGATGATCTGCAGCGGCTGGAGGCTCTACCCGGTACGCTGTATAACTTTCACCCCGGTTCCCATGTGGGGCAGGGGACGGATAACGGGATTGCCTATATCACCCGGGCGCTGAACGACCTGCTGACCCCGGAGCAGCATACCACTGTACTGTTGGAGACGATGGCCGGTAAGGGCAGCGAGGTGGGCGGCACCTTTGAGGAGTTGCGCCGCATTATAGACGGTGTGCAGCTGCAAGACAAGATCGGCGTGTGCCTGGATACCTGTCATGTGAGCGATGGCGGGTACCCTTTGGCAGAGGATCTGGACGGGGTGCTGACCCAGTTTGACCGGGTGATCGGCCTGGACAGATTGCGGGCACTGCACCTGAACGACTCTAAGAATCCTTGTGGTTCCCATAAAGACCGACACGAGCAGATCGGTAAAGGCTTTTTGGGTATAGAGACCTTCCGCCGCATCGTCAACCACCCGGCGCTGCGGGGACTGCCCATGTTCTTAGAGACCCCCAATGACTTGTCCGGCTACCAAGAGGAAATTGCCCTGCTGCGCAGCCTGGAGCAACCGTCAAAGTAAAATGAACATAAGAAAAAGCACGGCTTCTGTCAAAGAAGTCGTGCTTTTTTATGCGCTTTCAGCAGCCCAGCAGGGTGTGGGCATTTTGGATTAAGGCTTGCAGGGCGCTGTCACCAAATTTTTTGACGATCACGGCGGCGCCGTCTGCATAATTCGGTGGGCGGGAGCCCAGGTTGTGACAGTCGGAGCCGATCAGGTCGATGCGCCCGCTGTCCAGATACTTCAGCAGTTTGCGCCGCGCCCCGAAGGAGGCGTTTGCAAAGGCGCTGATGTTTACTTGGGTGGCGCAGCCCATATCTCGCAATTCGTCAATTAAACCGGGGTGATCCATCAGCGCTTTGTATCGCTCAATGTGCGCCAAAATAGGCCGTATGCCGTGGTCGCAGGTCAGCGCCGTGATCCGATCCAGGGTCTCCGTGCCGAAGTTGTCGCCGAAGTTATGCTCCAGCAGGGCACACCGGGTGCCTGTGACACAGATGGGGGTCAGATCCGGGTTGTTCATCAGATAGCGGCTTACATACACCTCTGCACCCAGCAGCAGCCGGGGCGCGTCCGGGGGAAGAGCAGCCTGCAAGTTGGCAAAAGCCGCGTCCCGTCGGGCGATAAAGTCCGCCAGAGAAATAGAATCCGAGTAATAATGGGGTGTAAGCACTACGGTCTCTGCCCCTTGCTGAGCCAGGCGACGGAGCATTTTTAAGCTGGTCTCCGTATCTTTGGAGCCGTCATCCACGCCGGGGAGAATGTGGCAGTGCATTTCAATCAAGCCGGGGATCACCATAGCATCACCTTATCCGATTATTCTGCGCCGGCGTCATACCCGTAACCGTAGCCATACCCATAGTCATAGCCGTACTTGTAGCGGGAGTAGCGAGAGCGCTTATCTTCTGCAAAATTGTAAATAAAGCCAAGCACCTTGGCGTCAATGAACTCCAGGGATTCCATCACCTTTTGCACTTCCGGGTGGGTGGAGCCGTTGGCACGCACCACGATCACCACGCCGTCGGACTCCCGGATAATGGGCAGGGCGTCAGACACCACATTCAGCGGCGGTGTGTCAATGATCACATAGTCATAGTCCCGACTGATCTGCAGCAAAAACTCGGCCATGGGCTCGCTGCCCAGCAGCTCTGCCGGATTGGGTGGAATGGAACCGGCGCACAGCAGCGATAGGTTGGGAAATTCTGTTCTGTGAATAATGCTGTACAGGTCCGTCTTAGGGCCGTTGTTTTTTACCGAGTCACTGATGTAGTTGGTCAGTCCCGGTGCATTGGACACGCCAAAGTAGTGGTGCATCTTGGGTTTGCGCAGATCGCAATCAATAAGCAGCACCCGCTGGTCTGCCTGGGCAATGGAGATGGCCAGGTTGATGGTGGTCGTCGTTTTGCCCTCGGCAGGGGAGCCGGAGGATACCACAATGGTTTTGCATCCCTTTTTCAGGATGGAGAGCATAATGTTGGTACGAATGCTCTTGTAAGCCTCCTCAATCCGGAACTTCTGCGCCGGATCCATGTTGGCATTGGAGATCAGGGTGCGGGCAAAGGGATTGTTCGCTTTTTTAGCCATCTTATTTCGCCTCTTTCTTTGTGTTTTTCTTGCCGGCAGCACTGCGCTTGCCGGTTGTAAAGGCGGGAATAGAGCCCAGTACCGGCACATCGTAGCGCTGGCTCAGCTCCTCGGCGCTCTTGATGCGCACATCTAACAGATCCCGCAGGATCACGTATGCGGCAGCTATCAGCAGTCCCGCTACGGCACCCAGCAGGCAGTTCTTTAAGTATCCCCGGCCCTCGGCGGTGTTGGGCTTAATGGCTTTGTCTTCCACGGTAGTCTGAACCAGGCCGTTGTTGGTTTCCTCCATCTGCTCCGGCACGCTCTCCTCCATTTGGTGAGCGATGTTGTAGGACAGGGTAGGGTCTGTGGTGGTGACGAGCAGCTTAAACATGGCTGTGTTCTCCACCGTCTCAATGGTAAAAGATTGCTTAATATCCGCCGGAGACAGGTTGGTGTAGTATTTTTTGTTCATCTCGCCTGCCACTTTGCCACAGAACTTGTTGGTCTTGAAGATCTCGATATAGGTATCGATCATCTTCATAGCATAGTTCATTTTGCTGGTCTGGCTGGTGCGGGCCACCTCGCCGGTGCTGTCGCTGATTTCGTGAGCCGGATCCACCGCTGCAGCCAGGAACTCCACGCTGGAGGTGTAGGTCAAGGTGGTGAATTTGGCGGTATAAACCCCGGCCAAATCGCTCCGATGAGCATAAACAGGATCAGCAGCTTCCACTTGCGCAGCAGCAGCTTAACGACCTTTTGTACATTTTCGTCAATGTTCATAGACTTGTCTCCGTTACTCTGCAAAAACATAATTTATTTTTAACAGATATATATTACTGTATTGTATTTGGTTTGTCAAGGTGTTCACTATTGACAAAAGCGGGCAAAAAGATGATAATATCCTTGCAAAAAAATCAAAAAACGGAGAACTGCGTATGAAAAAATCTCAAATCCGTATGCCCCTTTGGGGACCGTATTCCAAGAAGTATATGGGACTGTCCCGCATTGTGGACGATCGGGCGGCAGAAGGTGCCCGCTATGATTTTGTAGTGCACCCCACCCTGTGGAATTCCGCTACCCCGGTGCCCAATGTGACTGTGCCGTCCGGCTACCATTTGTGGAGCTGTGACGAGGACTTTCGCTTTTATTCCTACCGCTATGAGCTGATGTGGAAGGACCAAATTTATGCCGATGTGTCTTACACCCGATTGGATGAGGAGTCCTACTTAATGCGCTGCCGCTTCGTTAACGATACGGACCTGTCGCAAAACTGTATTCTGAATATTTTCGGCGCACTGGAGTTCCCGGCGCCGGAGCACTGCGTTTTGCAGTTGCCCGAGGACGCTGCATTGGTGGATGCCAACGATTATACGCAGTACACCTATGCAAAGCCCCGCCCCTGGGATAATGAGAACCCGGACGGTATGCACAAGGGCGAGTTTGCCGACGGCAACTTTTACCACGCCCACGGTCTGGGTGACCGGTGCGAGAATTACCATGTGGATTTCCTGGGGCTGGAGCCTTTCGGCTGCACTGCCGGGGACAAAGTGGTATACACACTGCCGTCTCTCCGACCGACGGGCGCTACCTTGCTGTTGCGCTATCGCACAGTGACCCCGGGTGCTGCTGCCTTTACCGTCAACGGCGTAGCGGCAGAACTGCCGGAGAGTGACAGCCTGACCTTTGCCGCGCTGCCCTATGACGGCGCAGACACCCTGACCCTGGAGAGCCGGGGCGGCGCCGGTGTGGAGCTGGATGTGCTGGTGCTGTGCCGGCCGGGCACGGAACAGGAAGTCAGCGCCCGCACGGTGCTGCGCGATACCAAGCCTCAAATTGAAGAAGAAAAGGTGCACGGCGCCACCCGCATTACTCTAACTTACAAGGACGCGGAAGGCTGCTATTCCATCTTGACGCACAATCCCAAGACCCGCCGACGGGAACTGGACAGTGGCAGCCTGGAGGACGCGCTGATTAACCGACTGTCTAACGGCGACCCCACTTATGACGACCTAAGGGAGACCTTTTCTCGCTCCTTCCGCCGCAAAAAAAGTGACGAGGGCTACTATTACAATGCGGTGATGCCCTCCATCTTTATTGACCCCCACGCAGAGCATATAGAGTATGCGGTGCTGTCCAAGGGCAAGGTGGAACCCCGCACCACCGAAGAATACGAGCAGCTGTACACCGCCGCCAAGGCGCTGGCCACTCCGGTACAGTTCAATCGGGAGGGACAGAAGTACAGTCTGTCTACCGAGATCTTGCGGGCAACACTCCTGACCAACTTGGTATATCCGGTGTACAAGCACGGCGAGAATGTAGTACATTACACCCCCGGCAAGCGCTGGGACAGCTTTTATACCTGGGACAGTGGCGTGATCGGCACCGGTGTGTTGGAGTTCAGCCCGGAGAAATGCCGCTACATTTTAGAGACTTATTTGTCCCAGCCGGAGAATACGGACTTTGCGTTTCTGCTCCACGGCTCCCTGGTGCCTACCCAGTTTGTGCAGTATTTGGAACTGCTGCACCGTACGGAGGACAAGGCGCCCCTGTTTGCTCTGTATCCGCAGATGAAGCGGTATTATGACTATATCAGCGGCAAGACCCCTGGCTCCACCTGCGGCAAGTTCGGCAACGGCCTGACCACCACTTACGACTACTGGTATTCTTGCAGCGGTATGGACGATTATCCCGCCCAGGTGGCCATGATCGCCCAGGATAAGAAACAATATATGTGCCCCTGCCTGTCTACTTCCCACACCATTCGGGCCGCCAAGATCATGAAGATGGTGGCTGCCGCCATGGGCAAGGAGGAGGACATTGCCGCTTATGACGCAGACATTCAGCGGATGAGCGACGCTCTGAACCGTTACAGCTGGGACGAAAAGAGCGGCTATTACGCCTACTCCGTCTATGACGATGACAAAAACTATCAAGGCATTTTCACCACCGACGCCGGGGAGAATTATGACAAGGGCATGGACGGTGTATATCCGCTGTTTGCCGGGGCTGCCCCGGAGGAGCGGCGGGAGCGCCTGCTGGCGCATATTAAGAACCCGGACGAAATGTGGTCCGCCGCCGGCATCAGCGCGGTGGATATGACAGCCTCCTACTATTTTGACGACGGCTACTGGAACGGCAATGTGTGGATGAGCCACCAGTTCTTTATGTGGAAGACCATGTTTGACCTGGGCGAGACGGAATTTGCCTTTGAGATCGCCCGCCGGGCGCTGGATATGTGGAAGGAAGAGACGGACTTCTCTTACAACACCTATGAGTGCTTTGGTATTCAGACCCGCCGCGGCGGTTGGTTCCACAATTTCGGCGGCCTGTCCGCGCCCATCAATGTGTGGGCGGACTGCTACTATCGCCCGGGCACCTTTACCTGCGGGCTGGATGTGTGGACGGATAGCCAGAAGCTTACGGACACCTCTGCGGAGGTCCACTTCCGTTACACCGGCGACAATGGGCAGTATGCCTTTGTGCTCACCCTGTCGGATGCGCACAGCTATCGGCTGACCTTGGATGGGCAAGAACTGGATTACGCTCTGCGCAGTGACGGCTGTATGGAGATTACCCTGCCGGGCACGGTGCGCAGCGGCGTGCTGAAGGCAGAGATGAAATAAAGGAGAACGCAATGGCAGCGAAGTTGTATGGCGCAGACAATGCGCCGCTGAAAATTCAATTTATCACCGATCCGCATTACTACTCCCGCAAGGGGGGCACCGAGGGCAAGGCTTACGAAAAAGCCGAGGCCAAGAGCCAAAAGATCATTAAGGACAGCGACCTGGTGATCAAAGCCGGGTTCGATTTGCTGTGCGCAGACACTTCCACGGATATTGTGGTGCTGGCCGGCGATACCACCCGGGACGGAGAGCTGGCCTCTCACGCCGAGTTTATTGAAATGCTCCGGGATCTGAAAAAGCGAGGCAAGCGGGTGTATGTGATCACTGCTACCCACGATTATCGGGACGGCGGCGTGGCAGACGGCTATGACGGCGACAAAAAGATTCAGGTGCCGGCGGTGGAGGAGCGCCACGATCTGTGGCAGATGTACTATGAGTTTGGCCCCAATGAGGCCATTGCCACCCACCCGGACAGCATGAGCTATGTGGTGCAGCTGGCCCCCGGCTATCGGCTGTTTGCTCTGAATGACGATACCAACTATAAGCCGGAGGGGGAGAGCGGCTCCGGGTACAGCGACGACTGTATGGCTTGGATCCTGGATCAGCTGGAGGATGCCCGCAAGAACGATCAGTTTGTGATCGCCATGACCCATCACCCCATGATCGCTCCCAGTCCTTTTTATGCCATTATCGGCAAGGGAGATATGCAGCGCAATCATGAAACCACCCGGGAGATTTTTGCGGACAACGGACTGCAATGTATGCTTACCGGTCACACCCATATTCACGACATCAGCGTGGTAGAGACCAAAAAGGGCAACACCTTTTATGACATTGCCTGCGGTGCTATGGCCGGCTGCCCGCCCACTATGCGCAATATTACACTGGACCCGGCCCACGCCAAAGTGGATGTGGAGACGGTGACCATTACCGATGTGCCGGGGCTGGACACCGGCGGCAAGCCCTTTGACCGGTATATGCGCACTTTTTTCTTCGGTATGATCTCCGAGCTGCTGGACGCTGCGGCCACGGATATTGACCATTTGGCAGAGATGACAGACGCTTTTTCCGTTCCCGGCGAAAAGGTCAAAAAACTGGGCTGGCTGATTAAGCCCGTTGCCAAGTGGCTGAACAAGCTGACCTTTAAGAAAGCCTGGCGCCTGTGCAAGAAAGAAAGCGGCCTGTCCAAGAAAGATATTGCGGACATTGCCGATCATCGGGTAGTGGACTTTATCCTGGAGTTGGTGCAGAACCTGTATTGCGGCGACTCGCCTTACGGTCCGGATACGCGGGAGTACAAGATCTGCTGTGGGTTGCTGAATGTGATCGACGCGTTCCTGAACACCATTCACTTCTCCATCGGCAAGGTGCTGAAGGGTGCCACCTCTGTGCGCGGCCTGGTAGAGCCGCTGCTGTGGAATCCGGGTCCCTGCGACGCCAACGCCACGCTGCCCCTGTATCCTTTGTACGATGATGAGAACCCGGCGCCGAAAAAGGCAGAAAAGCCCGCCTTTGACGACCCGGTGCGCCCCAGCAAAAAGGGCCCGCTGGTGCTGGCGATCCTGGTGCTGCTGGTGATTTTGGTGCTGGCGATCCTTGTTGGCCTGATCGCTTTGGTGGTATGGGCTGTGGTTGCCATTGTGCACGCTGCCACTACCGGCTGTATTGGCGCACTGCCTTTCGTTTTTTAATTCTGTAAAATAAAGGTTGCAATCTTAGCCAAAAAATAGTATAATGAACCCGTTATTTTTGTACAGTCCATGAGAAAGGGGTAAAATAATTATGGCAGATGACAAAAAGAAGAAAATTAGCCTTGGCGGTATCGACAACGCCGCTGAGGAAAAGGGCTCCTTTATGAAGACCCTTTGGCAGCTTGTAAAGTTTCTGGTGGTATCCGGCTTGGTAACGATCATCCAGCTGGCACTGGCTGCTTTGCTTCCGCTGGTGTGCGACCAGATCCACACCCTGTTACCGGAGTTCTTGAGAGGGATCTTTACACCCGCCATGTTTTCCACCGGTTCCGCAGAGGCTTCTAAGTATGTGATCGATGGCGTTGTGACTTGGGGCTATGTGCTGCCCTTCCTGTTGTCCAACCTGATCGCCAACATCTACGGCTTCTATCAGAACAAAAAGACCACCTTTAAGTCCGACTCCGCTTGGTACAACTTTGTGATCTACATTGTGCTGCTGCTGGCGCTGATTTTGTTCTCCACCTGGATGCAGGGTGCCATCGTTGGCGCTATGCTGAAGCTGGAGCCCAGCAACTGGTTCTTTAAGATCATCACCAACGAGTCTGTGGCTCGTCTGATCGCTTCCATGTGCGCCGGCTTCGTGCAGATGGTTGTACTCTTCCCCATGGAAAAGTTCGTTCTCATGCCGGAGAAGAAAAAGGACGGCGAGGAAGCTGCCGCAGAGGCTGCTGCCGAGTAATCGCTGCTTTAGCAAAAATGAAAGACCGCTTTCCGTTTTTCGGAGAGCGGCTTTTTCTTGCCTAAAAGTAAGGAGTATGGTATAATCACAGCAGAACGCGGAAACTGTAAGAAAAGCCCATTGGCAGTTGGGATGTGACTATATGGAAAAGAAGAAGAAATTGTGGCAGGTGTTGATCCCTGTTTTGGTGGCACTGGCCGTAATTGTTGCCTTTGCCATCAGCGGCACCATTACCCGCAGGGCAGATGAGAAGAAGCCTACGGCGCCCACCAAGGTGTCTGTGGTTAATCAAACGGAGGATCACACGGAAGAGACCCAGGGCAAGACCCGGGTGCGCTTGGTGGCAGTAGGGGACAACCTGATCCACAATACCCTAATCGCTGCCGGAGAGCAAAAGGACGGCAGCCGGAATTACGACGCCTTTTATCAGGATATTAAGCAGTACATTGAACCGGCGGATATTGCCGTTATCAATCAGGAGACGGTGCTGGGCGGCAGCAGCTTTGACTATTCCGGCTATCCCTGCTTTAATTCACCCTGGGAGATTGGCGACGCCGCCATTGCCGCCGGGTTTGATATTTTTACCTGCGCCACCAATCATACTATGGATATGGGCAGTGCCGGGGTGGAGAAAGAGCTGGAATACTTCGGCAAGCATAAAGAGGCGGTGCACCTGGGCACCAACGCTTCTCAGGCGGATTATGACAAGATTACTTATTATGAGAAGAACAATATTACCTTTGCTCTGCTGAATTACACCTACGGCACCAATGGCATTGACTTGCCCAAGGACAAGCCCTGGCTGGTGAATTTGATGGACAAGGACAAGATCCTGAAGGACATTACCGAGGCGCGCAAGCATGCGGATGTGGTGATGGTCTTTCCTCACTGGGGCACGGAGAACAGCCACAAGGTGTCCGATTACCAAAAGGAATATACGAAGCTGTTTTCTGACCTGGGTGTAGATATTGTCATCGGCAGCCACCCGCATGTGCTCCAGCCGGTGGCGTGGGTGACCAACGAAAAGAGCGGCAAAAAAATGCTGGTCTACTACTCCCTGGGTAATTTTATCAGCCACCAGATCAATCTGCCCCAACTGTGCGGCGGTATGGCGGAGGTGACGATCGAAAAGGATAATGGAAAGATCACCATCTCCTCTGCGAAACTGGCGCCGGTGGTGTGCCATTACAGCCGGGGCGGTAACGGTTTTGTGTTTTCCGTCTATAAGCTCAGTGATTATACCGACGAGCTGGCCGCCACCCAGGCGCAGAAGGGTGCCACGGTGAAGTATTTTACCGATCTGTCGAAAAAAGTGATTCCCGCCGAATTTTTGGACATATAGCAAACAGTCTGTCTATCCTGTGCATATTGTACAAAAGGCGTGCACAATTCCTGCCGCCAATTACAAGATTTGCCAAAGTTGTCAAAAACCGTTGACAAACCCGGGACAATGTGATTATAATGGCATTGTATTCAGAACGAGGGCGTTCCGTTGATAGCGGAGCGCCCTCATTTTTTATTGCCTTTGGCAGTAAGAAAATTCTGTGCTATCTATCATTTCTTAAGAGAGGAGTATTTGCTATGAGTAAATACACAAAGGAAGACATCATCAAAAGCGCACAGGAAAATAATGTAGAGTTTATCCGCTTGCAGTTTACGGATATGTTCGGCATTATGAAAAATGTGGCCATCACCCTGTCTCAGCTGGAGAAGGCGCTGGACAATGACTGTATGTTTGACGGTTCTTCCATCGACGGCTTTGTTCGCATTGATGAGTCCGATATGTATCTGCACCCGGATTACGACACTTGGACCATCTTCCCCTGGAGAAAGCACCAGAATGCGCAGACCGCTCGACTGATCTGCTCCGTATATAAATCCGATAATGAGACTCCTTTCCTGGGCGACCCCCGCAATGTGCTGCAAAAGGTGATGGACGAGGCTGCCGAGATGGGCTTTGGCTTTAATGTTGGCCCGGAGTGCGAGTTCTTCCTGTTTAAGCTGGACGAGAACGGCAACCCCACCCTGGAGACCGGCGACGAGGGCGGTTACTTTGACCTGAACCCCATCGACCACGGCGAGAACTGCCGTCGGGATATTTGCCTGGCCCTGGAGGATATGGGCTACACCATTGAGGCTTCCCATCACGAGGTGGCCGAGGGTCAGCACGAGATCGACTTCCAGTTTGGTGATGTCATGCTCAGTGCCGACCGTGTAATGACCTTTAAGCATGTGGTTAAGACTTACGCTGCCAAGCATGGTCTGCACGCCACCTTTATGCCCAAGCCCATTTATGGTATCAACGGTTCCGGTATGCACACCAACATGAGCCTGTATTATTTGAAGGACGGCAAGAACGCTTTTGATGACCCCAACGGCGAGATGGGCCTGTCCGAGACCGCTTATAACTTCATCGCAGGTATTATGGCCCATATTCGCGGCATTGCAGCGTTCTCCAACCCCACCGTGAACTCTTACAAGCGTTTGGTACCCGGCTATGAGGCACCGTCTTACCTGGTATGGTCCGCTTCCAACCGCTCCTGCCTGGTGCGTATTCCTGCCGCTCGCGGCAAGGGCACTCGCGTAGAACTGCGCTGCCCGGATCCCACCTGCAACCCCTATTTGGAGATGGCTTTGTGCCTGGCTGCCGGTCTGGACGGAATTAAGAATAAGATGACCCCCGCTTCTCCCATTGACTACAATGTGTTCGGTCTGTCCGACGAGGAACTGAAAGCCGCCGGCATTGATTGTCTGCCCGGCAGCCTGAAAGAGGCTATTGACGCCGCTAAGGCAGATCCGTTTATTAAGGAAACCCTGGGTGACCATGTGTTCAATAACTATATTGAAGGCAAGGAGAATGAATGGGACGAGTACCGCACCAAGGTCTCTCAGTGGGAGATCGACAAGTACATGGTACTGTATTGATTTTGCCCTCTCTTACGGTCGGCACTGTCTTTTGACAGGGTCGGTCATTTGCCGGCGCCGGGCCATTGGCGCGGTGTCGGCATTCTTTAGCACAATGGAGTGCTCGAACTTCTGTTTTCGAGCGCTCTTTTTTTATTTCCATTTTTAAGCTTTTTTTGATGAAAAGGAGGATTTTATGGGGCTTGAAACAATCATGGAAACGGTGAACAGCGAGCTGTTCGGCGTGTGGTTTTTGATCGGCGCAGTGCTGGTTTTCTTTATGCAGTGCGGCTTTGCTATGGTAGAGACCGGCTTTACCAGAGCCAAGAACGCCGGCAATATTATTATGAAAAACCTGATGGACTTTTGTATCGGCACGGTGATGTTCATTCTGTTGGGCTACGGGCTGATGTGCGGTCAGGACTATATTGCCGGGGTGATCGGTCTGCCCAACCTGGGCATTTTCACCCACTATAATGATTTCAACTGGTCCAACTTTGTATTTAACCTGGTGTTCTGTGCTACGGCGGCCACCATTGTGTCCGGCGCCATGGCAGAGCGTACCAAGTTTTCCGCTTACTGCATTTACTCTGCGGTGATCTCAGCAGTGGTGTATCCCATTGAGGCGGGCTGGGTCTGGAATGTGGACGGCAACGGCTGGCTGCAAAAGCTGGGCTTCCACGACTACGCCGGATCCTGCGCCATTCACATGGTGGGCGGTATTGCGGCACTGATCGGTGCCATCTTTCTTGGCCCCCGGATCGGCAAGTACCATACGGACGAAAAAACCGGCAAAAAGACCCCCAAAGCCATTCCCGGTCACTCCCTGACCCTGGGCGCGCTGGGCGTGTTTATCCTGTGGTTTGCCTGGTACGGCTTTAACGGCGCGGCGGCTACCGATGTACCCACTTTGGCGTCTATCCTGGTGACCACCACCGTAGCGCCGGCTGTGGCAACTTGCACCACCATGCTCTTTACTTGGATCAAGGACGGCAAGCCGGATGTGTCCATGTCCCTGAACGGCTCTTTGGCCGGGCTGGTGGCTGTGACTGCCTCCTGTGATGTAACGGACGCTTTGGGCTCCGGGATCATCGGCGCTGTGGCCGGTATTCTGGTGGTGCTGGTTGTAGAGCTGCTGGATAAGAAATTGCATATTGACGACCCGGTAGGCGCTGTGGCTGTGCACATGGCCAACGGTATTTGGGGCACGCTGGCCGTAGGCCTGTTTGCCACGGACAAAGCACCGGGCTATGCAGTGTCCGGTTTGACCCATGCGGGCCTGTTCTACGGCGGCGGGCTGCACCTGCTGGGCACCCAGTTGATTGGTTTTGCGGCTGTGGCCGGTTGGGCGGCAGTAACCCTGACGATTACGTTCTTTGTGCTGAACAAGACCGTGGGTCTGCGGGTTAGCGCCGAGGAGGAGATCAAGGGACTGGACGCCACCGAGCACAACCTGCCCTCTGCCTATGCGGACTTTATGCCCGTCGGCGGCGGCTTTGCTGCCGTGCCGGTAACGGAAAGCGGCTTGCCGGCTGCACCGGTAGAAAAGGCGGTTCCGGTAGAGACTTATACCACCAAACCGGACGCGAAGCTCAGTGAAGTGGTGATGCTCTTTAACCCGGCCAAGCTGGAGCGGGTGAAGGACGCCATGAATGCGGTGGGCGTTACCGGTATGACCGTGACCAATGTAATGGGCTGCGGCACCCAGAAGGGCCATGTGCGCAAGTACCGCGGTGTGGAGATCGAGGAGCTGAACCTGAACCCCAAGATGAAGCTGGAAATGGTGATCTCCGCCGTGCCGGTGGAAACGGTGATCGCCGCTGCCAGAGAGGCGCTATATACCGGTAATATCGGTGATGGTAAGATTTTTGTTTATGATGTGGAGGACGCAGTAAAGGTGCGCACCGGCGCACGGGGCTATGACGCTCTCCAGGGCACGGACGACTGATCGTCCCTACCTATCGCGGCTTTGCCATTATACGGTGGCAAAGCCGCTTTTTTGTACAAAAGAACCAAAAGTGAGCGGTAATTCACAGAATAGAGCGCAATTCTTTGTGAAATTCACTATAATTATGCTGATTTTGTGTTGTAGATTTTTATAGTGGACGCATTGACGGTTAATCGACAGTGTTGTACAATAAAGTATAGGTTTTTTGAAGAAATACAGATACAGGAGTGATGAATATGCTGCGAGAGGGCGAAGTGCGCATTCCCTCCGGCTGCGCCATTGCCGCCATTATTGACCGCAAGGGCGAGCCAATCAATGGGTCGGAGATTATCCAGTCCATTGCCTTGATGCACGACCGTTCCAACGGTCTGGGCGGCGGTTTTGCCGCCTATGGCATTTATCCCGATCACAAGACGGATATTGCCTTTCATGTGTTTTACCAGTCGGTACAGGCACGGGGTGCTTGCGAGGAGTTCTTGTTCAAGCATTTTAATGTGGATGTTTCCGAGCGCATTCCCACCAAGAAGATCGCATCCATAGAGAATGGACCGGACATTTGGCGGTATTTTGCCAAGCCCAATAAGGTGCGGATGAAAGAGGCTCGCCTGGACGAGGACGAATATACCGCCCAGTGCGTGATCCATGTGAACAACGAGATCGACGGCGCTTTTATTTTTTCCAGCGGCAAGAATATGGGCTGCTTTAAGGCTGTGGGCTATCCGGAGGATGTGGGCGAGTTCTACATGCTGGATCAGTATGATGCCTATTTGTGGACAGCACATGGTCGCTTTCCTACCAACACCCCCGGCTGGTGGGGCGGGGCACACCCCTTTAATCTGCTGGACTGGTCTGTGGTGCATAACGGCGAGATTTCGTCCTATGACGCCAACCGTCGGTATATTGAGCAGTTTGGCTATGTGTGTACCATGCAGACGGATACGGAAGTGATTACTTATCTGTTTGACCACCTGATCCGTCACCATCAGCTGCCCATTGATGTGGCAGCCGATGTGCTTACGGCCCCGGAGTGGGACGAGATTGACCGCATGGACCCAGAGCGGAAAGAGTATTTTACCAACCTGCGCTCTATCTATAACGGCGCCTTGGTGAACGGGCCGTTCTCTGTGATCCTTGGCTCCAACAAGGGACTGCTGGCCATCAACGACCGGTTGAAATTGCGATCCCTGACTGCGGCTACCAAGGGCAATCGGGCGTATTTTGCTTCAGAGGAGTCCGCCATTCGTGTGATCTGCCCCCACCCGGAAAAAGTGTGGTCCGTCAGCGGTGCGGAGCCGGTATTTATCCCACTGGAACTGGCAAAGGAGGAAGACGATGATTAATTATATTCCCCGCCGGTTCACCATTGTGCGGGACCGGGAACTTTGTATTGATTGTGGCTGCTGCGTGCGTCAGTGCTCCAACGAGTGCCACAGCTTTGGACCGGACGGCAAAACCGTGGTGTCCCATTCTCAGGATTGCGTGGCCTGCCATCGGTGCGTGGATCTGTGCCCCACCGGTGCCCTTCGGATCGAAAAATATGTGTGCGACTATCGAGACAATGCCAACTGGACCCCACGCTATCAGCAAGAGATCTGCCGCCAGGCAAATACCGGCGGCGTGCTGCTGTCCGCTATGGGCAACCCGCAGCCGTATCCCATTTATTGGGACAAAATTTTGCTCAATGCCTCCCAGGTGACCAACCCCTCTATTGACCCTTTGCGGGAGCCCATGGAAATCCGTACCATTCTGGGTCGTAAACCGGATCGTCTGCAAGTGGAGCGCAAGGGCAAGTCCGTGACCAAGATGCCGCCTCAGGTGATGTTGGAGACGCCCATTATGTTCTCTGCTATGAGCTTTGGCTCCATCAGCCTGAATGCCCAAAAATCTCTGGCCATGGCTGCCAAGAATATGGGCACGCTGTTTAATACCGGTGAGGGCGGTTTGCACCCGGACCTGGCGTCTTACGGCGAATGTGCTGTGGTACAGGTGGCCTCCGGCCGCTTCGGTGTGCATAAGGATTATTTGAATAACTCCAAGTTCGTAGAAATTAAGATCGGCCAGGGGGCCAAGCCGGGGATCGGCGGCCATCTGCCCGGTGAAAAGGTAAATGTGGAGGTCAGCAATGCGCGTATGATCCCGGTGGGATCGGACGCCATTTCACCTGCTCCGCATCATGATATTTATTCCATTGAGGACCTGCGCCAGTTGATCTGGTCGCTGAAGCAGGCCACGGATAACAAAAAGCCCATTTCCGTTAAGATCGCAGCGGTACATAACATTGCGGCCATCGCCTCCGGCGTGGCTCGTGCCGGTGCGGATATTGTGGTGATCGACGGCTTTCGCGGCGGCACCGGCGCAGCGCCCACCCGCATACGCGACAATGTGGGTATTCCCATTGAGCTGGCGCTGGCAGCTGCGGACCAGCGGCTGCGGGACGAGGGCATTCGTTCCACCGTGTCTTTGGTGGCTGCCGGTTCTTTCCGCTGTTCCTCTGATGTGATCAAGGCGATTGCTCTGGGTGCGGATGCGGTGTATATCGCCTCTGCGCCGCTAATCGCCATGGGCTGCCATATGTGCCAAACCTGCAACACCGGTAAGTGTAACTGGGGCATTGCCACCCAGCGTCCGGATCTGACCCGGCGACTGAATCCGGAGATCGCTCATCAGCGGGTGGAAAACCTGCTCTCCGCCTGGAACCATGAGATGAAAGAGATCATGGGCGGCATGGGCATCAACTCCGTTGACTCCCTGCGCGGCAACAGACTGATGCTCCGTGGTATTGGTCTGTCTGATCGGGAACTGCAAATTTTGGGCATTAAGCACGCCGGGGAATAAGGAGGACAGTGAGATGAAAAAAGTATTTGCACGAGAGGAACTTTGCGTCAACTGCCACCTGTGTGAAGTCTATTGCAAAACGGCACATTCAGCCTCCGGCGATGTGCTGACAGCCAATAAATATGAGGATCCGGCGCCCATCAGCCGGGTAAAGGTGTACGGCGATCGTGTAGCCTCTGTGGCGGTGAACTGCCGTCATTGCGATGACCCGGCCTGCGTAAAGGCCTGTATTACCGGCGCTATGCACAAGGACAAAAAGACCGGCATTGTGTCCGTAGACCCGGACAAGTGTATCGGTTGTATGACCTGCCTGGCGGTGTGCCCCATCGGGTGTATTCAGCCCGGCAATATTGCCTACAAGTGCGACCTGTGCGGCGGGGAAGAACCGGCGTGCGTCAAGGGTTGCCCCAATCGAGCCTTGGTTTGGGTAGAAGCGGGAGGTGCTGCCAAGTGAAGTATGTGATCATCGGTGCTTCTGCCGCCGGACTGGCTGCGGCGGAGCAAATTCGCAAGACGGACCCGGCAGGCGCGATTACCCTGCTGACGCGGGAGACGGATCTGCCGTATTCTCGTCCGTCTATCAGTTATTACTTAAAGGGCCTGGTGCGGCGGGGTCAAATGCGCTTGCGCACCCCGGCTTACTATAAAGAGCAAAAAATAGAGATCGTCACCGACGTAGAGGTGACCGCCATTGATCGGGCGAAAAAGACCGTTAAGTGCGGGCGCAAGGTGTATAGCTATGATAAGCTGTGCCTGTGCACCGGCTCTGTGCCCTTTGTGCCGCCGATGCAGAATGTAAGCGGCAAGCGCAATGTGTGCGGCTTTTTGACCGCGGCAGATGCCCAGGCTGTGCACGATCTGGCAAGTGCGAACACCCGCGCCGTGGTGATCGGTGCCGGGCTGATCGGTATGAAGGCCGCCGAAGGCTTGAGCAAAATTTGCAAAAGCGTAGATGTGGTGGAGCTGTCCGATCGGGTATTGCCCTCTATTTTAGATGAAAAGAGTGCCAAGCTGGTGCGCCGCCATTTAGAGCACCACGGTTTGCGCTTCCACCTGGGTCAAACGGTGACCCGGGCCAAGTGCAGCGGTAAGACGGTGCAGCGGGTGGTGCTGCAAAACGGCAAGGAACTGCCCTGCGATCTGCTGGTAGTGGCAGTGGGCGTGCGCCCGGCCACGGCACTGGCTGAGGCGGCGGGTCTGACAGTGGAGCGGGGGATTATCACCGATCCGGCTACCATGCAGACCTCGGACCCGGATATTTACGCCGCCGGGGATTGCGCCGTGTCTGTGGATAAGTTGGACGGCAGTAAGAAAATCTTGGCTCTGTGGCCCAATGCAGTGGCGCAAGGGCGTGCCGCAGGCAGCCAAATGGCCGGCGGCGACCTGACCGTCGGCGGTACCTATGCGGTGAACGCTATTGATTTTTACGGCCTGCGCATTTGCACCTGCGGGCTGATCAACGCTAAGGGCGACGGCTATACGGACCGTGTGGCTGCCGCAGACGATACCTACAAGCGCCTGGTGTTCCGGGACGGCAAGCTGGTGGGCTATGTGCTCATCAACGCCAGCGAGAACGCCGGAATCTATACATCTTTGATCTCCGGCGGTGTGCCGTTGGAGGGTTTGCAAGGGGATTTGATGGATAGCCCCAATCTGTTCTGGTTTCCCAAGGAGACCCGGATCACCAAGTTGAGAGGAGGCGTGCAGCTGTGAGCATTGAGGCAGGACTGTGCAAGTATGCAGAGCTGAACGACAAAATTAAGCAGGAGCTGCGCACCAAGAAAAAGGTAACGATCACGGCGGTGAACGGTCAGCGCTATATCGGCTGCGCCCTGGACGCAGGCAAAACCATTCAGGTGCACGGCACCCCGGGCAATGATATGGCTTGCTACTTAAATGGTGGCAAGGTAGAGGTGTTTGGCAACTGCCAGGACGCAGTGGGCAACACTATGAACGGCGGCGAGATCGTCATTCACGGCCACGCCGGCGACGCTATGGGCTATGGTATGCGGGACGGCCAGATCTTTGTAGAGACCAATGTGGCCTGCCGCGGCGGAATCCACATGAAGGAATTTGAACAGATGAAGCCGGTGCTGGTGATCGGTCGCAATGCCGGTTCCTTCTTGGGCGAGTATATGGCCGGGGGCACCATTGTGCTGCTGGGGCTGGGTATGAAGCGAGGCGAAAAGCTGTTTGGCACCCACTGTGCCTCCGGTATGCACGGGGGCAAGATCTTTGTGCGGGGCAGCTTTCCCAAGGAGAACATCAGCCCGAACATTAAAGTGACGGCCTTAACGGACGCGGACCGGCAGGAATTGGAGGGGTATTTGAAGAAATACTGCAAGTATTTTGGCGTTTCCATGGACGAGATCATGAAAAAACCGTTCAAAAAGTTGGCTCCCGCCACCTCCAGACCTTACGCAAACCTTTACACGCCCAACTAATGGTATTATAATAGAGAAAAGAGCGACAACCACACGGGATAGGAGAGAGCGATGTTCGATAGTTTGCACGAGGAATGCGGTGTTTTCGGCATATTTGAAAATCAGACCACCACGGTGGCCCAGACGGCGTACCTGGCTCTGTTTGCCTTGCAGCACAGAGGACAGGAGAGTTGCGGCATTGCCGTGAATGACGACGGCGTGTTTCGCCACCATCGGGGTGACGGATTGGTGCCGGATGTGTTCAGCAAGGAGCAGCTGGTTGCCCTGGGTACAGGTAATATGGCCATCGGTCATGTGCGCTACTCCACCACCGGCGGCAAAAACGCCAACAATATTCAGCCCCTGGTCATTCGCCATATTAAGGGTAATTTGGCGGTGGCACATAACGGCAATTTGGTAAATGCCCCGGAGCTGCGCCGCCAGTTTGAGCTGAAGGGCGCCATTTTCCACGGCACATCGGACACCGAGTCCATTGCCTATTCTATTGTAGAGGAGCGCCTGCACAGTAAGAGCACGGAAGAGGCGATCGAAAAAATCATTCCCCGGCTGCAAGGGGCATTCTCTTGCGTGGTGATGACTGCCACCAAACTCATTGCGTTTCGCGACCCCAATGGCTTTCGGCCTCTTTGCCTGGGTAAGACTGCGGACGATGCTTATGTGGTGGCGTCGGAGAGTTGTGCGCTGGATTCCATCGGCGCCCACTTTGTGCGGGATATTGCGCCCGGCGAGATCGTTGTGATCAGCAAGGAAGGCGTGCGCTCCATTACCACCCATTGCGGCGGACCACGTCATATTTGTGTGTTTGAGTACATCTATTTTGCTCGGCCGGACAGTGTGATTGAGGGCGTGTCTGTGCAGCACGCCAGAATGCGGGCCGGTGCGTACCTGGCGAAGGAGCACCCGGTAGACGCGGATATTGTCATCGGCGTGCCGGACAGCGGCCTGGACGCCGCCTTGGGCTATGCCCAGGAGAGCGGCATTCCTTACGGCATTGGATTTATCAAGAACCGCTACATCGGCCGCAGCTTTATTCAGCCTACCCAAGGTCAGCGTGAAGACGCGGTGAAGATCAAGCTGAATGTACTGCGAGAGAATATCAAGGGCAAGCGGGTGGTGATGATCGACGACTCTATTGTTCGCGGCACCACCAGCGCTCGGATTGTCAGCCTGCTGCGAGAGGCCGGCGCCACCGAGGTGCATATGCGGGTTTCTGCCCCTCCGTTTCGGCATCCTTGCTTCTTTGGAACGGACATTGATAGCGAAGAGAACCTGATTGCATGCAAATTTCACGAAATTTCTGAAATTTCTTGCCAATTAGGGGTTGACAGCTTGGGGTATCTTAGTGTAAAATCTACTCACGAACTTGCGAAGGAGTCCGGATTCGATTTTTGCGACGGTTGCTTCACCGGCCATTATCCCATCCCCACCCCGAAGCAGCAGTCCAAGGATAAGTTTGAGGAAAAGCTGAATCAGTTTTCCTCTTACTACCAGGTCTTGGATTAAAAGTGAATAAGCGGACGCACCTTGCGCCCGCTGTATATGGAGAGTTGTCCGAGCTGGCCGAAGGAGCACGATTGGAAATCGTGTAACATCTAAACGGGTGTTCGAGGGTTCGAATCCCTTGCTCTCCGCCAAAAAGCCCCGAATGGCGCGTGGTTACGCGAAATTCAGGGCTTTCTTTTTTTTGCTTTTTTCTGTTTTGCACTTGTGGCAATTTGTGTGCCTGTGTAGGCATTGAACGGTGTCACGGAGGAACAATGGGAACAAGCCAGAGACGAAGCTGAAAGCAATGTTCCGCTTATCATGCAGGATCGAGGACTGGACTTTTCAGATTACGAGGAGAACGCCAAACACATATTGATTGAGGAAACTTGCCGCATTTTAGGAAAAGGAGTGTACAGACGATGGGAAAGATAGATCTTGATGAAGCGGAAAAAGCGGAACTATTGGCGCTTGGCAAAGAATATGCGGCACGCAGTAAAAAAATCCGTGAGGCGTGGCGTAAAGCATTACCCCCAAATGTTTCTCGTGCAGAGTGCAATACAGCTGATAGAAAAGAATTGGAAGCCGAGGTTAAACGCCGGTATGGTGAAATACTGGAAAAGTACAAGGCGCTTCGTGCAGAGCAAGAACGAGATCAATAATCCACAGAAGCAGAGTCGCAGATTGCGCCCCTGCTCTTTTTATACCCATTTTCAGGCTATGCCTGTGGGAATATATCATTTAACGAACCGGCAGCGTACGGCTTGGGAAAGGAGTCAGCAATGACAAAACACAATGTCGAGATGGAAAGCAACAAGGAGCAGAGCCGGGTGTGCGCACGCCTGCCGCTGAATATGCATATAAATTATTGTTGCTCCGTTGTATGATGACGGATTTTGACTAAAATTGCATTTTTTTCAAAAAAGTTAGTGGTCGGTATTGACAAATATTACTCTTTTGTAGCATATAGCTGAGAGGAGGAGTGAAAATGGTAATAGAAGAGACGCGGGATTTAGCCGAAACTGCGGATTGTGTAGTGATCGAAGCCATTTTAGTGGATGACGGATTGCGTTACAGACAGCTTTCCGTCGGCATCAAAGACGAAAACGGCGACATTATTCGTATTGTCCCTATTTCAACCGTTCTGATCTAGCAAAGAAGCCGAGCAGTGTGAAACTGCTCGGCTTTCTTTTTGCCAAAAAAGATGTTTTACAGTACTAAACTGCGGTTCCTTTTGTACATTGCGTTATTTGACGGTGAAGAAGCTGCCGTACTCCGGGTCGCTGCGCATGGAGTAGGTGTCGGTAGGACTGACGATAATATGATCCAGCAGCTGCACATGAATGGAACGCAGAATGGAAAGCAGACGAATGGTGAATTCCAGATCCTGAGCAGAGGGTTGGGCCTTGCCGCCGGGATGGTTGTGTGCCAGCATAACAGCGTTGGCGTTGTCTCGCAGAATATGTTCCATCAAAGTGCGCTGATCCACAGAGGCCAGGTTGACGCTGCCGCTGCCTACGGCGTGGGTTTGCAGGATTTTGGCACTGCCGTCCAGGGTGACCAAGTACACCTGCTCGGTGGTTTTGTCCCGTAACAGATTGGCAAAGTAGGCGCAGGACTGGGTGGCATCTGTCAGGTGCTTGACCGGTTTGTTTTGATTCTGATGGATCCGCCGGTTCAGGTCCCGTACCAGCAGAATCTGTACGGCGGTCTGTTCGCCGACGCCCGGCACTTGTTGCAGATCTGCTGCGCCGGCGGCAAACACCTGCTCCAGCGAGCCGAAGCGGTTAATGAGCGCATAGGCAATGGGCTTTACATCTTTGCGGGGAATGCTGATGGACAGCAGCAATTCCAGCAACTGGTGGTCCGGCATAGCGTCGCCGCCGCCTTGCAGATAAGCGGCACGCATACGGGCTCGGTGCCCATCCCTGCTGATTTCCATTTATATCCCTCCTGACCCTGAAAGCAAAAAAAGGCGTGCCTCCGCATTTGCGGAGAACACGCTTTTGTGTTCTACTGTATATTATACAAGAAAATGTGGCGTTTGTAAAGACGATTACTTACCCGGTGCGTCGCTGCGGCCCACCAGGTAATCCAGGGTCACATCATAGTGGTCTGCCAGTTTGCAAAGGGCTGCCAGGGGGATCTCCCGCTGGCCGTTTTCATACATGGAATAGGTGCTTTGACCCACATTCAGCAAGGCTGCCATTTGCCGCTGCGTTTCGTCCCGGTCCTCTCGTAAATCCTTTAGCCGCACGGCAAATTACCTCCTTGGTACTCAGTATAGCTATTGTACAAAATCCGCTGAACGACATTTGTAATTATCACGAATTGTGATACTTTTTGTGACGAACTTTGACCTTTTGTGACAATATTGTCATTTTATAAAAATAGATTGACTTTCCGGGTTGATCCGTGTATTATTGTATCAATGAACTGTACTACGCACCATAATACGGTGAGAACGGCGAATCTTTCGCATATCTTTAGATTTTGTTGCGTTTCTTTTTAGGTTTTTATGATTGAATAATGGTAAGACGATTTGTTAAGTAGGTGAACAAAATGAAAAATGTACTTGAATTACTGGAACGCACTGCGGCGCGTTTGCCAAGGCAGACCGCCTTTGCAGATCAGCAGTGCAGCTATGACTACCAAACGGTGGTGAACATTGCCGAATCCGTGGGCAGTGCGCTGGCCGCTAACGGAGACCGAAATTGCCCGGTGGCGGTGCTGATGGAGCGGGGCGCACCCTGTTTGGTGACCCTGATGGGGGTGCTGTACAGCGGCAACTTCTATGTGGTGCTGGATCCGGAAATGCCCGCCGAGCGGGTGAATAAGATTTTGCACACCTTGCAGCCTACGGCACTGATCTGTGACGAGGCCCACAAGGATGACCCGGCCGGACTGGATTATGACGGCAAGGTGTATAGCGCAGAAGCGCTGGCGGCCGGTCAGGCACAGCCGGAGCTTTTGCAAACGGTGCGCCGCCGTATGATCGACACGGATCCGGCCTATGCCATTTTTACCTCCGGCTCCACCGGCAACCCCAAGGGCGTGGTGGTGAACCATCGCAGCGTGCTGGCGTATTCCGCTTGGGCGGCCGATACCTTTGGCATCAGCGAAAAGACGATTTTCGGCAACCAAACGCCCTTTTATTTCAGTATGTCGGTGACGGATATTTACGCTACGATTCGCACCGGAGCGCAGTTACATGTGATCCCCAAGTCGTATTTCTCCTTCCCGGCTCTGCTGATCCGCTACCTGAATGAGCGGCAGGTAAACACCATTTATTGGGTGCCCTCCGCCCTGTCCATTGTGGCCAACTTAAAGGTGCTGGACTTTATGATGGCGGAGCATATTGAAAAGGTGCTGTTTGCCGGTGAGGTCATGCCTGCCAAGCAGCTGAATTACTGGCGCAGCAAGTATCCGAACGCCCTGTTTGCCAACCTGTTTGGCCCGACGGAAACCACGGATATTTGCACCTACTACATTGTGGATCGGGAAATCAAAGACACGGAGAGCGTGCCCATCGGCATTGCCTGTGACAATTGCGATAGCTTTGTGGTTACCGAGGACGGGCGGCTGGCCGGAATCGGCGAAGAGGGCGAACTGTACGCCAGAGGTTCGTTCCTGGCTATGGGCTACTATAACGACCCGGACAAAACGGCGGCTGCCTTTGTGCAAAATCCGCTGCAAAGTCACTATCCGGAGCGGGTGTATAAAACCGGCGATCTGGTGCGGTGGAATGAACGGGGCGAGCTGATCTATCTCTCCCGCCGGGATTTCCAAATTAAGCACATGGGCTACCGGATCGAACTGGGCGAGATTGAGGCGGCTGCCACGGCCCAACCGGGGGTGGATGTGTCCGTGTGTTTGTACGACCAGGCGGCGGATCAACTGATTTTGATCTATGTAGGTGCGAAGGCGGAGCAGGAGACCGTGCGGCAGGCATTGCAGGCAGC
>OOCH01000213.1_pt1 | contig 66954 bp, 59 predicted proteins | sample 1671641 | NCBI WGS metagenome assembly OOCH01 (sample SAMN06348177, study PRJEB24527) | human gut metagenome | biome: human gut; feature: ankylosing spondylitis patient; material: feces | host: Homo sapiens | place: China | collected 2015-10
CAACTGCGCCGTAGTTCCATCATGTAACGTTAATAGCATAAAAGTAAAACCTTTGTCAAATTAACCTGAAATCAACATCGGCGCTGACTTGTAAATTTTTCTGGAGAAAGAGAATGTCCCCCTTCTTCCGTCGCATCGAAAAAACTTATATTTAAAACAATCCCCGCAAATCCGTCCCTTCTGCCAAATCCCAAAGACTCCCAGACCATGCCGTTAACCAGCCATTTCATTGTCCATAAAAAATTCCGCATTGAGATTCAAGTAAAATTCAATTTTTCCATGGTACTATAAAAAGAAAGGAAAATTATTCCTACAATACCTATTGACATGATAGGAATTAAGGGGTATGATAAACGAAAGTCGAGGGAGGCGGGAGCATGAAGCGAAAATCATTTTCAATGGTAAAGAAAATAGCGGTACTGTCCATGGCGGCAATTCTGTTGATTGGATGTACCGGATGCGGAAGCAAAAAGAGTCATGTACGGACAATCACCAACGTCTCCTACGATCCGACAAGAGAATTTTATGAAGCATATAATCCTCTGTTTGAGAAATATTATAAGGAAAAAACGGGAAAAGAAGTGAATATTATTCAATCCCACGGAGGTTCCGGTGCACAGGCGCGTTCCGTCGTGGAGGGATGTAACGCCGATGTCGTGACACTGGCACTTGAGCATGATATCACACTGATCGAGCAGACCGGACTGATTGAAAAAGGCTGGGAACAGGAATTTGCCGATGACAGTTCCCCATACACTTCGACGATTGTTTTCCTCGTCCGGAAAGGCAATCCGAAACAGATCAAAGACTGGGACGATCTGGTAAATAAAAAGGTTGAGATCATCACCCCGGACCCGAAGAGCAGTGGTGGTGCCTGCTGGAACTTTTTAGCAGCACTTTCCTATATAAAGGAGCAGACCGATGATGAGAAGGAACAGAAAGCATTTCTGCAGAAACTTTACTCGCAGGTTTCCGTCATGGATTCCGGAGCACGCGGTTCCACTACCACGTTTGTGGAAAACCAGAAAGGGGATGTGCTGATCGCGTGGGAAAATGAGGCAATTACCACGATGAAAAGTTATCCGGATGAATATGAGATGATTACGCCGAGTGTCAGTATCCTGGCACAGCCGAGTGTGGCGATTGTGGATGACAATGCGGATGCCAACGGCACGCAGGAAGTCAGCAGGGAATATTTGAATTATCTGTACACGGATGATGCCCAGCGGCTGGCGGCAGAATATGGATACCGCCCGAGCAATGAATCAATCCTGAAAGAATTTTCTGACCGTTTTGACCTGAATGTGAAATTATATACGATCAAAGATTACGGCGGCTGGAACGAAACATATAAGAACTATTTTGACGATGGAGCAATGTTTGATGAAATCTACGGCAATGAATAAGACAAAAAAAGTACGTGTGATACCGGGGTATCACCTCACATTGGGAATTACAGTGACAATGCTTTCCCTGATTGTGCTGATCCCGCTGGCATCTGTGATGGTTTCCGCATTAAAACTGCGTCCGGCAGAGTTCTGGTCCCTGATCACGAAGCCGACCGTGCGGCATGCATTTGCGACCAGCATCGGATGTTCGTTTATTGCGGCACTTATAAACAGTGTGTTCGGTGTGATCATTGCCTGGGTGCTTGTAAGGTATGAGTTTCCGGGAAAACGTATCCTCGATGGCTGTATTGAGCTTCCGTTTGCACTGCCGACTTCGGTAGCAGGTATCACACTTTCTAAAATGTATTCCGAAAACGGAATCCTCGGGACTCCGCTTGCAAAACTTGGCATCAAAGTATCCTACACACATCTGGGACTGGTCATTGCACTGGTGTTTGTCGGAATTCCGTTTGTCATCCGTGCCGTGCAGCCGGTACTCGAAAAACTTGACGGACAGTATGAAGAAGCAGCATTTATGCTTGGAGCCAACCGGTTTCAGACCTTTCGCAGAGTGCTTCTTCCGGAGATGATGCTCCCGGTTTTAACCGGATTTGGGCTTGCCTTTGCCAGAGGGATTGGTGAGTACGGAAGTGTCATTTACATATCCGGAAACAGTGCAAGGGAACATACGCAGGTGATCTCCTATGTGATCATGCAGAAGCTTGGATATATTGATTATGCGAGTGCCACGGCAATCGCACTGGTAATGTTGATTTTGTCGTTTGTTTTACTGCTTGCTGTGAATATTGTACAGATGAAACAGGCAGCCAGAACCAACAATGTGTAAGTGCAACAGGGAACCAACCAATTCGTTTTAAGAAAGGGAGTTCGTTTTTATGGAACAAAAGAAAAGTACGAAATACATCTTAATAGCCATCAGCGTTCTTTTCATATTTGTTATGCTGATTCTTCCCCTGTTTTCGATTCTCTTCAGTGCGTTGAAAGAAGGATTTGCTTTTTACATACAGGCGATCACAACCGAATATGTGCGTTCGGCTCTTTTGGTCACATTGCTTGCAACCGTGATCGCGGTAGTTGTCAATACGTTTTTTGGAATCGTGGCGGCATGGCTTTTAACGAAGTTTTCCTTCCGTGGGAAACAGGTGCTTGCCACGCTGATCGATATCCCGTTTTCAATCTCTCCCGTCATTGTAGGTCTTGCCTTTTTGATGACCTTCGGACGGCTCGGCTGGACGTATCCGGCAATCCGGGCGATCAACCAGTTTTTCGGAACAAACATCCGCGTTACGTTTGCGTTACCGGGTGTGGTGCTTGCCACAATTTTTGTCACTTTCCCGTTTGTATCGCGTGAGATCATCCCGATCTTAAATGCACAGGGAAAGGATGAGGAAGAGGCGGCGGCGCTTATGGGGGCAAACGGATTTACCATTTTCCGGAAAATTACCCTTCCCCAGATGAAATGGGGACTGATCTATGGTATCATTTTATGTACGGCGCGTGCGTTAGGCGAGTTTGGAGCAGTCAATGCACTCTCAAAGACCAGAGGGCAGACATTTACCCTGCCGCTGGAGATTGATGCCTTATATATGTCGGGGACAGATACTTCCATCACCTCCGCGTTTGCGGTATCTTCCATTCTGGTCATTATTGCGGTGATCGTGCTGATACTCAGAAACATTTTTGAATATAGAAGTAAAAACAGTAAAGGGATACAGTAAGGAGTCAGGCTATGTACGTGGAAATGAAAGATATTTGTAAAAATTACGGAAACTTCCGGGCTTCCGACCATGTCAGCTTTGGCATTGAAAAAGGAAAATTAGTCGCACTGCTTGGACCTTCCGGAAGCGGAAAGACCACACTGCTTCGCATGATCGCGGGGCTTGAGACACCAAACAGCGGTGATATCTATATTGACGGGCAGCGTGTCAATGATGTTCCGGCAGCCAAAAGAGGAATCGGATTTGTTTTCCAAAATTATGCGCTGTTTCGTTATATGACGGTGTATGACAACGTAGCCTTTGGTCTCGAACTTGCCAAGGTGCCGAAAAAAGAAATCAAAAAGCGCGTGACCGAACTGTTGGAACTGACTGGATTAAGCGGAATGGAAAAGCGTTATCCGAACCAGTTGTCCGGCGGGCAGCGTCAGCGGGTGGCATTTGCCCGCGCACTTGCACCGAATCCGCAGGTACTTCTTCTCGATGAGCCGTTTGCGGCAATCGATGCAAAAGTCCGCACCGAACTTCGCAACTGGCTTCGCGAGATGGTTGTAAAGCTTGGCATTACAAGCATTTTTGTCACCCACGATCAGGATGAAGCCGTCGAGGTGGCCGATGAGATTATCATCACAAACCATGGTCATATCGAGCAGATGGGAACGCCGATGGAAATTTATAAATCACCGGACACCCCATTCGTGGCACAGTTTATCGGCCGTTCCTCGATCGTAGAGCATTATGAGCGTCTGCTTGGATTTGATCCGGTCGAGGGCGCAACCCACGCAGTTATCCGTCCGGAATTTGTCCGCATGTCCAGAAGCGAGCCACCGCAGCACATGAGTGCCGCCGAGCGTGGAATCGTAAAAGATGTGATATTCCGAGGAAATCATCTGGATGTTGTCGTTGATGTGGGAGGTATCCCGATCGTCACCGAGCGCTCACTTGAAAAAGATCCGGTTGAAATTGGAGAACAGGTATATGTCTTAATTTACCGCCTGTATATATTTGATGAAAACCAGACCTATCTTGTAGAAAATAAGGAAATGCAGGAAGGCGAGGTCTTCTACATTTAATCACAAGGAAGGATTACTTATGAAAATCGAGGGAAAAAAAATACTCCATACGGATGTCCTCATCATCGGCGGCGGCACAGCAGGCTGCTACGCGGCAATGACCATCCGTGAACAATCCGATTATTCCATAATCATAGCAGAAAAAGCTAACATCAAGCGCAGCGGCTGTCTGGCAGCCGGAGTCAACGCGCTCAATGCCTATATCACCAAAGGTCATGTTCCGCAGGATTACGTGGACTACGCCACAAAAGATGCCGACGGCATCGTCCGGCCGGATCTGCTTTTGACCATGTCCGAAGGACTCAACCGTGTGACCGCCAAAATGGAACAGCTTGGTCTGGTCATCTTAAAAGACGAAAACGGCGAGTATGTGGCAAGAGGAAACCGCAATATCAAGATCAACGGCGAAAACTTCAAGCCGCTTCTTGCAGATGCTGTCAGCAAATTAGACGATGTGACCGTCATCAACCAGTTAAACATCACCGATTATCTGGTAAACAATAATAAGATCGAAGGAGCCGTCGGTTTTTCCATTGCAGACGGTACGGCCTACGAGATCCGCGCAAAAAAAGTGCTGATCGCAACCGGAGGAGCCGCAGGACTTTACCGCCCGAACAATCCGGGTTTTTCCCGTCATAAAATGTGGTATCCGCCGTTTAACACCGGTGCCGGATATGCCATGGGAATTGAAGCCGGAGCCGAGATGACCACATTTGAGATGCGCTTTATCGCCTTGCGCTGTAAAGATACGATCGCTCCGACCGGAACGATTGCACAGGGTGTCGGAGCAAAGCAGATCAACGCACACGGAGAAGTGTATGAGACAAAATACGGTCTGACTACTTCCCAGCGTGTGTACGGAACTGTTGAAGAAAACGTAAAAGGACGCGGACCATGTTATCTTCGCACCGAAGGCATCTCCGCAGAACAGGATGAATCGCTCTTAAAAGCATACTTAAACATGGCGCCGGGACAGACACTTAAGTGGGTGGAATCCGGGAAAAATCCAAGCGAACAGAACGTGGAAATCGAGGGAACCGAGCCGTACATCGTAGGTGGTCATACCGCCAGCGGTTACTGGGTAGACACCGAACGAGAGACAACGATCCACGGACTTTATGCTGCCGGAGATGTGGCAGGCGGCTGTCCACAGAAATATGTAACCGGCGCACTGGTGGAGGGCGAGATCGCAGCCCATTCCATCGTGCAGAAATTAAACGAAGAACAGGTGGCAGATACGGCGGCTTCTGATGAAGAAGCGGTTCTTGAAAATAAAATTGCCGAGTATGATGCATTTCTCACAAAGCAGGACCCGGCATTTACCGTTGAGGAACTCGAGGAAGCCATGCAGAAAGTCATGGATCAGTATGCAGGCGGAATCGGAACCCATTACCAGTTCAACGAAAAGCAGCTTGCCATGGCGGAAGAAAAAATAAAGAAACTGCAGATCCTTGCAAAAGGACTTGCGGCAGCCGATATGCATGAGCTGATGTTTATCTATGAGCTGAAAGAACGCCTGACCGTGTGCCTGACTGTGATCGCACATCTGCGTGCACGCAAGGAGACACGCTGGCACAGTTTCGCGGAGAATCTGGATTATCCGGAGAAGAGTGATGCATGGCTCTGCTATGTAAACTCGAAAAAGAACGGGGACCAGATTACGATGATCCGCAGAGATCTGGTGAAAGGAGGAGAAACCTATGAGCATCGCGATTGATTCCATGAAATGCAGGGCATGTGGAAAATGTCTGGATGTCTGTCCGGGAAGCCTGATCGTGCGCGGCGAAGACAAAAAAGCCGTGATCCGGTATCCGAAGGACTGCTGGGGATGCGCCTCCTGTATCAAGGAGTGTCCGTTTGAGGCAATTTCCTATTACCTGGGTGCCGACATCGGCGGCATGGGAAGCCAGATGACCGTTCATACCGAAGGAGATCTGTTACACTGGCGAATTAAAAAAACAGATGGTACAATAGAAACAATTGTTGTGAATAAAAAGGATTCGAATAAATATTAAGGAGGAAGATCATGAGTCAATTATCTCATCTTGATGCACTCGAAGCGGAAGCAATCTACATTATCCGTGAGGTAGCGGCAGAGTGTGAAAAACCAGTAATGCTTTATTCCATAGGAAAGGACAGTTCGGTAATGCTTCATCTTGCCATGAAAGCATTTTATCCGGAGAAGCCGCCATTCCCATTTTTACATGTGAACACGACATGGAAATTCAAGGAAATGATTAAGTTCCGTGATGAGACGGCAAAGAAACTTGGGATTAACATGATCGAGTATATCAACGAGGACGGTGTAAAGCGTGGCATCAATCCGTTTGATTACGGCAGCCAGTACACCGACATCATGAAGACACAGGCATTAAAACAGGCGTTGAATAAATACGGATTTACTGCAGCATTCGGCGGCGGACGTCGTGACGAGGAAAAATCCCGTGCAAAAGAGAGAATTTTCTCTTTCCGTAATGAGAATCATGCATGGGACCCGAAGAACCAGAGACCGGAGATGTGGAAACTTTATAACTCCAAGATCAACAAGGGTGAGAGTATTCGTGTGTTCCCGATTTCCAACTGGACGGAGACGGATATCTGGGAGTACATAAAGAGAGAAAACATTGATATCGTGCCGCTGTATTTTGCAGCAAAGCGTCCGGTGATTGAGCGTGACGGACAGATTATCATGGTGGATGATGATCGTCTGAAACTTCGTCCGGGTGAGAAAATTGAATACAAGAATGTGCGTTTCCGTACCTTGGGATGCTATCCACTGACCGGTGGAATCGAATCCAACGCAACCACATTAGATGAGATTATTGACGAGACCTTGAGTGCTGTAGAGTCTGAGCGGACCACCCGTGTCATTGACAACGAGGCAGCCGGCAGCATGGAACGAAGAAAGAGGGAGGGTTATTTCTAAAATGAGCGGATTATTGAAATTTATTACCTGCGGTAGTGTAGACGATGGAAAGTCCACACTGATCGGACATATTTTATACGATTCCAAACTGCTTTACGCAGATCAGGAAAAAGCACTGGAACTGGATTCTAAAGTAGGAAGCCGCGGCGGTGCGATTGACTATTCCCTTCTTTTGGATGGACTGATGGCAGAGCGTGAGCAGGGTATCACCATTGATGTGGCATACCGTTATTTTACCACCGAAAAGAGAAGTTTTATCGTTGCAGATACACCAGGACATGAGGAGTACACCAGAAACATGGCAGTCGGTGCATCCTTTGCAGACCTTGCCGTTATCCTTGTGGATGCAAAGCAGGGAGTGCTCGTACAAACCAGAAGACATGCCAGAATCTGTGCACTGATGGGAATCCGTTACTTTGTATTTGCTGTAAATAAGATGGATCTTGTCGATTACAGTGAGGAGCGTTTCAAGGAGATCGTTGACCAAATTCAGGAACTTTCCAAGGAACTGCATTTAGCAAGTGTCAAGATCATTCCGGTATCTGCAACCGAGGGTGACAATGTCACCACCCATTCCGACAATATGCCATGGTACACGCAGGAGCCACTGCTTGCTTACTTAGAGAATATTGATGTGAGCGAAAAGAAGCAGGAAGAAGGCTTCTATATGCCGGTACAGCGTGTCTGCCGTCCGGATCACACGTTCCGTGGTTTCCAGGGACAGATCGAGAGTGGCGCTGTATCGGTCGGTGATACAATCGTGACTCTGCCAAGTAATGAGCATGCAAAAGTAAAGAGCATTTTAGTCGGAGATAAAGATGCACAGACTGCAGATGCAGGCCGTCCAGTTACCATCCAGCTTGACAAGGAAGTGGATGTATCCCGCGGATGTGTTCTCGCAAAAGATACGAAGCTTCCGGTCAGCAAGAAATTTACCGCAACAATCCTCTGGATGGACGATGAGGAACTGACCGTCGGCAAAGATTATCTCGTAAAACTCGGTACACGTACGATTCCGGGTATCTTAAAGAATATCCAGTACAAGATTGATGTCAACACCGGTGAATTTATTCCGGTTGGCCGCCTGCGCAAGAACGAGATTGCGGTCTGCGATCTGGTATTGCAGGAAGAGATCGTCATTGATGCTTTTGCAAAGCATAAGACATTGGGAGAACTGATCCTGATCGACCGTATTTCCAACATGACCTCCGCATGTGGTGTTGTGGAAAATCCAACGCTCGATGAGACGAAAGACTTAAAATGCGCATTTGCCCACGGAAATCTCAAGGCAAACGGAGATATCTTCGAGGAATATTACTATGACCTTGAGGCTATGAACGTCTTTAAGGTACAGCCTTCCGATAAAACTTACACGATCGGTGATGTGATTCCGGTCAAGGGTGAGACGTATCAGTATCCGGACAGCTTTGATGTGGTTGTTCTGCGTGAGCAGGTAGCGGTATCCATCCGTGACCAGAAGGTTACTGCAATTATTCCGCTTGCTGACTTTGCATACAACGATGTGCCTGTCATCAACGGCCGTGGATTTGCAGTTCATGTAACAAGTGCCGCAGATGTGGATGCGTTCAAGAAGGAGCTTTCCGCAGAGGGCAGTGAGATTTCTGAGAACTTCTTTAATAAGTGGGTTGATTTTGAGACTTACCGCCGCATCGTATTTAAGGATGAGCACTGGACAGAATAATAATTTTATTATGAGAATGGAATCCCTGCTGGTTTTCACCAGCGGGGATTTTTTGGTGGAAAAATAAGTGGAAATAAAAGGTTGACAATAGGGTATGATTGCGGTATATTAACCATAACATATTAAACCTATTAGATAAGTATGAATTAGGGGAAATGAAATGGGATTCAACACAGAACTACTACATGGTACAAAAACCGGAGATCCGGTGACCGGAGCCACACTTACCCCGGTGTACCAGTCCAGTGCTTTCTTTCAGCCATCGGCAGAGCAGCATGAGAAGCTGTTTCACAACAAAGCTGCTGGATATTCTTACACAAGAATCAATAACCCGACCATCGCAGCATTTGAAGAACGCATGACGGTTCTGGAAAAAGGTGTGGCATCCGTTGCCTGTGCATCCGGCATGGCGGCAATTACCAATGCCCTTCTGAATATCGTAGGAAGTGGTGATGAGATCATCACAAGCACCAGCCTGTATGGAGGAACGATTGATCTTTACCACGATCTGGAAGCGTTTGGAATTACAACGATTTTTGCAGATACGAATGATCTGGAAGATCTCGAATCCAAGATCACGGATAAGACGAGAGTCATCTTCGCGGAGACGATTGGAAATCCAAAGCTGGATGTGACCGACATTCCGGCACTTGCAGGGATCGCAAAGCGGCACAATCTTCCGCTCATGATCGATAATACGGTAGCTACCGCGTTTCTCGTTCGTCCGCTCGAACTTGGCGCAGACATCGTGATCAATTCCACATCCAAATACATCAACGGCAACAGCAGTGCCATCAGTGGTGTGATCACCGATGCGGGAAGATTCAAATGGGATCTGGAGCGGTATCCGGGCATGAAAGACTATAAAAAGTTTGCAAAATTTGCCTTTACTGCAAAACTGAGAAACGGATTGTTCCGCAACATGGGAGCCTGTATGGCGCCGCAGACTGCATACTATAATCTGCTTGGTATGGAGACACTGGGGCTTCGTATGGAGCGGGCGTGTGACAACGCAATGCAGCTTGCGGCTTATCTGGAAACAATTCCGGGAATCAGCGTAAACTATCCGGGACTTGCATCGAGTCCGTGGAACGGCGTGGCAAAGCAGTTGCTGGATGGAAGATTTGGAGCAATTTTAACCATTCGCGTGGGAAGCAAGGAACGCGCTTTTGCAATCATGAATGCGCTGACGATTCCACAGATCGTATCCAATATCGGAGATACCAAGACACTGATCGTGCATCCGGAATCCACACTGGCGGCACACTCAACCGAGCAGGAAAAGATTGACGCTGCCGTATTTGATGATATGATAAGAATAAGTGTCGGTATTGAGGATATCGAAGATCTGAAGCAGGATTTTACAGCAGCAATCCAAAATACCGCCGGATAAACAAAGAAAAATACACAAGGTTTAAAGGAGAGAGTAATGGCTGTTGATTATGCTACATTGAAAAAAGGCGGATTTATGCGCCAAAAACAAAAAAATAATTTTTCCCTGCGGCTGGCTGTGGTAGGTGGAAATCTTACAGCAGAGAATTTACAGATTATCGCAAAGGTTGCAGAAAAATACGGAGACGGACACGTACATCTGACTTCCCGTCAGAGTGTGGAAATCCCATTTATCAAACTTGACGATGTAGAAGAAGTTAAGGAAGTGCTGGCAACCGGGGGATGTAAGCCGGGTGTGTGTGGACCGCGTGTCCGTACGATTACAGCCTGTCAGGGATCGGCGGTATGCCCTAGTGGAAATATTGACAGTTATGATATTGCAAAAAAACTGGATGAGCGTTATTTTGCAAGAGAACTTCCGCATAAGTTTAAATTTGGTGTAACCGGATGCCAGAACAACTGCTTAAAGGCAGAAGAAAATGATGTCGGAATCAAGGGTGCATCTATTGTGGAATGGGAGGAAGCAGCCTGCATCAACTGTGGGATCTGTGAGAAGACCTGCCGCGTGGATGCAATCAGCACCGTGGACGGAAAAATCGTTCTCGATGAGGAAAAATGTAACAACTGCGGACGCTGTGTAAAGGCCTGTCCGACCGATGCATGGAAAGCGACACCTGCATTTGAGGTATCTTTCGGTGGACTGTTTGGAAACCGCGTATACAAGGGCGAGAATTATCTTCCGCTTGTGACATCCGAGGAACAGTTATTCCGCATTACCGATGCGGCAATCCAGTTCTTTGATGACAATGCCAATCCGGGAGAGCGTTTCCGCATGACACTCGAGAGAGTGGGACTTGATAAATTTGAAGAGAAGATAAAGGAGGCATACAATGGCTGATTTTACAATTGATGAAACTGTAGATATTACGGATGTGGTCTGCCCGATGACGTTTGTCAAGGCAAAGGTGGCCATGGAAGAATTAGAGATCGGACAGGTACTTTCCGTACATATGAACGATGGAGAGCCGGTGCAGAATGTACCGAGAAGTTTCAAGGAAGAGGGACAGCAGGTATTAAAGCTGATCGACAATGAGGATGGAACCTATGACCTTATTGTAAAGAAACTTGAGGAGTAAACGAAAGAGGTTAGGCATGGCAGCAAGAGTAAGTAAAGAGAATTTTGAAACAGAGGTTTTGCAGGCTTCTACACCGGTACTGGTGGAGTTTTATTCCGATTCCTGCATTCCGTGCAAGCAGATGTCACCGATTCTTGGCGATATCGAAGATGACTATGAGGATCGCTTAAAAGTAGTCAAAGTCAATGCAAATTTTGACGGAGAACTGGCAGAACAGTATTCTGTTATGGTTTCTCCAACTATCCTGTTTTTCAAGGATGGAAAGGAAGCAGAGCGTGTGCGCGGTCTGATCAAGAAACCGGAGTTAGAAGAAATTGTGAAAAAATATATTTAGGAGGAGTTACCGATGAAAGTAACAATTGCAGGAAACGTAAAAGAGATTAAAGAGGGAACAACACTGGCACAGCTCGTTGTTGACGAGAAAGTGGAGAATCCGGAATATGTGACCGTTACCGTAAACGATGATTTTGTAGAAAATCACGATCTTGCAAACGTAACATTAAAGGAAAACGATGTAGTTGAATTCTTATACTTCATGGGAGGAGGAAGCTTCTAATGGCATTTACCAATGAGCAGATGGAGCGTTACAGCCGTCACATCATCCTGCAGGAGGTTGGTGTGAAGGGACAGAAAAAGCTCCTCAACGGAAAAGTTTTGATTATCGGTGCAGGTGGACTTGGTGCACCGGCAGCAATGTATCTTGCTGCAGCCGGTGTGGGAACCATCGGTATTGTCGATGCAGATGAAGTGGATCTGTCAAACTTACAGCGTCAGATCATTCACGGCACCGCAGATGTAGGAAAAGCAAAAGTAAAATCTGCAAAAGAGACCATGAACGCAATGAACCCGGATGTAACGGTAAATACCTACCGTGAGTTCGTTACTTCTGAAAATATTATGGATCTCATTAAAGATTATGATTTTATCATTGATGGAACCGATAACTTCCCGGCAAAATTCTTAATCAACGATGCCTGTGTAATGGCAAAGAAGCCATTTTCCCATGCAGGAATCATTCGTTTCAAGGGTCAGCTCATGACCTATGTTCCGGGAGAAGGACCATGCTACCGTTGTGTATTCAAGAATCCACCACCAAAGGATGCAGTTCCGACCTGTAAGCAGGCAGGTGTCATCGGCGCAATGGGCGGTGTCATCGGATCCTTACAGGCGATGGAAGCCATCAAATATCTGATCGGTGTGGGCGATCTCTTAACCGGAAAGCTTCTGACTTTTGATGCGTTAAAGATGGAATTCCACACGATCAAACTGCCAAAGGCAGATCATAAGTGTGCAATCTGTGGCGATCATCCGACCATCACAGAACTGATTGATTACGAGCAGATCGAGTGCCCGGATCATTGAAAGAGGTAAGGAGGAAAATGTTATGCTTACCATGAAAAAAGCAGACTATGAAAAAATCTTAGCTCATGCGAAGGAAAACCTTCCGGAAGAGGCATGTGGTCTGATTGCAGGTACCAAAGATGGTGATAAAAAAATCATTGAGAAGGTGTATCTGTTAGAAAATGTTGATCACACCAACGAGCATTTTTCTATGAATCCGAAGGATCAGCTTGCTGCTGTCAAAGATATGCGTGCAAACGGTCTGGTGCCGCTTGGCAACTGGCATTCCCATCCGGAATCGCCGTCACGTCCGTCCGAGGAAGATAAGCGTCTGGCGTATGATCCGACGGTCAATTACCTGATTCTTTCCCTGATGGATAGGGATCAGCCGGTGCTTAAAGCTTTTGACATTGACAAAGAGAAAAATGTGACGATTGAAGAACTGGTTATTCAGTAAAGGGTATCCGTCTGCGGATAGATTTTCTATCTGGGGTATCTCGCGTAAGCGATATCTCCTACGCAGCTTAGAAATTGTCCAAGAGAAATGCTGCCTGTACCATATTGTTGTCAGGCAGCATTTTTCGGTAGTATGGTGTAAAGATTATCTTTTTACATGATCAGTAACAAAAATGCCAGACCGTAATAAGTCACAACAGCCACAAGGTCATTGACGGTTGTAATGAGTGGACCGGATGCAACCGCAGGATCAATTTTTATCTTATGAAAAAACATGGGAATCACAGTACCTACGAGGCTTGAGATCACCATTGCCACGAGAAGCGAGATGCCGACGCAGCCAGAGATGCCAAATGCTCCGATCCAGGTGTATCCCTTAAACAGGTGGATGTAGATGCCAAGCAGTGCAAGTGCCATAATACCAAGGATTCCACCATTTAAAAGACCGATTTTCATTTCTTTTACCAGTAAGAAAAGTTTTTGTTTTCCGGTGAGTGTTTCATCCATCAGGACGCGGATGGTAACTGCCAGAGACTGGGTACCAACGTTCCCGGCCATGTCAAGCACAAGAGACTGGAAACAGATTACAATCGGAAGCACAGCCACAACATGTTCAAAGACACCTACAACAGAGGAAACGATCATCCCGAGGAACAGCAGGATGATAAGCCATGGAAGACGTTTTTTCATGCTTTGTGCCGTGGTTTCTTTGAGATCTTCTTCGGCGGTGAGACCGGCCAGTTTTGCGTAATCTTCCCCCATCTCATTGTCAACCATCTCTACGATATCTTCGGATGTAATAACACCGAGCATATGACCGTCCTGCGACAGCACAGGAATGGAATCTTCCGAATAATCCATGATTTTTTCCATGCATTCATCAATTTTTTCGTGATCGGTTACCGATGGATAGGAGTGGACGATAATATCGTCAAGCACATCATGTTCTCTTGCAATAATAAGATCTTTCAGATCAATAGCACCGGCAAATTTCAAAGATTCATCCAGTACATAAATGGTTGAAATATTGTCATTGGTCCCGGCCTGACGGACCAGTTCGCTCATTGCCTGACGGACGGAAAGTCCCTTTGGAATGCAGATGTAGTTGGTTGTCATGCAGCTTCCGATTTCGTCATCGTCATAGGAAAGCAGCATTTTTACATCTTTTATGGCTGCTTTGTCCAGGTTTTCCACGATTTCATATTTCTTTTTATCGTCGAGCGTTTCGAGGACGTCAACGGCATCATCGGAATCCATCAGGGAAACTACTTTGGCGGCATCTTTGACGGAGAGTTCGGCAAAGTAGATTTGCGGTTCATCCAGATATGCGAAGATTTCCGCAATCTTCTGTGGCTCCAGAAGCGTATAAATACGTTTCCTTTCTTTTGGAGTCATAACCGTAAGCATATCGGCAATGTCGTTTTCGTGATAATTAGATAAGCATTTTAAGATTTCATGGTCATTTTGTCTGCTTCGGATCAGCTTTGTAAGCTCTAAATATTTCTTGTTCATATGAATTCTCCTTTCCTTGTGTGCAGTCATCATGTGCAACAAAAGCTACATCATGCTGCGGATATGCACAATAGAAAAGGGCTCAGGTATACAGTTTTATATATTCAGGCACAAAAAAAGCACCTACCAGTGCTTTAAACATCATGAATCGGCAAAATTCATTTTCCAGTGAAAACGATAATTTTGCCAGTGAAAAAAGCATTGGCATTCAAATGTCTACTTCGCCCAAAACTATCGCTACTGTCCATGAATTTCACCTCCATTACTCAGATTTTTATGATTGTGGATTTAAATCCTTGGTTATGGTAGCATTTGTAAATGGATTTTTCAACCCAAAATCACGTAAAATTTTTGTAAAAGGAGCATATTTTGTTATTATTGGAGAAAAGAAAATAGCGCATTGTATAGGGGTATGGTAAAATAGGAAAGAATAAAAATGCCATTATTTATGAAATAGATTTTTTTGAAAATCAGGAGGAATAACATGTACGATTTAGTCATTATAGGAAGCGGTCCGGCAGGTCTTTCGGCAGCTGTTTACGCAAAGCGCGCCTGTCTGGATGTGGTTGTTTTAGAGAAAGAGCCGATGGGTGGCGGACAGATGATTTATACGCAGGAAGTTGATAATTATCTGGGACTGCCGGAAACCAATGGGTTTGATCTGGCACAGAAATTTGAGCAGCATGCAAAAGCACTGGAGGTTCCGTTCATCAGCGATGAAGTGGATAACGTAGAGAAAAATACAGACGGAACGTGGAAAATCACCGGTGCTTCCGGAACCGTCTATGAGACAAAAACGGTACTGCTGGCAACTGGAGCCGGACACCGGAAACTCGGGGTGCCGGGAGAAGAAACACTGGCAGGAGCCGGGGTGTCTTACTGTGCAACCTGTGATGGAGCTTTTTTCCGCGACAAGACGGTGGCTGTTGTCGGTGGTGGGGACGTGGCACTGGAAGATGCCCTGTATCTGGCCGCCGGATGTGAAAAAGTGTATCTGATTCACCGCAGACAGGAACTGCGTGGCACGCAGGTACTGCAGGAACAGGTGGAAAATGAGCCGAAGATCACCTTCCTGCTGGATACCGTGGTGAAAGAAATCTGTGGGGAGCAGATGGTCGATCATCTGGTAATCGCAAACACCGGAACAGGAGAAGAAAAAGAACTGCCGGTCAGCGGTATCTTTATCGCAGTCGGTATGAATCCGCAGACCGATGCGGTGGCTTCTGTGCTGGATTTAGATCATGGCTATGTGCGTGCCGGAGAAGACGGGGTGACGGAGCAGCCGGGGCTTTTTGTGGCAGGAGATGTCCGCACCAAGAAGCTGCGTCAGATTGTGACCGCGGTGGCGGATGGTGCCAACAGTGTGACAAGTATTGTGGAGTATCTCAAAACTTTATAAATTGCTGGTTAACTGCGGGGTCTGGGAGCCTTTGGATTTGGCAAGTGGGACGGATTTGCGGGGGAGTTGTTTTAGATATAAGGTTTCTCTATGCGACGGAAGGAGGGGGACATTCTCTTTCTACAGAAAAATTTACAAGTCAGCGCCGATGTTGATTTCAGGTTGGTTTGGCAAAGGTTTTACTTTTATGCTATTAACGTTACATGATGGAACTACGGCGCAGTTGCAAATTTGTTCTTCCGAAAGAAATGTACCCCTTCTTCCTGTGGATTGGAAAACCATAAGTAAAAGAATGATGCCCGCAAATCCTGTCTGTGTGACAAATATAAAGGCACCAGAACCTGCAGTTAAAGGGACGCCTCAAAAACAGCTACGAATCCCATGAACTGGAATAAACATAAAAATACCCTGTTAAATCACTCAATGATAAGGCCGGGTATCTATAGATGAAAAATTAAAGTTTTAGGTGACGGTTTTCCGAAATTTAAATGTTTGAAATTAGAAAATGTCACCTATATAGTAAAAATTGCTTTTCCAGATACCGGTTTTTTAGAAAAAGCGGTATCTGGAAAAGCAATTTTTGATCTATAGAGACATTCCGGTATCTAAATGTTAAATTTTCAGCGTGTAGGTACCACAATGGTATCTTTTACATGAATTTTATTGGCATAGATACCACGGTGGAATTTTTTATTGAATTTTATTGGCATAGATACCACGGTGGAATTTTTTATTGAATTTTATTGGTATAGGTACCGCAATGGTATCTTTTACGTGAATGTTATTGGCATAGATACCACGATGGCATTTTTCCTATGAATTTTAATTATATAGAACCCATCCTTTATTTATAAGTTTATAATGCCCGATCATATAAAGGCTTCAATAGAACTATTGTTTCACAAAACACCGGCAATGAAATTTCCACCTATTAGCATGTCAGGATTCCAAAGTATTTATCACTTTACCGTAAACTCATTGCACGCATTTCCTTCCGGGAGCGCCTTTAACTGCAGGTTCTGGTGCCTTTATATTTGTCAAACTTACCTGAAATCAATATCGGCGTTAATTTGTAAATTTTTCTGGAGAAAGAGAATGTCCCCCTTCTTACGTCACATCGAAAAAACTTATATTTAGAACAATCTCCGCAAATCCGTCCCACTTGCCAAACCCCAAAGGCGCCAGACCCCGCAGTTAACCAGCAAATTAAATGACATTGCCATATACAAAAAAGATAAAAAGGTTATAAAATATCTACGTCTGCAGCCATTTCCGGATTTTTTCCACATCCGTTTTTCGCAGATCCCCATGAATATTGGATTCAAACGTTACATACTCATAATCTTTCTGATTTTTCTTTAACTGTTTTACCAGCTTATCCGCCTGTTTGATCGACACCTTATCATCTCCTGTCGTATGGAAAATCAAAAGCGGTGTATTAATCTCATCTGCCCATGCAACCGCGGAACGCCTGCTGTATTCCTCCGGCAATTGTTCCGGTGTCCCCCCGATCAGCTCCGTAAGCAGCGATCTCATATCTTCGCGTTCTTCGTAGTTCATGGTACAATCCGCAACTCCGGCAACAACAACCGCTTTGTGGATGCGCCGGTCTTCGCGCAATGTTTCATAGGTCATCATTCCCCCACGGGAAACTCCAAACATATTAATATTCTTTGTATCAACAGAATTCAGTTTTTCGCACAAATCCAGGAGATGGATCACATCGTGGACATCATCCCCGCCAAAAGCATCGGTTCCCTCACTTTTTCCACAGCCACGATAATTGGATGCCACACAGATCGTATGAAACTGATAGGCATAATATGTCGTTTCCACATTTTTTAATGCCCCGTATGACCGGTTGCCTCCGTGATTATAAATCAGACACGGTGACTTCTTTTTCCCAAGCAGATCTATCGGAGCGCTGAGAAACGCCTCAATCTTTAAATCATCGCTGGTATAAAAAAAGCGATAGGAAACATACTTCGAGAGATCCACTCCCGCCTGTTTTTCATATGCCTGCAGATCTATTTTTTCATATTCTGAAACTCCTGCCGCCCTCAGATTCTCTTCTATCTGTTTTTCTGCATCCTTCACAGAAATGTCCGAAGACGATTTTATCCAAAAATGAATTCCCAACAGAATCAGTATGACAGCGATTGCCAAAAGCAAAAAAATCTTCCGGGATACAAAATCTTTTGATATGTTTTTTCCTTCGATCATAACCTCTCCCACTCTTAATAAAGTTATTTTAACTCATAAACAACGACTGCTGCACATATTTTTCCGGATACTGATGCAGATATGAAAAACACTTTTCTGGCATACACATTATCCCGTGTTCCCGGCATGTATTCCATATCATCTGTGTCAATTCCTCTGTATGTGGACTTGGCAGTTCATATGCATTCCCATATGTGTGTATATATTTTTGTCTGAGTCCTGGAAACTTCTGATCCAATGCATGATAAAAATACTCCCGGTCTCCATCCCGCAGCGTCACTCCCATTCCCCAAAACATGATTCCCTTTACTTCTGCCTGCAGACAATATTCCAGTAACCCCCGGATATTTTCCGCAGTATCATTGATAAACGGTAAAATCGGTGTCATCCATACAAGCGTAGGAATTCCTCTTTTTTTACATTCCATCAACACTTCAAAGCGCTGTCTTGTTGTCGATACATTTGGCTCGATCTTTTTGCATAGCTCTTCATCATAAGTGGTCAGCGTCATCTGGACAACTGCCTTTGCTTTTTCATTGATCGACTGTAGTAAATCCAGGTCCCGCAGTATACGGTTGGATTTCGTCTGAATTGCAACACCATATTCATATCTGTCAATCAGTTCCAGACACTTTCGCGTCAGGCCAAGCGTTTCTTCGATATGAAGATAGGAATCACACATTGCACCTGTTCCAATCATGCATTTCTGCCGTTTGGAGCGAAGCGCTTTTTCCAGAAGTTCCGGTGCATTTTCCTTTACCTCGATATCCTCAAATGCGTGAGTAAATCCGTAACATTTGCTTCTGCTGTCACAGTAGATACAGCCGTGCGAACAACCACGGTAAATGTTCATACCGTTATTTTTCGATAAAATTCCTTTTGCCTGTACAAAATGCATAATTTTTTATTTCTCCATTACTTCCACGGCCGTTTATTGCCCGTCCAGCCCATCGCTTTCCAGTACTCGGCATCCGGCTTTGAAAGACCGCCTTTGCTCTGCAGCATGCGCATCACTGAAAAGAATCCTTTTGTTTTGATTCCCGGTTTCACTTTACCGTTGTTTTTTAAGATCTTTGCGGCAGTTTTGTCTACTGCCTGATCAATTTTCTGCCGGATCTTCGGGGAAACGGTATCCCAGTTTACGGAACGCACGGCAATTCCGATTTTATAAACTTTTGGCACGCCCCAGAAAAACAGACTGTCCTGCATATCTTTGTTGGTGCTTTTCATACCTGCTCCGGCGGCGGTGGAAATACACACCGCCTGCTTGTGGAACATCTCCGGTCTCGGGCGGTGTACCATCCAGCGGTGCCCCTGATGATCCAGGAAATTTTTCATCGGAGCGGTCACATGATACACATAGACCGGGCTGGTCAGGATGATCAGATCCGCCTCATCCATTGCCTTTAAAATGGGCTGTTGTTTTTCAAAATGCGGACACTTATCTGCTGCCACACTGAAACACTGCGCACAGCCGATACAGTAGTCGGAGAAATCCCGCGGAAGAAAAAATTCTGTCACTTCCCCACCGATTTTGTCTGCCAGCAGTTTTCCGATATGATAGGTGGAACCCTTGTGGTTCTGCCCATTAATGATTACGGTCTTCATTCGTTCTGTACACCTCTCTGATTTTTTCTTTCATGTCAAGAAACACCCTGCAATCACCGGATCAAAATCCTGTCCGCTTCCGTTTTCTATAATACGGAAACACTCTTCCAGCGGAAGCGCATCCCGGTAACACCTCTTTGCCGATACCGCATCAAACACATCCGCTACCGCCATAATTCTCGCGGATAATGGAATTTCCTTCTGCGAAAGTCCATCCGGATAGCCTCTTCCGTTCCACTTTTCATGATGATGTCTGGCCACTTCATACGCCATTTTTTCGTATTCATCATCCCCCAGATGTCCAAATGTTTCCCGGATGATTTTTCCGCCCCGCGCCGCATGGGTTTTCATAATATCAAATTCTTCACTGGTGAGTTTTCCCGGTTTCTGCAGGATAGCATCCGGTATGGCGATCTTCCCGACATCATGCATAGGTGCAGCCATGACAAGATTTTTAATATAATCCCCCGTAAGCTGCTTTTTGTACAATCCACGTGTGCGGAGCTCTTCTGCCAGCATACGCACATACGCGGTGGTCCGCTTGATATGACCACCCGTATTGTCATCACGGTTTTCCACAAGCGTCGCAAATCCCATGACCATCTCATTACTGTAATCCTGCAGCTTTGTAAACACGGGATTTTCCATATTCAGATAAGTTCCCACAATTACCAGTGTCGGCACAATACATGAAATCAGTGCCTGTGGATGAAACATCTGATAACAGGTCACAACAATTGATGCAAATACATAGGTTGATACCGTAATCAGTTTATGATGTCCAAGCTGATGCCAGCTTGTAAATAAAATAACAATCACAGCAAGAATATATACCGCCACCATGATAAAACAGGTATATGCAGAAATTCCCATGGAATAGTTCGTAATATTCCCGTGCAGATAGGAAAGCTGCGGCATAAAAATAATAACAATGGCAAGATTGATCACCAATGGAGCCATCAGCAATATCCTTTTTTTCCTATTTTTTGGAATTCCTCTTGTAATATCCAGAAGATACAAAAACATGAGAAACATCATAATATCCAGACTGCACAGGAAACACATATGTAACACCATATTCACCACAGCCGGCACACTGTCCAGATGGTTAACGGTGTATGCGGTAATACCATCCAAAGTGATTTCCAGTATTCCCATAACCAGAAGCCACGCAAACACCGGCTCTTTTTTCTTTATTTTATATGCATATCTTTACATAAATAAAAGCCACATAAAGTACAATCAGCAGACATCCCAACTGCAGCTTATCGTATTGCATAATTTTCCCTCTTTCGTAAGAACCTCAATATTTTAATTTTACAGTATATGAACCAAAACGGTACGTCAAGTATTATCTTTTAATTGCGTTGACAATCTCCCCTGAAAATCTATAATAAAATTAGTACTATTGTATTACCTTACTTTCAGATAAAGGAGACCCCCATTATGATATTTGCGACAGGATGGCTTTCCCTGCACCTGTTTGGTGTTTTTATAACATTTGCCCTGCTGGTGATTGTTTCCCAGAAAGAGGACGCCACCTATAAAAGTGAACTTCTTCTGACAATCGCATGCTGCCTTGTCACACTGGTAGCAAAAAGCATTTATATTGTGGGTGGTTCCAGACAAACGCTTCTTACCATAGGAAAACTCGAATATCTCGGAAAATCTTTTGCCAATTACTGCGCACTGATGTTTATTCTCCGCTGGCAGAACATTAAAATTCCAAAATGGTTTATCAATACCCTGTTGTTTATCAACTGTGCTTTCTATATCCTGATTGCAACCGTTGACCATCACCACTGGTATTATAAGGATTACTGGCTTAACCCGTCACAGGCGAATATGCGTGGGTATACTCTCGAAATTGCCCCGGCTCCTATGTATTATATATTTATGGCTTTTCAGGTTATGGAAATTATAGGCAGTGTATGTGTGATTGTTTCCTCGTATCTTTCCAAAAAGGATATGCCAGATCGCCTGAATCTGCATATCATCCTGCTGTTTTCCATGCTTTCCCCTGCGATCCTTCTCTCCCTGCGCCTTCTTGGCATTTTAAAATGGGACGACCCGACACCGCTCGGAATGTTTTTCGCCTGCGTGTTTATGTGTATTGCCGTCGTCAAATACAAAATGATCGACCCGGTAAAAAGCGCAAAAAACCTGATCATTCAGAATTTAAATGAAGCTGTTGTCGTCACGGATCTAGAGGGAAGATTTCTCTTTTTGAACCCTATGGCAGAAACACTGGTTTCTTCTATGAAGAAAAAAGCCATCCACCGTCAGAAAGACATCGAAATCTACGATATTCTCCGGGGTTCGGAGGGATATTTTGACTGGCTGGATCACCACTATCAGGTCGAGGAAACGGAATTGCAAAGCTGCAACACCCCACAGGGATATATGCTGACACTGGTAGATGTCACAAAAATTCTGGAACAGAACCACCGCATGAAAGAACTCGTCACACAGGCAGAAGCTGCCACACAGGCAAAATCCGCGTTTGTATCCAATATATCCCATGAGATCCGTACCCCTATGAATTCCATTGTCGGAATCACGGAAGTCATGCTGCGTTCCCGGCATTCCCCAAGGGAACAGGAATTCCTGCTAAACATCCAGAGTTCCGGACAGGCACTGCTTTCCATCATCAACGATGTACTGGACTTTTCCAAGATTGAATCTGGAAAAATGCAGCTGGTTTTAGAGCCTTATGATACACTCTCCCTGTTCCATGACCTGAAGCTGACAATGGAAAACCAGATCAGCAAATGCCCTCTGGAACTGATTTATGAAATTGACCAGACCATACCATGCCTTTTATATGGAGATGCCGGACGCATCCGGCAGGTAATTACAAATCTGGTCAGCAATGCCATCAAATATACCGAACATGGTCATGTCCGTTTTTCCGTCCATGTCCATAAAAAAGATTATGATAAAGTTTCCCTTTATTATGAAGTGGAAGATACCGGTATCGGAATCCGCAAAGAAGATCAGGAAATATTATTCGATTCCTTCCAGCGTGTGGATTTAAAAAAGAACCGCCGTATTCAGGGAACCGGTTTGGGCTTGACAATTTCGAAAAATTTCGTCAATATGATGGGAGGGACTATTGGTGTAGAAAGTGAATACGGAAAGGGAAGTAAATTTTATTTCTGTATTGACCAGACGATTATGGACTCGACACCAATTTCAGAAATCAACTACGAGCAGCGGCACAACAGTGTTGTCAGCAAAGAAGCAGAAAGCCTGTTTACCGCAGAGGATGCCCACATTCTCCTGGTAGATGATAATTCCCTGAACCTGCTCGTTGCCCAGGAGCTTCTGAAACCTCTGCAGCTTCAGATTGATACCGCAGAAAATGGAAAAGATGCTGTCGCTATGGTACAGGAACGGCATTATGATCTGGTACTGATGGATCACATGATGCCTGTGATGGACGGCATTGAAGCTACCAAAGCAATCCGGGCACTTCCGGAACCACAATACCAAAACCTGCCAGTCATTGCCCTGACTGCAAATGCTATGGTAAACGCACAAAAGGAGTTTGCAAATGCAGGCATGAACGGATTTGTTGCAAAACCGATTGATTTCCAGATGATCTGTAACCAGCTGCGCAAATGGCTTCCTAAAGATATGATCCATGAACTTACCCGGGAAGAAGCCGAAAAGATTCTGTCGGATGAAACGGACACTGCGGATTCCATAACGGATACTTCCGCCGGAAGTTCCGCGGAAAATCCTGCGGGATTCCGCTTCGAAAACGGTCTGCCCTACTGCGGATCGGAGGAAGCATTAAAACAGATCATACAGATTTTTTACAACACCATCGACAGCAAATCCAAAAAGATTGAACAATGTCTAAAGGAACAATTAATAAAGGATTATACGATTGAAGTCCACGCATTAAAAAGTTCCGCATTGCTGATCGGTGCCCCCGGTCTGTCCGAAGCTGCAAAGGAACTGGAAATGTATGGAAATGCACAAAATCTTGCTGCACTTGAAGAAAAAACAGAACCGATGCTTGCCATGTACCGAAGTCTTAAGTCCCTCCTGCGTCCTTATGTGGAGGATAACGAAAGCAGCAAAAAGGAAGTTTCTTCTGATGACTGGATTACCGTTCTTGAGCAGATGCATCTGTGTGTAGAACAGTTTGACATGGATGGTGTGGATCATGCCATGGAAACCATGGAGACGTTTCAGACACCAGATAAGCTCAAAAACCTGATGGAACAGCTGCGGGTCTGCGTTGCAGATGTGGAAATGGAAGAAATTATGAAATTAACTGATACAATGGTCAATTTATTACAATAAAAGGAGAGACATTATGCACGAAATAAAAAGCCCATTTCTCATCCTGATGGAAGAACAAAGTTATCTCGCACAATCATTAGAAAGTGCTTTTGAAAAACAAAATGTCAAAGTAAAAATTGTAACGATAGCAGAAGCCAGCAGCATTGTCATCTCGGAAAAACCAAGTGGTTACCTGATCTGCACAAGCCCGGAGCTTTTAAAAAAAGCGGTCAGCGTAAAAGTAATGGTTGACCAGGCGATAAAAAACAAGACTCCGGTATTTATCATGGGAAACATCGATGAACTGGAACTGCTGTGGGAAACCCTCCCACAGCAGATGGTCATGGATGTGTTCATCCGCCCGATTACGGTGGGCGATATGGTCGATAATGTCTGCACACAGATGAACGATTTCTATCAGCTGAAAAAACACACGATTCTGGCTGTGGATGATTCTGGTATTATCCTGCGCAAAATCAAGGCTCTGCTCGAAGACACCTATCAGGTTGTACTGGCAAACTCCGGTGCAATGGCGATCAAATACCTGACCTTAAACACCCCTGATCTGATTCTGTTAGATTATGCCATGCCGATCGTTGACGGAAGCCAGATCATGCAGATGCTTCGGGAAGATCCGGAATTTCACCATATTCCGATCATATTTCTGACTGGAAAAAATGATGCAGAAACCGTAAAAAATGTTATGTCTTTAAAACCGGATGGTTATTTATTAAAGAGCATGGATCCTCAGAAACTGCACGCGGCAATTGATGACTTTTTTGCATCACGGGGCAAATAAACCGGTTACGATACCCATCACTTTTTGCGGTGGGTATATTGATATCCTGCAAAAATACTTCCCACCAGACAGACAAACTCTCCCCACCGGTCAGTTTTATATCTCCTGCACTGTGTCTCATAATAATATTCTATTCCTGTTTTGCGCATTTTTTCAATCTGGCGCAACTGTTGTTTTCTCGTCTGAACATTTTCTTTCCACCCGGAAAAATCCGACCACTTACCCGGAACCAGTTCTGACAGCGTCTGCCAGCTGCGCAAATAATCCATACGCAGCACATGCCCTGTCAGACCATATTGCAACAGAAAATTTTGTGCTTTCTCCATTTTATCACTTGCCAGCGTCAGACGGCGAAACACTTTCCTTTTCTGTTCTGTCCCCTGTAGATACACACCGCTTTCCGGCTGCTTCACCACCCCACGGATGGTACGCGTCTGATGATCCACACAGATCTGCAGTCCGGTTACACTGGTACTACCAAACAATTTCCACGCTGTATTTTTTCCAATCAGACATCCTTTCCCGTCATCTGCCGGCAGCACCGCAGATGCCGGCAATATCCATTCGGAGGAACCATACAGCCACACCACGTTTGTCTGCACGCTTTTTCCGAGATCCGGATTCGTCACCGTCTGGTCAGCAGTTTCCCCCCAGGCCGTAAATACTGCATTTTCTGCGATGTTCTGTGCGTCCTCCACAGAAATCGGTTTTTCCAGATAAAGAACCGGATTCTGCCACACAGCATCTGCACACTTGTCTGCACGCGCCGCTCCCATGGCAAAAAGAACCGCTGTAAACAGGCATCCTCCCACCAGAAACAACGCAATCAGACGCCTCATGATTCCTGCAGGCGAACGTTTTCTCCTGCCGAAAGGATCGCATCGGAATCCACAATCACAGCATCTCCCGATGACAGATCGCCATCTTTAATTGCCGCATATTCTCCATTTTTCTCAGCAATTGTCACATTTGTTTTCTTTGCCACATACGCTCCTCCAAGCACCGTATCCGCTTTTTCCATCGTGTATACAAAATATTTGTCTTTTTCGCTGTGTATGGCGGTGATTGGCAGCGTGACAGAATATTCTTCCGAAGTTTTACACAACTCCATACTTGCATTTGCCCCCAGGGAAATTGTTTTTTTCGGCACATACACCGTAACTTTTACAGTATGGTCTTCTTCCGTTTCCGTAGAAAGAACCGTCATGTCCTCCCATGTCCGATCCCCTGCTTTTAATGCAACCGTATCACCGGAGTCCACATATACGGCATCTTCCCTGCTGACCTGTGTGGTAAAACGCAGTCCACCGGAAGTATCTGCCAGCAAAAAGGCCGCCGTGTCCGTTGTTTTTTCTCCCACTGTAAGCTGTACACTGCTTACAACACCGCTCATCTGTGCCTTTACTTTTCCTCTGGACGCTTTCACTTTCTGCAATGTTGCAAGCTGCTGTTGTTTTTGCGTAATTGTGACCGCATTGATTTCTGCACTATTGTCTTTTGCTTCTATTTCCGCAGCATCCGCAAGTGCACGTTTTGCTTCCTTATTCTGCTGTTTCTGCTGTTTTTGTGCAGTCTTTACCGCTTTTTTCGCATTCTCTGCCGCAGAAGTGTCCTGTGGTTCTTCGTCTTCCCCCTGTACAAATGCCTGCAAGGTGCATTTGGATTCCTTCCATTTCTGTTCCGCCTCGCTGACAAGCCTTTCATTTTTGCCCACAACATTTTCATAGTCCTCCTGCGCACGGGCAAGTGTCTGTCTGCGGTCTGCTTCCTGACTGGATGCTTCGTTTTTCTTTGCCTGTTGCCGGAGTTTTTCGGCTGCCAGCTCATCTTTTAAATCCAGCACCGTATCAAACTGATTTTCCCACTGATCAGTACAGGAATCCCTCTGTGCCGTCAGCGCAGAAATCTGGCTTTCCAGTGACGCGATCCCTGTTTTTAAATTCTGCTTCTGTGCTTCGTCTTTCTCCTGCGCAAACGCTGTTTCTAATTGTGCTTTCTGTGCATTCAGACGATCCATGGATCTTTGTATCCCGTCTTTTTGCTTTGTGAGGGCATCCAGTTTTTTTTGCGCGGCATCCAGTTTACGCTGTTTCTGGTCAATCTCTATCTGTGTGATGGTGTCGGAATAATCGCTGACCGGAGTTTTGGCAGCATCCTCTACGGCACGTTTCGCCTGCTGCTCTTCGGTTTTCTGCTGTTCTATAGCATCATCATATGTCTTTTTTGCCTCTTTGACCGCTGTCTGTAATTCTTCCAGCTTTTTTTCATATACCTGCGCCTGCTCCCTGCGCAATCTGGTTTTCGTATCTTTTACATCTTTCTTTGCGTCCCTGACGGCATCCGCATTGTTTCTGACCGTATCCCTGTAATCCTCTTTGGCACGGGCAACCGCCTGGTTCCGGTCACTGTTTTTCTTTGCCTCGGCAGAGAGCAGCGCGTCATTTTGCAGCTGCAGTATTTCAATGTCATCAGAAAGCGTCCGGATTTTATCTTTCAGGCTGTCCATGTCAAGCACTGCAAGCGTCTGTCCCTTTTTTACGTTTTGTCCTTTACGTACATTCACTTTTGCCACCAGAATATCCGCCGGGGCATACACTGCCTGATCCAGCAGTTTTTCCACTGTACCGTCCCCGGTCACTTTATGCTCAATCTTACGCGCCTGTGGCTGCTCAATGCGCACCTGCGCAACGGTAAAAGATGCTGCCGAACGGGAAATCACTGTAAACAAAAGCATGATTCCCAGCAACACGATAAATATTTTTGTGGGTTTTCCCATGTATTTCCTCCTTTGCATTTTCTATTTCGTAATCACCCATTCTATTCTTTTACTGCCGCTGCTGCAATGCCTAGTTCCAGGTACTGCTGCCCCATGCCAAATACGCAAAGCGCCGGAAGCAGTGCCACCAGAGAACAACACAGTGCAAACCCCGTCTGTCCCTCTTTGATCTCCGGCAGATACAGCGAAAGCGGCCACAGTTTTTTAGTCTGCAGGAACACCAGCGGCTGCTCAATCATACTGAAACACTCCAGAAACTGCAGCACCAGTGCCGAGAAAATTCCGGAGGAACCAAGCGGCACTCCTATTGCCAAAAAAATCTTCCATTCCCCGGCACCGTCGATCCTTGCTGCTTCCAGCAGTTCTTCCGGTATTCCGCAGAAAAAGCGGTACATAAGAAATACCGAAAAGGTAGAAAACACCCCCGGCACAATGACTGCCCATGTCGTATCCATCAGATGCAACCGATTGAGCACCAGATATTGCGAGAGCATTGTCACCTGAAACGGTAACATCATAAGCAGAATATATAAGAAGTAAAAAAAACGTTTCCCTGGAATCGGATAACGTGCCAGCCCCCATGCCGATGGCAGGCCAAATACCAGCTGTCCGGAAAGTATTCCTACCGTAATCTTCATCGTATTCCAGAACATCTGAAAAAATTCTGGAGAATCGAAACAAAGCTCCACCAGATTTCGCAGCGTCGGATACAATGGAAACAGTCTCCAGCGCGCATATCCCTTTGTACTCTCCAGAACCGGTTCAAGATATTCCGCCAGTTCCCCGCTTCCCATCAGACTTCCGCAAACGAGAAAGACAAGCGGTGCCGCGGTAAGGGCTCCAAATAAAACAAGAATCGTAATGACTATCGCTTTTTTCATTCATTTGTCTCCCACAATTTCTGGAGCAGCAGGACAAATACTGTAATGACCAGTGCAAGAAGTACGCTTCCCGCCGCCATTTTATCCACAGACAGATCCGTAAACCAGTTATTAAACAGGTGCTGCAGGAGATACATATCTTCCTGCGGATAATTTCCTGCCACAAGATAGGCCTCCCGGAACACCTTAAAAGAGTTCAGAAACGATAGAACCACAATGGTAAAAATCAGCGGTCGGATCAGGGGCAGCGTAATCTTAAAAAACTGCGTCATTCTTCCTGCACCATCCATCTCTGCCGCCTCATACAGATCCGGGGATATCGAGGAAAGTCCTGCAAGCCAGAGAACCATCGTGTAACCCAGATTTTTCCAGATATAGCTGAACACCAGCACAAAAAACGCAGCACCAGTGTTCATCCAGTCAACCGCATGGATTCCGCACAAATGCAGGATACCGTTGACAAAACCATGTTTGTCAAACATCAGTTTCCAGAGCAGCACAAGCGATGCCGCCGGAATTGCCATAGGCACCAGATATGCAGCTTTGAGCAGACGCAGCTTTTGATGAAATGCCATCTGCCATGCATGCAACAGAAAGGCAAGCACTAAGGAAATCCCCAGCAATAGTGGCAGACATACCAGAAGAAATCGCAGCGTATTTTTCACGGCAAGCAAAAATGCACGGTTATGTAACACAATGCGGTAGTTTTCGAGTCCGCAGAATCTGCCACTGACCACCTGCACAAAGGAGCTGCGGATCACATCCATAAACGGCAGGAAAGAAAAAAACGCCACTCCACAGAACCCGGGAAGTAAAAATGACAATCCCGTCCACTTACTCCGCCTCATACAACTGCACTTTCTTCATAATGGCGGAAAGCGTATCTTCCAGTGACTGCTTCCCCTGCAGATACTTTTGTCCTTCACTCAGCACCAGATCCCGCACCACGCGGTCGTTCCACGTCGGTGTATCAAGGCTTTCCAACATTTTTGTCAGATCTTCCTGCTGTTTTTCAGATATTTTCTTTACTTCATAATTGATCTCATAACTACCGTCCGAAGAACTGCTTCCCATCTGGCTTTCCCGACTGTTTTTGCACTCTGTATCCAGCGCCGTGCGGTTGATGGAAAAGCCTTCCGTCATCTGGTTTTGTCCTTTTGCCAAAAGGGCTGTCTCAATAAATGCCCGTGCATTTTTATTATCTGCACTTTTCTGTGCCAGCCCAAGGCTTAAAAACGGAACAAACGATTTATGCTCTCCGGCATCAAACAGGGTAAACGTGCCTTTGTAACTGCTTTCTATTCCATAAAGCTGCTGCACATCATTTACACTTGTCAGTGATCCGATCGCAATCTGTCCCCCTCCCATCAGTCGGGACATTGCTGCACCTGTGCCCATCCCCAGCAGACTACCCTCTGCGAAACCGTTTGCAATTTCATCGGTAATCCGGTCTTTTTCCGCATAACTATCGGCATCATACAACGCTTTTGCAGTTTTCAAAAACTGTCTGATCTTCTCCTGATCCACACTCGTTTTTGTTTTCCATGAGGCACTGTCTGCATCGTAAAGCATCCCAAGTGTGGTCTGTGGTCCCCAGTTTCCGAATACTTTTTCTTTTTCAGAATTCAAAGAACCGGCATAGTTCTCCAGCTGCTTTAAATTCACCCCGGCATCGGTCAGATCCTGTGCTCCCTCCACAACGGTACAGTAAAAACGCACCGGAACCTGATTGATTTTTCCTTTCTTTGTATAAGCATCTGTAATATTGGTAAAAAGCCCTTCTTTTTCATTCGCTGCTTTTACATAACTGCCAAGGTCGGCAAGTACCCCCTTTTGTACGTAACTGTCTGCCGGAAGCCCGTCAAGTACCAACACGTCCGGACCTTTCCCTGCAAGCACCTCCGTATTTAATGTCCGGATGGCATCCTCCGCAGTGACACCGTCCTCTCCCGACATACCGATGGTCTTTTTAACCATCACATCTGGATGGTCTTTCTGATATGCTGTGATCAGCTGCTGCAATGCATTGGAATCCTCCAGCGCATATACGGTAATCTGATTTTGAGGCACCGCAGAAACGTCCGCATCATATGTGTAACGATAACAATGCCGCGCGCCCTGTGCGTCATTGACAAAAACCATATAGTTTTTATCATCGAATTTATACAGTGCCTGAAATGTCACATTCCTGTCTCCTAAACTTGTAAGTTCTCCGTTCATCAGCTGTTCCGTGGTACTTCCGCCAATTTTATGGTAAAAAAGTCCATCGTTGTTTATATAATACAGTTCATCTCCGGAATCCCCCATTGTCATGGCAATATTATTGCTGTCCGTGTTATGTGACTTGCTGATTTTACCCACTGCCTGCTGCAGCACGTCATCGTTTTGCATACGCTCCGCAAGTGCCCCACTCTTAGCATCCGCAAACTGGATGCCTTTGTCCGTCATAAGTGCAAACTCTGTTCCTGCTGCAATCAGACGGTTAACCTTTTCGGAACTATCGGAAAATGCTTTGCTCATCTCTCCGGTCTGTGGATTCACCTCATAGACCACCCAGTTTAAGTCAGTCACAAACAGTTTATTGTCGGCATACACTGCGGAAGTAACAAAATTCTCCATATCATCACTTTCTTTTCCAGTGGCCTGATATTCGGGAAGCTGCAAATTTACTTTTGTTACTTTTCCGTCTGCTGACACCCGTTTCATTCCGGATTTTTTATTATACCCAAACACTGCTGCCGATCCATCCTCTCCATTTACGGCAGCCACATAGCAATCTGTTTTTTCAAGTTCTTTCTGCGACCATGTCTTTCCCTGATCTTTCGAATGCGCAAGAAACAGTTTCCCGTTGTCGTTATCATAGCCAATCAGTGTAAGCTCCCCTTCTTTACTTTTTCCAACTGCGTTGATAACCTGCAGATTGTCCGGCAGCGTTACTTCGCTTTCCACAAACCGTCCTTTGCCGCCCTGTGTAGACGCGGCATCCTCTGTATTTTTCTGATTACCGGTGCCACGGGAACCGCAGCCAGCCAGCAGCCCTGCCACTATGACACATACCATCAGTAGCATGGAAATTTTCCTTTTCATCTTCATTTCTCTACAATCTCCTTTCTGCCTTTAAGTGTAGCAGAGCTTTCTTTAAATTTTCTTTAAGGGAATCTTTAATTTTCCGGTACATTTAAAGATTTCTTTAAGATAAATCTGCTATACTAAGGACAATTCAAGAATAACAACGAGGAAATCAAATGAAAATTCTGCTGATAGAAGATGATAAAAATTTATGTGAAATGCTGTGCTTTCAATTGGAAAAAGAACACCACACAGTAGAGGTCTGCATGGATGGACGCGACGGGCTGGATCTGGTTTTGCAGGATGCTTATGACCTGATTCTTCTGGATCGCATGCTGCCCACCATGAACGGACTTCTTGTTCTGCAAAAAGCCCGAAGCAAAGGCATTTCCACTCCTGTCATTATGATCACAGCCCTTGGAGAGCTGTATGACCGTGTGGAAGGACTCGACTGCGGTGCAGACGATTACCTTGTAAAACCGTTTGCGTATGAAGAACTTTCTGCGCGCATCCGCTCCATCGGCAGACGCAATCATGTATACGATGACAACAACCGGTTTTCTTATGCAGATATTACATACGACAGCCGGCTGCGGGAACTGACCGGGCCTAAAGGAGGGATACAGCTTTCCGGGCGGGAAGGACGTCTTCTGGAGATTTTTTTGCAGAACCCCTCGATGATCCTGCAACGCCTGGTGCTTCTTTCCCGCGTATGGGGTGCGGATGCCCCGGTAGAAGAAAGCAATCTCGATACCTACATCCATTTTGTGCGCAAACGCTTACAACAGGTGGGAAGCCACGCAACCATAGAGACGGTGCGGGGAATTGGTTACTGTATCAAATAACACATGGGAGGAAAAGATGTTTCAAAAATTACACCGGCAACTGACTTTTTTCTGCACGGTTATCACAGGGGCAATTCTTCTGGCACTCAGCGTGGTGTGTCTGCTTTTTGCGCGAAAGGCAATTGTTCAGACGGGATATACCGCCTTTCAGAAAGAACTGGTTTCTGTGATTGCCAGTCTGCAGAGCCAGGATTATATCTCCCATCAGTGGTTAAAGCAAATGCAGGAACAGCATCATTTCACCATTTACCTGTACGATAATCAGGAGTCTCTCTACTATGACCGTCTGCAGGACAGCCACTGGGAGGATCTGCGCAACGCTGTGCTGAAAAAATGCGGTACAGATATCTTTACCGGTAAAGACGGACAAACGATTGCGCATAAAGAACTGACCTATCGTTCTTCTGCAAGAGAAACTTACTATGCCTCTGTCGGATATTTGCTGCGCGGAAACGGACAGATCCGTTTTGTGATTCTCTACGACACTTCCCATCAGACAGGCCAGATTGCGCATATGACCATAGGAGTATTTGCAGCCGATCTGATAACCTTTCTTTTGCTGATTCTGTTCTCCTGGTTCTTTACCGGACGCATGGTACAGCCACTGGAAATTTCACAAAAAAAACAGCAGCAATTTGTTGCCGCTGCCTCTCATGAACTCCGTTCCCCCCTAACAGTAATGCTGTCCGGGCTGGAAACGGTAGAAAAATCGGAATCTTCCACGGAACGGCATCATTTTTTCTCTCTGATCCGGCAGGAAGGACTCCGCATGCAGCATCTGATTGCGGATATGCTGCTGCTTGCAAACGCTGATGCCCGCGGAATTTCCTTACAGATCAACGATGCCGCCCCCGATGATCTGCTGCTTTGTGTCTATGAAAAATATGAAAACCTGGCTGCTTCCAAGGGGATTTCCCTGCAGTTTTCCCTTGTGGATGCGGCTTACCGTGACTGCGCGCTGGATACGGAGCGCATCACACAGGTTCTGTCCATTCTTATGGACAATGCACTGTCTTATACCCCACAGGGGGGAAAAATCCTGCTGCTTTTGTCTCAGTCCGCACACCACACCATCTTTGCTGTGGCAGACGACGGGTCTTCCATTCCGGAGGAAGAAAAAGCGCATATTTTTGAACGCTTTTATCGCACGGACCATGCACATACTGACCACGATCACTTTGGTCTGGGCTTATGCACAGCACAGGAAATCGTTCGTGCACATCACGGAAAGATTCTGGTACACGATCCCCGTGACTGCTCTCCGCTGCCTGAAGGTTTCCCACGGGATCGGGGCGTTGTTTTTACTGTGGTACTGCACGGATAAATTTCTAAAATACTATTCTGCTTTGTTACAGCAGGCAATTCCCAGCCCGTCCGGTCCAATATGACAGGACAGCCCCAGCGACAGATTATCGCACATGACATCCATACCCGGAAAGCTTTCTTTGATCTGCCGTATCCACTCTTCCGTTACTTCTGCGGTAGAACTTGATGCAGCCATAAGATATAGTTTTCCTGCTTCATAAGCCTCCTTAAAATTCGTCTCAAATTCTTTTTTCATTGCGTCTATCATTGCTTTTCTCGCATTTTTCATTCCACGGCACTTCTGATAGACATCTAACTTTCCCACACCAAATTTCATAACCGGCTTAATCTTCAGCACATCTGCTGCCACCGCAGCAACTGAACTGATCCGTCCACCCTTTTTCAGATATGTCAGCGTGCTGAGTCCCACATAAATGACCATATGCTGTCTGTTTTTTTCGAGAATGTCTTTAATTTTCTGTGCACGGTATCCTTTCTCTGCAAGCTCCACGGCATCGAGAACCGAACGGTGCATCGGCGTAGACACGCGTCCATTATCTACAACAAATACTCTTCCGGCATACGGCTCCTCCTGTGCCATTGCCTGTGCCGTCATGCAGGAACCGCTCAGACCGCTGCTGATCGGAATATAGACAAGTTCTTCATATTCCTGCAGCATGGCTGACCACATATGCATCACACTCTCCGGTGACGGCTGGGATGTTGCCACATCCGCACCTTTACGAAGCATTTCATAAAATTCCTCTCTGGAAATATCCACCCCTTCACGATATAATTTTTCATCAATATAAAAAGGCATTGGCAGTACGGCAATCCCCAGCTTAGATGCTTCGTTTTCTAAGATGCCACTGTGGCTGTCTGTCATGATTCCTGTTTTTTTCATAGAATAGTCCTGTCCTTTATCGTTTTGTTTTAGTATAACACAAAGCAGGGGACAATTATACTGCTGGCGTAAACTGTAACAAATATTTCCCCAGTTCCTCCAAAATTATCTGCTGGCTCTCCCGAGTGTGAATCAGTGCATAATAATTTCTTCCGTATTTTGCCTGTCTCTCCTCTTCCCGGATTCCTACGGCTCTTCCCTTTTCCGTCACACGCTTTATCTTTTCTTCTCCCTGCACGGTTTCCTCAAGATATCCTTTTTCCACAAGCAGCTGATTGATAAATGAAGCGGTCAGTTTCTTTCGATCCTTCTCTTCGCAGAACGCATTGATCCGGTTTGTCAGTTCTGAAAGCATACAGGTGTCGGTCAGTTCCACCTCATCAAGTTTTTCCGGAGCGATATAAAACGGCAGCTTCTTTTTTCTTTCCGGAGCTGCTGTCGTGGTGTCTACTGTCATGCCGGAAAATGCCTCCGCTGTGGCGGTATCTCCACCATGCTCGTTCAAAAATGCTGTGATAACCTGTGTAAAACGCGCACCGTAACTTTCGATTTTCTGTGCACCCATTCCGTACACGGCTGCCATCGCGGTGGAATCCACAGGACATTTGGCACACATATCTTTTAATGTCTTATCGGAACAGATAATATACGGTGGCACACCTTTTTCCACGGCAAGTTCCGTCCGGCATCTGCGAAGCTGTTCAAACAGTTTCTGCCCTTCCGGTGTCAGATCAGCAAGCTGCAATGCCTTTTTCTTCTCTTTTCCGGTCTGGATATAAGTTTCCTCCGCCTCATCTTCCACAACCACACAATTGCTGCATTTTTCACAGGTACACGGACTGTTGTCCCCGAAATAGGACAGGATAAACTGGCGCAGACACTCATCGGTCTCGCAGTAACGGATCATCTCATTGAGTTTCCTCTGCTCATTTGCCCGCAGCGCGGGATCATCGGATGCCTGCCCGGATGTGGATTTGTACTGCAACAGGCGTTTGTTTATCATGATATCCTGTTTTGAGAAAAATAACACACACTCCGCTTCTTCCCCGTCGCGCCCGGCACGGCCAGCTTCCTGATAATAATATTCCAGACTCTGCGGCATATTGTAATGAAGCACATAGCGCACATTGGATTTGTCGATTCCCATGCCAAATGCATTGGTTGCAACCATCACACGGATTCGGTCATACGTAAAATCATCCTGATTCTTTTTCCGTTCTTCTAAAGACAGACCTGCATGATAGCGCCCCGCCGCAATACCATATTGCAACAAAAGGGCATACACACTGTCCACATTTTTTTTCGTGGCACAGTAGATGATTCCACTCTCATCCTCATGCCTTTTCACATAATTTAAGATACTGTTGTCCGTCTCTTTTCCGCCCTTGCGGTTGACCACACGGAAGAACAGATTCGGACGGTCAAATCCTGTCACGACGGTCACCGGATTCTGCAAATGCAAACTTGCGGTAATATCCTGCTTGACGCGCTCTGTGGCGGTCGCAGTAAATGCACTGACCATGGGACGGTCTGGCAGTTTTGCTAAAAAATCCGCAATTTCAAGATAACTCGGCCGGAAATCCTGTCCCCACTGGGAAATACAGTGTGCCTCATCCACTGTCACCATGGAAATGTCGGCATAATATGCAAAGTCGAGAAAGCGCGCAGTGTTGAGCCGCTCCGGTGCCACATAAATAATTTTGTATTTTCCCTGTGCTGCATAGGCAAGTGCCACGCGTATCTGGTTTTCTGTCAGAGAACTGTTGATGTAGGCTGCATGCACACCTGCCTGATTCAATGCCTTGACCTGATCTGACATGAGCGAAATCAGTGGGGAAATCACAAGCGTAATTCCCTCAAGCATCAGCGCCGGAACCTGATAACACAGGGATTTCCCCGCGCCTGTCGGCATGATTCCAAGGACATCCTTTCCCTGCAGGATTCCGTCCATCAGTTCCTGCTGCCCCGGCCGCAGGCTGTCGTATCCAAAATAGTGTTTTAATGTTTCGAGTAAATTCAATTGGTTCTCCTTGTTGTGTTTTTTGCTGCTATCCAGATGATCTTTTCTGTTTAGGTGCTAGGTGAACAGGAACCATCTGTATACAGTAAAATTTAAAAATTACTTGACTGTAAAATGAAATGGGGTTATTCTTTTTATATTAAGAAATGGGTTTTCACCGGGTAGGGTTTATGCCTGACAGGACTTGCTCGTTTCTTTTTTTATTTCCAGAACATCATACAGGTACTTCTTTCCACTGGAAGCGTGCCGTATCAATAATCGACCTGTAAAGATATTATATCTGTCCACTTCCCCATGATCATTATATACTGGCAATGCAAATCTCGTATCATACCGATAGCCCATCTTCGCATCGCGCGCATGTTTTGCTTTGCGGTTATGTTCAAATACACCATTAGAAGCTATCTCTATCATTTCCGGTAAAATCTGTACTGCATTTGCTTTTGCCTTTGCATTCATCCCTCTTAATTTTTTCGTGTAAACAGATCCTGCATATTCCCCTGGCAATTCTGTTCCTATAAAAACAATTTCTTTATCTTCTGCAATACTATAAACCTCACCAACATATTTTCTGAGATATTTTTCGACATCATCCCAGGCTATTTTCTTTCCCTTAAATATAATATCATTTATCACGACAATTTTGTTTCCATCTGCATCTTTTACAACAGAAATATTGCGTTTTGTCCCCTCACTCATGCATGTTTCCTTTATTTTTCTGCAGCTCATCGTAATAGGCCTTATACCGGTACGCTGTCCTGCGGCTGATCTCCCCTTCTGCAACGATTTCCATAATTGTCATCCCACTCTCATATTTTACAGCAAAATCCCGGTAAGACGTCATCCATGCTTCGTCATGCTTTTTCCTCCCGCCGGTATTGCGATTTTTATATACTTCGAGTTCCGCCCGAAGCTGTTCGTTTTCCTGTTCCAGTTGCGCAATTCGCTGCAATGCACTTTTCAATGATGTAATTGTCATATGCCTCCCGTGCCACTTTTGTTTTTGACACGATTATAATCAATTTGCTTTCATGTGTCAATATCTGTTTCTGGCACATTTTCAAAAAATAATTTATAATGAAAGTGTAACAAAACAAACAAAAATTCTATTTATATATAGATTGCGCAATACGAGGAGGTGAAACAGGAAAATGCAAAAGAATACTCCACTTGAAACGATGTACATGGAGTATGCAAATACTGTAAAACATTTTTTAATTTCCTTATGCGGCAATTTTGATCTGGCAGAAGACCTGACACAGGAGACCTTTTATCAGGCATACAAATCAGCGCACCGTTATAACAGAAACTGTAAAATTTCGGTCTGGTTATGTCAGATTGCAAAACACTTATATTTTGATTATCTGAAAAAAGAGAAACATAAAACCACAGTCGGAATTGAACATTTAGAATCTTTTGAAGAAGTAAACAATCAGGGGAATCTTGAGGACACGTATCTCATAAAAGAAGAAACCAAAGAATTGCTATCCGCTTTAAGACAGGTAAAGCACCCTTATGGACAAGTGTTCTGGCTGCTGGCATACGAGGAAATGAGTTTTAAAGAAATCGGAGAAATTTTTGACAAAAGTGAAAATTGGGCGCGCGTTAACTATTTCCGTGCAAAAACAAAGATCAGAAAGGTAATCGAAGATGAAAATAACAAAAATAACATGTGATATCGTAAGAGATTTAATGCCATTATATGTTGATGACGTCTGTTCTGACGACAGCCGAAAACTTATTGAAGACCATATAAATCATTGCAGCAAATGTCAAAACGAACTGGCAGCCATGAAAGATCCGATCGAATGTCCCCCACTTAGTGAAGTCGGAGACAGTAAGACTCCATTTTCTAAAATCAGAAAAAAAGTCCGGATCAAAATGATTGCTGCAATTATTTCTACCGCGTTTCTTGTAATGACTGCTATGTTTGCCATTCAGGAAGTAGGAGTACTTCACGACTTTTTCTCCCCTATGGATATAGCATTCATAGATAACAACCATGGTTCGGATGAATGGTTTCAAGTACGCATAAATGACGGTAATTATTTGATTTTTTCATCTGTTTTTTATAAAAAAGAAGTAATAAATGACATAAACAATCCCTATGATATAACCATACGCATTCTAGATGAGAACCAAACAATTGTTTTAAAGGATACAACTATTAAACTTGGAGAATCCATAAATTTACATTGTTTGAAATACAATAAAAATTACATTGTGCAGGTAAAATGTAAACCCGGAAGATATAATTTAAATTTTACATAATCCATCACTTAATGATGATTTTAATGCTTTATGCTATTAAAATAAAAAATGGCATCGGTTAGGCTGCTCTAACCAATGCCATTTTTGAATGGAATATCCCCATTTTGAAATTTTCCTCACTTACTGCATAACCATTGTTGTTTCGATTTATTTCTTCTCCAATACCTCTTGTGCCGTTTTTGCATCGTAGCCCAATGCGGTAAGTTTTTCTACGGTATCATTTCCCCTGTTGATCGCATCCAGAATTCCAAGAATTGATTCGCGGCCTTCGGTATAGCCTGAGTCATGTCCCTCAGTGTAACCTGATTCATGCCCCTCTTTCCATATGGACTTTGCAAATTTCTTTTCATCAAATTCTGTTAACAGCATATGACGCACCTCGCTTCGATTCTTGAGCAAAACATCCTTTAAAATGTCATGCCGGATACAATACGATATGGATTCATCAATTGCCTGCTCAATCGGCATTCCCCTGTCAATGTTCTGCCGTATCCTTGCAATAAACAAAGAATAATGCATCAGCCGTCTGCACTTATTCATCAGTTCGGCATTGTGTCCACTGTTTACATTAAGTATCCGAGCCTTGCATTCTAACGCCGGTTCCATATCTTTTGCAGACGGATCACTCTCAAAAGCATCCGACAACAGAAGCGTATAATCATCCGGAATTTTCTCTGTACCATTGTAAAATACAATATACTGCGGCATCGGCAGCTTTACCAGTTTATGACCATACATATTCAGATCATGCAGTTTGATGTATTCATCATACAACTGCGCAAAATAAAGCAGCCCACGGACCGGCATATTCGGGTTTACAGTTGACTGATGCTCGTACAAGTTCATGGTCGATGAAATCATAAACGATTTATCATTTTTCATGGACATAAATATCACATCTTCCAACGTCGTAATCTCAAGTTCCTCCGGATTCTGATGATCTGTTCCGTTGATCGCGTTATACAGTTCGAGCAGATCCTCCTTATCCTGAAACACTCTCTGAAATAAGCGGTCCTTATACTTCCTGTTATGAAACCGGAACCTGCGTACAAACTTTAACCAGCTTTTTGTTCTTTTGTAATTCAATCACTGTCCTCCTTACATTATACGAAAAGAAAAGCGGTTATGCAATGTATTCAGTTTAATTCGTTATGGAAAATTTTAGCGATATGCTATGGATTTGCCATTCAACATTTTTACTATACAATACCTGTTGTATTTTCGCAACCGGAATTGTATTTCATACTTAGAATTGTTAATAAGGTTCTGCTTCGAACAAACATAAGGACATATAGGGGAAAACGTCATTTGTCATGTCCCAGCTATATAAAAAAGAAGGACATAATCAGAAAATTTTTCTGTATATGTCCTTCAACTGCTGTGTCATAATGTCCGTTTAAAAAATGCAATGATCTGCTGCCATACTTCATCCTGGAAAAACATCAGGTCCGCATGCTCTGCACCATCAAGCGCAAGCAATGTCACATCACAGCCGGCTGCTTCTAACGCATCATACAATTCCTCACTCTGCGAAAAAGGCACGGTACTGTCTTTGGTTCCATGAATCAGCAGGAATGGCGGCGCATCCGGTGTCACTTTGGAAACCGGGGAATTCTCATAAGCTTCCTGCGGATGTGTCATAACATTAAATCCCATCAACAGCGACTCTGAAGACATGGCTGCCTTTTCCACATCATCATATGGAAAATGGGACGCATCGGTCGGCGGATACCACGGACAGGCCGCCTGTACCTGACTGGAATACTCCAGATACTCACCTGTATCCAGTTTTTTATCCTGATCCAGTGCTGCCATACATGTCAGATATCCTCCTGCAGATTCTCCCATCACGCCAAATTTTTCACTGTTAATCCGATATCTTTTTGCATATGCACGAAGATATCGGATTGCTGCCTTGATATCACACAGCTGCATCGGATGTGCTCCCTCGTTGGATGTCCGGTACTCTACGCTGGCGACAACAAATCCTTCCTGCGCCAGTGTGCCCAGATATGCCAGATGCGCTGCTTTGTCCATGCGCTGCCATGCACCACCGCAAATCCATACAATACATGGATATGTCTTTCCTTCCCCGTCCTCCGGATAGATGAGATCCAGTTTGAGATCTCTCCGGCAATGACCGAACCAGGAATCAACCTGCGCATAAGTAATGTCTGTTGTCACAACATATTGTGGTTTTGTGGTTTCCGGTTTTAATGTTTTCTTCATTATAATTTTCCTCGTTTCCGATGTAAAATTTCCTTTTTCAATCCAAATGAAACTGCGCGACAAAATCCCGGATCACATTGACGGACTGTGTGCACTCCTGCAGCTTGTCATAACCCTCGGTTACAAGGTTCTGCGTACTGCCGGATTTCTCGGCAATACCGCTGATTCCGTCTGTGGACTGTTCCACCATGGAGTTGATCTCTGATATGGTAGAAGAGATCTCTCCAATGTGCTGCTCTAATGCATCCACCGCTTCTTTTGTCTGCTGCATGATCTGCTGGAATGTGTCCGCATCGGCATGATACTGCTCCCCCACCTGTGCGAAATGCTCATAATCCCCGAGAACGGTCTGTTCCAGAAATTCCATAATCGTTGTAAGGCATTCGGTCATATTGGAAACCGAACTGTTGACCTCTCCTACAATCTCGTCAATTGTGGAAACGGTATCCAGTGTCTGCGTTGCCAGATCTCCGATTTCGGAAGCAACAACCGCAAATCCCCTGCCCGCTTCGCCAGCCCTGGCTGCCTCAATATTGGCATTTAATGCCAGAAGGTTTGTCTGGGAAGAAATCTGTTTGATGTTGTCTGTCAGCGCATTGATCTTCTGTACGGATTTCGCCTGCTCCACAGCGGCATCCGTCTTCTGTTTCATGACCGCATACATCTGGTCTGTCTTGTGGCGGGACTCCGTACTGATCCGCTCCATCTCTCCGGCACGCTCCTGGATCTGTCCGGAATTTTTCTCTCCATCCTCTGCAAGCCGCTGGATATTGTCGGAACTTTCTCTCATAATTCCAACGTTTTCCACAATGTGCGCCGCATTTGCACTGGTCTCTTCCATCCCTGCCGCCAGTTCCTGCGTAGCCGCCGAATTGTCCTCCGCATAAGCGCTGTTCTGTTTCATAAGCTGGTTTAAATTTCCAGTATTTGTTTCCAAAACCCGCTGCGTCTGCTGCAGGTTTTCCATCATCGCCCGGAGCTTCTTTCGCATATCGTGGATCTTTGTTGCCATATCCCCGATTTCATCCTTCTGCTTCCGCAGCTTTGCTCCAGCCTCTGTCGGGCGGAAATCCAATGCAGCGGTCTGCTCAATCACAGAAGTCAGCTGACGGATTGGCTTTGTTAAGCCGGTACCCATAACAATACCAATCACTGCCGAGAGAATAAATGCAACAATCATTGCAAGAATAATCATCTTTGCAAGTCCGTATGCCTCGGAATAAATCTCCGACACCGGTGCCGTAAGCACCAGCTTCATGCCATTGTCCAGATTATAAAAGGCCAGCTTCTTGTCTACATTTTTGTAAGTATACTCTAAGGTTTTCCCCTGATTGCCATCCTCTGCCAGAAAATCTGCACCCTTTTTCAAGGAGCTGTCCAGATCGGTAATGACTGTACCCTCATCCACATTTTTGTGATGCATGATGGAACCGGAAGCATCCGTCAGGAATGCATAGCCGGACTGATATACGGTTGTCTCATCCACCAGATCAGTAATCTGTGAAAAATCAATATCCATACCAACAATACCGATCGATGTTCCATCTTCTGCAAACAATGGCACAACGTATGAGATCATGTAAATATTGATATTTTCATTCATGTACGGTGACATCCAGATAGCTTCCTTTGCCTGTACCGGAAGGTAATACCAGCCGACATGCTCCACATCGCTTTCATCATACATGGAAAAATCCGTCGGTGTCAGGCACTGCAGTTCACTGTCAACTGACTGACGCTGTGCAAAAACACCGGATGTCGGATTGGAGTAATTCGGGTTATACCGCAGATATACCGTCACTGCCCCATTTGTATGGTTTGCAAAATCAAGCACCGCCTGCTGTACCGTCTCGGTGTATGTATCCGCATAATCCTTGCTCTGCCGGAACGAATCATAGTCAAAATTACTCATTGCAACTTCACTGAGCGTATCCACCGACTGCTCAATCTTCTGAATCGTGGAATTGATCTCTTCGGTCTTCTTCTGCCCGGTAAGCTGCATCATGGTCATTGCATCTTTTCCGGCTGTCCGCACAGAATTTGAAATTGCAATCACCCCGATCAGCACCGATGTAAAAAGAGAACAGATCAAAATAGATGCAATAAGTTTTGCCCGTACCGATTTCATAATCCTTCGCCTCCCAAAATCATTTTTTCTGTTGTGTCGTATAAGCGTTATTGCCTATTCAATTTCAAAAATTATCTGGTAATTTTCATGTTCCATTATACCATAAAATACTGAATTTTTTAGATATAATTAGATATAATCAGAAATATATGGGATTTTATGAAACAGTACATCATCCAGACGGTCTACCGCTTCCTGCTTTCCTTCAATGCGTTCAAGGGCATACAGACGCTCAGCCGTCTTATATCCCAGTAAAAGGGTAGTCAGCGTACCTATCTCCATTTTTAACTTATACTCTGCCGGTTCATCGGTCAGCATACATGTTCCATCGGAAAAACAGAGCCGAAAACTGCGATTGTTCCACGGAAGCAGGTGATCCTCAATTTCAAGTTCGATATACAGTGTTCCGCCATCCGGATCACATGGATAATCCTGTAAAAAGCTCTCGATATCAATAATCCGTCCCATGGCATACGGCCGGATCGTTTCCTTGATATCCCCATCATCCATCTCAAACGCAATCGGTTCGCTGAAATAGGTATAGCCATGCACCGCATCGATCATGGAATCATGCGCGTGGATATACTCCCACAGCCCTTTTTTCGCCTCACGGTTTAAGTAAATCATTTCCTTGATATGCATGATATCGTTTTTGATCAGATAGACCATAAATCCGCATGGCTTGTCCTTGGTGTTATAGTAAACTGCCACATTCGTATCGTCCTCATCCCAGCGCCAGTATTCCTCCCACGCCAGTGCATTCCGGAACAGACAGCCGTGCGTAATCGACGCAAAATGCGAATGCAGCTCATGAAAATCGGTATTGTCCCAGTCCACACGCCGTACATATCCGGGTGCTTTTACTTTCGTTGGAATCTGACGGTCCTTGATATTGAAAGAAATTTTATTGGATATAATCTCCCAGCCCAGATGATGATACAGCGGTATGGAATATGGATACAGGAGGGCAAACGGTCTTCCCTGCTGTTTCATATGTTCCAGACTCTGATACATCAGTTTTTTCATAATGCCCTGCCCGGTATATTCCGGATATGTACAAACACTCGTAACAAATCCAACGGGAAATACCTCCCCGTATATATTCATTTTCAATGGATATACGGCAAACTGGGAAATCAGGGTATCCCCGTCAAAACATCCCAGCACATCCGCACGCTCCAGTACCGGGAACTTCGACTGTTTGATCTCTTCATCCTTCCATCCGGTTGCCGTCAGTTCATCCTCCGTTACCTGAAAGGTATAGCGCAACAGCGCGTTATACTGGTCCAGATCCTTCACATCCTTTGGTTCTAAGTAGCGTATGGCATAATTTTCCACCGAATTCATTTTTCCTCCTTCGGAATTTCTTCTTTAATAATGAGTATTTCTTCTTGATTTATAAATTCTCTTAAAATTCCCTTAACACTATACTGTTCCCCTATATCAGTGACATCAATTTCATTTATACAAAGATATAACCATGGCAGCTTTTGGGAAAGCTTTTCCATAAGATCTACAATACCATATGTTGTAAGGCTATTCTTCGAAGTATAGACAGAATATTGTCTATGTTCAAATCCATTCATTTTCATAAACTGGCTTATGTCCCGATATGCCTTTTTATAAAACTTGGGATTGATGGTTATTTTAGGTCTCGGATAATTTATTGCCAAGTCCTTCTGGCTCAAATCAAAAGTAATTTGTTTTCGGCTTGAACCGTTTTTTGTTTTATTTTCCATATTATGCACTTATCATCTGTTTTCTCTTTATTTGCGCTAAAACATCTTCACTTTTATTATTTTCGTTCCATGTGCAGGATGTTGCATAATTCAAAAACCACTTAGAACGTGTCAGGCGCATAATAATCGTCCACATATCAGAAAAATCGTTTTTCTTTTCTCCAGCACCGAAAGAAAGGACTTCTCCTTCTGCCACACATGAAATATTTTTTTTATCAAATTCCATTTTTATAGTTTCATAAATATTTGACATTGTATATCCATTTTTTTCTATTATTTTTTTGTCAAATGTAAAATCTACTCTCAGCATAATCATTCCTCCCCGTATAATATTATTCTCCGATTTTCCATCATTTCTTTCAATTATATCATTGTATATATGCATCATCAATATCTTTCGCTGATTGTCCCTTTGGTTATGATCCGCAGATTGTCTGTCATACAGACCATAATTTTGTTCTGCTTCCTGTAGTATTATTTTTCTTTGACAGTTACTGTCATACGTACCTTCGTGCCATCTTCTTTCGCATAAATATATGCACGTCCCTTGCCGATGGCGGTGATCATGCCGGTTTCATTTACCGTGGCAACATTTGTGTTCGAACTGTAGTACTCCGGTTTGTTGCCGGAGGATACCGTTACCTTCGGCTGACATGTTTCGCTGGCCGTTAACGAAATCTGTTCCTGTCCGACGGTAATCTTTGGCTTCTTTACCGTGACCTCACAGGTTTTGCTGACACCGTCGACTGTGACCGTGATGATGGCTGTTCCGTTTTTTACAGCGGTAACTCTGCCCTCATTGTCCACCGTGGCTACGCTTTTTTTATTTGTTTTCCACCTGGGAATACTTTTGGATGTGGAAGAAACGGATAACCGGAGCGCCCCCTTCCGGTAAAGGGTTGCGGATGTCCGGTCCAGCCGGACCGTTGGCTGCTTTACCGTCACTTTACAGGTCTGGGAGGTTTTATCTGCCGTGACCGTGATGGTAGTTTCACCCGGTTTTTTCGCTGTGATCACGCCGTTTTCGTCCACCGAGGCGATGCTCGAGCGGGCGGATTTGTACGTGACCGGATGCCCGGTTGATGTCTCGGCTTTCAGCCTCGCCGTATATCCGTTCTCCAAGGATATGGATTTCTGACTTAATGTAATGACCGTTTTTTCAACTGTAACCCTGCAGCCTGCCTCCCCATTGGCAATTTTTGCAGTGATCGTAGCATTACCGGCCTTTTTCGCCGTGATCTTTCCATAAGTGTTCACGGACGCGACTGTGGAATCACTCGAAGAAAACTTTGGTTTCTTTCCGGTAGAAGTAATCGCAGTCAGATAATACTCGTCTCCAATTTTCATGGTCTTAGTGTATTTTGTCAGCAGAACGTATTCGTATCCGCTGGCAGCATATACTGTTGTGAGTCCGTTGTAACTGGAGAATAAAAGCATGGAAACCATGCAGAAGACAGCCAGTGCTGACTTTAAGAAGTTCTTTTTTGTGTGTAACATATGCCCCCATTTCCGGTTGCAGAAACAAACGGGACAATCAGCTTGTATAAAAATCTAGCATATCTTCTGCGGTTTGTAAAGAGATTTTTGTTTTAAAAATAGAAATGAAAAACTCTGTATTTATGAATGCCGGAAACTATCTGGGCAGTCTTTCTTCACGTTCTGTAAGTCTTGCCTCAAAACCACAGGGTGAATCAAGATACCAGTATGCCACCGAACAAACATCGTCCTGTCTTTCAAACAGTCCATATGGAGAAAGACCTATTTGCTGCAATGTCACCCGGATATCCTTATCAAAGCATATCGGATCCAATATATGCCACCGGTAAAGGCCACGCATTGGAGGACAATCATCATTAAAATAAGCAGACTGATATAAAGAATCACTTTTTGAGTAAAAAGGATATCCTATAAATGGGGTACAGAAATTCTGTTCTTTAAATTTTCCATTTTCAGTGCCCGCATAACTCCAGGCACCTCCAAAATAATCCTCCGTTCCTGTACCACAGATTGTCGGGTATTCAACATCTCCGTCAAGGTAAAATTTCATTTCACCTTCTCCCCACCAATAACGTTCCAGGGCAGCAATTCCCACATAAGTTCCTATATATTGTCCTCTTCCTCTCACCTGATCAAGGATGGTATAATCTTTTTTCTTACCGGTTAGTGGCTCACGTCTCCATTGTGCGCAAAAATACCCGGCATTCTCAGGAACCGGTTTTAAGTTATAATCTATCTGATAAAAAAATCCACCAATATCTGCCGGGTGCTGGTTTTCTATTGTTATCTTTGCATGTTTCTTAAATGGCATTGGAAAATAACAATGGAATCCCCTTACAGGATTGACTACAACCGGCAGGGAATTTACCGCACAGTCTACCCCAAAACCACAACAGAAAAAATCTCCCACCGGACATTCTACGGATGGTTGTTCTTCCCCATCCCAGTAAATACGCAAAACCAGATCCCTTAAAACAAAACATCCTTTTTCTGTTTTATTTGTAACCGTGAAAAAAATATGCTGAATAATTCCCGGTCCTTCAATATCTGCCAGTACTGTCGTTTCTCCTGTCAGAAGAGATGTACACGGTGAACCTTTTCTTCCTTTTCCCAGTTCTCCTGATGCCTGCCCTCCGGCACCTTTTTTTCCTTCTTTGTTTTCTCCTGTAATTGATCTGGACTGACCACCGTCCAGAATCATAACCTGACTCATATCAAACATTATTTGTCCCTCCTATCATTGTGTCACGTTCAAAAGGGGAATTTTCCCATTTGAATTTTCCCTGAAACTTCATTGGAGATACCTCTGTTTCTTTGCGGATTCCATCATGTTTTATTCCAAGGAACTGTGTGATATACATTACTGCAAACACACCTGAAGCCCACGCACATTTTCCACATCCGTTGCTCCTGCTTACTTCCCCCCTGTGGCTTTCTACTCCATATGGCCACCACCACCAGCTTCCATCAACATCTGCCAGACGAAGTAATTCTGTCAGTCTGCCTTCTTTTCCTCTGAACTCTTCTTCGTTTTCCGCTACAGACAATGCGCTTATAAACCCCGGAAAAGTAGCTCCTGACATTGCCCCCCAGCGGATTCCTTTAATTTCCGCATCGTAAGTAGGATTTTCCGTTACTGTGAAATTCATAAAATTTCTGTACAGATCATCAAAATAATCACAATATCCATAAAATGGCATTAACGTTGTATCACTTTCTTCACCATCATGCATAAGAAGGTTAATTTTTCCATCTTCTACAACATCCTGTAAAAAGACAAGTGCCGTATCAAGAAACGGTTTTCTATAATTTTCTTCCCAAATCCACATTTTTTGTGAATTTCCCGTTCCCCCGATGCCCTCAAGGTACTGTCTCTTTCCGCCAACCGTAACCGTCATTTCTTCATCAATTGCCATTTTTAACTGTTCAGCCTTTTGGGTATAATGCGAATATTTTTTCACATCATGAAAAACCTCCCCACAGATCTCAGCCATGCTTTGAAAAGCTTTCCATACGCAAATATTACTTCCTGTATGATATTTCCCTAATGCCAGTGCATCCGAAATCCAAGTACATGGATATAAACAATCGTTATCATCCTCTGTACGCTCCACCTGATCCATAATATCCACAAGTTTTTGGAAAATTTCCGGTCTATTTTTTAAGATCTCCGCTTTTCCCGTATTTTCAAAAGTAATTCCTGCTAACAGGATTCCCGCCAACGAATTTCCCAGCGAATGTGTAACTCCGCCCCTGCACTTGTCCCCTTCAGGTCTGATCCCATAATTTATAAACCATTCCATTCCTTTCCATGCCAGATCCGGTTCCAGAATACAGAATGGAAGAAATGCATAATACATATCCTTCATCCATATCTGTCGTGTTGCAGGAAATGAACCCCAGTTTGATCCAGTCACTTCCCCCGATGCATTCATTGCAATCGCATGAAAGCACTGCATCACTGCTCTTTCAAACAAAGCACCTTCCACCGGATGATCTTCCACTACCAGTCTTCCTAACATATTTCTGAAATAGTTATGTGTCTGCTCAAACCAATAACTGCTGTTGTTTCTGATCTTTTCTGCCTCTTCATATCTTCCCGGAGCATAAATGACAGAAGGAATCCATATATGTTCCGCTGCCGGGAGTGAAAACTCTGTTGTTTCTCTCCCGCTCCCCTGTAAAATGCTTATCTCATTTTTCAGGAAATCGTCTTCTGCATCTGTTTCACCAATAATCCGGATTTCACCATTTACCGGATCCGGACCGGTATTTTCAATACACATGCCATATACAAAAGCATTGCTTCTCGTATCACCGTTTTCGCTTATAGGGGCATACAAAATAATAGAGACCTTTACATTTCCAAAGTACAAAAGTGTTCTCGGAAATATATTATCAACCAAATCCATTGTATATTCCGTGTTTTTGTCAATTTCCTGTTTTTGCCCATTTATAAAGATTTCATAAGATACTGCCACCGAAGAGAAATCTTTATGCATCCATACGCCGGGAATGTCATCTGCCGGATAACAATCCCGGTAGAAATTTGCTGCTTTGATTTTACCGGATTCTCCCATGTGGACAAGCACCTTATTGTTGGAAATATCAAAGGTGCACCTGTCATCCCGGGGAATTTTTCCGTAATAGCTTTCCTTATTTCCCGTCTCAGACCGTCCATCTTTTACTTTTATGTAAAAATATGGATTCAACTCTGAAAACAAAGCATTATATAGTTTATTTTTCATATTTATTTTATAGCTCCCGCTGTTAATCCTGATGTTATATGTTTCTGTGCCAGTATATATATGATTACAATAGGAATTAAAGACACGGTAAGACCGGCAATGAATAAATCCCATTCTGTATTTGTACTGCTCCGGAAAACATAAAGGTTCATGGTAATCGTTCTGAGTTCTTCTTTTCCAAGCATAATATTCGGGAAAACAAAATCATTCCAGCACCATAAAAAATATAGTACCCCTAAAGTAACGGTTGCAGGTTTCAGTAAAGGAAAAACAATCTGTACCATGCTTCGGAATACTCCACAGCCGTCAATCATTGCAGCTTCTTCCAATTCTGCCGGAACACTTTTAAGAAATCCCATATAAGTCATAATTCCAAATCCGCAGTTCAACCCACCATACATAAGTGCCAGACCAAACAGTGAATTATTTAAATGTGCTGTCTTCGCCATAATCGTAATGGCAATCATAACCGCATGAAACGGAATGACCTGACCTAAAATAAAAAAGATATAAAAGCCGGATGATAATTTTCCTTTCAGGTGAGAAATTCCATACGCTGCCAGATAGCTGACAATCAAAGATATAAATACCGTAAGAACCGTTAAAACTGCCGAATTCAGAAAAGAAGATGCATATCTCATTGTCTTCATTGCCTGAACAAAATTATCTAAATATAAAGATGTTGGAAAAGAAACAAAATTCGTAAGAATTTCTTTCCCCGTCTTAAAAGAATTCATCACAATCAGGAATACCGGGAGCATAAAAACAGTTCCCAATACCAGCATAATTATGCCTTTCCATATATTTCCTTTTGCTTTTGTCATGCCTGTACCTCCTTCTTTCTGGTCACATAAAGCTGTACAAGAGTTACCGCTGCTACCATAAGAAACAAAATAACCGATTTTGCGGATGCATATCCATACCGGAAAGATCCAAATGCATCATTATAAATATCAAGTGCAATTGTCTGTGTGCTTCCTCCCGGTCCGCCTCCTGTTAAAGCAAACGGTATATCAAACGCTTTAAAACTATTTGCAATGGATACAAACAAATTAACTGTAACCGTTGTCATTAATAATGGAATTTCAATATAACGAATTTTTTTTAAGCCAACACATCCATCCAATTTTGCAGCTTCCAGTACATCCTTTGGAATTGTCTGAAGGCCTGCAATATATAAAATCATCAAGAATCCTGTTCCCTGCCAGATACTTACAATAGATGTGGCAAAAAAAGCCCATCCCGGTGTTCCAAACCAGCTTATATTGGCCAGAAAATGGTTTGATAGCATTTTTCCAACATCCGGTATTGCTCTTGTAAAAATAAAATACCAGACATAGGAAACCATTACCCCACTGATGATGTTAGGTATGAAAAACATTGCTCTCGAAACACTTCCCCCAAATACTTTTTCACTAAGGAAAAACGCGGTGATAAATGCAAGTATATTAGTAAATATAATTGTAATGATTCCCAATATCAGTGTAAAAATAATTGCCTGTTGAAAATCCTTATCATGAAACAAACGCACATAATTGTCAAATGCCACAAACTCTTTTGTTCCCTTCATCAGATTCCAGTTGGTAAGAGAGTTCGGCAATGTTCCCCCCAGCAATGGAATAACCAATGTAAATGTATACAGGAGCAGTGCCGGGAGCATTAACAATAAATATCTTTTTCTATTTTTTTTATATATTGAATCGGTCATGATATCCCCCCTCATATAAGATAAAGAGGAACGCAATGTCCTCTTTATCTTTTTGGTTTACTATGGGTTAAGAAGTTCCTTATTACTTTCATCCAATTGCGTCAATGCCTGATCTTTGTTTACAGATCCCGCCATATATGCCTGAATAATATTGCCAATTTCCGTATTGCTCCCTGCTGGCAGCTGCTGATATACCCACGGTCGGTTCGTGCCATTATCCATATATGCTTTGTAATCATCCATATATTTTGCTGAATACTGTCCCTCATATGGCATACATGGAACAGCTTCTCCCATGGCATCATTTGTATTTGCGAACCAGCCGTCTTTACTTGTATCATCACTTAAATAATCCAGAACCTTTAAGCATGCCTCTTTATTTTTTGTATGACTATTAATGGCACATGCAACACCAACATCAACATCCAATTTTGCATCCGATGGGTCATCCGTGACAGGTGCAGCAAATAATCCGATTGGAAGATCCGGATCAATGGTGGATACATTCAATAATGAAAATTCTCCTGAAAACAGCATTGCCGCATCTCCATTCGCAAAAGCAGTAAATCCGGCTGTAGAATCTGAATCCATATAATTACCTCCAGAATTTTCTTTCATTAAGTCCAGAAAAGCGAATACATTATCAGACTTATCTGTTTTATAACTTCCAGATCCGTTGTTCATGGATTCTATCCAGCTTTCCATATTGTCGTTCTTATCAACTGCCGCTCCTTCCAGACAGCTGAATGCATGATTCAATGTCCAGGAATCTTTATAAGTAGCTGCAAAAGGTGTGATACCTGCATCCTGAAGCTTTTTACAGTCTTCTTTTAATTCGGAAAATGTAGTTGGTACTTCTTTGATTCCTGCTTTCGCAAACAAATCTGTATTGTAAAAGATTCCGAGGAATTCCTGTCTAAGTGGATATGCGTAAACTTTACCATCATCACTGGTAGCTTTCAACGAATAGTCATATACCTTTTTTGTGAATTCCTGATCACTCAAGTCCATAAGATACCCATTCTTTGCAAACTGTTGTACCTGTGCATATGGAGTCAGCCAAAACATATCCGGCAGATCATTGGAAGCTGCCCTTGCACCAAGATACTGATTGTAATCACCTGTTGCCGGCTGAATAGAAAGTTCTATTTCATCCTGCATTTCATTAAATTTAGCAGTAGCATTATCAAATGTATCCTGTCCGCCCCCACCAAAAATAACCATCGAAACTTTTGTCCTGTCCGAACTTCCTGTTTTTTCTGGTGATGATGCCCCACATCCTGCTAGTCCAGTTACCAGCACAGCTGCGAGTATTCCCGCCAGAATTTTTTTTGTTTTTCTCATCTTTTTTACCTCCCATGTCATTTAATTTTTGATGTAATTATGATAACATACACCATGTACGAAATGTACTGCACAATATTTTACATTTGATTCACAGATTTTGACATCATCTGGACTTTTCATTAGGGAAAATACATAATAGCCTTAACAAATATATAGACTACAGAGGAGGTCTGCAATGAAAGTTATAAAAAAGAAAGTCAGCAATTTTATAAAAATGCTCAGCATTAAACAATTATATTTTACAGCCGTACTTCCATTATCCATAATTGGATATATCCTTATTGCATTTTCCGTCCGGAATGTTTACTTTCACCAGATAAAAAACACACTTACCTCGGAAACGCAAAACGCTATTATGAATAAAACTGACAATTTTAACAGGTATTTTGATTCCCTTTATTATGCAACTGATTCCATCATTTATTCTGATGCCACACAGCAATTTCTTCGAAAGAACCTTGTGTCCCCATCGACAAATGATCAATTGCAGTTAGCAGAAATTTTAAATAACTTCATGAACCAGCCTTCAGATTCTTATATTATAAACAGTTGGACAACCTCTAATCCCATGATTACCATCTCCATTCAGAACGCAAACGAGGATCTTTTTTCAACAACCGCTGTTTATGAAACGGAACGGAAGCACACAAGCGCATTACTTAGTCTATTAAAAAATGATATTATTTCACTCCACGGACAGGGAGATCTATACTGGGATTCCCAAAGTAAAAGCTTATATTTTTTTCGCGCCATATACAACAGTCAGATATCTCAACCGAATCAATTTCTAGGTTTATTTTCGGTACGCCTAAGTAAACGGGTCTTTTCGGATGCTATAGGATATTACGCTCCATCAGCTTCGACCTCTTACTGTTTTGCCAATTTAAAGGGTGAAATTATCTCTAATTTTTCCCTTTTATCTGATTCTGACTGCCGTGAACTATTAAAAAAAAATAAACTGACCTTATATCATTACAATTACCATATAAGTTCTCCAAAATTAAAATATGGCAACTTTATACTTATGGGAATTGTAAATGATTCAAAATTATATGCCGGCTCCTATCGACTGCTACGGCACTTGCTTATCCTTACCACTATATCTCTGCTATTAATTACAGGTTCCATCACCCTGGCTTACGGAGTAATTGCAAACCGCTTTAATCAGTTTATTAAGAAATTAAATTCTACGGATTCTTTTGGAAAAGCATCTTTTATACATATGAATGTAAAGGGTGAATTTGAAGAACTTGAGGACGTGTATAACTCTATGCTTGTCAGAGTATCCCAACTTACTTCCTCCCTGCATGCTCAGGAGATTGCTACAAAGGATGCCGAATTGGCCTCTTTATATGCACAGATCAATCCTCATTTTTTATACAATACTCTTGACTGTATTAATGGTCTTATTTCTTTGCAGAAAAAAACGGAAGCACAGGAAGCTATTATTTCTTTGAGCAAATTATTAAGGTTTGCCATAAAAGAAAGAAATATTGTTCCCCTGAAAAAGGAATTAGAATACGTGAGAAATTATTTATTCATTGAGAAAATCCGCTATCAGAATAAACTGCTTGTTCTGATTGATGTACCAGAAGAACTGCATGCATATACCATTCCGAAATTGACACTGCAGCCTTTGATCGAAAACGCAATTATACACGGTTTTCATAATTCCCTAAACGAAGTCATCATTGCCGTTACCGCAGACTCTGATGAAAAATCTATTATTCTACACATAAAAGATAACAGCGGTGGAATTCCAGATGAAATTATGGATAACATCAATCATTGGAATCCATCGGATGATTCTGAGAAAAACCTTTCCGGATGCAGCGGTGTCGGTCTAGTGAATATACAAAAAAGACTCCGTCTTACATACGGAAATAATTATGGAATTACGATACAAAAAAATAACAAAGGTGGAACACATATTCTTATACAAATACCAAAAAGGAGCGATCTATGAAAATCTTAATTGTAGATGACGAAGAAATTCAACGCAGAAAACTTGCCCGGCTTATATCAGAAAGTTCTATTTCTTTTTCTGATATTTTATGTGCACCAGATGTTCCGGGAGCAATAGAAATTATTGAAAGCCAACATCCCAGTATCGTACTATCCGACATACGGATGCCAGTAAAAGACGGTCTTGAGCTGACACAATATATACAGGAATCTTATCCGGAAATACTCGTAATTTTGGTTACAGGATATTCTGAATTTGAATATGCCCAGGCCGCAATCCGTTATAATGTATTTGATTATATTTTAAAACCTATAGATCCGGAATCTACATTATCATGCATACGTCATGCTACTGCAAAACTTGAATCCATAAAACGGCGAGAAAATAATTATAAGGTATTACAAAATTATTTCAATGAAAATGTATCTTACATCAGGAATCAGTTTTTGCAAGAGTTGCTTTTCTGGCCCTCTCCACTGTCTGAGGAGCAACTGCTTGTGCAAAAAGATCTGTTGCACATAAACATCACCAATTTCAGACTTGTTGTTTTAAAATGTCATCTTCATACAGACGCTGTTTCCAATCAAATAGAAGAAAAATATTATTACTCACATCTGGCAGAACTGGCAATAAAAAAAAGAGATTCCGAGGCTCTGTTATATAATATTGGAGATATTCTATACTGGATTTATCCTTCAGATAATAATGGCATCTCAAATTATGCCATGATGAAAGATATGGAACTTCTATTAAATGAACTGGATGGAAATGATGTTATATTCCAGATCAGCATAAGCAGCCTTTCCAATAATTTTAACCAGTTAAATACTCTGAGGCGTCAGATAACCATATGCCAGTCCCATTATGAGAACCATTCCGATGATTTAATTATTTTCTATGACGATTTAAGCACACAATCATATGACCTGTTTAATGTTCACGAAAAGACGCAGTTTCTTTCAACACAAATTTTAGCCGGTAACACCAAAGAAGCCATAAAATGTCTGGATAGTTTTACATCTGATTTATCTGGGAATAAAATTATAAGTGAGGAAATCTTTTTTTTCCTGCTTTCCTCCATCTCCTTTACTTTGCGTGAAATATCGCAAAACGATGATTTAAAAGATGAAATCTATGATAAATTAAATACTCTAAAGAACTGCACGGAAAAGGATTTTTCTGTAACTAGATTTTTCCCGATTGTCACATCTATATGCAAACTGGTGAATACCCAATATAAGACAAACGGAAACACTATTGTTGAGCAGGTATTGAAATATATAAAATCCAATTACAATCAATCCATCAGTCTGACCAGTGTATCTGAATATGTACAGCGAAATCCTTCCTATGTCAGCCGTCTGATTCGTCAACACACAGGAAAAAACTTTACTATGATTTTAACAGAAAAAAGAGTGGAAGCATCCAAGCGCCTTCTGAAAGAAACCGACAAAAAAATAACAGATATTTCCGATTTAGTCGGATATCCAAATCAGCGGTATTTCAACCGGGTTTTTTCATCCTATGTGGGAATGGCTCCAAATGATTACAGAAAAATCACCCAGACATTTGACTGAAAAACCATTCGTAAAGACGATTTTTTCAAGAGTTTCCTTGATAGGAGACAACGCAACAGATTTAATAAACGTTTCCCATGATGCCATAGATGATTGTCTGGGAATATGCAAACAGCGAGGGGAAAGGAATCATGCTGTGTAGAAACCTCCCCCTTTCTTTTCCACAAAATAAGCTATAAGTAGTATAAACTATCCACAGCTTATTGAAGGGTTAACTGTTTATCCATGCATCCAATGTATTTATGAATACTTGGAAAAAAGAAAGTAACTGTTCAGAACCAATGTCACTTAGTTAGTGATACGAGTTGGGAATATTCATAGAAATATAGCATTAGTCATGTTCCTGTATCCACAAACCAGTTGAAAGCAGGAAAATTTCTTGCTGTTTATGGTACAACAAAAGGCTGATTGCGAATCTGCCTCTTAAAAAGTTATAATGATAATGATGTTTATGCAGCCTTACATATGAAATATCGTGGTTTTCCAGAAATGGGTTGCTTGAAGTCTTGAGTACTGAAGATCATTCCAGACAGGGATTAATTTCTTTGGCAATAAAGACATCACGTCATATTTGTCCTTCTCCATGTTCAGACAGAAAAAGACTCTGCAGATGCAGATATGTGCAGCTATTGTAAAATTGACTTTATACGCATGTTTTGTATCGTTTGTTTCCAACACTATATAGTTTATCACAGTTTCCATGATGTTATAAGTGATCAGTTTTGCCCATATCTCCTGTTCGATATACTGTGGTTTATAGGAATGAAAATTGCTCAGTCCAATCATGTATTTCAGCTTTCTAAAAAAGGATTCGACTCCCAACCCTGAAATGTAAGGCATTTCTATATCTAAAAAATAATTCCATATGTTTTCAGATTCTCCTTAACCACTTTCAAACATTCTTTTGCAGAAGCAAAGGTTCTAATATTTCCGTGCATTTTACAACCATCCATTAACTACTAAACATTTCCTGAATTTCCCTGTCCTATTCTCCAACCACAACCTTACAATCCTTCTTAAAGCACGCAATTCCATACTTAATAAAGTTCCTCATTCCGTCCTGTCTCAGCCTATCCACATAGTCTTTTTCCTCTATCTGCTCCAGTGCTTTGGCACATGCCGCATCCATATCTCCATTTTCTGCATATTTGAGTTCGATTACGATTCCTGTCCGGTTGTCCGGCACCTCAACCAAAATATCACTGTAGCCGGTTCCGGACTCGGCATTTGACTTTGTAAGCCAGGTTGCTTTATAGCCCAGCAGACCAAGCAGAATGCCATGATAGAAATTTTCTTTCTTTTCTTTTGCAACCGCTGTGTCTCTTATGCTGATCGTGTTCCACAGATAATCTCCAAAGATCTGCTCAATTTTTTCCGGATTTTTTTCCAAAAATGCATTGCTGAATTCTTCCAGTTTTTTACCGTCATTCCTGGACACATCGCTGAACCATTCCCTGATTTTCTTTATAAAAAGGTTTTTAATTTCCCTGTTTGGTATGGTCAGGCGGTATTTTCCGCTTTCTGTACGTCCCTGATGCGTCAGATATCCGGTGGTAAAAAGTACGCTCCACAGGTTTTCAATGCTTTTATCAAGCTCATCATACGTGAGTTCCAGCGAGATTTCTTTTTCAATACATTCTCCTGCAATCAGACGCTCGATTTCGTTTTTTGTCTGGACATCCGCTTTGTCTATAAATCTGCGCACAGGCTTTTACAATACCGGATAACATCCCACGGACAGTAAATATCGGTGTTTCGGAAATGATAACCATCGTACCACTCCTTAACTTCCGGATAGTGGTCTGAAAACGTATAATCATCCAGAAGTTTTTCAACCTCATTGTCCGTAAATCCAAAACTCTCATCATACGGAACATTTAAAACCGACAAAACCTCGAAATTCTTAAGTCCTGTAAAAATACTTTCTTTGGAAATACGCAGGCATCCTGTTAAAACGGCAAACTGCAGACTATCATTGGTCTTTAAAGCCATTCCGAAAAGTCCCCTGATGAGTGAAACCATCTCCCGATAATAGCCATTCTGGAACGCTTTATCCAGTGGAACATCATATTCATCTATGAGGATTACGGTTTTTTGTCCATAATGCCTATGCAATAAATGTGACAGTATATATATGCTTGATGTCAGTATATTCTCATCCATAGAATATTTGCCATTATGCAATGCGACAATTGCCTGATACTGCTCCTTTTCATTATCAGATAGTTTGTCACTCTCTGACAAAAATGAAAAACGTTGTGCCTCTCTTCCTGCCAGCTCTGTGATACGATACCTTGCATCCTCATATTTAATGTCTTTCCAAAGCGGCGGGGACGGGTAAAAAGAGTCACTTTGCTCCAATCTTTTCATTGTAATTCTCGACTTACATTGATGATTTAAGAGGCTTGTTCGGAAAGAGAAATTTTAATGTTCGGATATCTCCGGATTTACACAGATAAGTCTTTGTATATGCAATCACACACCAGATGTCCATGAATCGACATATCTGGGGAACTCTTAAAAAATCGCCTGCTGCCCAGGAACCATGCTGAGAAATTTATACCTAAGTTTATAAGTTGTTTCGAATTTTCATAAACTCTTTAGCATGTTGTCACAACCTGTTCATAATGCACTGGTAATATAAAACCATCAAAACAAAAGGGGCTGTTGTATTTTAACAAACGGTGTTGGGGTGCTGTCAGTTCCGACTAAAAACAATTCGCGAAAGCGATTTTTCTTATAGATCCGCCACAGAATATCTTTTCCTCCCTCTGTGGCGGGATTTTTTATGCACATTGCCTTCTGGATATTGGCATATGTGTGAAAATCTGCTGACTGAATTTTTTTCTTCTCTCTTTCGGGACATATGTATAAAAACTTATTGGCTATGTCCCTCTTCTTTTGCTCGCTGGGACATATACATGAAAACTTACTCACTATGTCCCTTTTCTTTTGTTTACCGGGACATATATGCCAGAAAAACGCTATATGTCCCATTGCCGCAGACATAAGGGACATAATGCAAAGGAATGATTCTATATGTCCCACTGTGCCAAAAAAGCGAGACATAACAGAGCAAAAATTTTCTATATGTCCCCAGGATCGCCTTGCTTATTACCGTTTTTTGTATGTCACGGTCTCCTCCCCGCTGACATGCGACTGGTTGCGCTTTTCGCGCATGAGGATTTCTGCAATCTCACGCTGTGCTGTTTTTGAAATTCCTTTTTCTTTATAATAAGGCGATGGCTTTTTGTCTTTGCCCGCACTGTTTCTGGCAACATTTATTTCGCGCGGTGCATCCATCAGCAGATGTATGTTGTTGGCAGAGCCTCCGGAGAAAATAATTTTAATGTTATCTCCCAATGTAATGTATTCGCCCGGTTTCAAGCTCAGTTTCAGCATAAGAACCTCCATGTTTATTCCCCTTCATCCAGAGGATGCAACTCTCTTATAAGAATTGTTGCATTTTTACGCTGTAATTTTATTATGTTTATTATCTGTAAAACTATGTGTTCTTTTTTCTTTTCCAATCAGATCTTTGGACTCCATTTTTCTTAAAAGAACTGCTCCCGCGTCGTGCTGATTCCAGGCGTATCGCTGATTTTTCCTGCTATAGCCTGAATCTATGGAGAAATGCATCATTTATGTATTATACCGTTTTATTTTTTTCTGCTATAATCAGGATAATTACAATAATTTTGAACGAAAGACGGTATTAAAATGAAAATTTCTGATGCATGTAATCATAAAAAAAGCTTATCTTTTGAGATATTTCCTCCGAAAAAGGACAGTGAACTGAAAAATATTGATGCAACACTTGATGTGCTGTGCGAACTGCAGCCGGATTTTATCAGCGTGACGTTTGGTGCGGGCGGCAGCTTAAACTGTAACCGCACGATTGAACTTGCCAAAAAGATTAAGCAGAACTACCATGTGGAGCCGGTTGTGCACCTGACCTGCCTGCATTACAACCGGGCAGAAATTGATGAATTTGCCAGAATCCTTACCGCAGAAGGCATCCAGAATGTGCTGGCACTGCGCGGAGACCGAAATCCGGATCTTACCGAAAAAGATGATTTTAAGCATGCATCCGACCTCATTTCCTATCTGAAACCGAAGGGGGATTTCTGCTTTTTAGGTGCCTGCTACCCGGAATGTCATCCGGAATCTGCCAATAAGATTGAAGAGATCCGCCACTTGAAGGAAAAGGTAAATGCCGGAGCAGAAGTGCTGCTTTCCCAGTTATTTTTTGACAACACACAGTTTTATCGTTTTGTGGAAGACTGCCGGATTGCGGATATCAATGTGCCAATTGTTCCTGGCATCATGCCGGTCATCAATGCCGCCCAGATCAAGCGAATGATTACGATGTGCGGAGCTTCTTTCCCGGAGCGTTTCCAGAAGATTATTCATAGATTTGAAGATAACAAGGCAGCTTTATTTGATGCGGGTATGTCGTATGCGTTAAGCCAGATCATTGATCTGCTGGCAAACGATACCGATGGAATTCACCTGTATACCATGAACAATCCGGTGGTTGCCCGCAAGATCTGTGAGGGAATTCAGCATATTATATGATGTTTATTGTGTCAGGCACTTTGTTCTTTTAGGCATTATCTGCAAAAAAGTGATTCCTTCAACTCAATATACCCAATGAGCATCGGTCCGGTCAAAAATAAAAGAACACCTTCCATCACCCTCACAAGAGAAATTTTTTGCGTAAAGCTCATGCTTGCGATCACGATCAGCATGGCAAATGCGCCAAATTTCCACACAAACTTCCAAAGATATTGCATCCTCACACGGATGTAGTTTTTTCCCGAAACCGGAACAAACCGAAGTATTTTTGAAACCGCATCTGATTTTGGCATCCTCCGGCTGAAGGTTTCATTGCTCCATCGATACGGTGCCAATACATAGTTATCCATATAAACGACCATCCACACATAACACAGTATCAGCCACGCATCCTGATAAAATATCCCATCAAATATCAGCACCATCCCTAACATTAGCGCAAAAGCTGCAAACATCCCGTATAAAAACCATGCCAGCTGCCCCGTACTCTCCTTTAAATTCCGGTCAAAATTCTTCAAATTTTCCTGTTGCTTCTTATCCTCTATCGTCATCCTCGACACTCCTGTCTTTTACACATAATACCCATGTGTTTCGATTCAAACACATTTTTCTGCACTTCACTCAACCATTGCCGTCTCACCGCATAATCTTCACTGCCACAACGCCTTATGCATTCTCATAAAACGAAGTAAACTCTCCATGCACGAATCGCCCGATATAATCAAATTCTTTCCGGATGTCATCCTCTAAGTGCGACGACATGATCACGGAACAGTCCAGCACTTCCAACTGCTGCCGGAGCAACCTGTAAAATTCCTTGCGGAAGATCGGATCCATCCCCGCAGTCGGCTCATCTAAAAGAAGAAGCCTCGGTTTGTGTGCGAGGGCAAATGCAAGCTGAAACTTCATATTCTCACCGCGCGACATCTTCTCCACGGTCCGTGCCGTGGTAAGATCCATCTGCTCCATCAGCGCAGCAAACTGATCCATATCAAAGGTATCATAGAAGCTGCCCAGCATCCTTGCATTCTCTCTTGCACTCTTCTGCCGCAAAAACAACCGCTCCTCAGAGACAAATCCGATCCGGTTCATCGACCACGCATGATCTTCCGCGATGTCGGTTCCGTCCAGATAAAAGCTGCCGCGATAATGCTTCTTTTCCTCCATAATATAGCGGAAGAATGTCGTCTTTCCGGCACCGTTTTCCCCGATGATTCCCATAATATATCCACTTGGAAGTTCAAAATCCACATTTTGCAAAGCGAACCTGCCTTTGCCGAATAACGCTTTCTTCCCCTGTACCTGCTTCGCAGAAAAAATAATATCTTCCATCTTACAACAATCCCTCCAGCATCTCACGAATATCCTCAGTTCCAAGTCCCGCCTGTTTCGCAAGCGTAATCCACTCCTGCAGGCGTTTTTCCAATTCCATCAGCTGCTTTTCGTGCAGATAATCCGTGTTGTATTTGCACACATAAAATCCTTTATTGGAAACGGAACGGATCAGTCCCTCCCGCTCCAGTTCCTCATACGCGTGCTTCGTCGTGATCACGCTGACGCCGATATCCGCTGCCAGTCCCCGAATGGACGGCAGCGCCTCGTCCGGCTGCAGTTCACCGGATATGATCTGATTCTTGATCTGATTGACGATCTGCTCGTAGATGGCATACGTTCCATGCGGTTCAATGACGATTACCAGTCCCATGTCTCCTCCTTCGTTGCAAGTTCATAGACGGCGAGTTTCTCTCTGATTCCACCCCAACGCTTGTGAAGCGCATAAGAAAGAGGTGCGTAAATGATGAGATAAATAACAAGCGCAACCCAAAATTCCACATTCGTAATCTCCGAAGAACAGATGCCAATCATCACGCAGCTTGCGATCACACTGAATACCGTGATCGGTCCGTTAAAATAACTTACCTGCCCATAAGCTGCCCGCGACGCATTATTCCGCCAGACCAGTCCGTCGTTTGTAATTCCCACACAATAGGACATAAAGAACACCGTTACCAGCTGCAGGATCACGCCTTTTATCATCATCGGCTGCACGATCAGCAGGATGATATCGATTACCGCACACAACGCAAGCGGCAGGCCAATCTTAACCTTTAACATTCTCCGGATATATTCCTCGCGCAGCTTTTTCGATCCGGGAACCAGATACAGCATCGTCGGCAGGGCACTCGTATGTGTGATTGCTGCAAACAGCGCAAGAGCCATCGGAAATATGAGCCATATATACCCAAGCCCTTCCTTTGCACTGCCAAATACAAAAGGCAAAAACGATGCGCCAAACAGGATCACATAAAAGATACTTCGCAATACCTGATCACGGTTCTTATATTCCAGAAAATATTCTCTGATCACATTCTTATATTCGATTGCCTCTTCCATGCTCCGCTCCTTTCGCCAGATAATACATCAGTTCCTCCGTGTCCGGCTCCCACACCTTAAGTGCCCGGTCATACTCCGCGTGATCATGTTTGACCAGAGCACTGCAGCCCACCGGTGTCTCCTCCATATAGACCAGCCGCCCGCCAAAAGCCCTCAACGCATGACGCTCGCCTGCCACCATCCGGTATGCATCACGGACCGACTCGATATCTCCATACAACAGTTGTCTGCCTTTCTTAAGCAACAGCAGATAGTCCGCAAACCGGTCCACATCCGAAGTAATATGTGTCGAGAGGATCACACTCTTCGTTCCGTCCGCGGTAAATTCTCTTAAAATATGATGGAATTCTTCACGGAAGGTCTGATCAAAATTCGCCCCCGGCTCATCGAGCAGCAACAGTTTCGGATGATGCGCCAGCGCAAAAGCAAATGCAAACTTCAGCTTTTCTCCCTTGGACAGTTTCTTATATTTTTTCTTTCCATCCAACCGGAATCTCTTAAGATATTCCTTTAACAGTGTCTCATCATAATTTTTATAATATTTTCCATAATGTCTGCTGTTTGCGATCAGAGAATCCCAGTCATCGAACCATTCCTCATGAAACACAAATCCAATATCCTGCTGTAATTCCATCTGATTTGTACGGTACTCCTTCTCCTGTATAGAAATCGTTCCATCGTACTCATAAAGTCCCGCCAGAATGTTTAACAGTGTGGTTTTCCCCACACCATTCTCCCCGATCAGTCCGCAGATATAACCTGCCGGAAGTTCAAAATGGATGTCCTGTAATGCAAATGAACCGAATCTCTTGGATACGTTCTCGGTTTTGATCATTGTCTGTTCCATGCCTTTACCTCGTATTTTCATTCGTGCAAAGTTTTGTTCCGTCTGTGTATGTGTATATATACATATATACACCATGTTGTTTTAGTTGTCAACGTAAACTTACACCCATTCGACTTTTTTCTATCTCTCCATCCGGTTTCAGGCGATTGTACGCCTAAACACGCTGGTAACCATTTTAATTTTTTCCGGATCCGCTCCAACAAAGTTTATTTTTAAAAATAAAGGCTTTGGGACATTCTTTCAATGCTTACCTGATCTTCCATTATGTCTAGTTGCTTTCATTCATATCTTTCCTTTCTTTTCTACAAAAAAAGACCAAGTAAATTTCTCTACTCAGTCTGTTAATAACAACAATATTTAATTATTTTCCCGAAGGGAACAGCAACGAAGTTGCCAAAACTTGTGAAGCTCTGCTACAAGTAATACCCAGTATTTAGTGGCGAAACGCCACTAACTGGGCAATGGTTGCACCCTTGACCTGCTAAGGCGCTTCGCCCTTAACCCGAGCGGAGTCTTTCTCCTGCACCTTGCGTAAGGCTCTGCCTTTACAATCCGACAACCTGGAATTTCACCTTGTTATCAGTTCTTCCTATCAACAAATACCTCTAGTTCCATATGTATCTGTCCATAATGGCATATAACCGCTACGAATTGCAACTGCCTGTGATGCTATATTTGTTACAGAAGCACTATAAAAGGGGATTTTATCCTGTTCCATTATTGCAACAGTCAAATTATGTACTAATAATGAAGCCAAGTTTTTTCTACGATACTCCTTTTTTACATCAATCCCAATCTCACGTAAGTCATCATCTACAATTGAGGCTCCTGCTAATGCAACAATTTCGTCATTTCTCTTTGCATATAGAACAATACATGTCGTAGTATTACCATCTTCGTCAAATGATAATGAATTATCGAAACCATGTATTCCTCGCAATTTTTGAATTTCATCACTAACCAGTAATTCAAATGTAAAATCATTAGTATAAGGTAATATGGACATTTGACTTAAATCCGGAACATAATGCAATGTTTGACCAAATACAAAATCGCTCTCATACAACTCATCTCTGTTTTTTCCACGAAGGCATCTCATAGCCTCCGAATAAATATTTTTAGATACTGTTACAACATTTGTATCACCTACACTAAGAATTTTTACATAGCGTTTTGAAACAGTTTCGTCCATGATAAAATTAGTTTCACCAGAATGTAATTCATCTACACTACATTTCATTTGTTCTGCTATATGTTTAAAAATAGCGTCCTGTATATCCAGAGACGAAAAGTCAAGGACTTTTTTATCAAATTCAAAAAGAAGTCACATTTTGCGGACTTCCTCACGGAGCAGACGCTTGATTTTGTCCTCCATCGTCTCTTTTGCGGTCTGGCTGAAATGCACACGGACGATATAGGTGGTCTTGCCGATCTGCTTTCTGACAGTCGGGCAAGTGGCGGTGTTGGTTGCGGTATTGTTCATTCAAAATCCTCCTGTAAATGAAAAATGCCCGGTGACTGTTCATCATCGGGCGGTGTCGGTATGAGGGAACAAGGCAAGGCGGCAACATTAAGGTATCTATAAAAACCTTGCCGTCTTTGCCACGCTTGCCGTGTTCCTGTTGTCAGTCTCGGAGATAGCAGACCCATGCTGTGCCGTCTTTCTCGGTCACAAGTCTGTCCCCGATACGGCTCTTTGCCGTTCTCATGGTGCGTGAGGAAATCCCACGCTCATTGACCGTCTTTTCCAGCTCTGCGCTCGGCATACGCTTTCCGTCCGCAAGCAGTTCCAGAATGAGCATTTGCGCCTGTGCGGTCTTGCTCTCGGTCTTGGCGGTGTCTGTCCCGGCAAGAAGCTCGTCAGCGGTAATGTCATAAGCTCCTATCCATTCAAAGCCTTTCTCGTCTCCCAGAGAAAAGGCAAGGGACTGTCCGGGCGGCGCAAGGGAGCTTTTCTCATGGATAAGCACCCTCGTTGTGGGGCTGTCCTTCAGCTTGCCGATAAAAAGCAGACTGCGGACTGCCGCCGTAATGTCGATAGACCCCAATCCCCGGTAGGTGCTTTGCGTTCCTGCGGCTTTGTTGAGGTGTCCGATCAGCACGATAGCGCACCCGGTAGCCTGTGCAATGTCTCCCAGACTGCGGAATATCGGGCGCACCTCGTTTGCTCTGTTCATGTCCACATCTGCGCCCAGAAACGCCTGTACCGGGTCAATGATAACAAGCCTTGCGTTGTTTTCCCGGATTGCCCTTGCTATGCGCTCATCGGCAAGGGTCAGCGGTGTGTCCCTATCGTCAATGACAAGCACTCTTTCAAGGTCTGCTTCCGCTTCCATCAGTCGGGGCTTGACGGTATCGCCCAGACCGTCCTCTGCGGTCTGGTAGATGATGTTGAAAGGCTCAAGGGTCTCCATACCGGGTAAAGGCTTTCGGTTGGTGCAAGCCGCCGCAAGACGCATGGCAAAGTAGGTCTTGCCCTCGCCGGGATTGCCCTGTATGATCGTCAGCTTTCCAAAGGGGATATACGGAAACCATAGCCAATCCACGCTCGTCAGCTCCACATCTGCCATACGGAGCATGGGGACAGGCTGGGCGGTGGGCAGCTCTCGCAGCGTGATTGTCTCGGCTATGAATTTGC
>OOCH01000218.1_pt1 | contig 65338 bp, 54 predicted proteins | sample 1671641 | NCBI WGS metagenome assembly OOCH01 (sample SAMN06348177, study PRJEB24527) | human gut metagenome | biome: human gut; feature: ankylosing spondylitis patient; material: feces | host: Homo sapiens | place: China | collected 2015-10
GTTTTTTATTCTTTTGGAGAGCGTATTTGCAAATTCCTTCCAAACGGCTGCGATAGAAAACCAACCGGCAACCCAAACGGTGCGTGATTCATTAAAGGTGGAGATGGTAGGTAAAGACTTTCTGTACTATTCAACAGGCCATCATGGGGTAGTCTGGTCATTAGTATATCGTGAAGCGGGTTCTTATCGTATGCGAATTGGTACGACAAGGGGGAACAATCAGGTTATGAATGCAGAATTCGATACGGTTGCATTTCTCAATGCCAATGGAACGTTACTTGCTTGGGGACTTGATACATTGCCTGTAATTGCAAAAAAGATGACACCGCAATATAGAACTGTATATTGGCCGATATACGAGTCTTTGTATAGTTTGAATGCAAAAACAGGTGACGAGTTTTTTTCCGATAATGCAATCGGTTATTCTGGACCTGACAGTGTGGCCTTTAATGAAAAATTTACTAAATTGAATATGTTGATGTATTGGCTTGCAGCTCCTGAGGTTCGGCAAGTTATTCCTGAGTCAATGATATTTTGAACGGTTTAGAATTGTGGTAGGGTTTAAATATGAAAGCAGCAAAAGCATATCAATTATCAATATGGGCACACTGCCGTATGGTATAACAATACCAGACATAAGTCCTATATTGTTGGGTTTAGCTTATGTCAATCGGAAAGTTAAATTCAGAGAGTATATTTATTAGACGGTAATATGGAGTTAGATTCAAAAAATAGCTCTCGACTATTCAGGGTTTGGAAAAAAAATCTTGCCAACGGTTGGGCTTTGCGATAAAGTAGCAGCTTTATGTAGCCTTGATTTTTTCGTTTGATTCTTTCGGTGGAAATATCTACATTTGTAAAAGTGTAATTCAAAATTAATGTCGAATCGATGAAATTTTTAATGTCAATTGTTGCGTTTAGTATTGCCATGTGCGGAAGCCTGTTTGCCCAGCAGCGGGTGTCATCCGGAAAGCTCGTGGAATTCAAGAATTTTAATTCAAAGTATGTCAAGCCGCGTGATGTGAACGTGTGGGTGCCGTCGGATTACAGCAGTGACAAAAAGTATTCTGTGTTGTATATGCACGACGGACAGATGCTTTTTGATGCGGCAACGACGTGGAACAAACAGGAATGGAAGGTTGATGAAGAAATGGGCAAATTGCTCAGCGACCATAAACTTTCCAATTGTATTGTGGTTGCCATTTCCAATGTGGAGAAGGACCGTTATTATGATTATTTCCCACAGAAGTCGCTGAACTATCTGCCTGCCGACAGTCTGGCAAAGTTGGATGTCAGCCGTTTCAGCGCAGACAATTACCTGCATTTTATAGTAGAGGAGTTGAAACCTTACGTCGACAAGAACTTTTCAACCTATACCGACCCGTCGCATACTTACGTTATGGGGTCCAGCATGGGCGGTTTGATTTCGCTCTATGCCTTGTGTGAATATCCTAATGTGTTTGGAGGTGCTGCATGCCTCTCTATTCATACGCCGATGGTGCTCGACGGTTCTGCATCGAAGGCTAACGTATGGGCGAAGGCTTTCCGTGACTATTTGGCAGCGTCTTTGCCAGAAGCCAACAGCCGCCTGATATATATCGACCGTGGCGACCATACGCTCGATGCTTCCTACACAGTTTTCCATCAGCAGTTGGATTCTGTGTTGACAAGCAAGGGCTGGCAGTTCCCGCAAAAGATGTCAAAGATTTATCCGGGAGCTGCACATACAGAGACCGACTGGTCGAAGCGTCTGCGTTCACCGCTGTTGTTCTTGTTGGCAAACAAGGATACGGAACAGGTGGAACGTATCGACCCTCCGTTCTGGTGGTGTGGAATGAACGACAGCGAACTTCAGCTGATGGTTTATGGCACCAATATCGGTACCTACACTCCGGAAATCGCTTATAGCGGTGTGCAGATTAAGCGGGTGGAACGTGTGGAAAGTCCGGACTATCTGTTTATTTATCTGGATGTGAAAAATGCTCTGCCGGGTAAATTCCCGATTGAATTTACGAAAGGAAAACAAAAAATCAGCTATAAGTATGAGTTGAAAGGACGTCAGGCCCGTGCGTCGGAAAAGGAAGGCTTCAACTCGTCGGATGTCATATATCTGATGATGCCCGACCGTTTTGCCAATGGCGACATGGGTAATGACAAAGTGGAGATGAAGTATCCGTACACGGTCGACCGTTCGAATGTTTCCGCCCGTCATGGTGGCGACCTTGCCGGTGTGAAACGCCATATTGATTATTTGACCGAGTTGGGTGTTACGGCTCTTTGGATGACACCGGTGCTTGAAAATGATATGGGTGAAGGTTCTTACCATGGTTATGCTGCGACGGACTATTACAAGATTGACCCGCGTTTCGGAACAAATGAGGAATATGTTGACCTGGTAAAGAGTCTGCATGACAAAGGTATCAAGGTTATAATGGATATGGTGTTCAACCATTGTGGTAGCCGTCATCCTTGGATGAACGATCAGCCGACAGCCGACTGGTTCAACAACCCTGACAGCTATGTGCAGACAAATCATAACAAGACCGTATTCTTCGACCCTTATGCATCCGATATCGACCGGAAGGAAATGACTGACGGATGGTTTGTACCGACGATGCCCGACTTGAATCAGCGTAATCCGCATTTGGCAAAATATCTGATACAGAATTCTATCTGGTGGGTAGAATATGCCGATTTGAACGGTATTCGCCAGGATACCTATCCTTATCCGGATTCCGATATGATGAAACGTTGGTGTAATGCGCTGTATGCCGAATATCCCGACATCAATATTGTGGGTGAGGCCATGATTACGAATCCTTTCGGGGCAGCTTTCTGGCAAAAGAACAGCCGTTTGAACTTTAACGGCAATACGGATTTGAAGTCGGTGATGGACTTCCATCTGTCGTCGGTGGCTTCAAAAGCTTTCCATGAGGAAACCTATTGGGCCGGTGGTTTGCAGACGATATTCGAGCACTTTGTTTGTGATTTTGCTTATCCTGACATCAAGAACGTGATGCGCCTTTTGGACAATCACGACATGGACCGTTTCCTTGTTGAAGAACCGAAAGATTTGAATGCGTTCAAACAGGCCACTACATTGCTGCTGACGGTACCGGGTATTCCACAACTGTACTACGGACATGAACTCGCTTTCTACGGTTCGTCAAAAGTTGACTATGGTTACATTCGTCCCGATATGCCGGGCGGATGGATGGGCGACAGCCTGAATGTGTTTGAAGAGCAGGGAAGAACGGCAATCCAGCGTGAGGCTTTCAAGTTTACGAAAAACCTGTTGAACTGGAGAAAAGGGAACAAGGTGATTTCTGAAGGTACGATGAAGCATTTTGTTCCGCGTAACGGCGTCTATGTCTATGCCCGTTCTTATGAAGGAAAGACGGTAGTGGTTGTCATGAACGGTATGAAGTCGGAAGTCGAACTTCCGCTCGCTCCTTATGCAGAAGTGCTGGGTAAGGCAGAGAAGGCATACGATGTGCTGACCGGACGTCACATTGCCCTTCAGAACAAACTGATGCTGGCACCGAAGGCCGTTTTGCTGTTGGAACTTTAGAATTTATTGTTTGCTTGTGTTGAGTCAGGCCGGGTTCTTTTAAAAGGAAAGGAATCCGGCTTGATTTTCTTTACGAATGTGAAAAAATACAAATATTTGAACAAGATGATTAAATAATCGCTTTCGGATGAATAAAGAATCATTTGAAATTGTAACTTTGTCATATACAAACACACAACCTAACATTTTGCTTATGAAACATTTTTTACTGTCTCTCCTTCTTTCTGTCGGAGCGATTTCGGCAACAGCCGATTCATTTCTCATTGATGAGACTGAATACAATTATGATGTTCTTTGTAAAAAAGAAGTAGGTCCGGGCGTGACATATGTTCGTCTTCGGATTCCTGATTTTCCGTTGAATATCAACTATATGCAAGTTGATTTAAATAATCCCTACAATCAGATAGAAACTTTCCAGGGTCAGGATATGGTTGGTCGGACCGAGGCGCTTGCCAATGTCTATGACCGTATGAAGGCCGCCGGCCGTAAGCCTCTGGGTGGACAGAATTCCAATTTCTGGGTTGTATCTACGCAGGCTCCGTATGAGGACTACTGTATGGGTGCTCCGTTTGGCGGAAGCCTAAAGGACGGGCAGATTGTTACGGAAACCAATTGCCATTCAAATTGGTGGAACGGCGGTCCGACTCGTACTGGTTCTGTCGGAATTGATACCGACAAGAAGTTGTGGATTGGTGAAATGTCATGGAAAGGAACGGTGAAATCCGACAAGTGGACATCGCCGAGCGAGTTTTTCCAGGTCAATAAATATTGCAATTATGGCAACGAGATGGCTTTGTTCAATTCTTATTATAACAAGACGAAGCCTTTCCAAACCGTGGAGACCTATCAGGAAGACGGGCAGACACGCTATCGCCTGGTTGAAGGACAGAACACTGAAGTGTATTTGGATTTGACCGAAGGTTCCGAATGGGCAACAAACAAGGATTTCACGGCTGTCGTTAAGGACGTGAAAAAGAATGCCAGCGGAGGTGTATTGGGCGATTATGACTTGTGTCTGACAGGTACAGGCGACTATAAGGCTCTGCTCGAACAGCTTGAAGTGGGGGATGTCGTGACATTGAACTACGGATGGACGCTGTATGACGGCAATATTACTCCAAATCTCACAAATCTTGTAAGCGGTAATGCTGTTGTGATGAAAAATGGAGAACTGACCGGCCGTAACTATGATGAAAGCTATAATTCAATGGTTTATTCGCGTTCTGCCTATGGTATGAGCGAGGACGGCAAGACTTTGTTCATGTTTGTGATTGACAAGTCTGTTGATGCTACTTATGGCAGTTCTGCCGGTTGTACAACCAGTGTGATGTGTCAGATTATGAAGCAGCTTGGAGCATGGAATGTTGTCAATGTTGATGCCGGCGGCTCTGCCCAATTGATGGTACAGGGTTCGGTGGTAAACCGTACGACGGAAAGTTATCCGCGTGCCGTTGCCAACGGATGGATGGTTTATTCAACAGCTCCGGAAAGCAGCACCATTTCACGTTTGGAATTTTTGGATGCAGAATTGTCAATTCCGGTTTACAGCACTTATCAGCCTGTCATTCTGGGTTATAGCGAATACGGCGATTTGATTAATGAAAATGTGGAAAATTTTGTTCTCTCTTGTGACCCGAAAATCGGAACGGTAGAAAATGGTGTGTTTTATGCCGGAGGCGAGCCGGGTTCAGGAGAATTGAAAGTGGAATGCGACGGTGTTGTAACGACTACAACTGTCAATGTCGTTGAGTCGGAAGTTGCGTTGCGTATTTCTAATATTCTGAACGACGGAAGAAGCTATCCGTTGGAAGTGCTTGCAAAAACATCGGCACATGATTTTGAATGCGATCCTTCCCGTTTGACATGGACGGTTGAAGACCCGTCGGTGGCAGTTATCGAAAACGGTGTACTTCGTGGTTTGAAGAACGGAACGACATCCATTACCGGAACTATCGGTGATTTTAATACAACGGCTACAGTCAACGTGGAATTGCCTGCAGGAGCAACTGAACCGGTTTATCGTACGTTCCCGGCAGAATGGGATTTGAAGCAAGTCGGTGGTACAGATTTGGCTGTTAATCAGTTGGAAAACGGATTCTCGGTTTCTTATGTTGGTAATGGCTCAAGCCGTGGTGCCTATATTCAGTTGCAGAGTCCGGTTCAGGTATGGAGTATGCCGAAGGCTTTGCGTGTGAAAATCAATCCGGGTAATGCAACGGTGAAAAAAATAGCCGTTTCAGGTGTTAATGCTTTAGGTGAAGTTTTGAGCTCAATGGCATTTACAACCGAAGAGTTGCCAAAGAATGTTGAGCAGACGTTTGATGTGGATTTGTCAGAGTGGTTCGATGTTGAAGATGTGGCAGTATATCCGATTACATTGAATACTTTCCGTATGGATATGGGAACATCGGCTAAGGGTGAAAACTTTACCATTGATGTGCCGGCATTGTTGGCCGTTTATGGTGGTGACAGCCATGTGGAACAGTTGGGTGTTGCGAATAAAGGTCTGTCCGTTTACCCGAATCCAGTTACCGGTGGCTTGGCAAGAGTGCGTTGCAATGACGAAAATGTCGCCGAAGGTATGGCTGTAGTTGCTACTCTTTCCGGTTCGGTTGTACTTCAGCAGCCGTTGACATTCGATAATGGTGACGCCACTTTGAATGTGAGTGATTTGCTTCCGGGCATGTATATTGTTCGGTTGACATCTGAAAATGGAACATATACAGGGAAAATTATCATAAATCAATAACTTAAAACCTAGAACTATGAGAGTCAAATTCTTAACGCTTGCGTTGGCATTTGCAACCCTTGCCAGCGCACAGGAAGTGACCATCACCAGCCACCGGCAAATCCTCAAGGGCACGGAAAGCAGTGCCTACAATCCGGTGCTGAGTGCCGACGGACAGCAGCTGCTGTTCTCCGGCGACAATTATACGGGCCTGAAGCTGTATGATTTCAACGATGATGTCACAACAAAAATTTCAGATGCCGACATGGCGGGGTATCATCCCGAATTCTCAACGGACGGCAAGTCGGTTTACTACATGTCGCAGACACGAGAAAACATGCGCCTCTACAGAGCGATGAACAACTATTTCGTTTCGTCGAAATCCACTAAGGTGATAGCCGACGGCATGCGCCGAATGAATGCTCCTATCGTATTGAAGAACGGAGTTGCCGTACAGTCGGAACGCGGAGTAGAGTACAGCGGAGCCAAGAGCACGGAAACATTTGTCTATGCGGAAGGCTCAGAGCTGGCTGTAGTTAAAAACGGCGTTGAAAAACGCTTCAGTCCAGTCGCCACCAATTACCACTATCTGTGGGAATCCTTGTCCCCGAACAAGGACAAGGTATTGTTCTATGCCGGCGGAAAGGGTCTGTATGTAGTCGACCTTAACGGCAACGTGCTTGCGGACCTTGGCAAATATACAGAGTCGGTATGGTACGGCAACGACTATATCGTCGCACAGATGACCACCGATGACGGCCACCAGTTCGAATCGTCGAAACTGGTTCTTCTGAAGGCCGACGGAACATTTGTAAAGGACCTGACGAAGCCGGAAAGCATGGCGATGAACCCGACCGCATCGGCAGAGGCGAGCCGAATTGTGTATAATACGATTGACGGTCGAATGTTTGTAATGGAAATCAACATCAAATAAAATCTGCTGAAATATGAAAAAACTGAATCTCTTATTAATGGCTGCTGCGACAGCTGTAAGTGCGAATGCGGCAGATTTGAACGGTTTGAAGATCTATGTTAATCCGGGGCACGGAGGTTATGATTCTGATGACCGTAACGTGGCTATCCCTCCGTTTGCACAACACGATGAAAACGGTTTTTGGGAATCGAAGAGTAACCTGGTGAAAGGATTGGCATTGCGTGATTTGTTGGAAAGCTTCGGCACGCATGTGGACATGTCGCGTACGACAAACACCACTGCCGATGACCGTGGTTTGACTGAAATTGGTGAAGAAGCGAATAAATGTCAGTCAGACTTTTTCTTCTCCATCCACAGTAATGCAACTGGCACATCAAACCGTACAAACCAGCCGTTGATGCTGTATCGTGGTTATACGGATGACCCTGTTTTCCCTGAAGCAAAGGAAATGTCGGGTATTTTGAATAAATGGCTTTTGGAGAATGAAATAGCATCATGGTCGAGCAAAAATCCGTGGCTTGCCGGTGACTGGACGTTTTATGATTGGGGTACTTCCGGATTGGGCGTTTTGCGCAAACTGACTATTCCGGGTATGCTTTCTGAAGGTTCCTATCATGACTATATCCCTGAAACCTATCGTTTGATGAGCAATGACTACTGTTGGTTGGAAGCCTATCATTTCGTACAGGCGATTATGGAATATTTCGGAGCTTCCGAGAAATTTACGACAGGTGTCATTGGCGGTTCTCTGATGGACAGCCGTCTGATTCGCACTGATCCTGTTTATGGAACCACCTTTTTCGAACATGACCAGGCCTTGCCAATCATGAATGCGACTGTATCGCTTGTCAACGACAAGGGCGAAACAGTAGAGACTTACACTACTCAGGATCTGCCAAACGGAGTCTATATGTTCAAGAGCGTAGCTCCGGGCAATTATAAGGTTAAATTCACTCATCCGGAATATCGCGACAAGGAAATCGATGTGGTTGTAGAAGCCAACAAGGTTACCTACGAAAACGTGTATCTGGACCGTGTCCGCAACACTCCTCCGGAAGTTGTAGAATACTCGCCGGTATGGAACGAGGGTGACGAAGCCGTGCTGTGTAACACACCGGTAATCCTCAAGTTCAACTGGGATATGGATCCGGAATCAGTGGAAGAAAACTTCTCCATCACACCGGCAGTAGAAGGCGACCTGACTTGGGAAGACTCGTACGCGACGCTGGTATTCAAGCCGAAACGCGCATACGATGTCAACACGCTTTACACCGTCGTTTTGAAGAAAGAGGCGAAACATCCGGAAAACATTTCCATGACAGAAGACTTCGTGTTGAAATTCAAGACAACGGACTATAACGAAATGCACATATTGGCCGCTTGTCCGGGCAAGGATGAAAAGGTTCATTACGACGGAGCAAAAATCCACTTCCGTTTCGACAAGCATCCTTACACCTTGTCAATCGACGATGAAATCATCGTCACCGACGCACAGGGCACAGAACTGGCAAGAAACTCCCGTACCCGCAAGGTGAGCAAGCCGACGGACGAATTCGGTTTCTATCAGGTAGACCTGACAAAAGACCTGGTACCGGGGGCAACATACACTGTGAACGTATCGGGCGAATTGAAAGACCAGTACGGAATCAAGATAGCCGGTCCACAAACGTATCAGTTTGTAGCAGTAGATGCCGCAGAGGAATATGCTGATTTTGCGCAAGTGAACAGTCTGGACGACAACAACGTTCTGACGGCGGATACCGAGGCAAGTGCCGGAACGACAGCTGTTGCAGCTGCCCGCAACACCGCCACGAAACTTGAAGGCACAGCATCCTGCAAGCTTACCTACACCTTCTCCGCTACCGAAGGCGGCGCTGCCGTTTACGGTTTCGCAACGGCACCGGAACGCAAGTTCACCAATATCGACGCTTTGGGCGTGAAAGTCTATGGTGACGTGAGCAACAATGTCCTCTATGCAAACTTTGCAACGGAAGGAGCCGAAGTCAAGGTGAAGGTTTGTGACCTGAGCTATATCGGCTGGCATAGCTGTGCCGTGGCTCTGTCTGAATTGGAAGCCGGTAAGGAATACACGCTGAAGGGCTTCGAAATCGCACAGGCCGGCGGTCAGATCAGCAAGACGGGAACTATTTATGTGGACAATATCGCAGTAGGCGATGCCGGTTCAAGCGTGAACGACATAGAAATCTCAGGTCTCCGCATGTATCCGAACCCCGCAAGCGAACTTCTTGTAGTGAATGCTGATTCGTTCATAGCCGGAATCGAATTGTACTCACTTGACGGCAAGCTGATGTCCAAGACAAGTGGAAATGTTGTGAATGTCAGTGAATTGCCTTCTGGTAATTATGTGGCGAAGATTTACACCAATGCCGGTTTTGCAACGAAGAAAGTAGTAGTACGTCATTGATGTATTTTCCCGAATATATGCAAATGCAGCTCAGTTAGGGCTGCATTTGTTGTTTTTAGTGCTATAAAACATAAGCAGCAACTTCTGTAAATTATGTGGTTGTGTCTAAATTTTTATTACTTTTGTGGAAAGTATACTCAATTTTAATATTCTATGAAAATTATTGCAGACAGCAGTGCTTCACGTACAGAATGGATTTTAGTTGACGGTACCAATATAGTGGAACATGCTTTTACGAAAGGATTGAATCCGTTTTTTTTGACTCGCCGTGATATTAGCCATACAATTCGTTTGGAACTTTCTGAAGCTTTCTTCAAAAAGCGCTGGGAGCACATCCATTTCTATGGTGCTGGCTGCTCTAATGCAGAAAAGAAAAAAATTGTAGAAGCATCGTTGGTTGCCCAGTTCAAGACTCCGGTAACGGTTGAAAGTGACTTGCTTGGTGCGGCCCGCGGTCTGCTGATTCATGACAAGGGAATTGCCTGTATTCTCGGTAGCGGTTCCAATTCTTGCTATTATGATGGAAAAGGCGTTGTGAAAAATGTGAAGTCTTTGGGCTTTATTCTTGGTGACGAGGGTAGTGGAGCATATATCGGCAAATTGTTTGTCAGCGACTGCCTGAAGAACCTTGCACCTGCTCATCTTCGCAATTCTTTCTACGAATATTTGCAGCTTACGCCGGATGAAATCATGTCGTCGATTTACGATGCCCCGATTCCAAATACGGCGCTCAGCACTTATTCCCGTTTCTTGATGGACAAGCTGGACATGGACTATGTCTACAATTTGGTATACTCAAGTATTGATGCATTTTTTGTCCGTAATGTGTTGCAATATGACTACGCTGGTCAGAACGTGTCGTTTGTAGGCTCAAATGCGTGTGCTTATTCCGGAGTGTTGGCTGAGGTGGCTAAAAAGTACGATATCACAATTCAGAAAATTTTGCCAAGTTCAGTTCCCGGACTGGTGAAGTATCACGCGACAAGCCCGCAAAAGCAAAACTAAAATTATGTAGTCAAATATTAAATAATGTTGGTTTTAAGGAAATCCTTAATCTAAATTTTCATGAACTAATCAGTTTGTAGTAAATTTGCGCATATATACTCAAAATAATTAAAAACGACCTTAAAAATCATAATCGTGCGCAGGGCTTTTATTTTCGCAATGATAGCGGCAAGTTCCGCATTATGTGAAGCAAGTGTGACTCCGTTAGACTCATTAACAAATGAGTCGATTAATGTAGTGTTAAATCAGTCGTTGCCTAAAACTTTGAAAATTGGCAAAGTGAAGGTGGCGAATGCTACTGTAGACCAAAAGAAAAAAACTGTCAGCTTGGACTTTAACGAAGTCTTTGGCTATGTTCCCATGTCCGACAGCTACTTGGCCGAGGTAGAAGCGGCGGTGCGTGAAAAACTTCCTGCCGAATATGCCGGCTATAAACTGAAGCTGACTATTGGCGGACGGGATGTGGCCGACTATTTGCCGGAAGCTGAATTCAACTATAAGAAGACAAAGAAACGTCAGCCGTTTGTTTATGCTGTTGACGATACACGCCATCCGAAAAAAGGTCTTGACGGAAAAATCATTGCCATGTGGCAGAGCCACGGCTGGTATTTTGAACAAAAAGAAAACCGTTGGGAATGGCAACGTGCACGTATTTTCCAGACTGTAGAGGACCTCTATACTCAAAGCTATGTGATGCCTTATTTGATGCCGATGCTGGAAAATGCCGGAGCGTATGTCATGAGCCCACGCGAACGCGACACGAAAAACATTGAAATAATCATTGACAATAACGGCGGATTGGCTGCTAAGGACGGATATTCTGAACAAGGAGGTGAATATCCTTGGGAAGAAAGCACTGATGCAGGTTTCGCCTATTTGAAAAAATCATACGAAGGTTTCGACAACCCGTTCAAACACGGAACTTATCGCACAATCCCTACAGCAAAAGGAAAACGCCCGTCTGTAGCCGAATGGTCGGCTTCTATTCCGGAAGATGGTGAATATGCCGTATATGTTTCTTATGCGACATTGCCAAACAGCACGGAAGATGCCCGCTATACGGTACATACAGCCGGTGGCGACCGTCAGTTTGTCATCAATCAGAAAATGGGAGGCGGCACATGGATTTATCTGGGACATTTCTATTTCAAGAAAGGTCAGCAGAAGCTGGTTTCTCTCAGCAATGAGTCGGACAAACGCGGCAGAGTCGTGACTGCTGATGCTGTGAAAATCGGTGGCGGCTATGGTAATATTGCACGCAAAGTGTCGGATGTCGTTACCGAAAATGTGAAAAGTGCTGAAGCCGATAAGGTGCAGGCAAAAGAAGTGAAATCACGGATAAAGAGCGAGTATAAAGTAAGTGGTTATCCACGTTTCACGGAGGGCGCACGCTATTGGTTGCAATGGGCCGGTATTCCGGATTCCGTTTATTCTCCTTCTAACGGAACGAATGATTATACAGACGATTACCGTTGTCGCGGTACATGGGTCAACTATCTTGCCGGTGGTTCCAGCGTTCTGCCTGATAACAAGGGTTTGAATATTCCTGTTGACCTTGCATTTGCATTCCACTCCGATGCCGGAACGACAATGGACGATACAATTATCGGTACACTCGGTATCTATTTTACAAATAAGGGTGACAAATATGTCAATGGTACGGACCGCATGGTGTCGCATCAGTTGACTAATTATGTAATGACAAATATTGTCAACGACGTTCGTGCGCAGTTCGATTCGCAGTGGGTACGCCGTGGCATGTGGGACGCTTCTTATTTTGAAGCGCGAGTTCCGGAAGTGCCGACAATGTTGCTTGAACTTCTGTCACACCAGAACTTTGCAGACATGCGTTATGGTCTTGACCCGAAATTCCGTTTCACTGTCAGCCGTGCGATTTATAAAGGAATGGTTCAGTTCTTCGCGAAGATGGAAGGCAAGGACGACTACATGATTCAGCCGCTTCCGGTCAACAGCTTTGCCATTGACAAGAAAAATTCCAACAAGTTTGTCCTTTCTTGGAAAGAAACAGTCGATACGTTGTGCGACCGTGCTCAGCCATCCGCTTATGTGATTTACGAACGTGTAGCCGACGGAGGTTTCCGCCAGTTGGCTGTCACTTCTTCTACAAGCTATGAGGTGACTGTCAATGACAATCTTATCCATAGCTACAAAGTGGTTGCAATGAATGACGGTGGCTTGAGTTTCCCGTCGGAAATCCTTGCTTTGGGGGTTGCTAAAGAATCGAAAGGTGACGTACTGGTTGTCAACGGCTTCACCCGAGTTTCTGCTCCTGATTCCTTCGATTTGGGTAACGGTATAGCCGGTTTCTATAATTCTCGCGACGGTGGCGTTCCTTATATGTCAGATATTTGCTTCATTGGCGAAATGTTTGAATTCCGTCGTGAAGTGCCTTGGACAAGCGACGACTCGTCTGGTTTCGGTGCAAGCCGTGCCAACTATGAAGATAAAGTCATTGCCGGAAATACGTTTGACTATCCTTACATGCATGGTGAAGCCATCATGAATGCCGGATACTCTTTCGTATCAACATCTTTGAAATCTGTTGAATCGGGATACGACATGAAGAAATATGGCATGACTGACCTGATTTTGGGCAAGCAGAAACAAACACAGTCGGGTAGAGGTGAAAAACCAGACTTGTATCATATCTATTCCCCGGAATTGCAGGCTGCTGTCAAAGCATATTGTGAAAACGGTGGCGATATTCTGGTAACCGGTTCTTATGTGGCAACCGACGTTTGGGACAACAAGAAGGCTACTGATGAAACACGCAAGTTCGCATCCGATGTGTTGGGCTACAAATGGCGTGTCGGGCAGGCAAGCATCACCGGTGAGGCTTATATGGTTCCGACTTATTTCGATTCTTTCGGAGAATTGGATTTGGACTACTATACGACGCTGAACTCAGAGTTCTATGCCGTAGAATCGCCCGATGCCATGTATCCGACTTTCGAAGACAAGGGCTGCACTCTGCTCCGCTATACAGAGAACAATATTCCTGCGGCAGTAGTCAATGACTTTGATACTTATAAGACTTGCATTGTCGGTTTCCCGTTTGAAACCATCAAGAGTGAAAGCGCACGCAACACATTTATGAAGCAAGTGCTTGAATTCTTCAAGAAATAAACATCAGTTATAGTAACAAATAGAAACATTATATAAATATGAGAACAATTAATTGCTTTATCCCATTTCTTAACGCAGAGCAAGTTAAGGCTACGATTGCAGGTTTGAAGGCTTGCGAGTTGGTAAATAAAATTTATCTTTTGGCTGGTGCCGATGCAGAAGGCGAAGTAGAAGGTTGCGAAAAAATCGCAATCAAAGGCTTGAACAGCAGCGACACAATGAAGAAAATCGCAGCTAAGGCCGACGCTGACTATGTGATGCTTTACATAAAGCACAACACGTTGGAATTCGGTATGTTTGCCATCGAACGTATGCTCCACATTGCTGACGATTCAGCTGCCGGTATGGTATATGCCGACCATTATAATGTAGTGGGCGAAACTCGCAATAATGCACCGGTTATCGACTATCAGAAGGGTAGCCTTCGCGACGACTTCAATTTTGGTTCTGTCCTTCTTTTCAACGCTTGCGTTTTCAAAAATGCTGTTGCCAAGATTGACAAGGAATATGAATTTGCAGGTTTGTACGATGTACGTTTGAAAGTTTCACAAGAAGCTGAACTCGTTCATATCAACGAATACCTCTATTCTGACGTAGAACTTGACACTCGCAAGAGCGGTGAAAAGATTTTCGACTATGTTGACCCGAAAAACCGTGGCGTGCAAATCGAAATGGAAGAAGCATGTACAGCTCACTTGAAGGCTATTGGCGGTTACCTTGTTCCTGAATTCAAGAAAATCGAATTCAGCGCAGGCAACTTCGAATATGAAGCATCTGTGATTATTCCGGTTCGTAACCGTATTCGTACAATCCGCGACGCCATCAAATCTGTATTGTCTCAAAAAACAAACTTCAAGTTCAACCTTATCGTAATTGATAACCATTCAACTGACGGTACAACTGAAGCTATCGACGAATTCAAGGATGACGAACGCGTTATTCACTTGATTCCGGAACGTCAGGATTTGGGTATCGGCGGTTGCTGGAACTTGGGTGTTCACCACGAAAAATGCGGTAAGTTTGCCGTTCAGTTGGACAGCGACGACGTATATAAAGATGAAAACACTTTGACTACTATGGTTAATGCGTTCTATGAACAAAACTGTGCAATGGTAGTCGGAACATATATGATGACTGACTTCAACATGAACATGATAGCACCGGGTATCATCGACCACAAGGAATGGACTCCGGAAAACGGCCGCAACAACGCATTGCGTATCAACGGTCTCGGCGCTCCTCGTGCATTCTATACTCCGGTTCTCCGCGAAGTGAAAGTGCCTAACACAAGCTACGGTGAAGACTATGCACTCGGTTTGAACTTCTCTCGCGAATATCAGATTGGTCGTGTTTATAATGTAGTTTACTTGTGCCGTCGTTGGGACGACAACTCTGACGCATCTCTCGATGTAGTGAAGATGAATGCCCACAACTTGTATAAGGATCGTATCCGTACATGGGAACTTCAGGCACGTATTGCTTTCAATAAAAAGAAATAAAGTCAAAAATCCGATTATTCTTAATGACAGTAAATAAAGAAAATGTCCGTTCATTCATTGAAAGCCAATTGAATGTATGGGACACTGCAAAAAATAACTTTGAAGCGCTTAAAGGCGTTAAGGTGAAAGATTTCACCATCGGTAACTCCACAGTAAAAGTGCAGTTTAATCCGGCCCGCATCGTATCTTCTGCGGCTAAGGTGGATGCTAAATCTTTGAAGGAACGCAAGTGCTTCTTGTGTGAGACTAATCGCCCGGCAGTCCAGGAAGGACTGCCGTGGGGCGGTTATACGGTATTGATTAATCCGTTCCCTATCTTTCCGAAACACCTGACAATTCCTGACAACAGCCATACGGACCAGAAAATTCAAGGCCGTATTGCCGATATGATGAAATTGACAAAGGATATGGAAGAGTATACATTGTTCTACAATGGACCGAAGTGTGGTGCATCAGCTCCTGACCACATGCACTTCCAGGCCGGTAACCGCGGTTTTATGCCTATCGAAGAGGATATCCACAATGCAAAGACGGAAGTGGTTGTCAATGCAGGTAAAGGTGAGTTGTGTCTTGTGAAAGGATTGGCACAGAGTTGTTTCCTTATCCGTACGACAGACGTTGAAGCCGGAGCCGTATTGTTCGGACAACTTTATGCTGCACTCAACATTCCGGAAGGTGAAATCGAACCGATGTTGAATGTTTTGTGTTGGTTTGAAAAGGAAACCTGGTACCTTGTAGTGTTCCCGCGCAAACAGCACCGTCCGACCTGCTATTTTGCAGAAGGCGATGCCAATATCCTTATCAGTCCGGCATCAGTTGATATGGGTGGCGTTTTCATCACTCCGCTTGAAAAGGACTTTGAAAAGATTTCAGCCGACGATATCAAGACTATCCTCGATGAGGTGTGCCTGAGTGAAGCCGAAGCTGAAGAAATTGCAAACAAACTTAAATAAAAAATACTCCTACTGCTATGTCACAACCGCAAGTGAAAGTCGGCATAATGAATGAGCCGTCAATTAAATTTATATTTCCGTCAGAATATTTTGTTGACGGAAAACCCGTGAAAGGCGAACAGTTGGCTGAAGTCAAAGACGGCAAAGTGCTTTGGAACGGCGAACTTTTTGAAACATTGGAATTTACACCAGGCAACGAAACCGATTATTTTGAATTGTGCGACGTTACAATCGGCGTTAATTTCCATTGGGAACGCAAGGAAAACCAGTCTTTCCGCGGCTCATTGCGACTCATTGTCGAAAACAATCAGGTAACAGCCATCAACGTCCTTCCGATTGAAGAATATCTGTTGAGCGTAATTTCTTCGGAAATGAGCGCTACGGCTTCATTGGAACTGTTGAAGGCACATGCTGTCATTTCACGTAGCTGGCTTTTGGCACAGATTGAGAAAAACAAGCAACTTGCTGGCGATAGTGAGGAATATTGCTCTTGCACGCTTACCGATACAGAACTCGTAAAATGGTATGACCGTGAAGACCATGTGAACTTCGACGTTTGTGCCGACGACCACTGTCAGCGTTATCAGGGCATTACGCGCGAGTCAACTGAAAAGGTACGCGATGCCATCAAGGCAACTTGGGGACAGGTGCTTACTCACAACGGTGTGCTTTGTGATGCGCGTTTCTCTAAATCTTGCGGCGGTGTGTTTGAGGAATTCGAGAACTGCTGGGAACCGAAACACTACGATTATCTCGTAGCACGTCACGATGGTGAACAGCCGATGAATTTCCCGGATTTGACAGTTGAGGAAAATGCTCGTGAGTGGATTTTGAATGCACCTCCTGCATTCTGCAATACTCACGACAAGCAGATTCTTTCACAGGTTCTCAATAGCTACGACCAGGAAACTACCGACTTCTACCGTTGGAAAGTGGAATATACACAGGAAGAACTTTCTGAACTCATCAAGAACCGTTCGGGCGTTGACTATGGTGAAATTCTGGATTTGATTCCTGTTGCACGCGGTACTTCCGGCCGTCTCTATCGTTTGAAAATTGTCGGAACGAAAAAGACGTTGATTATCGGTAAGGAACTTGAAATTCGCCGTACATTGTCGCCTTCACACCTTTACAGTTCTGCATTCGTGGTAGAAAAAGAAGGAGAAGAAGGCAAAGTGCCGACGAAGTTCAAACTTACAGGTGCCGGTTGGGGCCATGGTGTTGGCTTGTGTCAGATAGGTGCTGCCGTAATGGGCGAAAAGGGGTATAACTATAAGGAAATTTTATTGCACTATTTCATTGGTGCTGACATCACAACTTTATATTAAGACTATGAACGAAACAAAAAAGAATACTTCCCCTTGGTGGTGGGTACCGACCTTATATTTTGCTGAAGGTGTGCCTTATTTTGTTGTAAACAACATTTCCGTGATGATGTTTACCAAGATGGGTGTGCCTAACGGCGATATGTCGTTCTTTACGACATTGCTTTACTTCCCTTGGTTCCTGAAAGGAGTTTGGGGTCCTATTGTCGACGTTGTCAAGACAAAACGCTGGTGGATTATATCTATGCAGGTGTTGATGACTGCGTTGATGGTGCTTCTTACATTGACATTGCCGAAGCCGGATGTTGATGTGATTGCCAGCGGACATACACCGATTAGCATGTTTACGCTGACTTTGATTCTGTTCATTATTGCAGCGTTTGCTTCTGCAACCCACGATATTGCTGCTGACGGTTACTATATGCTGGCTCACAGTCCGAGCAGTCAGGCTGCTTTTATCGGTATCCGCAGTACTTTCTATCGTATCGCATCTGTTTTCGGACAAGGAGTGCTTGTCTACATTGCCGGTGTGATTGAAAAGAGCAGCAACGATATTCCGTATTCATGGCAGGTAACTCTCGGTGTCAGTGCCGTGGTGTTCTTCCTGATTACGTTGTACCATATATTCGTTTTGCCTCATTCTGCTGAGGACCGTCCTCGCAATGCTGGTAGCGAAGGCGGTGCTAAGTCAAATCTTTCGGAATTGGCAAATTCATTCGTTTCGTTTGTCAAGAAACCGGGTTTCCTTCTTGCCGTTGCATTCATGTTGCTTTATCGTTTGCCGGAAGGATTCTTGATTAAACTGTGCCAGCCGTTCCTGGTTCACTCTGTTAAGGACGGTGGTTTGGGTTTGACAACTGATATGGTTGGTCTTGTTTACGGAACATTCGGTGTCATTGCGCTTCTTGCCGGTGGTATTGCCGGAGGTGTGTTTGCCTCTAAGGTAGGTTTGAAGAAGTCATTGTGGTGGATGGCAGCTTGTATGACATTGCCATGCTTGACATTCGTTTATCTTGCCATCGCTCAGCCGTCTGATCCTATCATTATCAGTATTGCGGTTTGTATCGAACAGTTCGGTTATGGCTTCGGCTTCACTGCCTATATGCTTTACATGATGTATTTCTCGGAAGGCGAATTCAAGACTTCCCACTATGCAATCTGTACGGCGTTCATGGCATTGAGTATGATGTTGCCGGGCTTCGTTGCCGGTTACATTCAGGAAGCAATCGGTTACGTCAATTTCTTCTGGATGGTGATGGCCTGCTGTATTGCTACGTTGATTGTAACTTATCTTGTAGACAAAAAGATTGATCCGGATTACGGTAGAAAAGAAAACAAAAAGTAGAAACATGAAAAAATTTATATTATCCATATTCGTTATGGCAACGGCTCTCACTGCCGCTGCCATAACAAAACCGGGAGTAGAAGTGCTTCGCGACCACGGTTTTAAGGAATTGGCAGGCAAGCGTGTCGGTTTGATTACCAACCCGACAGGTGTTGACAACAATCTGAAATCGACAGTCGACATCCTTCACGAAGCAGGAAACGTGGAACTGGTAGCTTTGTTCGGTCCGGAACACGGTGTGCGCGGTGACGTTCATGCCGGCGACGAGTTCGACAACACGGTAGATCCTGCAACCGGAGTTAAGGTTTATTCCATCTATGGAAAAACAAAAAAACCGACCGCTGAAATGCTGAAGGGCATTGATGCCTTGGTTTACGATATTCAGGACATCGGTTGCCGTTCGTTCACGTTTGTCAGCACACTGGGTCTTGCATTGGAGGCTTGCGCTGAAAATGACATTGAGTTTGTTGTGCTCGACCGTCCGAATCCGATAGGCGGTAACCGCGTGGAAGGTAATTTGGTGGAAGACGGATTCTATTCGTTTGTCAGCCAATTCAAGGTTCCGTATCTTTATGGTTTGACTCCGGGTGAAATGGCTCGTTTCCTGAATGGTGAAAGAATGGTTGCCGGCGGAAAGCAGGCAAAACTGACGGTAGTGCCGATGGAAGGCTGGACTCGTGACATGACTTTCGACAAGACCGGCATGCCTTGGATTCTTCCTTCTCCGCACATTCCGCAGCCTGTGACTTCTTATTACTATCCGGCTACAGGTATTTTGGGTGAACTTTATTATGTGTCAATTGGTGTAGGCTATACATTGCCGTTCCAGTTGATTTGTGCCGATTGGATTAACGCAGAAGAGTTCTCGGCTCGCATGAATGCCCTTAATCTTCCGGGCGTAAAATGCCGTGCCATCCATATCAAGCCGTTCTATTCAACAGGCAAGGGCGAGAACCTTCAGGGTATACAGTTCTATATCGACGACATTCCGGAATCAAGCATCACGTTGCTGCAATTCTATGCAATGGAAGTGTTGGCAGACATGTATCCCGACAAGAAAATCTTTGAAACGACTACCGACAAGAGCCGCTTCAATATGTTTGACAAAGTGTGCGGAACAGACCAAATCCGTCTACGCTTTTCAAAGAACTACAAAGTGAGCGACATCATTGATTATTGGACAAAGGATGCCGAAGCTTTCAAAGCCAAGTCAAGTAAATATTATTTATATAAGTAACAAAATTGCACACAGCCGTCGCCTATGGTTGGCGGCTGTGTGATAAATTTCTATAAAGGAAATGAAGGAAACGTATCAGTCATATCTCAACGAGATTCAGAAATTTATACCTAAGGACAGAGTATATACCGACGATTTGCGCTTGCTGGCATGGGGAACCGATGCCGGATTCTATCGCATGATTCCGCAAATTGTGGTGCGTTCGAAGGACGAAGAGGAAGTGTCGAAACTATTGAAGATTGCCCACAGCATGAATTTGCCGGTGACTTTTCGCGCAGCGGGTACCAGTTTGTCGGGGCAGGCTATCAGTGATTCCATTCTCATTGTCGCAGGTAAAAACTGGGAGGACTATTCCGTTTCCGCAGATGCATCGACCATCACTGTTCAGCCGGGTATTATCGGCGAACGTGTCAACCAGATTTTGCTGAAGTACGGCAAAATCTTCAGCCCTGACCCCGCATCCAAGAAAGCGGCAATGGTTGGTGGCATTATCATGAACAATGCTTCGGGAATGAACTGCGGAACTCATGCAAACAGCGACCGGATTTTGAAGTCGGTGCGCATAGTGCTTGCCGATGGAACGGTGCTCGACACCGGCAATGAGGAAAGCAAGGCCGCATTCCGTCGCTCTCATCCTGATTTTATCCGTAAAATCGAGGAACTGCGTGATATGATAGCAGCCGACAAGGAACTGTCGGACCGTATCCGCTATAAATATTCCATTAAAAATGTAACGGGTTTGAACATCTATCCTTTCGTGCTCTATACCGACCCGTTTGAAATCATCACCCACTTGATGGTGGGTTCGGAAGGAACGCTGGCATTCCTCTCGGAGGCTACTATGGCAACCGGCCATCTGTATCCGTATTCTGCCAGCGCCATGCTTTATTTCTCTGACATAAAAGAGGCTTGCCGTGCCGTAGTGGCGATGAAGAAAGGACCGGTTCACGGTGCTGAACTTCTTGACAAAAAATCGCTCTCGTCAGTTAACGACACGACTGGTGAAGGCTTGACAGCCGTCCTTACGGAAACAAAGGCTGACTCGAAAGAGGAACTTGAAGCCAACATCGCTGAAATCAAGAAAATTCTGGAACCATTCCAACTCTATAAACCGGCATATTTCACCGATAAGCCGGAAGAATATTCACAGTACTGGGCTATCCGTTCGGGTATCTTCCCGTCGGTAGGCGGTACGCGCCGCTTGGGCACCACCGTTTTGATTGAAGACGTGGCTTTCCATATCGAAAACTTGCCGGAAGCAACACTCGATTTGCAGGAAATGCTTGAAAAGTTCGGCTACGACGATGCCTGCATTTATGGTCATGCCCTTGAAGGCAACTATCACTTTATCATTTCCCAGTCGTTCGACACGCAAGAACAGGTGGACAAGTATAAGAACCTGATGCTTGAAGTGGAAAAACTGGTGGTAGACAAGTACGACGGCTCATTGAAGGCAGAACACGGAACTGGTCGAAACATGGCTCCGTTTGTCAAGAACGAGTGGGGCGAAAAAGCCTTTGAAATCATGAAGGCTGTGAAACAACTGTTCGACCCGAATGGTATACTTAACCCGGGAGTCATTTTCAACGACGATCCGGAATGCTACATCAAGGGCATGAAACCGATGCCTTTGACCAATCCGCACGTTGACCGCTGTATTGAATGCGGTTTCTGCGAAGTCAACTGTTTGACTTGCGGTTTCTCCATTTCCTCTCGTCAGCGTATTATAATCCAACGTGAAATTTCCCGTCTGAAGAATACAGGCGAAGACCCTGAACGCCTGAAACGTCTGGAAGACGGATTCAAATATCTCGGTAATCAGACTTGTGCCGGTGACGGACTTTGCAGCACATCCTGTCCGATGAAAATCAATACGGGAGAAATGATTCACGACATCCGCGGTGCCGCTCTTCCGAAGGGCAGTATCGGTTACAAAACGGGTGATTTCGTGGCAAACAATTTCTCTACGGTGAAAGCCGCGCTTCGTCCAGTGCTCTCAGTGGCATCTGTGGCACAGAGCGTGTTGGGCGACAAGGGAGTTGAAGCTGTAGGTAGCGCGTTGCATAAGGCAGGCGTTCCATTGTGGACTCCTTATATGCCGAAAGCCTACTATCCGCATCAGATTTCTCAGGCAGCATCTCCACGGAAAGTGGTTTATTTCCCGAGTTGTATCAACCAGACTATGGGACATACGGCTAAAGGCGGTGTGAAAACTCCGTTGCTCGACAAAACGGTAGAGCTGATTCAAAAGGCCGGCTTCGAGGTGATTTTCCCGAAGAATATGAAAAATCTGTGCTGTGGTACAATTTGGGAAAGCAAGGGTATGCTTGACATTGCCGACCGCAAGTCGAAAGAACTGGAAGATGCGCTCTACGAAGCATCGGAAAAAGGAAAATATCCGATTTTGTGCGACCAGAGCCCGTGTCTGCACCGCATGCGCAACGTGATGAAGCGTTTGAAACTCTATGAACCTGTTGAGTTTATCTACGATTTCCTTGCGGAACATCTCGACTTCAAGCAGACCGACGAACCGATAGCACTGCACATTACTTGTTCGTCACGCCATATGGGCATTGAAAAGAAATTCCTTGCCTTGGCACGTCTCTGCTCGTCGAACGTGATGATTCCTGAAGAAGTGGGCTGTTGCGGATTTGCCGGTGACCGTGGTTTCACGCATCCGGAAGTGAACCGCTATGCTTTGCGCAAATTGCGTCCGCAACTTGAAAAGGCTCACATCAAGCGCGGTTTCTCCAATAGCCGTACTTGTGAAATAGGATTGAGCACGAACGCAGGTATTCCATACCAGTCAATAGTATATCTTGTTGATGAATGTACAACCAAAAAGAATAAATAATTAATGACAACAACCGAACCTATCAAGAAACCTCGTCAGCGTATTCTGGCGCTTGACATTCTCCGTGGTATTACGATTGCCGGTATGATTATGGTGAATAATCCCGGCTCATGGGGGGCTATTTACGCGCCCTTGAAACATGCCAGTTGGCATGGCCTGACACCGACCGATTTGGTGTTCCCGTTCTTTATGTTTATAATGGGTATTTCCACTTACATTTCGTTGCGGAAATATAATTTCACCTATTCCCATGACACATTGGTGAAGATTGTGAAACGTACCATTGTAATCTTTTTAATTGGTCTTGCCATAGGTTGGTTCAGCAGGTTCTGTTATGGACTGGCTCGTGCCGATGAGGCGTTGTCGTTAGGGGAGCGCATCCTCAATGCCGCCAACAGTTTCGGTACGTTGCGAATTCTCGGTGTGATGCAGCGTCTGGCATTGTGCTACTGTGCCGCTTCCATTATCGCCATTACCGTAAAGCATGTGCGCATACCGTATATTATCGCCGGTATTCTTGTCGTTTACAGTGCATTGCTGCTGCTTTTCAACGGTCTTGAATTTTCTTTGAACAATATTATCTATACAATCGACCATGCACTGTTCGGTGATGCCCACTTGTATAAGGACACTGTTTCTTCGATGATCGGCACCGTACAGAGCTCATCGGAATATTCTTTGCAGATTTTCCAGCGTCATACCTATCCAATCGACCCTGAAGGTTTGTTGAGCACATTGCCTTCCATTGCGCATGTTTTGATTGGATTCTGCTGTGGACAAATCATTGTGAATGTTAAGGATAACAATTTGAGGGTAATGAATTTCTTTATTATTGGAACTATTCTTACCTTTGTTGGCTTTTTGTTTAGTTACGGAATGCCAATCAACAAAAAACTGTGGACTCCGACTTTTGCCTTGACTACTTGTGGTTTGGCTGCCAGTCTGCTTGCTTTGTTAATTTGGATTATTGACATTAAGGGCTACAAGAAATGGACGAAATTTTTTGAAGTTTTTGGTGTCAACCCATTGTTCATGTATGTGCTGGGTGGAGTTCTTGGCATTCTGTTCAACACGGTCTCAATCGGCGGCAAGTCGATTCATACTTGGCTGTATTCCGAAGCGTTTGTAACCTGGTTTGGCGACAAGACGTTTGCTTCTTTGGTTTATGCGCTTGTGTTTATAGCAATAAATTGGTCTATTGGTTACATTTTGTATAAAAAGAAAATTTACATAAAGATATGATTTTAATTGCAGATTGTGGTTCCACCAAAATAGATTGGTGTGTAGTAAATGATGGGAAAGTAGTTGAACAAATTTTCACATCGGGTATTAACGCTCTTTTGATGACAGAGGAGCAGATTCGTGAAACGCTTGCGGCAGAGTTGGCGGAAAAGGTGAAAGGCTATGCCATTGAAAGTGTGTATTACTATGGTGCCGGCTGTCTGTTTGACGACATTTGCGCTAACGTACGCCGTGCAATTGCCCACAATGTGCCTACTGCGAAGACAATTGAGGTTCACAGCGACCTGTTGGCTGCAGCCCGTGCCTTGTGCGGTCAGAACGAAGGTATAGCTTGTATTTTGGGAACAGGTTCCAACTCATGCTACTACAACGGTAAGGAAATCGTTGACAATGTATCTCCGCTGGGTTATATTCTCGGTGACGAAGGTAGCGGTGCCGTTCTTGGAAAGCTCCTTGTAGGTGATGTTCTCAAGAACCAGTTGCCGAAAGAACTTTGTGAGAAGTTCCTTACAGAATACGACCTTGATCGTCAGAAAATCATTGAAGGCGTTTACAAGAAGCCGGCAGCCAACCGCTTCCTTGCTTCGTTGTCACCGTTCTTGATTAAGAACATTGAGGAACCGGCCATTCACCGTCTCGTGTTGAATGCCTTCAAGTCATTCTTTGTTCGCAATATTGAAAACTACAGCAATTATAAGTCAATGCCGGTTAGCTTCGTAGGTTCTGTTGCATTCTACTACAAGGATGTTTTGGCTGAAGCTGCTAAGGCTCTCGACATTACTATCGGCACCATTATCAAGAGTCCGATGGAAGGTTTGGTAAAATATCATTCAAATTAAATTTATAAGAAACTATGGCATTTGTAAAGATTAGTGAGCAATCTTCACTTTACAACGATTTGGAGAAAAAGTCCGTACGCGAGATTCTGGAAGACATCAACACGGAAGACCACAAGGTGGCCGATGCAGTGGCTAAGGCTATCCCGCAGATTGAAAAGCTCGTTACCGGAATTGTAGAACGCATGAAAAAAGGCGGTAGAATTTTCTACATCGGTGCAGGTACTTCCGGCCGTCTGGGTGTTTTGGATGCATCTGAAATTCCGCCGACATTCGGTATGGACCCTTCTTGGGTAATCGGTTTGATTGCAGGCGGGGATGTAGCTTTGCGTAATCCGGTTGAAAATGCTGAGGACGACACTGCACAAGGCTGGAAAGATTTGGAAGCCTACAACATAAACGAAAAGGATACAGTAATCGGTATCGCTGCTTCCGGTACTACTCCTTATGTGATTGGCGCTTTGAAGGAAGCTCGTTCTCACGGTTTGCTTACTGCTGCTATCACAAGTAACCCTGACGCTCCGGTTTCAGAAGTGGCTGAAATTGCTATCGAAATGATTGTCGGTCCGGAATATGTTACAGGTAGCTCTCGTATGAAATCAGGTACAGGTCAAAAGATGATCTGCAACATGATTACAACTTCCGTTATGATTAAGATGGGCCGTGTGAAAGGCAACAAGATGGTGAACATGCAGCTTACCAACGCTAAATTGGTTGACCGCGGTTCACGCATGGTGGCTGAAGAGCTTGGCTTGCCTTACGATGAGGCAAAACGTTTGCTTCTTTTCCACGGTTCTGTAAAAGTGGCTGTTGACGCTTATCGTTCAGAACACTAAAAAGAAAGGTATTTCTTATGAAAAAATGGATTCTTGCAACGGCTATGGCTGTATTGGGATTGACGGCAACTGAAGCACAGGAAAAATACGAGTACAACGAGTTCTATTATCAGCGTACAACCTTGTTTCAGCAACTTCCGATTCATTCTACGGATATCGTTTTTCTTGGCGACAGCCAGACAAACGGTTGCGAATGGAGTGAGTTGTTGGGCAATCCTAATGTCAAGAACCGTGGTATATCTTCTGATGTCATCCAAGGTTTCTCCGACCGTCTTGAGCCGATATTGAAAGGCAAGCCTGCCAAGATTTTTGTGCTGGGCGGTGTCAACGACGTGTCACATAATCTGAGTGCCGACAGCATCGCTACTGCGATGAGAAATCTGCTTGTCAAGATTCAAAAGGGAAGTCCGAAGACTAAGATTTATTTGCAAAGTCTTCTTCCCATCGACAACAGTTTCAAACGCTACAAGGCAATGATTGGCAAGGAGCAGACAATTCTGGATGTGAACGTCCGTTTGAAGGCCGTGGCTGAAGAGTTGGGTGTCACTTGGATTGACTTGTTTTCGCTGATGGTGGACGAGAAGACTGGTGCCATGAAGAAGGGACTGACTAATGACGGTCTGCACTTGCTGGGCGACGGCTATATGGTGTGGAAGTCGGCGGTTGAGCCTTATGTCAACGAATAGTTGCCGGAATAGCATTTTTTAGAATGAATAGGTGAATTCCTGTCGGAGAAATCCGGCAGGAATTCGTTGTTTTAAAAAGGTTGGTAATCCGTATTTTCTATACGCTGCTGCCAGTTTGGCGTAAAATGCCGTTGCATATTTGCGTCAAAGATTGTAACTTTGCTATATTACAAATATCAGAAGTTCTATGAAAATTAAAACTATCATAAGTGCATTGGTCGGACTGGTTGTCTTTGCCGGTTCTTTTGGTGTGCAAGCGCAATCCAGACTGTCGTCTGTCGAACCGCTTTTTGAGTATCCGAAAGTACCCGACCAGTTGACGAAAGTGAACATGCGTTCCAACTATATGGTTCTTCATCTTTGGGATGAGTGCCCTTTGGACAAGGAAGATATAACGAACGTTGAGTCCTTTCGTGAAACTTTCAGTGATTTCGTGTCCTTTTTTGTGCTTGCCGACTATGACGAAGTGGAGAAAGGCGTAAAGAAGTTTGTCGACAAGGTGGCTAAAAACAAAACAAACTTGAATTCAGTGTTGGGTTTTGTTGATACGGAAATATTTGCTCCTCAGTCACGTCACTGGAGCGATGACGTATATACTATTTTTGCCAAGGCTTTTCTCGACAACCGGAAGGTGGACAAGAATGTAAAAGCGATGTTGGAAACCAATTTACAGATGTTGGCAAATTCCAAACTCGACACGCAATTCGGCAATCTGACATTTGTAAATTCGCGTGACGGCAAAGCTTCGCTCTATGATTTGACTTCTGAATATGTATTTGTCTTTTTCAATACTGACGGTTCGGTGGATGATTCCATATACAAACTGCGTCTTAATACAGACGTGGCAACCAACACATTGATTAAGAATGGAAATATCAGTATCGTGTCTGTCTACTCAGGTACTACTCCTGATGCCAAACTTGAGGGTGAACCCGAAAATTGGTATGTTGCCAAACTTGACAATATGCAGCAGACCTACGATATGCGTGTAAAGCCGACACTCTATATCCTGTCGAAGGATAAGAAGATTATTGCAAAATCTCCGGCTGTCAGCCAGATATTGGGCATGACGGCTCAGATGAAAGCCGCTTTGAATTTGTAGTTAACGAAAAGAAGGTATTCCCATGAACAGGAAATTGAAGAAATTAATCATTGTCGGAGCTTCCCGCTCTTATGGTAATTTGTCGCGTTTGTTCATCCGTCTGTTTTCCGGAATCATGTTTATGCAGTTCGGTCTTCAGCAGATAGCCAACTACGATTTTATGCTTGCTCATTTTCCCTCTGTGTTGGGGATGAGCTCTGAAGCTTCGCTGATTACAATGATTGTCATAGAAATGCTGTTTTCCGCATTTCTGATTTTCGGCTTCTTTACGCGTTTTGCCGTAATTCCGCCTATCATTTCCATGATTATGGCCGAGTATTACATACTGGCGAATCACATGCCTGCGGCCATGCAGCTTACGGATTCTTCCTATGCCATAATGATGAGTCTTCAGCCGGGTTATCTGCCGCTGATGTTTATCGGCATGTTTCTGTTTATTCTGCTGGCAGGTCCGGGCAGGATTTCTGTCGACTATCTGTTGTCGCTTTACATTACAAACAAAGAAAATTTGAACGAACTAAGAAATTTATAGAAAATGAATATAGCCGTATTGATTTCCGGCGGTGTAGACAGCGCCGTGGTTGTACACAAACTGAAAGAAGAAGGGCATGACTTGACTTTGTTCTATATCCGTATCGGTATGGACAACGGGGAAGGTGATTGCTCCGCTGAAGAAGACATTGAAATGTGTACGAGCATTGCGCATAAGTATGGCCTGCCTTTGGAAGTCGTTTCGTTGCATGAGGAGTATTGGGAAAACGTCATGGAATACGCATTGCGTACGGTGCGTGCCGGACTTACGCCGAATCCCGACATGATGTGCAACAAGATGATTAAATTCGGTTTCTTTGAGCAGCGTTGGGGCAAGGACTTCGACAAGACTGCAACCGGACATTACGCATCGACTGATTTTATTGACGGTAAATATTATCTGGCCACGGCCGTCGACCGTGTCAAGGACCAGACCGACTTCCTCGCGCAAATCAGCTACGAGCAGCTTTCGCATCTGATGTTTCCAATCGGTACGCTGCCGAAGAGTGAGGTGCGCCGCATTGCCGTAGAGTCTAAATTGCCGAATGCCTATCGCAAGGACAGCCAGGGCATCTGCTTTTTGGGTAAAATCAACTACAACGATTTCATCCGCCGTCATTTGGGCGAGAAGAAAGGCAATATCATAGAACTCGAAACCGGTAAGAAAATCGGTGAGCACAAGGGATTTTGGTTTCATACCATCGGACAGCGCAAGGGGTTGGGACTGAGCGGCGGTCCCTGGTATGTAGTCAAGAAGAATGTGCAGGACAACACGATATACGTCAGCAATGGTTATGATACCGACAAGCAGTATGGCAAGACCATACATATTGACGAAATGCACTTTATTTCGGGCAATCCTTGGGAAGGCACGACGGAGCCGGTCGACATCATGTTCAAAAACCGTCACACTCCGGAATTCATGAAGGCTAAATTTGTGCCGCTCGGAGGTTCTGAGTATCTGATTGAATCCGAAACCAAGGTGCAGGGCATTGCGCCGGGTCAGTTTGCCGTTATCTATGATGCTACCGGACACTTGTGCTACGGCAGTGGCGTGATTACGGGTCAGAAAGTGAAAAAATAATCCATTATAAGGAGGCTTGTATGGAAAACAGAGTGAAACTTGAAGTATTGGGTATTACGCAGAGTCAGATTCAGGTGGGTGCCTATGCTTTACTTTTGGCCGAATCGGGCGGTGACTATCGTATTCCGGTGGTAATCGGTGCGTCAGAAGCGCAGTCGATTGCTGCGAAACTGGAAGGAGTGACATTGCCGCGTCCGTTGGTTCATGATATGTTCTATTCGATGACCCGTGCCTTCGGCATACGGTTGAAGAACGTGTTTATCTATCGGTTTGAAAAGGGCGTTTTCTATTCAGAACTGACATTTGTCGACCGCGATGACCGCGAAGTGACGATTGATTCACGCACGTCGGATGCTGTGGCATTGGCCATACGCACCAACAGTCCATTATATACCACTGAAGAGATTCTTAAAACAACGGGATTTGTAGTGCAGGGAGGCAGCGAGCGCGTCTCTTCCAAAACGGAGGAAGAGGAGCCGGAAGAAGTGCCACTGAACCGCTTTGCCGTTAAGGAACTGGAGAAAATGATGCAGCGGTGCATTGAGCGTGAAGAATATGAGCGTGCCGCTGAAATCAAAAAGGTGATTCAGGAGAAGAATGAAAAGAGTAATGTTTAGAATCTTATTTTTAAAATCTATATAACTTGAAAAATTGAAAAGCTATGGATAATATTAAAATCCGTTTGGTTATCATGAATTTTCTCCAATTCGCAGTTTGGGGAGCTTATCTTACTTGTATAGGAAATTATCTTGGTTCTGCCGGAATGGGCGACCTGATTGCATGGTTCTATGCTATTCAAGGTATCGTGTCCATTTTTATGCCGGCTATTATGGGTATTCTTGCCGACAAATACATTCAGCCACAGCGATTGTTGGGATTGTGCCACATTCTTGCGGGAGTGTTCATGCTGGCATGCTGGGGATTGGGATATGCAGCAGGGTATAATGCCGAAATGCCGCAGCGTTCATTGTTCCTGACTTTCTATACGCTCAGTGTCGCATTCTATATGCCTACGTTGGCCTTGTCGAATACGGTGGCGTTTTCTATTTTGCGCCACAAAGGCTTTGACACCATTCAGGCATTTCCGCCTATCCGTGTGATGGGTACAGTGGGCTTTATTGCTACGATGTGGTTTGTTAATTGTGCGACATGGACCAACGATGGCCAGTTCCTGTTTAGTATTGATAGTGTGTATCGTTTCCAATATACATACATGCAGTTGTTCGTTTCCGGAGCTCTTGGCTTGCTCTTGGGTTTCTACTGTTTCTCTTTGCCGCAATGCCCGTTGGAAAAGAAGGAAGGAAAGAAGACGGTTTCAGAGGCTCTGGGTCTGAATGCTTTCCGTTTGTTCAAGAGTCGGAAGATGGCCATGTTCTTTATCTTCTCCATGCTGCTGGGAATGTCATTGCAGGTGACAAACGGTTTTGCCACTCCGTTCATCACCAGCTTTAAAGGAAATCCTTTGTATGCTGATACATTCGGCGCCAACAATGCTACGCTGCTGACTTCATTGTCGCAGATTTCGGAAGCATTGTGTATTCTTCTTATTCCGTTCTTCCTGAAACGTTATGGCATCAAGACCGTAATGCTGATAGCTATGATTGCTTGGGTATTCCGTTTCGGTATGTTCGGTTTAGGCGATCCGGGCAGCGGCTTGTGGATGTTTGTAACGTCAATGATTGTCTATGGCGTAGCATTCGACTTCTTCAACGTGTCGGGAGCTTTGTTCGTAGAACGTGAAACGGATACATCAATACAGGCGTCGGCGCAGGGTTTGTTCATGCTTATGACAAACGGAATCGGTGCAACGGTCGGAACATTGGCAGCCGGTGCGGTTGTCGACAATTTCTGCCAATGGCAGATTGTTGACGGTCAGTCCTATCTGTTAGGTGACTGGACGTCGGCATGGCTTGTATTCGCTGGCTATTCGCTCGTCGTAGCCGTTGCTTTTGCCCTGTTGTTCAAATATAAACATACTCCTGAAAAATTAGTCAGATAACGTTATGCATCGTTTTTATGCGCCCGATATAGAGACCTCAATGCTGCTTCCCGATGAGGAGGCGCAGCATTGTGTGCGCGTCCTTCGCCTTGCCGTAGGAGAGCAGATTGAAGTGGTCGACGGAAAGGGCAATCTTTTTCTGTGTGAAATAGCGACGGCCAACAATAAGTCGTGCGCGGTAAATATTCTCGAAAAGGCCAGCATTCAGCCTCATTGGGGCTGCCGCATAACGGTCGTAATCGCTCCGACGAAAAATATGGACCGCTTGGAATGGATGGTTGAGAAAGTGACGGAAATGGGGGTTGACCGCATTATTCCCGTGCTTTGCCGCTATTCGGAAAGAAAAGTGCTAAAAACGGAACGGCTGCGAAAGATAGTCGTTTCTGCCATGAAGCAGTCGTTGAAAGCCACGTTGCCGCAGCTTGACGAACTGACTCCGGTGATGGACGTCATCAATGCACCCGCAGAAGGCAGACGGTTCATTGCCTATTGTGACAGGGAAATCGAAAGGCGCATCTTTACGAAAGAATATCACAAAGGGGAAGATGTGCTGATTATGATTGGCCCGGAAGGTGATTTCAGCAAGGAAGAGATAAAAGCGGCACTGGCCAACGGGTTTGTTCCGGTTTCTCTCGGCGACAGCCGTTTGCGTACAGAAACAGCAGGCGTTTTTGCCTGTGCAGCTATTCATACGATAAATCAGATATAGTTATGATAGAGACACTAAAATCTTCAAAAAACCACAATTTCTTTTTGCTTGCCGGTCCTTGTGTTATCGAGGGTGAAGGTATGGCAATGGAAATTGCCGGACACATTTCCGAAATAGCAAAGCGTCTGGATATCCCTTATGTGTTTAAGGGCAGTTACCGTAAGGCCAACCGTTCGCGTGTTGACTCCTTTACAGGTATCGGCGATATCAAGGCTTTGGAAATATTGAAAAAGGTGCACGACACGTTTCAGATTCCTGTTGTGACCGACATTCATTCGGCTGAAGAAGCCGAAATGGCGGCGCAGTATGTAGACGTGCTTCAGATACCGGCATTCCTTTGCCGACAGACAGAACTGCTTGTAGCGGCTGCTAAAACCGGCAAAATGGTCAATATAAAGAAAGGACAGTTCCTTTCACCGGAGGCGATGGAATTTGCCGTGCAGAAGGTGAAGGATTCGGGTAACAATGATGTTGCCATAACGGAGCGTGGTACAACTTTCGGCTATCAGGATTTGATTGTGGACTATCGCGGTATTCCGACGATGAAGCAGTTTGCTCCGGTGATTCTGGATGTGACACATTCATTGCAGAAACCGAATCAGTCGTCGGGAGTGACCGGTGGTTTGCCACATTTGATTGAAACGATGGCACGTACGGGCATTGCCGCAGGTGTTGATGGTTTGTTTATGGAAACGCATCAGAATCCTTCAGTTGCAAAGTCCGACGGTGCGAACATGTTGCCGCTTGATCGTATTGAAGGTTTGCTCGAACGTCTTTCTGTGCTGAGAATGGCAGTGAACAGTCTCGATGCACAAATGTAATGATTGTTTTACTTTCAATAGTATAAACGCCGGCTGCCTTCTCAGGTGGCCGGCGTTGTCGTTTTTAAAAACGATTAGGATTTATTCCTGTTTTTATTGAATCCAAATCGGTTTTTCGACCGTCGTGGATATTATTGGGCATTTTAGCCCTTCTCCGCGTTCTGTCGACATCTTGCTTCTGTCTGACAAACACCACGAAAAAATCCGTCTAAAGTCTATCGCCGATTCGGATTGGATGAAACTAAGACTAACTCAGAAGTTTTTCTTTTGAAAATTCAATGTCCATCAGCATGTGTTTTAGCGCTTCCTGGTCCGTGTTGACCCGTCGGATGATTTCCAGTTCTTCTTTCTCTCCCCAGGCGGAGCAGACTACGCCGTTGTTGCTGTAACGCAATTGCAGTTCCTTTTGCAGGAGTTGTGCCAACTCTATTTCGCCGGCTTGCATCATCAGCATGTCTGTCCAGTTGCATGTCGTGTTCCAGCGCATTTTCTGGATATAGACAATCAGTGTGTATTTTAGGGATGCAACGGTGAAATCAGAATGGCAGTCCATGTATTTTTCCACCGTTTCTGCCAGATTCATTCCCTCGTGGATAAATAGCCCCAAGGCGTTGATTTTTTCCTCTATCGTCGTTGTTTTGTATTCATCAGCAAATTCATCGAGATATTTTCTTGGTGCAGGCAGATTCCAGTTTCCGTCGGCACTGATAATGTTGTGTTTCATTGCTGTCGTTTTCATGTTCTCCCGTTTTATATTGTTTGCTACAAAATTACGGGTAGAGTGGGCATGAAAAAGGTACTGGTGAGTTAAATGTTTTTTGGTGGGAGGGGATTGTTGAAAACGTATAAAAAAGAAGAAGGAAAACGTCTGAGAACGCTTTCCTTCTTCTTTCTGATATTTTGTCTGGCTTGTTATTTTATTTTCAATACTCTGCCCGGACGCAGCACTGTTCGTGTGCTGATGCCGTTCAAGCGGCAAATTGTGTTGACAGAAACTCCGTATTTTGAAGCGATTTTACCGAGAGTATCGCCTGTGCGGATTTTGTGTGTCTTGTAGGAAACTTTCTTAGAAGACTTGCTAGCCTTAGCTTTTGCACTTTCTGCGTATCTTGACTCGGTCGGATCGTAGTTACGAGCTTTCGTATATGTCTTTTTGTTGAAGACGTAAGAGTCCGTGTGAGTTGTCTGGTTCTTGAAGTCGAAAATAGCACTTGGGTTGATGGCATATCCCATGTAACGGGTTTCAAAGTGCAAGTGAGGACCAGTGCTTCGGCCTGTGTTGCCACCCAAGGCAATAGGGTCGCCGACTTTTACATCCTGATTCGGTTTTACGAGGAACTTGGACAAGTGGCCGTAAACGGTTTCCAATCCGTTGTGGTGGCGTACAATCACATAATATCCGTAGCCTCTTCTTTCATATTTAGTAAGTCGGACTTTACCGCTGAATGCTGCTCTTACAGTATCGCCGATTTGGAGTTTCAGGTCAACGCCCTTGTGCATTCTGCGGAAACGTGGACGATAGCCGTAAGGCGATGTCATGTAGCCTGGAACCGGCATTGCGTATTCGCTGACATCGATAGGAACATTGTCAGGAACTACTTCTCCGGCGTACGGATTGACAAGGTTGCTGTTCCAGCTTTCTGTATAGATATCGATTTCCGGTTCATCTTCCTCTTGGAGGATGATGTCCATGAATTCTTTTGTTTCATTGAGTTTGATTTGGTCCTCAATGTTGCGTTGTGACGCGATCAGGTTCTCGTGAATGTTGTTGTGGGCCGATACGGAGCGCAACTCCTGAGCCATTGCTGTCAGCGGGCATAAGGTGAGGGCGAGTGCCGTAAAACCCAGTGCTTTGTATAGCTTGTTTAAAATCATTCTCTTTTGCTGCTGTTTTTAAGTGTTTGAGTTTAAGTTAGCTTTACTTTTAAAGTTCATCTAAGGCATAGAAAACTTTAAATGTGACAGGTTGGTAGTCGAATATTTCTTCATCTTTGAAGAATCGTTTCACTTCAATGATACCGTTTTCCACAGAATCGGAAGCGTGTACGATGTTGTGTTGTCCGCTCATGCTGAAATCGCCGCGAATAGTTCCCGGCTCTGCTTTGCGGGCGTTGGTTGCACCGGTCATTGCGCGTACTACCGACACCGCATCAAGACCTTTTACACACATCACGATAACCGGCGACAACTTCATGGAATCGCGAAGAAGCGGGAAGAAGGGACGGTCAACCAAATGTGCATAGTGCTCAGCAAGGATTTCGTCAGTCAGTTGCATCATTTTCATGCCGGCAATTATCAGACCTTTTTTTTCGAAACGGGAAATTACCTCTCCAATCAAGCCTCTGTGCACGGCTGAAGGTTTTATGATGACTAACGTTTGTTCCATTGCTATTTGATTTTGGTAGGTTTGAAATAAAAAATTATATGCCCAAAGGTAATAAAAAAATTGTGGAGGGTGAAATTAATCTGTTCATAATCACCCAATTTTTCACATTATTTAGAATTTCTAAAAACTGTGTAGCATGAATTGCACTTTTTTTGCACAATAAGGTCTCAATGTGTATATTTTGTTTTATTGACAGCTTCTCAGCTGATTCTGCTCCAGTTGACAGTCTTGTCGAAATGTTTGTGCAGTTGTTCGACAAGAATTTGATTTTCAGGCAGAGCCAGTTCCGGGTCCTTGTCGAGCAGGGTGTTGGCTGCATCGCGGGCAACAGTTAGAATCTGCCCGTCGGTGGCAAGGTTGGCTATGCGCATGTTGAAGGCAATGCCGCTCTGTTGCGTGCCTTCAATATCGCCTGGACCACGCAGCTGCATGTCGGCCTCGGCAATAAGAAAACCGTCGGTGGTTTCTGTCATGATTTCCAGTCGTCGGCGGGTGTTCTTGGCGATTTCCGGTTTTGTCATGAGGATACAGTAGGACTGTTCGGCACCGCGCCCGACGCGTCCACGCAACTGGTGGAGCTGGGAGAGGCCGAACCGTTCGGCGTTTTCAATGACCATTACCGATGCGTTGGGAACATTCACGCCGACTTCGATGACGGTGGTGGCTACCAGTATCTGTGTAGCATTGCTGGCAAACTGTTGCATTTGGTAGTCTTTTTCGGCAGGAGTCATTTTGCCGTGCACGAAACTGACTTTAAAATCGCGGAATGTCTGACGGACATACTCGTAGCCGTTTTCCAAGTTTTTCAGGTCGAGCTTTTCGTTTTCCTGAATGAGCGGATATACGATGTAGACTTGTCGGCCTGCACGCAATTCCTTGTAGATGTCGCGGTTCACGCTTTCGCGGCTGTTTTCATAGCGGAGAAGCGTCTGGATGGGTTTTCGTCCGGGCGGCAGTTCGTCGATGACTGAAACATCGAGGTCGCCATATACGGTCATGGCAAGGGTACGCGGTATCGGTGTCGCCGTCATCACAAGTACATGAGGCGGATTGAGGTTCTTGTTCCATAATTTGGCACGTTGCGCTACGCCGAAGCGGTGTTGCTCGTCAATGATGACCATACCCAACTGCTTGAAATTTACGTTGTCTTCAATGACGGCATGTGTGCCAATCAGCAGGTGTATGCTTCCGTCGAGCAAGCCCTGATGAATTTCATCACGTTTCGACTTTTTGGTGGAACCTGTGAGAAGTTCCACGCGGAGTCCGATTTTGGAGCCCATCGCAGAGAGGGATTCATAATGCTGAGTGGCAAGAATTTCGGTCGGTGCCATCATGCAGGTCTGGTAGTTGTTGTCCACTGCCATCAGTGCCGTCATCATGGCTACGATGGTTTTTCCGCTGCCCACATCGCCCTGCAACAGACGGTTCATCTGCCGTCCGCTGCCTACGTCGGCACGAATCTCTTTCAGTACCCTTTTTTGTGCGCCGGTTAAAGGGAAGGGGAGCACTTCATTGTAGAAACGGTTGAAATATTCGCCGATGTGCCTGAACACCAACCCTCTGATTTTTGCATTCCGGTTTTTTGAATAGCGGAGAATGTTCAGTTGGATAAGGAACAGTTCCTCAAATTTCAGCCGGAATTTAGCATCCTTCAGTTTTGTCAGATTTTCGGGCATGTGGATGTTGACCAGTGCCTCACGCAAATTCATCAGCTTGAATTGTCCGGCCACGTTGTTCGGAAGCGTTTCCGGTATGTAGGCCACTTTTGCCAATAGGTTAGCTACAAGCTGTTGGATGGTTTTTGACGATATTCCTTTGTTGCGCAGCTTGTCGGGCAGGGTGTAGATGCCCCGCAGTCCATGCGGCTCGTTGTCGGGCTTGTAGACTTCTATTTCCGGATGAACCATGTTGATTCGCCCGTTGAATACGGAAGGTTTGCCGAATAGAATGTATTCCATGCCTGTCCGGTACATGTCCGAAATGGACTTGATGCGGTTGAACCAAACGACGTCAATCGTGCCGGTTCCGTCGGAAAAGAGCCCTTGCAGGCGTTTTTTTGCCCCTTCTCCGTGCTGGGTGAAGCTGACAAAGCGTCCTTTCAGCTGGATGTAGGGCGACTCGCTGTCGAGTTCGGCTATACGATAGATGCGGCTGCGGTCAACGTATCGGGATGGGAAAAAATAGAGGAGGTCATAAAACGTAGCAATGCCGAGCTCCTTTTTGAGAAGCTCGGCGCGTTTTGGTCCTACTCCGGTCAAGTAGGTTATGTCCATGTCCTCCAGTCGGTTCATTCTATTTGTTGAGTATTATTTCAGCAATTTTAATGTCGTCGGGATGGGTGATTTTTATGTTGCGCACGTTTCCTTTGTAGAGCGCTACCTCCGTTCCCCGGTATTCGACAACCGAGGCGTCGTCTGTAAACATCGGGCTGTAGGCCGTGTTGTAGGCTTCTTTCAGTAGGGAAAGATTGAACACTTGAGGCGTCTGTACGGCAACGAGCGTGTCACGGCTGATTGTGTGGCTGCCCTGACGGTCAAGTTGCCGGATGCTGTCGGTGACAGGAATGACAGGTATGGCGGAGCCGCAGCGTTCGGCTGTGTTGAAACCGTCGGCTATTGTCTGTTGGTCGACCAGCGGACGGGCTCCGTCGTGGACGGCTACAAGTCCTTCCGCTTCCTTTATTGTATGAAGGGCATTCTTTACAGATTCGAAACGGTTTTCACCGCCGATGGCAATGCGATGGGGTACGGTGAACTCATGCTGCCGGCAGATGTCGTTCCATAATGTCAGGTATTCGTTGGGCAGCACTACGATAATTTCCACTGTAGGGTCGTAGATGTGAAATGCACGGACGGAGTGCATGAGTACGGGCTCTCCATTGAGCGGTACGAACTGTTTCGGCAGGGTTGAGCCAAAACGGCTGCCTGTTCCTCCGGCTACGATAACTGCATATCTGTTCATTGTCGTTTCGATTTTTTGCTATACAAAATAAACAAAAACAATTTACTTCTGCAAATGACAGTAGAGAGGGATATAAAAACAAAAAAGGAACTTTTTCACAAAGTCCCTTCCTTATAGGTTTCCAATAGGTATAATTTTTTAAGGTAAAAAAGATTGTTTTAGGTTATTGAGACAAAGGACAACCTTTTTTTGCAGATAAACAAACAAAATAATATGTTATACAATATGCTTTTATAAATACTTTTTTGATTCTTATATGGTAAACTATTGATAAATAGTTTCTTTTGCACTATTTTATTTGAATGCTTCGAATGTATAAAAAATATTAAATGCGTACTTACCGGTAACTTTTTGCTTGTTATTCCTCGATGTAGTCGAACAGATTTAGTCCTGTCTCGTCAAAAACTGCATAGGAAGGATGCTTGATCCAATCCCCTAAAATAATGATGCGACTCTGATGGGGGAGTGCAAGATCGAGCAGGATATGTCGATGACCGAATATGAAAAAATCGATTTTACCCGTTTCCCTAAATTCTTTGGCAAAGCATACCAAGTGCTCGTTTTTCTCGCCTTGATATTCGGCGTAGTCATCTCCGGCTTTTCTACTATGGGCCGACCATCGCAATGCAAAAGCAATGGTCCACCGGGGGTGTATGGCCGCGTAAAGATATTGGCAGAAGCGGTTTCGAAATATTTTTCTGAGGAAGCGAAATGTCATGGGTCTTTTTCCGACGTTATCTCCATGCGAGAGGAAGAAACGTTTTCCCCCGATTTCGGTTATCAAGGTTCCGTCGTGTATCGTAATGCCCAATTCATGAGGTAGATAATCGAAAATCCAGATGTCGTGGTTCCCGATAAACCAGTGTATGTCAATGCCGTTGTCGCTTAGCTCGGCCAGCTTGCCGAAAAAACGGGTGAATCCTTTGGGGACTACATACCGGTATTCATACCAGTAGTCCAGAATATCGCCCAATAAATAGAGCGTTCCGGCATCTTGTTTTATGCTGTCGAGCCATCTAACGATACGACGTTCGTATTCGATGGGATTCTCGATATATCTTGCTCCCAAATGAAAGTCGGATGCGAAGTAAATTTTTTTCCCCGGCATGATTGTGTTATAAAAGTCCAAGTTCGAGTTTTGCCTCTTCGCTCATCATGTCTTTGTCCCATTCCGGCTCGAAAACCAACTGGATATCCACATTTTTCACATTTTCGATACTCTCGACTTTCATACGCACGTCTTCGATGATGAAGTCTGCGGCCGGACAGTTAGGAGCGGTCAATGTCATTTCTATTTTTACGGTCCCGTCGCTTACCTCTATGTTGTAAATGAGCCCGAGGTCGTATATATTTACCGGTATTTCGGGATCGTAAACGGTTCTCAGCATTTTTACGATTTCTTCTTCGATGGTCGGTTTATTTTCCATAGAAATACATATTTGTTTTTGTTTGTCGAAGATACGTTATTTTTTTCGATAGCCGATAAGGGTCTTTAAAATTTTATGATTCTTGTCGATTTGTCTGTCAATTTTATGATTTTAATATATTTTATCTTTGTGCAAATAGAGGTCGAGAAATGGGTTATAATAATAGCCTATGGCTGATTATAAATAAAAATAAAATGAAGTTTATGAAAAAGACAGTTTTTTGTGTAGCTCTTGTCGCTGCCTTGTTTTTGGCTGTTCCTGCCAATGCACAATTTAAGTTCGGTCCCAAAGTGGGTATGAATATATCTACTCTTTCTCTCAGTGGAAATTTGTCTGATAATTTCAAGGCAAATAATATTTCGAGCTTTACGGGAGGTCTGATGGCCGAGTTTATGGTTCCTGTTATCGGTATCGGGGTCGATGCCAGTTTGATGTATACTCGGAAGGGGTCGGAATTGAAAGATATAACCAGTGGTATATCGGAGAATAAACATGTCGATTATGTAGAGATTCCCATTAATTTGAAATATAAGTTTTCGCTGCCGGTAGTCGGCTCTATATTGTCTCCTTTTGTATATGCCGGGCCGAGTTTTGCATTCCGTGTGGGCGATAATTTCAAAGAGCAATTCAAAGAGAAAAGTTTCGATACGGCGATAAATGTGGGCCTCGGTCTCGAACTTTTCAATCACTTGCAGATTGCCGGTCAATATGGTTGGGGATTGGGTAGTGCCATGGAGGTCAAGAACGACCTTCCCGATTCGGTTATGAAAGGTAAGAGCCGGGCATGGACCATTACGGCGGCTTATTTGTTCTAAACTGGATTTTTTTCAAAATATAATCGCGAGGCAGGGAGAAACTCTCTGCCTCGTTGTTTTTTATGTCTGGGGAATGTGGGTTCGGCAGGTAATCAGTGGGGAAATGTAGATATGGATTTTAGCGATGAATTTCTTGTTAACAACCATATTCCAGTCTTTTCGGAGAGGTTGATTTACAGTTCTGTTATTGTTATCGGGGGGGCTTTTCCCCCTGTTTTTTTAACCCCCTCGCCCTACGGGCACTACTCCCCCTATCTCATCTGCGATGAGCAGAGGGAGAGGGTAAAAGCGTCGCTTTGAACGGCCATTTTGTTTTGTGAGGACTTCTCCTATGTTTCCTTACGGCACATCGGGGGAGAGGGTTGATACCTTGATACGTTTTCTCTGTTGCGGATATTTTTTAACCCCTCCGTCACTATGTGCCACCTTCCCCTATATTTTGCGTTGCAAAACGCAGGGGAGGAGTGTAGAAATCTTTCGATAACATGGTTCTACTGTTTTTATTCTCCGTCTGTGCTACCTCGCTCTATACTTTGCGTTGCAACCCCCGTAAGGCTGGACACGGCAAGGGAGGAATGTGTGAATGTCTTGTAATGCCGTGGAGTGTAGGGAGGAGGGGGTAAAGGGATAAATCTCACTGATTTCCTACTGTGCCCGAATAAACCCGTTTCTACCTTTGACTTTCTCTATATTTATATAGATACGGTTCGGCATAGTCAAGTCGGAAGTATGATTTCCGTTTGTCTTTGCACTCTCTTTTCGCTATCTTTGCATTGAAACTCGAAGATACCTCCGCTCGGCAGAATAAAATTAAAGCGAGCTTTGTTTGGCTCTGCTCTCGCTTATATGTATCTTTGTTACTACGAAGATAGGATGCGGTTCGGCATAGCCAAGTCGGAAATGTGATTTCCATTTGTCTCTGCTCTTACCTTTCGCTATCTTTGCATAAGAGAGAGAGGGTATTTTTGATTTCTCTCGGAAAGAACAGGACTTGATATGAGCACACTTGCCGACGTTGTATTACCGCTGCCGTTATATAAATATTTTACGTATCGGATTCCTTCCGATTTGCAGGAGGCTTTGCAAATTGGCAGTCGGGTCGTAGTTCCTTTCGGCAGGAAAAAGTATTATACGGCTATTGTAGTTCGGTTGCACGATGTCATGCCACAGGGATACGAGGTGAAAGAGCTTATTTCGGTGCTCGACGAGCGTCCTGTTTTGCGCCGTCCCCAATTACAGTTCTGGGAATGGATCGCCGATTATTATCTCTGTTCGGTCGGCGATGTGTATAAAGCGGCGTTGCCTTCGGGATTGAAACTCGAAAGTGAAACGACGGTCACGTTGAATACAGATTTCGAGGAACCGGACGATAATCGTTTGAAAGAGCGCGAATGGATGCTGTTGGCGGCATTGGGCAAGAAGTCACGCATGACCGTGCAGGAACTCGAAAAGGAGAGCGGAATGCGCAATATTTTACCTACTTTGCGAGTGTTGCTCGAACGAGAGGCTGTTTTTGTCTCCGAACAGTTGAAGACGAACTACCGTCCGAAGACGGAAACTTATATTCGTTTGACGTTCCAACAAGGCGATGATGCGGCTTTGCGCCATGCGTTTGAATGCGTGAAGCAAGCCAAGAAGCAGGAGATGATGCTACTGTCGTTTCTTGATTTATCTTTGTTTATGCAAAAGGGAAAACTGAGAGAGGTTTCCCGGAAGAGCTTACTCGATCGTTCGGGAGTGTCTTCGGCGGTTTTGGGTGCTATGGTCGAGAAGGGGCTGTTCGAACCGTATAAGAAAGAGATAAGTCGTTTCGAGACAGATGTTTATACTGTTCAAGAGGCTGCTCCGTTGAGCGATGCCCAACAAGTTGCATATCGGCAAATATCGGATTCATTTAAAGAGCATTCCGTCACGTTGTTGCATGGAGTCACATCGAGCGGGAAAACAGAAATTTATGCTCATTTGATAGACCGTGTTCTGCACGAGGGCAGACAGGTATTATACTTGGTTCCCGAAATAGCATTGACGACACAGTTGACGAATCGGTTACGCAAAATATTCGGAGACAAATTGATGATTTATCATTCGAAGTTCTCGGATAACGAGCGGGTGGAGATTTGGAATACATTGCTCGATGACCATTCTCCCCGAATCGTTTTGGGTGTGCGGTCTTCCATTTTTCTGCCGTTCGGCGATTTGGGATTGGTAATTGTCGACGAGGAGCATGAAACTTCGTATAAGCAGTACGACCCGGCTCCCCGTTATCATGCTCGTAATGCGGCGATCGTTTTGGCGTCGATGCATGGGGCTAAGACTTTGTTGGGAACGGCTACCCCGGCTGTCGAAACTTATTTCAATGCGAGGCAGGGGAAATATGGTCTGGTAGAATTGAAGAGTCGATTTAACGATGTGGAGTTACCCGAAATTATCCCGGTAGATGTGCGGGAGATGAGGAAAAAGAACCGTATGCGAGGGAATTTTACACCTGAATTGCTCAATCGCATGCAGATTGCTTTGGACGGGGACGAGCAAGTTATTTTGTTTCAAAATCGGCGGGGATTCGCGCCCATGGTGGAATGTAAACAGTGTGCATGGGTTCCCAAGTGCGAACATTGCGATGTGAGTCTGACTTATCATAAGCGTTTTAATCAGCTGACGTGCCATTACTGCGGTTTTACGTATGAGATACCGAAAGTGTGTCCGGCTTGCGGACAGCCTACGATCGGGGTGATGGGTTTCGGAACGGAACGGATAGAGGAGGATATTGCTCAACATTTCCCGAATATACCGGTATCTCGTATGGATTTGGACACGACCCGTTCCCGTAGTGCTTATGAGCAGATCATCGAAGATTTTTCAAAGAAAAAGAATAAAATCCTTATCGGCACGCAAATGATTACGAAGGGATTGGACTTCGACCATGTGAGCGTGGTGGGGATATTGAGTGCCGACTTGATGATGAATTATCCCGATTTCAGAGCCCATGAGCGAGCTTTCCAGATGATGGAGCAAGTTTCGGGACGAGCCGGTCGGAAAAATCGGAAGGGCGTGGTCGTATTACAGACTTCTCAGCCGGAATCTCCTCTGATACGTCAGGTAATCGCTCATGATTACGAGGGTATGTATAACATGCAGTTATCCGAGCGAAAGGCTTTTTCTTATCCACCTTATACCCGGTTGATATATATTTATCTGAAACATAGGGACGAGACTCTTTTGCAGGAGTTGTCGGTACGATATACATCTCTGTTGAGAGAGGTATTCGGCGCACGTGTGTTAGGCCCCGATAATCCGCCTGTGGCTCGTATTCAGTCTTTATATATACGGAAGGTCGTCTTGAAAATGGAACTTTCGGCATCGATGCCGAAAGTAAAGGAGATTTTGAAACAGGTCTATGAAAATATGTTGGTGGACGACCGGTTTAAGACTTTGTTGCTCTATTATGATGTAGACCCGATGTAGTGTAATCAATAACTAATTTATAATCATATCCATGGAACATAGAAATTTAATTGCCGCTTTGTGTATGATTTCGGCTTTTATTTTGCCAATAAATGCGGAATTGAAGTATGTAGATGCGTCTCGTTTGACGCTCATCGGGAAAGTGATGCCGACTCCCGAAAATGTCTATCACCGGGTCGATACGGTGAAGTATAACGATATGCCGTTTCAAGTAAAGCGGTTGTTTACGCATTCGGCCGGATTGGTCGTTAGTTTTAAGACCAATAGCCCGACGGTTGCCGCTCGTTGGACAACGAAGGGAAAAGGTGTGATGGGAAACGTTACGCCGATATGCGATAGAGGATTGGATTTGTATATGAATGACGGCGGAAAATGGATACCGGTGGGCGCAGGCACTCCGTCGGCAGGAAAAGCGGAGCAAGAGCGGGTCATCACCAAGAATTTAAAGCCGGGGGTACATAGGTTTTTGTTATATCTTCCGTTGTTCGAAGAGGTACGTTCGTTGGAAATCGGAGTAGACGAGGGGTCTTTTATCGAGGCAGAGCCGTCTCCGTTCCGTCATACGGTTCTTATGTATGGATCGAGTATCTTGCATGGGGCTTGTGCCAGTCGTTCGGGGCTGGCGTACCCTGCGCGAATGTCGAGAAATACGGGTATCAATTTCGTGAATTACGGTTTGAGCGGAAACGGTAAAATGGAGGCTGCGGTGGCCGATATGTTGAAAGATATCGATGCCGATGCTTTTATTTTGGATTGTATGCCGAATCCTTCTCCTAAGGAAATCACGGAGCGTACTCAATATTTGGTGAACACGATTCGGAAATATCATCAGGGAACTCCTATTATCATGATAGAGACTTATATGAGGGAAAACGGATACAGTGACCAAGCTGTGCACGATCGTTGTACCCGTCAAGGCGAGGCATTTGTGAAACAGTATGAACTGTTAAAGAAACAAGGTATAAAAGACCTGTATTTGATTCGGGACAATCATGCCATCGGGACAGATCATGAAGGTTCGGTGGACGGTACTCACCCTAACGACTTGGGATTCGATCGTATGGTAGAGCAATACCAACCTCAGATTATGAGGATATTAAAGAAATACGGAATCAAATGATAAAAAGAAAAAGGCTCGAAAAATTCGAGCCTTTTTATGGAAATCGCTTGGAGATGGCGACCTATGGGCGGGATAACGCTCGTTTGATTCCTTTAACAACCAATGGTTCCATAACTTTGTATCCGTCGAGGTTGGGGTGGACGCTATCCCTGCCGTAATTGGGGTTTAACCCTTTTTGTTCATCGACAAGGGCGGTATAAAAATCGACGTAAACCAATCGTTTCGAGCGGGCGTAATCTTTAATGAGTTCGTTCAAGGCAATAATCGTATCTGCCGGTTGGACTTCGGGAGACCAGCCGTATCGATTGGCAGGGAGTACGGAACATAAGACGACTTTTATATGGTTGGCTTGTGCCAGTTCTGTCATGGATTTGATATTGTCCATGATCATATCGATATTCGTCGGGCCGGTATTCCCGGCTATGTCGTTTGTCCCGGCCAATATGACGACTGCTTTGGGAACCAGATGTATCACGTCTTGTCGGAATCGCAGAAGCATTTGAGAGCTGGTTTGTCCGCTGATTCCTCTTCCGATGTAGTCATTTTCGGAAAAGAATTGCGGATCCAGAGAAGCCCAATTTTGTGTAATTGAATTACCCATGAAGACAACCCAATTTTTACGGGCATCTTCCGAGTCGTTTTTCCTCATTTCCATAATAGCTTTGTTGGCATCGCGATAACGATTCAGATTGGGCCAATCTTGCGCTGCGCATTCAAGAGTCAGTATTGCTGTAAAGAATATGAATGGTAAAGAAAGTTTCGATAGAAGTTTCATGGTATTTAAAATGAAGTAAGAACACTCCATTCGGAGTGTTCTTGAAATGAATAAACGGTGTTAATAAGCAAAGATGGGGTATTCTTTCATCATGCCGTTGACCTTTTCCCGAACGGCTTTGATGACGGCTTCACTTTCTGGATTGGCCAAAACCGTGTCGATAAGTTCTACGATTTCGCACATCATTTCTTCTTTTGCTCCACGAGTCGTTATCGCCGGAGTTCCCACACGGATACCCGATGTTTGGAACGGAGAGCGGCTATCGAACGGAACCATGTTTTTATTCACCGTGATGTCGGCTTGAACCAATGCTTTCTCGGCGACTTTTCCTGTCAATTCGGGGAATTTGGTACGCAAGTCGATGAGCATGCAGTGGTTGTCAGTACCGTTGGATATGATTTTGTATCCTTTATCCATGAATGCTTTTGCCATAGCAGCGGCATTTTTCTTCACCTGAGTCTGGTATTCGATGTATTCGGGTTGCAGGGCTTCGCCGAACGATACAGCTTTAGCTGCGATAACGTGTTCAAGCGGACCACCTTGTACTCCCGGAAAGACTGCCGAATCGAGTAATGCTGACATTTTCTTTATTTCTCCCTTAGGTGTTTTTTTACCCCAGGGGTTTTCAAAATCTTTACCCATGAGGATAATACCTCCACGGGGCCCGCGCAGGGTTTTATGAGTGGTCGAGGTGACGATGTGAGCGTATTTCAAAGGATTGTCCAACAATCCGGCGGCTATGAGCCCGGCGGGGTGAGCCATATCAACCATAAAAATGGCGCCTATTTCATCGGCTATTTTGCGCATGCGGGCATAGTCCCATTCGCGAGAGTAAGCCGAGGCTCCGCCGATAATCAGTTTCGGACGTTCGCGCAAGGCTACCTCTTCCATCATGTCATAATCGACGTATCCGGTATCTTCTTTCACACTGTACTCCAACGGGTGGAACATCAGTCCGGAGAAATTTACGGGGCTTCCGTGCGAAAGGTGGCCTCCATGTGAAAGGTTCAGCCCCAAGAATTTGTCACCGGGGTTCAACACGGCCATGAATACGGCCATGTTTGCTTGTGCTCCCGAATGCGGTTGAACATTCGCCCATTCGGCATTGAACAGTTTCTTGATACGGTCGATAGCGACTTGTTCGCTTTGGTCTACCACTTCGCAACCTCCGTAGTAGCGTTTCCCGGGATACCCTTCGGCGTATTTGTTGGTCAGGCAAGAACCCATTGCCTGCATGACCTGATCGCTGACAAAGTTTTCCGAAGCAATCAATTCAATGCCTTTTCGTTGTCGTTGATTCTCTTTTTCAATGATGTCGAAAATAATGTCGTCTCTTTTCATATTGTGTTGTGTATTAAAAGTTTTTACCATAAATATCCTATTGAAATGCTCAATTCGTTGACGGCTCTGGACAGTTTTACCTGACTGGTTTGGAGCTCATCGGGATTGACTTTGAAAGATAAATCTTTGGAATTTCCCACACAATAGGCATACCGAAAGTCGATGTATAGATGCCCTATGGTGGTGCTCAATCCGCCGATCAAATAGAATGAAAAGCTGTTAGGGGATTCATCGTAGATTAGGTTGCGGAATGAACCTCCCGTAGTGCTTATTCCGCTTGTTTCATTAAAGATGTAGGAAACCCGGGGACCAGCAAAAAGATTCATGAGGTATGGGCCATGTTTGGTGATGTTATAGCCATATAGTATGGGAACATCGAGGGTATAAGCCGAAGTATTGATTTTACGTAATTCGTAGTCGGGATTATATAGCCGGGTATGGAACTGATGCATGCCCACTTCGAGTTGTATATAATGTTTTTTGAAATTGTATCTTCCTATAAAAGAGCCGGATAATCCCAGCCTCGATTCGGAATCGGATTCGTCGACTTTGTTTCCGTTCAGGGTCAAATGTCTTATGTCGACTAACGGCGCATTGACTCCCAAGCGGATTCCCCAATTGAATCGCTTGCTTACGTTCAATTCTTGTATTTGAGCTTGAACTGTAAGAATCCATAAGAGTGCCATGCAGATAACCGTAGTGATTCTCTTCATACCTGTCTATTTATTTTTTCTTTTGGACAGACCAACCGAATTTCCCTATTTCTTTTCCTATTTCGTAGTAATGCCCGTGGGAATAGACCAATAGATCGGCCTTTTGCATATCGAACGCGCCTGTCTCGGGATTTATATATTTATCATCGGCCAATATGTTTACTACGTCGGATATGAACATATCGTGGGACCCGAGGCTGATAATTTCTCTTACCTTGCATTCTATACAGAGGGGAGATTCCTCGACGTAGGGAGCTTTTACGATTTGAGCGGTTTTCGGAGTGAATCCTGTTTTTTCGAATTTGTTATAATTCTTTCCGGAGGAAACGCCGCACCAATCGGTCGCTTTTGCCATTTGAACGGTCGTGAGATTGATTACGAACTCCATGTTTTTTCTTAGAATCTCGTAGGAATATCTTTCCGGTCGAACGGATATGTAGCACATGGGAGGATTGGTACAGAGCGTGCCGACCCAACTTACCGTAATGAGGTTATACTCTTCGGGCGTATTACCGCAACTGACCAGAACAGCCGGCAACGGGTAGATGGTAGTCCCGGGTTTCCAACTTTGTTTCATATATCGGAAGAATTAACAGATTTCTATTTCTTCTTTGGTTACCGACCGCTCGCAATAATGGCATTTTACTTGGACATCGATTTTGTCGGTCACATGAAATATGGTTTCCATCGGTTCGTTATTCGTGATGCATTTGGGGTTTCCGCAGCGGATAATGCCATGCACGATGTCCGGTAAAGATACTTTCCGTTTTTCGATGACTTGGTAATCGCGGATAATATTGATTTGTGCAGCCGGGGCTACCAATGCGATCTTATTCAAGTCTTCTTCTTTGAAGAAACGGTCGGCAACTTTGATGATACCTTTTTTCCCTATTTTTTTACTGGCTAAGTTATTGCCGATGGTGATGCTGTTCGTACAGTTTTCAAGTCCTAAGATAGACACTACTTTGAATAATTGGCTCGAAGGTATATGGTCGATGACGGTTCCGTTTTCGAGAGCCGCTACTTTTAGTTCTTTTTTTTCGTCGTTCATGATTACCGAAAATAAAAGGGGTTAAACTTCAATTCCTAAAACTTTACAGATAATGGCTTGCCGAGCGAATAGTCCATTTTTGGCTTGTTGGAAATAATAGGCTTTGGGATTGCTGTCGACATCGTAAGAAATTTCATTAACCCGGGGGAGCGGGTGTAAGATTCTCAGATTAGCTTTGCTGTGTTCGAGCATACTGTTGTGCAGCGTATATACGTTTTTAACTTTTTCGTATTCCTTCCCGTACCAGTGCAAGTTCTCCATAAAATCGAACATCGTCCATCAGATTTCCAAGTACTGTATTTCCTTTTACGATTGCAAATTCAGCATCATCGTAGTAACTGTCTTCCGGATCACGATAGATAATCCCCATACTGCATACTCGATAGGCATTTTCAGTTCATCGGGTGCGACGAAATGAAATGTGGGATTGAAATGAGACATAGCCATCAGCAGGGAGTGTACGGTACGTCCGTATTTTAAATCTCCCACCATAGTAATGTTCAGGTTCGATAGAGTGCCCTGTGTCTTGTAGATGGAATATAAATCGAGCATGGTTTGCGAGGGGTGCTGATTCGCTCCGTCTCCTGCATTGATAACGGGAACGGAAGAAATTTCAGAGGCATAACGGGCAGCACCTTCGAGATGGTGGCGCATGATGATTAAGTCGACATAGTTGCTTACCATCATGATGGTGTCTTTCAGTGTTTCTCCTTTTGAGGAGCTGGTCGTGCTGGCGTCTGAAAATCCAATGACTTTTCCGCCTAATCGGTTGACAGCGGTTTCAAAGCTGAGTCGAGTGCGGGTAGAAGGCTCGAAGAACAGAGTCGCCACGACTTTACCTTCCAGAATTTTTCGATTGGGATTTTCTTCGAATCGACGCGCTTTTTCGAGAAGATCCAGAATTTCTTCTTTTGAAAAATCGGTAATAGATACTAAACTCTCACGTTTCATCGTCGGTATGATTTGTTTTTATATTACAATGCTCGTTAACAAAAAAGCCAACACGACTATAAAAGTCATATTGGCCTTTTATTTTGTTTCTCTTCAAGAGAATATATTTCTTGGCTATTATAAAAATGCCTGTGCCGTAATGGATTATATGTTTGTTCTTGCCCACTCATTTCACTAAGCAAAGATAGTAAAAAAAGACCGAAAGCCAAGTGTTCAGACATAAAAAATATTCTTTATAAATCTACAAAATGTATTCGGATAAAATATATTTGTTACCTTTGCTTTAACAATTGGCTGCGGATAGAGCGAATGGCTTTTAAGACTTTGTTAATAAATGCATAGATGGAGAGATGAAAGTGGGTAAGTTGAAAAAATCTATCGGGGATACATCGCGTATTGTGCGGTATATGTGGTATGCCTTTGGGGGAATCGTTGTTCTTGTCGTTGCGGCCTTTGCGATGATTGCATGGGGGTGGATAGGATATATGCCGCCGATAGAGGATATGGAAAATCCGAAAGATAAATTCGCCTCGGAGATTTATTCTTCCGATATGGAAGTAATAGGCCGGTTTTATCAAAGCAAGAGTAACCGGGTGTATGTACATTATGATGAAATTTCTCCTTATTTGGTCAATGCTCTTATCGCTACGGAGGACATTCGTTTCAAGGACCATTCCGGCATAGATGTGAAGGCTTTGTTCCGGGCTTTTATCAAACGAGGGCTATTATTTCAAAAGAGTGCGGGGGGAGGAAGTACGATTACCCAACAGTTGGCCAAACTCCTTTATTCTCCTAATGCCGATAATGTGGTGGAACGGTTGTTCCAGAAGCCGCAGGAATGGGTTATAGCTGTACAGCTCGAACGTTTTTATACCAAAGAGGAAATCGTGAATATGTATCTGAATCATTTCGATTTCCTGAATAATGCAGTCGGGATACAATCGGCGGCATACATTTATTTTCATACGGCTCCCGATAAGTTGAAAATAGAGGAGGCTGCGACGTTGGTGGGTATGTGCAAGAATCCCTCGTATTATAATCCCCGCAGGTTTAACGAACGCACGAGGGGGCGTCGTAACACGGTTTTGAACCAAATGTATAAGGCCAAGTATATTACAAAGGCGGAACTTGACTCTTTACAAGCTTTGCCTTTGGAGCTGAAATATACCCGGGTGGATCATAAAGAGGGGTTGGCTCCTTATTTCAGAGAGCAATTGAGATTGATGATGACGGCAAAAAAGCCTGTGAAATCGGCATATCGGGGGTGGGAAGCTCAAAAATTTATAGACGATTCCATTGCTTGGGCGAATAATCCGTTGTATGGTTGGTGCGAGAAAAATGTGAAGGCTGACGGAACCAAGTATAATATTTATACCGATGGGTTGAAAATCTATACGACGCTTGATGCGCAGATGCAACGGTATGCCGAGGAGGCTGTGGAAAAACATTTGGGCGGGTATTTACAACCTCGCTTCTTCGCCGAGAAAAAAGGACGGAGTTATGCACCGTTCTCCCGAAGCATAACTCGGGAAGAGCGGGAGTCAATCTTGGATAGGGCGATGAAGCAGTCGGATCGTTATCGGGCGATGAAAGCGTCGGGTGCGAGCGACGAGCAGATTCGAAAGGCATTTATTACTCCTGTCGAGATGCAGGTCTTTTCGTATCAAGGTTCGATCGACACGATTATGTCTCCATTGGATTCTATCCGTTATCAGAAGTCTTTCTTGCGAGTGGGATTTATGTCTATGGATCCGAATACAGGTCATGTGAAGGCTTATGTGGGCGGTCCTGATTTTACGCATTTTCAATATGATATGGCTTCGGTGGGACGGCGCCAGATAGGATCGACCGTGAAACCGTTCTTATATACGTTAGCGATGGAGGAGGGATTCACTCCTTGCGATATGTTTTTAAATGAACAGCCTACATTGATTACAGAAGACGGGAAGCCCTGGTCTCCTCGGAATTCGTCGAAAGCGCGTGTGGGCGAGATGGTTTCTTTGCGTTGGGGGTTGGCAAATTCGAATAACTGGATTTCTGCCCGATTGATGGATAAGTTGTCGCCCTCGTCATTGGCGAGGTTGATGCATTCGTTCGGGATTAAAAATAAGATAGATGAAGTCATCTCTCTTTGTTTAGGTCCGGTCGAGGTCTCGGTCGAGGAAATGGTGACGGCTTATACAGCCTTTTCGAACAAAGGCGTGCGTGTAGACCCTTTGTATGTGACTCGTATAGAGGATAATTTAGGGAATGTAATAGCCGAGTTCACGCCTTCGATGACCGAGGTTTTCAGTGAACAGGCTTATTATCGCATTTTGCCGATGTTGAAAGATGTGATAGATCACGGAACGGGCGGTCGTGTTCGTTTCCGTTATGGTATTACTGCTCCTATGGGAGGTAAAACAGGGACGACCAATAATAATTCGGACGGTTGGTTTATGGGATTTACTCCCGATTTAGTTTCCGGTGTATGGGTAGGAGGCGAGGATCGCTCGATTCACTTCGATGGTATGGCCGATGGGCAGGGAGCCAGTATGGCATTGCCTATTTATGGTCTTTATATGCAGAAAGTTTATGGGGATCAAAGTCTGGGTTACTCACAAGATAGCGACTTCGAGATTCCTGAGGAGTATTCCGATCCTTGTGGCGGAAGTTCATATATCGAAGAATCCGTTACAGCTCCCGTGGAGAGCATAGAGGGGATATTCGATTGATTTTTGCATCGTTTGGGTCGTTTTGACAGATACCTGTGAGGTTCTGTATGTCGGGGGCAATCACAGGTATAATAGCCAGATGAGGACGGGAACCGAAATATCGACGATGATGCCGTGGAAGATGGCGAAGATGACGTATTTTTCTCCGAGGGTGGCGCTGATGAGAGGTAGAGTCGTGTCGATGGAGGTTGCTCCTGCGGCTGTAATCGGGGCTAATTTCCCGCAATAACGGGCAAGTAGCGGAATTGTAAGAAGTGTCAAAAGCTCTCTGCTCAGATTACAAATAAGAGCGATAGTACCGATGTCGGCTCCTGCAAGCTCGTTCAGTAAAATTGCCGATAGACTGTAATATCCGAATCCGCAACCGATGGCAACGGTTTCCCGTAACGGAACGGGACAGAATAGCGAGAACAGACAACAAGCGGCGATTGTCCCGACGATCGTGGATAACGGTATCAACAAAATCTGGAATTTATATTTTTTGATGGGAGCGGATAGTGCGGTTAAATCACTGCCGAGTCCTATTCCCACCAAGAACATCATGACGTACAGGATATAGAGGCTGAGGGAGTCGTCGCACTCGGGAATTATGCCCCAGTAGGAACAGAGTACTCCCGCCGCAAAACATAACAGAATGATGAGACTATTTTTCATGATCGTTGGTCATCTTCTTTTTTGAATAGGTGACGGTAAACGATCCACGATAAAAATACGCTTCCTGCGATGGATACAACGGAGATTGCGATACCTAAGAGGCCGAGGGTTCCCAGCCCTTGTATAACTTGCGGGTTGCTACCTACCGATAGACCCATCACGAAAAGTAACAGGAAAATAATGTAAATGTTGATTTTGGAAACGAGGGCGGGTATGGCTCGAATATTCCGTAATATATATCCGATCAGAACACCGGATAACATGACTATCATTACACCGAACATGCCGTTGAAATTGAAATAATTTTATTTTACAAGTGGTTGTTTTTTATGTGGATATTTCTCATGTGCTTGGGATATTCTTTCCCGGATAAATATTTGTTGATGTGCAGGACATGGGAACTGTTGTGCAAATCGCTTCCCAGATAGTCTACCATCTGTTTGGAAATCAGCCATTCGGCCACCTCTTTCGCTCTTTTGTTGTAATACCCTGCGAGGGAAAGCAGATTGACTTGAAATTCACACCCTTGTTCATGCAGTTCTTTGTAGATTTTTTTGTCATCGTAATAATAAGCATATCGTTCGGGGTGGGCTAGAATGGGGGAAAGTCCTTTGATTTGTAAATCGAAGACGAGACTTTTGATGTTCCAGAACGGTTGTAGAAAAGAGTTTTCGATAAGGATATGGTTGCCGGGCATGGGTATGATTTCTTCTCTTTGCAGTATGCCCAAAAAGTTATCGTCCATTCGGTATTCTGCGGAGTAGCAGAGTTTAATTCCCAGTTCGTCCAAATTGGTCTCTTGGCAAAGCCGGGAGTATGCCGACCCGATGGTTTGTGGAGTGTTTTCGAATGAAGCCTCGGTCACATGAGGCGTAGCTATGATTCTTTCAAGTCCCCATTCTTTCATTTGATGAATGAGGGCGAGGGAGTGTTCTACATCGGGAGACCCGTCGTCGATACCCTGTAATACATGGCAGTGAACCTCTGTCGTATAGGGTAGTTTGGGAGTATTGTTTTTCTTTTTTAAGAAATTAAACATATCTGAATGGCGTAAAGATTTTATTTGTGATACAAAAGTACGCTTTTTCCTTTGATAATAAGTTAAAGAATATTATTTTTGTATTCTTAAATTCATGTAATGTGAATAGATGTAACACCTATAAAATCAAATGGCTATGTCAAGAAAATTGAAAATCCGAGATCTTACTCTTCGTGACGGGCAACAGTCTTTGTTTGCGACTCGTCTTACCCAAGAACAGATAAACCGCGTTTTACCTTATTACAAGGATGCCGGTTTCTTTGCGATGGAAGTTTGGGGTGGTGCTGTGCCCGATTCGGTGATGCGTTATTTGAACGAGAGTCCGTGGACTCGTCTTAAAACAATCAGTGAAGCTATTGGGGGGGCATCTTATTTAACGGCACTTTCTCGTGGCCGTAATTTGTTCGGGTATGCGCCTTATCCCGATACGGTTCTTGACGGATTTTATCGCGAGGCCGTGGCAAACGGGTTGGGTATCATGCGTATATTCGATGCACTCAACGATTTGAACAATGTAAAATCTTCTGTGGAAAAGATAAATGCTGTCGGGGCGATTTCCGATGGAGCCGTATGTTACACGGTAGATCCGCATTATACCATAACGTTTATGGATCGAGTAAAGGCGTTGTTCGGTAAAAAATTGCCGAAACCTATCTTTACCGATGAATATTTTGTGGAAAAAGCACTCGGTTTTGAAAAGTTGGGTGCAAAGATGGTTACTCTCAAAGATATGGCCGGATTGGTGAATCCTTCTCGAATCGCTTCTTTGATGCCTAAATTGAAACAGGCTTTGAAAGTGCCGGTCGATTTTCATACCCATTGTACACCGGGGTATGGCCTCGCATCGTCGTTGATGGCTGTTATACACGGTGTGGATATTTTGGATACTAATATTTGGTATTTTGGCGGAGGTTCGGCGGCTCCGGCCATAGAATTGCTCTATATTTTCTGTAATAAATTGGGCGTAGAGATGGAAGTCAATATGGCAGCTGTAAGTAAAATACGTGCCGAGTTGCTCGGTATTCGTCGCGAGCTGGCTGCATACGACTTGAAGAAAGACTCGTTCCCCATTGCGTTCGATCCGTTGATCGATAAGTTGCCCGATCATATCGACAAGTTGTTCGATACGGCTATCGAAGCCGCGCGTCAGAATAACGAAGCCGCTTTGCTGGATGCTTGTCATGCCATCGAAGATTATTTCGGATTCCCGAAACCGAATGAGTTGGTGAAGGCTGCGGAGGTTCCCGGCGGTATGTATTCCAATATGGTGGCTCAGTTGAAGCAGCTTAAAGCCGAGCATGTGCTCGATGATGCCATGCGATTGATTCCGAAGGTTCGTTCTGATGCAGGATTGGTTCCTTTGGTTACGCCTACCAGCCAGATTGTAGGAAGCCAAGCCGTAAGCTGTGCTTTGGATAAATTGAAAGGGAATCCGGAATATACGACGGTTTCCAACCAGTTCAAGGCATTGGTGAAGGGAGAATATGGCAAGACTCCGGTCCCTGTCGATCCTAAATTCCGTGAAAAGATTACCGGTAGTCCGATTGAGACTCCGTATGATACGAACTCTTACAAGGCTCCCGAAAATCCTGTGTTGCCGGAGTATGGCAATGTGAAATTGGCCGAAAACGAACAGGAGTATTTGTTGCTAGAACTTTTCCCCAACGTTGCCACCACTTATTTGAAGGGTGTGCGTGCAGCTGAGTATGAGGCTAAGAAACCGGCTGTCGAGGAAGTGAAAGAGGCCGCAGAGGAAGCAGCTCCCGTAGAACCTATAACGGGCCCGACTATCGATGCTCCTATGGGAGGGAAGGTTGTCGAGATAAAAGTGAAGGTTGGAGACAAAGTGAAAAAAGACGATGTCGTGCTGGTGTACGAGGCCATGAAGATGGAGAACGATATACTCTCCACCCTTGAAGGAACCGTGAAACGTATTCTGGTAAAAGAAAACGATGTAGTGGGTACTAACGAACCGTTGATCGAGTTCGAATAATCGGCAGATTGCAGAATTAAAACATAGTCCGGTCGGCGCATCTTTGTCGCCGACCGGCTTTTTTATGAAAAAGTGGAATAAATATTTTTCTAAATGAAAAGTTATCCCTACATTTGCAAGCCATTACGAAAAATCACGCTACCAACGTGAACATTTGATAATAATTAAAAAGACGATATAACAATGAAAAAAGGAATCCATCCTGATAACTACCGTCCCGTAGTTTTCAAAGACATGTCGAACGAAGAAATCTTTATCACTCGTTCAACCGTAGCAGCCAAAGAGACTATCGAAATTGATGGTGTTACTTATCCTTTGGTAAAACTTGAAATTACCAGTTCTTCACACCCGTTCTTCACCGGTAAACAGAAATTGGTGGATACGGCCGGTCGTGTAGATAAGTTCATGAGCCGTTATGGTAATCGTAAGAAATAATTGATTTTTTTCAATTATATGTTTGTGCCCCGGTTGTCAAATCGGGGCACAGTTTTTTATATGAGGGAGAGATGACCCTGTAACGTGTGGGGGTACAGTTCAGTAGAAAATTCGTGGGGGATAAATTTGAATTTTAACAAATGCGATGGATTATATTTCTGTTTCTCCCTTGTGTTGTGTTAGTAATAGGTGAGATGCCGACGAAACGGTAGTTTTTGAGGAGAGGGGTTGAAAAGATAGGATAGGATTTTTGATTGTAAGGGTTAACCCCTCCGTCCTTGCGGACACCTCCCCTATATTTTGCTGTGCAAAACACAGAGGAGGAGTTTTAAAATATCTCCGATAGTGAGAATTGAAACACCCCGTAATGCTATGGGACACGGGAAGGGAGGAGGATTAAAATGTCACTACGAATATTCTTTTCCCTCCTTACCTGCGAATGCAAGAGTTAAAAGACAATTCCCACTAAATTTTTGCCGAGTCCCGATATGGGTGTATTTTTTAGCATTATGTATAAGGGGCTATGTCGTATTAATGACTGCGACATAGCCCCTTTATCGGCTCATGTGCTACATATTTATTCTACCATCACATCTTGCATAGTAGATGCATTAAGTGTTGTTCCTTGTTGAATTTTAGGCATGCTGCCTTTCATGCATCCGCTAATAAGTCCAATAGGAAAAAATAAGACAGAAAGAATGATTACGCCACCAAGTTTACTGCTCCCATTTTTACAACTACTGAGGCGAAGAGACACTCTTTTGTTATCAATAGTTTTAGTAGTTGCATGGGTTAAGCAGATTTTCCCAGCTTTACCCCATGAACCGTTCGGATCTGCTGTAAACTCTATGAAGGCAGGAGTTCCGGCTTTTATTAGCACTTGCGCCCCATCGGCTGAGTAAACGTCTGTTTCTACGATTGAAGATATGGTGCCAGTATCAGCTGTGTTGTTCGCCTTAAATGTCTCATTTATGCGGAGCACTAACTGTGTCCCATTTTCTAATAATTTACTTCGGTTGGCAGCCGATTGTGCCACCGATTCTAACGGAAAACATGATATCAGTGCTACTATCAATACACTTGATATTGTACTTTTCCACCATTTGATTTTTTCCATGTGCTTGTGGTTTTATTGGTTGTTGTGCAATATTGCCGTATGTCGTTTTGACTTGGTCTGCACACTCGCATATAAGACAAAAGCGCAGACTTTCGCCATATGCTATCTTGGCTCACCACAAGCCATAATCAAATATGAGAAAGTCTGCGCCATATGGCACAATTCTCAATTTGATTATTATAGCTCGTTACATTTCCGAGGTGGTGATTCAGATAGCGATTGAGCTAAAATATGTAAAGATATAGTATCTCTTTTGGGATACGCATTGCAAATTTAGTCATATTTATCCGATTGACAAAGAATTATCTTCCTTTGCTCCTTTTTTATTTATGGTCAGTTTTCGTTGTAATGACCGCATTTTCTTACAGAAAAGTTTTTTATTATCCCCTCATCAAGTACTCAGTTCAGATTGTCTCCGTTTGGTATTTGATTGTTCTTGCTTCCTATTTTTTCTATAAATAATTATCTTTGTTGAGCGTAAAGGTAATAGAGGACTTAGATTGTAAAATGGATATTAAACCTATTGCAAATTTCCCACATTGAGTTAATTCATTTTCATTTATTGCTGTTTAAAACATAAAAGACTTGTTTTACCTTTGTATTCAGGTATGACAATAGTCAGTACATGTAATGGTGTGATTCGATGGAAAATAAAAGATTCAGTATCAAGGATAGGATTTATAGTTTCAAGTATGCGGGGCGGGGCGTAGTTCGGCTTGTCAGCAGGGAACATAATGCATGGATACACTGTGCGGTGACCGTGTGTGTGATTGTAGCCGGGGGGCTATTGGGGCTTTCAACTTTCGAGTGGATCGCTGTAATTCTATGTATCGGAGCCGTGCTGGCAGCCGAGGGTGTCAATTCGGCTATCGAGGCATTATGCGATAAAGTGTCGCCCGAGTACGACGAAGCTATCAAGCATACGAAGGACTTGGCGGCGGGGGCCGTGTTGATATTGGCTGTCATGTCGGTGATTGTAGGTTTGTTGATTTTTGTTCCTAAGGTATTATCTCTCTTTCATTGAGTATGTTTCGTCGAATTGTCGTGTATATATGTTCGCTCCTTTTATTTGTGTTTCCTGCCGGGGCAGAGGGTTTGAGTCGGGAACGAAAAGCTGTTAAGGTGTCGGGCGATGTATTGTTGGCTGCTATGCCCGTGGCTACGGTTGCCACTGTTTTGGCTATGAAGGACTGGACCGGGGCCAAGCAGGGGCTTTTTACGGGTGTGACGACACTCGGTGTTTCTTATTTGCTGAAATTTACGGTAAAGAAGGATCGTCCCGATCATAGCAATCGATATTCTTTTCCTTCGGCCCATACTTCTCTTCTGTTTGCCAATGCTGCTTTTGTTCAACGCAGATATGGTTGGAAATGGGGTGCTCCCGCCTATGTGTTAGCTTCGTATGTGGGTTGGAGTCGTGTGTATGGACGGAAGCACGATTGGTGGGATGTGGCGGCGGGAGCTGTTATAGGAGCCGGTTGTGCATATATTTATACTCGTCCGTTCGCTCAAAACCATAGGTTGGTTATATCGCCTCTTACCGATGGGAATTCTTTCGGGGTGTATGCTTCCATGACATTTTGATTGATCGGGGTGTAGGGGGTAAATTCCCTTTTTGTTACCGACTTCGTTTTTCATGCCAGCCGTGCAGAAGGTGGGAGTCGGTCGTTTATGTGTCTATCTGGTGATTATACGATAAAAAGCAGGCAGGAAAATCAATCGATTTTCCTGCCTGCTTTTCAATATCTGTCGGGTGATTTATTACCCTCCGAAGTTGTCGTACATCAGATTTTCTTCCGGTACACCCAAATCCCATAGCATTTTTTCTACGGCTTTGGACATCGGGCCGGGGCCACACATGTAATATTCTATATCTTCCGGGGCCTCATGGTCTTTCAGATAGGTATTGTATATAACTTGATGAACGAATCCCGGCGTGTATTTAACTCCTGCCGCATCGGCTGCGGGATCGGGGCGGTCGAGTGCCAAATGGAAAGAGAAGTTGGGGAACTCTTTTTCCAGATCCAAGAAATCTTGTAGGTAGAATACTTCGTTTAATGCTCGGGCTCCGTAGAAATAAGACATCTTCCGGTCGGTCGTATGAAGCGTCTTGGTCATGTGCATGATTTGTGACCGCAATGGAGCCATACCTGCACCTCCGCCTATCCACATCATTTCGTTTTTGGAGTCGAATATGGGGTGGAAATCGCCGTAAGGGCCGCTCATGATAACTTTGTCTCCCGGTTTCAGCGTAAAGATATATGACGAGGCGATACCCGGCATCACATCTTGGAAGCCCACCTGCGGTTTCGGTTTGAACGGTGGCGTGGCGATACGCACCGTCAACATGATTCGATCTCCTTCTGCCGGATAGTTTGCCATAGAATAGGCGCGAATCGTAGGTTCCGTGTTTTTACATTTCAATCCGAATAACCCGAATTTTTCCCATGAAGGCAAGTATTCATCTCCGATGAGGCTTTTATCGATATCTTTGTCATAGTCCATCGTGTAGGCGGGAATTTTGATTTGAGCATAAGAGCCCGGAATAAAATTCATGTGTTCTCCGGGTGGCAGGGCAACGATAAATTCCTTGATGAAAGTCGCTACGTTTTTATTTGAAATCACTTCACATTCCCATTCTTTTACACCTAATACCGATTCGGGAACGATTATTTTCATGTCGTTTTTCACTTTCACCTGACAGCCCAGCCGCCAATGGTTCAGTTGTTGTTTCCGGGAGAAGTGTACTTGTTCTGTCGGTAAAATTTCTCCCCCGCCTTCCAATACCTGACAACGGCATTGGGCACATGAGCCTCCGCCTCCGCACGCCGACGGCAGGAATATTTTTTCATTAGATAGCGTGCTTAGTAAACTGCTCCCTGTTTCGACTTCGATTTGCTTGTCGTTATTGATGGTGATTGTCGCTTTCCCCGACGGGACAAGATATTTTTTTGCAACGAGCAGTATCACGACTAAAAGTATCGATACACCCAAGAATAAAACGATACTCGATATGATAGTACTTGTCATTGAACTTATTTCTAATAACATCGTTTTAAAGTTTAATTCCTAAAAAGCTCATAAAGGCGATACCCATTAGTCCTGTAATGATAAATGTGATACCTATACCTCGCAATGGAGCCGGTATGTTTGAATAACTTAATTTTTCTCGAATGGCCGCTAAGCATACGATGGCGAGCATCCAGCCTATTCCAGAACCTATCCCGTAAACGGTCGCGCTCGTAACAGAGGGGAAGTTGCGTTGTTGCATGAATAGCGAGCCTCCCAATATGGCGCAGTTTACAGCAATCAGCGGCAGGAATATTCCTAAGGAGGCGTATAGGGAGGGTGAATATTTTTCTACGAACATTTCGACCAATTGTACCATCGAGGCAATAATAGCGATAAACATGATTAGGCTCAGGAAGCTCAAATCGAGTTGAGCGTATTCGGCTCCTAACCATTTCAAAGCGCCAGCTTTCAAAACATAGGTCTCTAACAGATAATTGACCGGCAAAGTAATCGCTAGTACAAAGGTCACGGCGATACCCAGTCCAAAGGCTGTTTTTACATTCTTCGATACGGCCAAATAGGAACACATACCGAGGAAGTAGGCAAATATCATATTGTCTATAAAAATAGACTTGACGAACAGATTTAAATTTTCCATATATAGTTATCTTATCTCTGTTTCTTATTGTTGCAAATCTTTATTTCGAGAACGGTGTACCCAAATGATACAAGCTACGGTAATAAGGGCCATAGGCGGAAGTATCATTAAACCGTTGTTCTGATAGCCCCAATCGTATAATTGTTGAGGTATGACCGGATATCCGAATAGCGTACCCGAACCTAGCAGTTCTCTGAAAAAGGCGACTATGACTAATATGATTCCGTATCCTATTCCATTTCCTATACCGTCTAAGAACGACTCCCACGGTTTATGACTCAGAGCGAAGGCTTCGAGACGACCCATGAGGATGCAGTTGGTAATGATAAGTCCCACGAACACCGAGAGCTGTTTGCTCACTTGGTACATATGGGCTTTGAGAATTTGGTCTACGATAATTACCAGTGCGGCGACGACGACTAATTGAACGATGATGCGGATACTGTTGGGTATCGTGTTTCGCAGTAACGAGATGATGACATTGGCAAATGCGACCACGGCGGTAACCGATACTGCCATAACAAGAGCCGGTTCGAGTTTAGCCGTGACGGCTAATGCCGAGCAAATACCTAATATTTGTACGATAACCGGGTTATTCTTGGAAAGGGGGCCTAAGAGAATCTCTTTGTTCTTTTTTGACAACATGGTTATATATTCTTTGAATTAAGCGATTCTAAAAATTTGGCATAAGGCTTTACACATTTTTGAAGCATGGTTTGTACTCCTTTGCTTGTGATTGTCCCTCCTGAAACAGCATCGACATAGTCGGCTCCGTTTTGGGGCTTTTGTCCTGTTTTTTCAACAGCGATGGAGGTAAAATTGCCGTCTATGAAAAAGTGTTTCCCTTGAAACTGTTCTTGAAACTGAGGTTTTTCTATTTCGGCTCCGAGACCCGGGGTCTCGCCTTGATGAGCGAAATAAGCACCATAAACCGTATTGCCATCGTTTTCCACCGATATGTATCCCCAAATGGGTCCCCATAGCCCGCTACCGGAAAGAGGGATAATGTATTTGGGAGACTCGTTATTGTCGGTGTAGATGAATACGGGCAAGGTTTGTCGGTTTTCAGGCAGTTTCAGTTGATCTGCAATGTTTATCGAGAAAGATTCCCCTTTTGCCAATTCGCCTTTCGAATTGATTATAAAAGAATCGTCGATATATTTTCCGTATAACTCCTGAGCGTTCTCGGGAGTCGATGCGATGTTTACGGAGTTGAGTATTTGGCTCATCTTGTCAATAGCGATGTTTCGTTCCTGTGCAGGTTTTAGTCCTATCGCTGCAAAGGCCAAAATAAAAGCTACGGCAATAACCATGACCGAGGTATAAATAATTGTGTATGTATTACCTTGTTTATTCATAGCTGTTTTTATTTTGTCAAGTTTTTTGCTCGTTTGAGTCTGTGGCGAATGTTGGCTTCGACTACGAAGTAATCTATGAGAGGAGCAAAAGCGTTCATGAGCAGGACTGCCAGCATGGCGCCTTCGGGGTATCCGGTATTGAACACCCGGATTAAAATCGCTAATACGCCGACTAAAAATCCGAATATATATTTTCCTGTATTAGTCCTTGACCCGGTTACGGGGTCGGTAGCCATGAATACGGCGGCGAATGCAAATCCTCCCAAACATATTTGACAGGCCGGCGAAAGCTGTGCTGCCGGATAAATGTCGGGGTTGGCGAACCAGTTACAAATGTAGCTCATGAAAATGCCTCCTGCAAAAACAGAGAGCATGACTCTCCAACTGGCTATCCCGGTAATTAGCAGTATGGCTCCACCGATGAGTATGGCTAATGTCGAAGTCTCTCCTATGGAACCGGGTATAAATCCGAGGAACATGTCATTCAGGAAAAGGGGATTTCCCAATATATCGGTTAGTTGGAGCGGCCCTCCTGAATGGGTAGCGGCTTGTCCGATAGGGGTAGCCCCCGAAAAACCTTCTACTATTTGACCGGCTCCTAATCCGAATGTATCGCTCGTGCGGATAAAGACTTCGTCACCGGACATTTTTGATGGATAAGCGAAGAAGAGGAATGCCCTTGTTACCAACGCTATATTGAAAATATTCATTCCCGTACCTCCGAATACCTCTTTTGCGAAGATTACGGCAAAGGCAGTCGCGACGGCGATCATCCATAAGGGTGTATCTACCGGTACGATCATGGGAATGAGCATGCCCGAAACGAGGAATCCTTCTTGTATTTCATGATGCCGTATTTGGGCGGCGGTAAACTCTATTCCCAATCCAACTACGTATGCTACGACGATTTTGGGCAGAACTGCCAAAAAGCCGAAGAAGAATATCGACCAGAATGAGGTACGAGCCAATTCTCCTATCGACAAGTAATGTTGATAGCCTACGTTATACATGCCGAATAGCATTGCAGGCAATAAAGCGATGATAACGACAATCATCGTTCGTTTAGAGTCTATACTGTCATGAATGTGAACACCGGATCGTGATGTGGTGTTGGGAACAAAAAGGAATGATTCAAACCCTTCGAACACAGATTGGAACATAGACAATTTTCCTCCCGGTTCAAAATGGGGCTTGATTTTGTCTATATAATTCTTTAAAGCTTTCAAGGTTGTTTTGTATTAATGTTGTTACTGAATTAGTTCATTTCCTTCATAAGTCTGTCGAGACCGTCGCGCACGATTTTTTGTAATTCGAGCTTCGACGTATCGACAAATTCGCAAAGCGCGAAATCTTCCGGGGCGACTTCGTAGATACCCAAGTTTTCCATTTTATCGATATCGAATGCTAAAATGGCTTTGATAAGATACTCCGGGTAGATGTCCATCGGGAAAACCCGGTCGTATTCGTCCGACATGATAATGGCTCGTTCTCCGCCCCTTATTCTGGCATCGATGGTGTATTTTTTCTTTTTTCCCAATAGCCAAGAAAAATAAGAGTGACTCGTGCTATATTTATGGGGATTGAGAGAAGCCCAACCTAAAAATTCGTCGTAATTGTTTCCTTCGGGGATTACCGTTATTTGAGAATGGGTCGCTCCGATGTAACCGTCTGCATTGGTTTTAACCCCCGTCAATACATTTCCGCTGATATAGCGTTGTTCGTATTCGACCGCTTTTACCATACCTTGTGTGATAGAAGCGATGGATGCGCCTATACGGGTGCGTACGTAGTGCGGGTCGTCTATTTCTGAGCCTGTAACGGCGACTATGCGAGAAAAGTCGGCGATGCCTTTGTCGAATAGTCTTCCTATGAAGAGTACGTCGAGAGCGCTCATCGTCCATACTGTGTCTCCTTTATTGATTGGAGCGATATGATTGATTTGTATACCTACGTTTCCAGCAGGATGCGGTCCGTCGAATATAACAGACGTAGCATTTTTTACGTCTATGGGTTGTCTTTGTGATATACCTACGTAAACTTTTCCGCTTGTGAGTTTATTTAACGCTTTTAATCCGGTTTCGAAGTGCTGTTTTTCTTCTTTGAGAATGAAGGCATAATCGGGGGCCAAAGGAGCGGAGTCGAATGCCGTAACGAATATGTCGCGAGGAGCGGTATCGGGATTCGCTACGATATCGTAGGGCCGCTGTTTTATAAAGGCGAAAATGCCCGATTTCAACAATAAATCTTTGATTTCGGAGCTGTCCATGTTTTCGAGATCGAACCTTCCGAACTCTAAGGCTTGTTGAGAGGCATCCGGCTTAATGGTTATTTTTATGACTTTTCGCCTTTCTCCTCGCTCTATTGTTACAATTTCACCACTGACAGGCGAGGGCACGACGATATTCGGGTGCGTTTTATCGTGTATGACCGGAGAACCGGTTAAGACTTTTTCTCCGGGTTTAACAATTACTTTGGGAGTCAAACCTA